>Ga0183095_10102_pt1 | contig 363149 bp, 327 predicted proteins | sample BioMet4_FD_130346 | JGI IMG/M metagenome (GOLD analysis project Ga0183095, IMG submission 130346) | Microbial communities from bioreactor (seeded with sewage sludge) at LBNL, California, USA - Biofuel metagenome 4 (v2) (version 3) | ecosystem: Engineered > Bioreactor > Anaerobic > Unclassified ...
ACCTGAAACTGAAAGAAGCCGCCAAAAAGGTTGAAGACGGCATTGAAGAAACGCTCACCTATGCGGATTTTCCGTCTGAGCATTGGACTCGCATCCGCACCAACAACGTGATAGAACGGCTGAATCGTGAGATTCGCAGGCGCGCCCGCGTGGTGGGCTGTTTCCCTGACGGAAATTCGGCCCTCATGCTGGTCTGCACCCGCCTGCGGCATGCCGCAGGCACGCAATGGGACAACAAAAGTACATGAACAGGAAGCACCTTGAGGCCGTTCTGGACGGCACCTCTATCGCCGGCTGACTTCTTCCTCTCAGAGGCTGCAAACCTTTTTGCGCATTATTCTTGACACTGCCCAGCCGGGGTTCATCCTTTATTTATTTTTCTGTCAATTGATGCCGGGGGCTCCACCGCTTTCACCAAATAGGAACCCCGCAGCCGCTCTCTATTCTGTGGCTCCCGTATTCGCATCGGTGTTTAAATTAAGGCAACCCGCACAGCGGTATAAAACGTCGACACAGCCGATGATTTCAAAGATGCAATGCGGAGTATCCCTAATATACCGAGTTGATTGTGATTCTGAGTGTTCGCCTGGGTCACTTAACCCTGAATAGTATGGAAGATAGTGAACAGATCGCTTCTGGACAGAATTTTAGGCACCGGATAGAGTGGGTTAGCCTCTTTAAACGCGCGATCCACCATTTGGGGGATATCAGCGTCCCTGATGTATTCGAATGTTTTCGGAATGGCCATTTTTATATTGAGTTGCTTGACAGCACTGATAAATTTTTCGGCTTTCTGCGCATTCGTGTCGGAATTGCTGCTGAAGCCGAGCAGGTCGGCCAGCTCCGCCAGAGGCTTGTGAACCGATTTACCGTAATACTCGAGCACAACCGGCAAAATTACCGCGTTGGCCAGGCCATGCGCAGTGCCGTAAAAGCCGCCCAGCGCGTGAGCAATCGCGTGAACATACCCAACATACGCGCGGGTAAACGCAATGCCCGCGTAGTAGGATGCCATCAGCATGTTTTCGCGAGCCTTGAGGTTCGAGCCGTCGGTATAGACATTTTCGATATTCCCGAAAAAGAGTTTGACGGCCTTCCGGCTCATCGTTCTGGTCTCTTTCGTGTTACTTTGGCCGATATATGCTTCAACGGCGTGCGTCAGGGCATCCAGTCCCGTAGTAGCCGTCAGCTGCGGCGGTAGTCCGGCCGTCAGCACCGGATCGAGTACGGCGTATTCCGGAATAAGAACCGGATCGTTGACAGCGTACTTTTCGTGGGTTTCGGGATTTGAAATAACCGCGGCAATGGTTGTCTCGCTGCCCGTCCCGGCCGTTGTGGGCGCAGCAAAGATTGGGGGCGTTTTTCTGAGCACTTTCAGCACCCCTTTCATCTGAGGAATGGTTTTATTGGGTTGAACCAGCCGCGCGCCAACCCCTTTGGCACAATCCATCTGTGAACCGCCGCCGATGACGACGATTCCTTTGCAATTATTTTGCCTATAAACCTTCAGCGCGTCCTCCACATTTTGTATCGTAGGGTTTGGCACGGTTTTGTCGAATACGGTATAGATGATGTCCTCTTTCTGGAAACCCGAATAGAGAGGCCGAAGCAGCCCCTTTGAGGCGACCGAATGCCCTGTGATCACTAAAACACTGCCAATTCCGCAGCTTTTGATCTGCTTGGGCAACATGGCAATACTCCCCTGCCCTGTAATCAGTTTTGGTTTGCGCCAGGGCAGAAAACAGGCTACCGTCCGAAAGATAAATTGATATATCCGGCAATACAGATGGAAAAACATTCAAATGACATCCTTTCTCTCCGTTATTTGGTTTTTCCTTTCGATTTCGTTCAGAAATGCACGCCGCCGTGCGATCGGTTGTCTGCTCTGCCGGCCTCAGTTAAGCGACAGAACGGTTTCATAGGCCGACCGCGTGGCTTGCCCGATGCGCCCGGGTTTCTTCGCGTCCCCGATGACATATACTCGCTCGCAAACAGCTTTCAGCTCATTATAAAGGCTGTTTTCCGGCCGAACACCTACAGACAGTACAACCAAATCGGCCTTGATGGTCTGTGCTTTCCCGTTGACCATGCTTTCTATTGTAATGCTGTTTTCAGTAATCTGCGCTAGCTTGTGGCTGGTGATAAAATGAACATTATATTTGTTAAGCCTTGGCATCAGGTCGTCGAGATGCTGGGAGTAGGTTTGTGGGGAAATTTTGTCAGCCATCTCAACCACGGTAATCCTATTGCCTGCCTCGGCGATTATTTGCGTGGTCTCAAGCCCGGACATTCCGGAACCGATAATAGCGACGTCCTTTCCCACCGGTCGGACTGTGCCGTTGAGAATTTCTGTGATCGTACACACGTTTGAAAGCTGAGCCCCGGGAATGGATTTTGGCCGCACGGAGCTTCCCCCGGTGGCAACGACAACCCCATACGGGTTGAGAGCAGCAATTTCATCAGCGGTTGCCTTGGTATTGAAGTGAATTTCGACGCCGTTTTGGATGGCGGCCCTCTGCAGATCCTCAAAGCACCAGTCCATCTTGTCTTTCAAAGGGGGCTTATCCGCCAGCCGAAGCTGTCCTCCAGCCACCGGCTCTTTTTCCAGGACAATGACTCTGAACTTTCTTCGGGCCAGCAGCTCGGCCGCAGTTAACCCGGCAGGGCCCGCACCCACAATTACCACGAGGCGGCTGCCGCCGTTTTGGGCAAGCGCGTTTGCCTCCTGTTCGCGGCCTAATGAAGGATTCACCGCGCACTCTCCGGCACACCCCAGGAATGCGTTGCTGAGCATACTTTCAAAGCACCACAGGCAACAGATGCACCGTTTGATGTCCTTGGGTCTGCCCTCCGTAACTTTAAGCGTCCACTGTGGATCTGCCAGATGAGGGCGGCCCAGTGCAACGAAGTCCTGTGTACCTTCGGCAAGCTGCTGCTCGGCTTGCTCCGGAGAGCGGATGAGATTGGCTGCGATCACCGGAATTCTGACAACTTTTTTCACCGCTGCGGCCATGTATTTGCGCCAGCCAGGAACAAATGAGGTAGGTTCCAGCCAGTAGTTCATTGTTTCATAACCTGCGGAGGAGACATTAAGCACGTCAATCCCCGCCTTTTCCAGCCGCCCGGCAATTTTCAGCCCCTCCTCCAGGTGATATCCTTTTAACGGCTCTCCGATTTTATCATAGCATTCGTCAACGGTCAGCCGGACGGAGATGGGAAAGTCCCTTCCGCATTCGTTGCGGATTCCCTGAATAATATTCAGTAAAAACCTCATCCGGTTGTCCAGCGAACCACCGTACTCGTCCTTCCGACGGTTGGTATATGGGCTTAGGAATTGCTGGATCAGATATCCGTGGGACGCGTGAAGCTCAACACCGTCTGCGCCGGCCATTTGCACACGCTTTGCCGCACGAATAAACTGGCGCTCCAGCTTTTTTATCTCCCCCCGACGCAACGCGCGGTTTCTGGCGCCCGTAAAGCGGTTCGGCTCAATTTTGGAAGGCCCCACGACCCGCAGAGCAACCCCCTTTTCCTTCATCTTCTCTGCAAAAGGGACCATACTGTAAAACGTTCTCCGGAACGACGGAATCACTTTATCCATTGCGATCGCCAGCGGAAGGGTACCAACCGTCAGGGGCTCTGCCTGCCATCCCGCGTGGTGCAGTTGGACAAAAATTTTACAGTTGTGTCTGTGTACTCTTTCCACCAGCTCGGAGAGAGGCTTTATGTGGTAATCGTGGCTTACGGCGAGCTGTGCGAGCGCGCCTGCGCCGTGAATGTCGTTCACGCGCGTAATTTCAGTGATGATCAGGCCCACGCCGCCCTTGGCCCGCTCCTCGTAATAATCCAGCATCTGTGCGGTCGGTGTACCGTCAAATTGCCCGAGACCAAGCATCATGGCCGGCATGACTACACGGTTTTTGATTGTCAGGTTCCCGATCTTTCCGGGTGACAACAAATTGGGATATTCCATTCTAACCCTCCGTCATTTACGTTTGCGGCTCCGGAAATGCGAAACCTCCGGGGCGGAGCCGCCTGACAGCTCCGTCCCGGAGGTTTGCACAACGCCCCGGACCGGATTTATTCTCAGTCCATGTAAGCAGCTTTTGCATAGGACGCGACAAGCAGCATGAATTCACCGACTGTGCCGGCAAACTCCGGTGCGCCCTCGACCGTTAAATATTTGTTTGCCATGTAATCCACCATGTCGCCCTTCCCCATGAGGATATCGAGCGCGTGTATGACGGAGTCAAAGCGAAGGGTCAGAAAGGGCTTGCAGCGCGGATATTCGCCGCGCCCCGCCTTGGAGTTGCCTTCCTTGACGCGGATGTAGCTGTTCAGCTCAGGATATCCTGTGACCGCAAACGCATAGGCTCGGTCAGGGGATTTCAGAACGAAATCGCGCACTTTCTCCTGCCCGGCCTTGTTGAGCTGGCTGATGCCGTTTGGCAAAAGATAGAAGAACAATTTTACGCACAGTTCCTGATCTGCCTGATCCGTCGGCGCATCGGTCGCGCCAAGGAGTTTCGCCATGGCCAGCAAGCCTTTGAGAGCAGCGACAAACGCTCCAAAATGGGTGACCACGCCCTTCATCTTTGGAAGAGGCGTTCCTTTCCCCGAAAAGAAAACAATAAACTTCTTGAGATCGGGGAATACAAGTTCAATGTCCGGCTTTGGATGGATCTCTGATACCTTCACCGTGATATCGCCCTTATTAAAGATAAAGTATGTTGCCATTTTGCCGTCTGGCGCCTTGTTGTACAGAGCTGAAATCTGAAAGACAAAACGCTTGTTCCTGAACTTCGCACTGATCTCCGGCTTACTCTGGATAACCACCTTAAGCAAGGGTAGCGCTGAGTTAAAGAAAATACGCGCTGCATACAAGTCATCCTGGGTAATTATGACATCGTTCATTATCACACCTCGTCTGTCCAGTCGATCTCCGCCTCAAAGTTGCGATCGTCAAACTTCAAGGCCTTCGTAGTTTTACCTTCGGCGGTAATTTCGACCACATGAGCATGCTTCATCATATCGACTGCGTTTTTGACGATGCTGTCCGTATCAATGCCGTTAATATGCATGAGATCCTCGTGGAAACCGATGGCGCTGAAGCAGTCGTTCAGCCCCAGCTTTTTGAACGCACAGGCGCGTCCGTGCTCGAGAATAACTTCACCAACCGCCGTACCGAGTCCGCCGAGAACGGTGTGATCCTCCACGGTGATGATGCGGCGGGTGTCCTCCGCGGCCTTTAGAATGATCTCCTTGTCAATAGGCTTAATTGTATGCAGGTTGATGATCCGCGCGTGGATACCATAATCGTGTTCCAGAATTTTTGCGGCCTGTACCGCCTGAAACACGCAGGAACCGTTTGCAATAACGGTGATGTCATTGCCGTCATTCATCAAGACGCCCTTGCCAAGCTCAAAACCGTAATTCTCATCGGCATAGACCGTCTGATCGAAGCCGCGGTTAATGCGGATATACACGGGGCCGTCTGTGGCATATGCGGCACGCACCGCGTTGGCTGTTTCAATTCCATCCGCCGGAACAATCACCTTAAGATTGACAAGACTGCGAACCACCGCGATATCCTCGATGGCATGGTGGGTACTGCCCGCCTGCCCGTAGGAAGTGCCGCTGTGGGTGCCGATGATTTTGACGTTGACATTCTGGTAGCAGATATCGGTATGAAGCTGGTCGGTCGCGCGCAGGCTTGCGAAAACCGAGAAGGTGCTGATGAACGGGATCAGTCCCGCCTTTGCCATGCCCGCCGCGATGCCAAACAGATTCTGCTCGGCGATACCGACATTGAAGAAGCGATCCGGAAATTTTTCCTTAAAGTCGCCTATTTTGGTAGATTTTGCCAAGTCTGCTGTCAGTGCGACGACGCGTTTATCCTTTTCACCCAGTTCAACCAGCGTTTTGCCGTAGATTTCGGCGGTGGCTAGCCGTTTGCTGTCCACAACGGTATAATTCATTCCACCCATTGATTTATGCCTCCTTCTCGACGCGGGCAAGCCGTTTTGCTTCGAACTCTGCCAGATCCTTCTTCGCCTGCTTGTAGTTTTCGGCATCCATAGCGCCATAGTGCCACTTGGGGTTGCCGGCCATATAGCTGATGCCTTCACCTTTTATTGTATTGAGAATCAGGCAGACGGGTTTATCCTTTGCCTGCATGGCCTTTTCCATCGCATCGGAAAGCGTGCGAAGATGATGGCCGTCGGTCTGAATGACATCAAAACCGAAAGCACGCCACTTGTCCGCGAAAGGTTCCAGCTTCATGACTTCCTCGGTATTGCCGTCGATCATGAATCTGTTACGGTCAACAACGGTAATCAGGTCGATAGCATGAAAGCTGGCGGTCGCCATCGCGGCCTCCCAGACGCTGCCTTCATCGCACTCTCCATCGCCCAGCAGCACCCATGTCTTGTACTTTCGGCCCGTCACACGGGCTGCCAGCGCCTCGCCAAGTGCCATTGCGCTTCCGTGGCCGAGTGAACCGGTGGAAGCTTCCAGCCCCTTGACCTTGCGGCTGTCAAGATGCACGCCGAGACGGCTGCCCGTCAGGTTGAAGGTTTTCAGTTCCGCCGGGTCAAGCAGACCCAGCTCCGCAAAGATTGCGGCAATGGCCACGCCAATGTGTCCTTTGCTGACAATGATGCGGTCCCGGTTTTCGTCATCATAGTTTTTGGGATCAAATTTGAGATATTTAAAGTAAAGAAGAGTCAAAAAATCAATGGAGCTGAGACTGCCACCCATGTGTGCGCCACCCGCCCAGTTGCAGGTGTCAAGTGTCAGGTTTCGAATGGCATTCGCCTCTTTTTCCATACGAATCCATTCGTTTTTCGTTAATGCCATAACAATCATCTCCTGCTTTTTTATTGAAAATCATGCCGTAAACAATCAGGCGGGCATCATTCATTTTTCCCGCCGATTTGGAACAGCGCAGAGGTTAATTGAGGTGTAAACTCCGCGGCAGCCTCGCCGACATTGTTTATAAGTGCCGCACGCAGACCGTCGGGAATGCTCTTGGAAAGATCGCCGTAGTCGAGCAATGAGGGTGCCAGATAAAGCCAGCCCAGTCGCAGGCAGTAAAACAGCAAAGCGTTGCCTCCGGCAGGCATCGTTGTGTCCGGCTGCCGGAAAAACAGGTGTGCCTGCCCGCTGACCGCCATGCTTTGGGACAGACTTTCCGATGTGGAACTGATCAGCAGGTGATAAAATCTCAACGCAGCCGATAAAGGATCGTCGCCTTCAAAGTCGGTCTCTGTACAGTGTTGGGCCAGCTCCGGAAAGCCAAGTTTCTCGAAAGCCCCTATGAGTGTCTGCAGCCATAGGCGGAGTCTCGATGAAAAGCCGTCCAGATCACTCACGCGCGCCGATCCGAAGCAGCGGTTCAGCTCACTGCGCCGCAGACTGATGAACTTGTCAAGTGTTTCGTCCGAAACGCCGATCAGTCTTACGATGTCTTCCGTCTCCAGATTTTGTGTCAGAAGAGCTTTTGTAATGAAGGAGTCAACATCGGCGTGAACCGCGTCGGTTAAGGCGTTTGCGTAAACGGCAAAAGTTTCGACCGACTGGCTGAACGGGATGCCGACGTCAACACGCCGGCTGATTAGCAGCATCACCTGGAGGTTGGTTTCGTTGAACAGCCACTTTTTCCCCATAATTTCCGGTTCAATCAGCTTTTTTTCCACAAGCAGCTCGACCTGTTTTTTTGTCAGATGTGTCATATGAAGGATGCTGCCAAGCGAGAATGTTTTGCTGACGCTTTTGTAATCAACCTTGTGGATGGCATCCATAAGGTCAACCTCCATCGGGTTTGGGCCCGAAGTTTCCAGCATATGTTTAATCACGTTTAGCGGATAGTAATGATCCTTCTGAAGAGAACGAATTAATTGGATGCGGGCGACGCAGTTCGGATGATAATAGGACATATTGGGACCCGTCTTGACAGCAGCCTGAATGAGGCCTTCCTTCACGTAGAACTTAACGGTGGAGACATTGATCCCCGCCGCTTTCGCCAGTCCCCCGATCTTCATCAGCCCGGTAATCGCTTCGTTCTTCATATTACAGGATCCTTTTCATGTAAAAATTAGTTGCAATCAAGTACAATTTTAACAACATCAGGGGGATTGTCAATCGCCAGTTTCATTGCAGCTTTGTAGTCGTCCAACTTAAAATGGTGCGTGACAAAGCCGTCTGTTTTATAGATGCCGTCGCGTATCCATTCCTGAACCAGATCAAACGTGTAGAGTTTACGGCCGTGCCAATTCTCCATGCCGTGGGCGTCAATTCCGACTAATTTTATCTCCTGCCACCAGATCGGACTTTCGTCAAATGTGATCGCATTCATGTGGTGACCGATCTTGACAAGCGTGCCGCGCGGACGCAGCAGACGCAGTGCCGTCGTGTTGGACCAGTTACCCCCGATGCAGTCGTAAACCCGATCGAATCCGCCAAAAAACATTTTGTTATTCTTCATGCCGGTATAGACCCTGCTGCCACCCGTAACCTTGGCGGTAGTCTCGTACAGGTCACCCGACAGGACATGGTCGGCGCCAAGCTTTTTGGCAAACTCCTGCTTGGTCTTCACGCGCTCCATAATCCATATTTCACAGTTTGGCTCCACAATCTTCAGTGCCTGAACGATACCGAGACCGATGGTGCCGCAGCCCATAACCAGGACCTTTTCGCCCTTGACCGGAGGTGCCGTCAGCACGGAGTGGACTGAAACGCAGGTAGGCTCAATCATGACAGCCTGATCGTCGGAAAGCCCGTCAAAGACCTTGTTCAGTTGCTGTTCCGGTGCAATGAAAGTGTCGCCCCAGCCGGCACCGACATCGGGCAAATTCAGGGGACTGGGCTCGCCGTAATTCAGACAGAGGTTGTAATTACCCTCTTCGCAATATTTGCAGCGGGGATGGATGTCTTTGTTGCCGCAGCCAGACATATACTCACGGATCGTAACGCGGTCGCCGATCTTGAATTTGGTAACCTTCGGCCCCTTCTCAATGACAACACCCACATTCTCATGGCCGAGGAAAGTCCGCTTGGAAACCGGAATCGGCTCGAAAGCGGAATTTGTGCCCGTTGTGGCCTTAAAAAAGCTCATGTCCGTACCGCAGAGACCGCAGGCAATATTCCGTACACGCAGCCAATTGTCGGCCGGAAGTGGGGGATCCGGCAGATTTTTATTGTACTTGACTGCGTTCAGGCCGGTATAGAGAAGCGATTTCCAGCGCTTTGCAGCAAATTTCGTAACCAGGATGCGAGGAATATCTTTTTCAAAATAGATTGTTTTCAAGAGAAACCCTCCAATGCATATCATTATTACATCTTTGCTGAGGCAGTCTGTACGGAACGCCAGTTTAAACCAGTCGGCATTTCCGCGAATCCTGAATGAACCTATGACGAATTGCATGGCAAATACTCAGCAGATGCAGAACGCCTGGCTGCGGGAAGGCCCGGTGAGACCGCCGGGCCAAAACGCTGCGCTCCACAGTTAACCGTTGACATTTGCATATCCCTCCCGACAAAATAGAATAAAGTAGATAGTAATACTCTCTAATTCCCACTATAGATAAATTCATCAAAAAAGTCAACAGCATTTTTATTTTTTTTGCCAATATGACGAATGTATCCTCCGTGCTGAAAAACAACTGCAAGCGGGAACAAGCCGACACCTTCTGTGTTTCTTCCCCTGGCAAAGCATGCCGGACACACAGAACGGAGATAATATAACCTTAGAAAGCCGCGTGCCGGGAGCATGGAAAAGGAAATGTATGATGCTGCATTTAAGAAGGAAGCAATCCGCTTGGTGGAAGAACAGGGGGAACGGGTGGCCACCGTGGCCAGAAAGCCCGGAGTAACCAATAAAACGATGTATCGGCGGATTGGAGCGTATCGTCAAGATGGAGAACAGGCGTTTCCAACCATTACGGCTGCAATCCCGTTCCCGATGTTCCCTTGATACCATCTCCGCCTGGCGAAAATCCGCTCGTTTTAGGGCTGCTCCTATTGAAAATGCAGCCGCAGACTGGAAACAGTATCCTTCGTTCCATGTCTGCGGCTGATTATTAAATGTGCGCAGGTCGGACTCCAGCCGGCTGGTGTCGGTGAGAAATGCCACTGCAGCGCGGCAGTTATCAGAAAATTCCTGCTTGTTCTGAAGGGCGGTATTGCAGGCGCCGTATCGCTGACGTGCCAGTTCCCGCCGAACTCGTCATTAGCAATCTCAACCATGGCGGCGCTGTTGTCATTGGCGGCGTTGGAACTGCGCCGGCTCCGATTGACTTTCTCCACATGCAGTCCGACGCGCCCATCCGTGCCGATACCACAGTTGGCGCTTGCTTTCCGGCTGGCAGACGCAAAGACGGAGCCGTACTGTTCCACGGTCAGGTTGCCCGCCATGTGGTGGATAGCCATTCCATTTCAGCCGCAGGAACTTTATGGTAGCAGTATATGGTCCTGCATTTTTCCTGTGCGATTTTCCGAATGTTCTGCTAAACCAGAACCAGCTTGCCGCCGTTTTGTGACGGCACATTTTCTTCCGGTCATGCATAATATTTAAGTAGAAAACAGTATAAGAGGTGAAATCATGGATTATCAGTCACGCAACACCCGTTGTTCGCAGTCAGAAGCTGACAGTGTTCCATCACTGCGTGTATCAAATAACAGAGGGCATACCTGCATGTGCTCCTCAATAGTTCTTGGCTTTTTAGCCTTTCTGTTTGCTGCAACTCTCGGCATTATTCTGGGGGCATATTTTTCCGCCACGCTTCTTGCATCGATTACTGCGGTAATCGCAGAAGCGGTTATATTGGCAATCCTCATTATTGCTTTGCTGATCTATAAGGCATGTATCAACTGTAAATTTGGCTGCTAAATCAAGCCTCCCGATGTGTATAAACACATCGGGTACTTATCACAAGTATAACCACTGATGAGGTTCTCGCGGTTAACAATGATTCAATTCTAAAGTGTCTGCATGGGACATCCGGATAATCTGTGCAATCTGATTTCCGGCTGTATTCTTGATGCTTGCCTTTGTTGGGACAAGCCCATGTACAACTGAAAAGTTCTGCTGAGAGGGAAACGAAAAATTGTAAATATTCAGTATCGCTATTGGGAATGACAAACTGCGGTGGGAAATGTGTTCAGCAACGTGGAAATGTTACGATGAATCCCGCAGGCGGCCCAGCGAGTCATTGTATTCTGCGGCGGATGCGGAGGCTGCGCAAAAGCGCCGGGAACCATTGAGGGATCAAGGTTTCCGGCGCTTTTGCGTTCAGGCATAGTATCCCTGCATCCGCACAAGCTGCCCGCCTGCCATGCAGTCTTTCCAATTCTTCCTGGTTCCGATGAAGCACTCACTCATTCTTATACTATCACTCTTAAGCATCATCTGATATAATAACAATCATCATACAGAATACGGTCGAAGCGGCGGCGTGCCGAACAAACACCCTGCGAATCCCGGCGTGCAGTTCAGCCGTTCCCGCCGTACCCTACCCCCGAAAACCTATCGTAAGGAAGCGGCAAGTATGAAAATTATCGACGCGCATCTCCATCTGTTTCAGCCGGACGAATTCACCCGCCAGCCCGCCGGAGCTCTCTCGGAGCTGTATGGCCGGCTTGGCATTCAGGCCGGCATCGTCATGGGAAATCAGCCCCTCACGGCGGACGCCTACCGGTTCCCAAAGGCATTTCGCTACTGTGTCGGCGTGGGCGATTTTGCGCATTCGCTCGATCCGGATGGCGAAACGCTCGCCCTGATGGAGGAGCACCTGCGGCGCCCTGCATGTGTGGGCATCAAGATTTACACCGGCTATGCTTCGGTTTACGCCTCCGATCCCCGCCTGACGCCGTATTACCGGCTGGCGCAGCGGTACGACAAACCGGTAGCCTTCCACACCGGCATGACCGCCGACTCCATGGGCCTTCTCAAATACTGCCGCCCGCTTACGATCGACGAGACCGCCTCGGCCTTCCCGGACGTGCAGTTCGTGCTCTGCCACTTTGGCAACCCGTTTCTCGGGGAGGCAGCGGCTGTGATGGAGAAGAATCCGAACGTGGCCGCCGACCTATCGGGCCTTCTGGATGGCTTCACCGACCTCGACCGCTATTTTGACCGGCAGTCCGCCTATGTGGAGCAGCTTCGGATGTGGCTGCGATATCTGGACGACGACAGCCGTTTTCTGTTCGGCACCGATTACCCCGCCGTGGACATCGAAAATTACGTTGCGTTCATCTCCCGTCTCGTAGACAAGGAGAGCCTCCAAAAAATCTTTTTTGACAACGCGAACCGGATCTACCGTCTTGGGCTCTGACCCGTACAGCAAAAAAACACCCGGCCCGCCGTTCAAAACGGCAGGCCGGGTGTTTTGTCCGAATTCCGGGTTTTTGGACCCTCAGATCAGCCGGGAAAACGCGAGGAGCACCAGCAGCGTCGCGGAGAAAACCGAGAGATCCAGCCGCACATGCCCGGCAAACAGCCGCCCCAGTCTGCTCCCCGCCGCCACCACCGCGGCGGTCATCACAAAGGACACCGCCGTGGGCAGCAGCACGTCCATCCCCGACGCCGCCGCACCGACGCCCGCCGCAACACCGTCCAGCGAGAGCGCGGCGGCCAGCACGGCGGCCTCCCGGGGCGAGAGCACCTGCGAACGATCCGTGTCGGCGGAGGCGGCGTCGGCGTAGACCGTCAGAATCAGGCATAGGCCGTTTGCGGCAAAATTGACGCAAAGGCGGTTGTTGTGCCGCCGGATATACGCCTTGATGCCGTTCTCGAACAGCCGTGCAAGCCCAATGGCCAGAAGCAGCGCAAAGCTGATCCAGCGCACCGGAGCCTCCGGCAGCGCGGCGCCGGCCAGTCGGCCAAGCGCCATGGCCAAGAACAGAATACCGCTGCACACGCCGCTGAGCACCGCCGCGGACAGCGGCGGAATTCGGATGCCCTCCGCGCCGTAGGCGAGGCTGGCGGAAAACGCGTCCGTTGACAGGGAGAGTGCCAGCAGGCCGCTCTCTGCCAGACGACTGAAAAAACTCACTAGACCCGCTCCCATCGAAAAAAACTCACCGGCTCATACTATTCCGGCGCGTCTCTCCGGGTGCGGGCGGAGAAAAAACAATCACCAGCCGATACGCGGACAGGCCGCAGGCTGGTGAGACGTCAACTCATGGCACGATCAGACACTTTTCCGGGAATCCGAAGACGAGGTCTTCTTGCCGCCGGCATGAAGTGCCAGGCTCACCAGTTCGCTCTTGCGGGCCAACTCCAGATCGGAAGCCGCGCAGCCGCGCGCCATCAGTCTGTCAAACTCTTTTTGTTCATGCATGGATCACACCTCCTTCTTTCTGCTCTCAGTATAGCATTGTTGTATAAAAGTTCTAGTCATAATTTGTATGAATTTCATAAAATTTTGGTTCTTTTTTTAGAGTTACTACCGATTGTCCGTTTCCCCCTCGGAAACGGCCGGGCGGCCCGCCGCATGGCGGGCCGCCCGGCCGTTTTTGTCTGGTCCTGCGCCTTACAGCACGATCTCTATCTGCGCCTTGCGGTCGTAGGTAACGACGGTGCAGTCATTGAGGTACGTTCTCTCGGGCAGAGCGATGAGCACGTGGAGCACAGGGTTGTTGACCGGCATAGCTACCAGGTGCCACACGCCGACATTGAGACGGACGACCGTCCCCTTGGGAACGAGGAACGCCTCGGTCAGCTCGGGAACGGGAGCCTTGGAGGCGGGCGCGACGTAGATGACCGCGTCGTCGTCCATCGGGAGTACGATCTCAGGCGTGTAGTTATGGTACTCCGCCATACTGACGATCATTTTCTCCGGCTTGGGGACTGCCAGCGGCGAGAACGCCACGGGCATCCGGCCGGACGTGGGATACAGCACCTGGTCGCGGTAAAATCCGCCGAGCTCAAACCCGGTGGGCTCAAGGATGCTGGCAAACGCGCCGTAGGGCGCAAACGCTTCCTGCGTAATCGGTTTGGCCTGAATTGTCCTCATTGGTAATATCCTCCTGATTGAGTAGTAGCTTTATTATACTCCGTCCCCGGTCCGCGCGCAAGAGTCCGCTTTGGAAAGCGGCAGCGTCAGATACCACGCTCCGCCGATGCGGCGCGGCGCCGTCAGGCAGAAGAGGCCCATCCACGGGAAACTTCCGTCCTTCCCCAGCGGCAGCGCCGCCAGACGCTCGCCCGCAGCCAGGGCGGTCAGGCCGTTCTCCACGCGGCGGCCGAGAATCGTCCCCGCCCACGGCGTCCAGTCCGTCCCGCTCTCTCCGACGGTGATTTTTTCGATCCGCTCCGCCGGAAAGCCGGACGCGGCAAAGCGGCGCGAGAGCGCCAGCCCATCCGGGCCCGGTTCGGGCACGCCGCAGCAAAACTTCTCCCCCGTCCCGGTTGCATATAACCGCACGACGCCCGCCGCGCTCGGGCGGCACACGCACCTGACGCGCCAGTAGAGCCCATCCCGCGTCAGTTCGGCCGTCCCGCAGAGTCGGCCGTCCTCGTAGACCGGCACACGCCGGATGTCCTCAGCCATAAAAAATCCCCCGCATAAAGTCTATGCGGGGGATCGCGTTTTGATGCGTCAGGAACTTACGAGCATTTTCGTTTCGCCGGTCGCGGTGATTCTGTTCCCGCCGCCGGCAAAATACAGGTGGTTCACGGTCAGCGCCGCGCCCGCCGCGGGCGAGGAGCCGTCTGTGGAATCGCTCAGGCCGACGCTCTCCGCTTTCGCGCTGCCGGACAGAAATAAAACCTGCGCGCCCGCCGCGACGGACACAGACTTGCCGGACGCAAGCGTGACGGTCTTGAACGTGGTCACGGCGGCGGCGGGATTTTCCGCTGCAAGGCTGCCCTGAAGGCCCGTGATCTGGGCAGACATGTCGGCGGACAGGGATTTCTGCCCGGCTGCGATGGCTGTATTGACCTCACTGAGCAGGTTTTTCTTGTACGTTCCGGTCAGGTAACTCAGCGTCACCAGCGGATCGGAGGCGGTATCCGCCCCGGCCGCAACAGCGATCAGCCCCGCGAGCATGACCAGGATGAGGGCTGCCGCCAGAATTTTCAGTATCGGTTTTTTCAGGGTCATATGCCGCTCCTTTTCCGCGTTATATCCTACCTTTCGATATTATACCGCAGAATCAGCGGGCGTGCAACCCAAAACTCACGGCGATGGCCGAGTCGACCTGATTCATCAGCTCGTCGTCCAGCCGTCCCATGTGCTCCCGAAGGCGCCGCTTGTCAATGGTGCGGATCTGCTCGAGCAGAACCACAGAATCTTTGGTCAGCCCGACGTTGTGGCCGGACAGGTCGATGTGGGTGGGCAGCTTGGCTTTCCCCATCTGGCTGGTGATGGCAGCTGCGATCACGGTCGGCGAATGCCTGTTGCCTGTGTCGTTCTGGACAATCAGGACAGGCCTTGTACCGCCCTGCTCACTACCGACAACGGGGCTGAGATCGGCGTAAAAGATGTCGCCTCGTTTTACGTTTGTGTCCATTCGCTTCACACTCCGCGAAAAATAGTTCCCACCGTCACAGACCCCCCTGAAGGAATATGTAACGAGGGTAACCTTATTCTCCCACGCAGTGGCTGGAATTATACAGCCGGGTCGGCTCCCGGATTATCCTATGCTTGTCAGTCGCCCGATTCCACCGTATCTCAGGAAATCTTGAAATTCTGAAGCTCCGCCGTGAGCACGCGCGCCCCCCCGACGCTGATTTCACCGTACATGGGCGTCATCCGGCTGCTGAAACGGGTGTCGTTCACCAGCTCGCCGTCGCCGTAACCGGTGCGGTAGGTCACGAGGTATCCGTCCTTTTCCCTGCTCTGCGCGTCGATGTAGGAGCGCGTCCATGCCTCGCCGAGCAGCTGTGCCAGACGCATCGGCGAGGGGTTTCCCTCCGCCGCGCCCAGCTCGAGTGAGATGCCGTCAAACGTCACCGTGCCGCTCTCCCCGTCCGTTTCGGCGGCGATGCCCGCAATCGTCTCCGGCGCGCTTACGCGCACGGCCGAGCGGTTCGTCTCCGGGTAATAAACGCAATCCAGCGTGAACGCATAGACACGTCCGCCGCAGTCGGCAGTCACATCGGCGGTAAACGTGCATTGACTGGCCGCCGTGAGCGTATTGCGGAAGTCCATGGCCGCCTGCACGGAGGAATCCCCCTTCCCGCAGGCGGCGAGAAGGCAGAGCAAAAGCATCGCGGTAAACACAGGCTTGATTCGGCGCACGGGTCTCCCCCATTTACTTGAGTAGTCGCGGAAGCGCCCCGATCATGTCCGTCGGCGTCATGCCGTATTCCCCCAGCTCCGCGGCGCACAGGTCGCCTGCGCTGCCGTGCAGCCATGCGGCCGCCGCGGCCGCCTCGAGCGGCTTTGCGCCCTGGCCCAGCAGCGACGTCAGAATGCCCGCGAGCACATCTCCGCTGCCGCCGGTGGCCATGCCGGGGTTGCCGGTATGGTTGACATAAGTCTTATCTCCGTCGGTGATGACCGTCTCGTGGCCCTTGAGGAGGACGACACAGCCGGTCTCGGCAGCCATCGCTCCGGCGGCCTCCTGCCGGGAGAGGGAATCGAGCTTGCCGCCCAGCCGCCGGAACTCCCCCTCGTGGGGAGTGAGGACGACGGGACAGGCCGCTCCGCGCAGTAGATCTATATGCCCGGCCAGCACGTTTATGCCGTCTGCGTCCAGAACGAGCGGAGCTTCGCAGCTCTCCAGCAGACCGCTGATGATCGCGAATACATCCTCCGATCGCCCGAGGCCCGGCCCGGCAAGGCAGGCGCCGCAGCCTCTGAGCCGCCAGCGGATCTCCGGCAGGGCCGCGGCGGAGAGACGGCCGAAGCCGTCGTCGGGCAGGGGGAAGACGATCGGCTCGTCGAGCTTTGCCGCGAGGATCGGGTAGACCGCCTCGGGCACGCCGAGGAAGATCAGCCCGCTGCCCATCCGAAGAGCGGCCTTCGCAGCCATGGCCGCCGCGCCGGTATAGCCCACGCTGCCGCACAGCAGCAGGATTTTCCCGAAGTCCCCCTTGTGCGCGAACCGGTCGCGCACGGGCAGGAGCGCTTGAGCCAGTTCCCGGGATGTTTCCGTCGCCGCATTCATAAAAAGCGCCTCTTCTCTTGTCATTTTTGTTCCATTATAAAAAATTTACCCTGAATAGTCAATTTTCTTCTTGCATCCGTGAAAAAGCTGTGCTACCATTTATCCATATTGAGCAAAAGCGATGAACGGGATGTCGTGTGCCGTTCGGCGGGTTCAGAGAGGGCGGGCTGCTGTGAGCCGTCCCCCGCCGGGTATGGGGCTTTCCCCCGCGAGCTGCCGCCTGAAGGTCAGTAGGGCGCGCCGGGTGACTCCGTTACGGGTGTAAAGTGCGCTGTCAGGCGAATTGCGGGTGGTACCGCGGAAGTTAGGTCTTTCGTCCCCTTATGGGAGGAAAGGCCGATTTTTTTGTCGATTACACAACAGTAAGGAGATAGATTATTCATGAAAGAACAGCTGGAAAAGATCCGTCAGGAAGCGCTGTCCGCCATGGAAAGCGCCGCCGACCCGGCCGAGCTCGAGTCGCTGCGCGTCCGCTTTCTGGGCAAGAAGGGCGAGCTGACGGCCGTTCTAAAACAGATGGGCAAGCTCTCCGCCGAGGAGCGTCCCGTCATGGGTCAAGCGGCCAACTCCGTGCGCTCCGTCATCGAGGAGGCGCTCGAAAAGGCCAAGACCGAGCTCCACGCCAGAGCCATGGAAGCCCGGCTGAAGGCTGAGGCCGTGGACGTGACCATCCCCGGCACCGCCGTACCGATGGGCCACCGCCACCCGATGAACCGTGTGCTCGACGAGGCGAAGGAGATCTTCGTCGGCATGGGCTACGAGGTGGTGGACGGCCCCGAGGTCGAGCTCGAATCCTATAACTTCACCAAGCTCAACACGCCCGCAGGCCACCCGGCGCGCGACCGCTCGGACACCTTCTACCTCTCGGACGACGACGAGGTACTGCTGCGCACCCAGACCTCCCCGATGCAGATCCGCGTCATGGAAAACCGCCGGCCTCCCATCCGCATTATCGCGCCGGGCCGCGTCTACCGCAAGGACGAGGTGGACGCCACACACAGCCCGATGTTCCACCAGCTTGAGGGACTTGTCGTGGACAAGGGCGTAACGATGGCCGACCTCAAGGGCACGCTCGACCAGCTGGTCAAGCAAATGTACGGCCCCGAGTCTGTCATCCGTTTTCGCCCGCACCACTTCCCGTTCACCGAGCCGAGCTGCGAAGTGGATATGCAGTGCTTCAAGTGCCACGGCGCGGGCTGCCCCACCTGTAAGGGCGAGGGCTGGATCGAACTGCTGGGCGCGGGCATGGTGCATCCCAAGGTGCTCGCCGGCTGCGGCATCGACCCGGACGTGTATTCCGGCTTCGCCTTCGGCATCGGCGTGGAGCGCCTTGCCATGCGCCGTTTTCAGATCAGCGACCTGCGCCTGATCTACGAAAACGACGTCCGGTTCCTGACGCAGTTCTAAGGAGGAAAAACGATGAATTTATCGAGAAAATGGCTGTCCGAGTTCGTGGACATCAGCGCGTCCGACAAGGAATTCGACGATCGGATGACGCTCTCCGGCTCCAAGGTGGAGACCACCGAGCGTATGGACGCCGAGATCAAAAACGTCGTGGTCGGCAAGGTTGTCTCCATGAAGCGGCATGAAAACTCCGACCACATGTTCGTCTGTCAGGTGGATGTCGGTCGGGACGGGCCGGTTCAGATCGTTACCGGCGCGCAGAACGTGCACGAGGGGGACCTTGTACCCGCCGCGCTGCACAACTCGTACCTCCCCGGCGGTGTGCACATCACAAAGGGCAAGCTCCGCGGCGTCGAGTCCGACGGCATGCTCTGCTCGCTCAGGGAACTTGGCCTGACGCTCAACGACTTCCCCTATGCCATTGAGGACGGCATCTGGATTCTTCAGGAGGAATGCGCTCCCGGCGAGGACATCAACCTGGTCATCGGCAACGACGACTCGGTCGTCGAATTTGAGATCACCAACAACCGTCCCGACTGCTTCAGCCTGATCGGCCTCGCGCGCGAGGCCTCCGCGGCCTTCGACACGCCCCTCCGGCTCCATGAGCCGGTCGTGAAGGGCGGCGCGGAGGGCTCGCTCGCCGAGCTTCTCGACGTCGAGGTGCCCGCCGAGGATCTCTGCCGCCGCTACACGGCGCGCATGGTACGCAGCGTGAAGATCGGCCCGTCTCCCAAGTGGATGCGCCAGCGCCTGCGCTCCGCCGGTATCCGTCCGATCAACAACATCGTGGACATCACCAACTATGTCATGGTCGAGTACGGCCAGCCGATGCACGCCTTCGACTACCGCTATGTCAACCACGGCAAAATCGTCGTGCGCCGCGCTGAGGCGGGCGAGACGATCACCACGCTCGACGGCGGAGTCCGGCCGCTCAGGCCCGGCATGCTCGTCATCGCCGACGCCGACCGTCCCGTGGGTCTCGCGGGCATCATGGGCGGCGCGAACAGCGAGATCGTCGCGGACACCGCGGACGTCGTCTTCGAGTCCGCCAACTTCGACGGCACCTCTATCCGCCAGACCGCCCTAGCCCTCGGCATGCGCACGGAGGCCTCTGCAAAATTCGAGAAGAATCTGGACGTCATGACCACCGTTCCCGCCGTCAACCGCGCGTGCGAGCTGGTAGAGCTGCTCGGCGCGGGCGAGGTGCTCGACGGCATGATCGACGTCATCAACTACGTCGAGCCGCCCGTGGAGCTGCCGCTCGAGCCGGAGCGCATCAACGCCCTGCTCGGCATGGAGGTCTCCGTCGAAGAGATGAAGGACATCTTCCGCCGCCTCGGTGTCACGGTGAACGGCATGACGGTTACGGTGCCGTCGTGGCGGCCCGACCTCCGCTGCATGGCTGACCTTGCCGAGGAGGTCGCCCGTTTCCACGGCTACGACGCCATGCCCGCCACGCTGCTGCGCGGCAGCGCCGTTCCCGGCGGCATTTCCTCCGAAGCGAAGCTCGAGAACCGCGCCTGCGCGCAGGCCCGCGCGATGGGTTACAGCGAGATCATCACCTATTCCTTCGAGAGCCCGGCCGAATTTGACCTGATCCGCCTGCCGAAGGATTCCCCTCTGCGCAATACGCTGAAGATCATCAACCCGCTCGGCGAGGACACCTCCGTGATGCGCACGGTTGCGCTGCCCTCCATGATGGATGTTCTCGCGCGCAACTACGCTTACCACAACAAGTCGGCCAAGCTCTACGAGCTCTCCCGCCTCTACCTGCCGGTCAAGGGCGAGAAGCTGCCCCGCGAGCCGCGCGTGCTGACATTCGGCAGCTACGGCGCGGACGAGAGTTTCTTCTCCCTCAAGGGCGAGCTCGAGGCCGTGTTCGCCGCCGTCGGCGCGAAGAAGGACGAGTACACCTCGAAGACCGACCATCCCAGCTACCATCCCGGCCGCTGCGCGGAGATCGCCATCGGCGGGAAGACCGTCGGCATTTTTGGCCAGGTCCATCCTCTGGTCGCCTCGAATTTCGGCATCGACGCTGAGGTCTACGCCGCCGAGATCGACTTTACCGAACTTCTGTCCGAGTTGGCGCCCGAGAGCGTCTACCACGCGCTGCCCAAGTTCCCGGCTGTCAGCCGCGACCTCGCGCTTGTGTGCGACGAGACACGGACCGTCGCCGAACTGGAAAAGTGTATTCAGTCTGCCGGCGGCAGGCTGCTGCGCGAGGTATCCTTCTTCGACGTCTACCGCGGCGCGGGCGTGCCGGAGGGCAAGAAGTCCGTCGCTTTCACGCTCGAGTTTCGTGCGGACGACCGCACTCTGACCGACGACGACTCCGGCGCAGTCATCGAAAAGGTGCTCGCCGCGCTGAAGGAAAGCCTCGGCGCCGTCCTCCGCTGAACCCCGGGCGCGGAGGCTGATTTCCGGAAGTTTTGCTGTGGGCTGCCGTAGAAATTTGCAGCACGCTGCAGTCCCCGGCTCCGGCGGACGGAGTTGGCAGCTCTGCCCTGCGCCGAAAATTCCCCGCTGTGCAAAAGATGCCCCCTCGGCGATAAACGCCGAGGGGGCATCTTCTTTTCTGCCGCGTTTACCGGCGCTCCCCACGGGGGCGCGACCGGCGCGCGGATTCTCGACGGTCATATATTCGATGTCCGCGTAGTGCGCGACGACGCTGCCCCGCCGAAGACGCGCTCGAACACCGCTTGTGTCTGCTCGATGATGCTGCAATAAGGAGTTACATTGATCACCCGACGCAGGCCGTTCGCCTCGGCGTGCGCAAGCGCGAAGGCCATGGAGGAAAGCGTTTTGCCGCTGCCTGTCGGGGCCGTGAAGGTGAAAAGGCCCGGTGCCCGCTCCCCTGCGGCCAGGATCTCGCTGCGCTCCTCCCCGAGCGCGCCCCGGGGATGCTCCAGCCATGGCGCGGTGTGTGTGGTAATCTTCCGGCGGGATTCCTCCTGCGGCGGAAAACCGTCCCATTCCGCGCCGTCGTTTTGCATGAAGCGCTCCGTATCGAAAAAGTCCGCGTCCACAAGGCATAAAAAAAGCATCCCCGTGAAAAAGAAGCTGCTTTCCCGTGATTGCAGGAATCTTCCCGGCGTCTCGGCGGTGGGAACCGCCGCTTCCCGCCGGAACGCACCGCAGTCCTCGATCCTGCCCTCCTTTGCGCGGTTCAGCCTGCTCCTCAGTGTCGCTTTTTCGTCATGGTCGAACCGCGTGCCGCCGTCCGGCAGGCCGCCGCGGTGCCCCGCGACGCAGGAAGCCGCCGGAACGTCGCCGAATCTGTATGCGCCAGATATTTCATGGCAAGGCTCCCCCTCCGCTATGCCGCGGGCAGCCGTGCGCCAATCGGGATTCTGTCCGCACAACTGGTATTATCATACAATTCTCCCACGACTTTCAATCCCGCTTCCGACAATATTTCCGTTATGTCGTCCCCGCAGGGATTCCTGCGGCCGCCCATGCCGTCGGAATCCCTGCGGGCCGCGATTGTCACGCAGGAAAAAAACACAGCGTTCTCCGGGAAAATCCATCATTCGTCGATGTTTCGCTTTACTTCCCGCGAATTCTATTATATGATAGAGATAATGTATCACAAAAGGAGGAGGCAGACCGTTTATGGATGACAATACGATTAAATTTGTGGTTCCCGACGACAACGGCGCGCAGATGAAGCAGATTCTCACGTCTGTCTATCACTCCCTCAGCGAGAAAGGCTATAATCCCATCAATCAGATTGTGGGCTATCTTCTCTCCGAGGATCCGACGTATATCACAAATTACAACAACGCGCGCAGCCTGATCTGTAAGATCGACCGCGACGATCTTCTTCAGGAGCTGGTGCGCCACTATCTGTTCGATTAAGTGCTTCTCGGCAAGGCAGGAGGCTTAAGTTGCCTCCTGCCTTCCTTTCATATTGTAACCTCTTTCCAAAAAACGTCCGTTTTATGCTTGTTTCCCCACAATATGTTCTGTTGAAATTCGTCGTGAAGCACAAGTTTAGGTCGAATTGTGAGATTATGTCAATTCACTATTGACACACAAAAGACAATGTGTTACAATTTGGTTACATTTTATCAGGAGGTTAACATGTCTGAGAAAAATGAGCTTCTCATGTACAAAGATCGCCCTCTCATGAGGAAAGACAACCTGGTCTACTACGGCTCCATGGCCGACAAGTATATCATCATGCTGCAGATTCTGGAGACAAAGAATGTGCAGGACGTCGATCTGGCGACGCGCGTTTCCGTCCAGCTCCAGCTGACGGATCCGAATGTCAAGTCGCGCGACCGCGTCGTGAAAAAAAGCGAAAAAGACGGCTTCTACGCTGCTTTGGACGTTGGCTGCGTATGGCTGGAGCGGGCTCTCTCCACAAAATAATTTTGCCCGGAAGGAAAGAGGTTACATATGAAACGGTCAATCAAACTGCTGGTTGTCCTGACCGCCGCACTGCTCGTCATGGCAGCGGTCTGTCTCACGGCTTCGGCAACCGAACTGAAAACCGGTATCGGTATCGTTGAATCCAGCGGTCTGCGTCTCCGTGCCGCCGCGTCCACCGACGCCGACATCGTCTCCAACGCCTCTTACGGCGACAACATCGTGGTCATCCGCAAAACCGGCAACTGGTATCTTGTGGACTACAACCTCGACATCGGCTACATGAGCGCCGACTATGTCGCATTCAAGGAACGCGAGAACGTGGAGCTGGGCTACGGCAAGGTCAATGCCTCCTCCGTGAATATGCGTGCCAAGCCCTCGTCCGACGGCGACCTTATCCAGCAGATCCCCTACGGCGAAAAGGCCTACATCATCGGCCTCAACTGCGGCTGGTACAAGGTCAAGTACAACGGCAACACCGGCTACATCCGCAGCGATCTTCTGGAGCTGACGGAAAAGCCCGTTTACAATTCTTCTTCGTCCTCTTACGTCAGCATGGCCACGCAGCTCGTCAACTACGCGATGAACTACCTCGGCACGCCGTACGTCTGGGGCGGCACCACCACCTCCGGCTTCGACTGCTCGGGCTATACCAAATATGTGTTCAAGTCCTTTGGCTACCTCATCAATCGCACGGCGGCCCAGCAGCTCGGCAACGGAATTTCCATTTCCTACAAAAATCTTGAGCCGGGCGATCTGGTGTTCTTCGGTCATACATACTCTTCCGGAGCGGCAGCCACACACGTCGGCATCTACATCGGAGACGGTCAGTTCATCCACTGCGCGAACGGCGGCGTGAAAATCACAAAGCTCTCTGAAAGTTATTACGCCTCCCGCTATGTCGGCGCGAGACGTATCCTGTAAAAACGAAATCACGGCGGGAAGTCAGATGACTTCCCGCCGTTTTGTTATTATGCCGAGAACTGGCTGTTGTAGAGCTGCGCGTAGAAACCGTTCCTTGCCAGCAGCTCGGTATGATTGCCCTGTTCAACGATCCTGCCGTCCCGCATGACGAGGATCACATCCGCCTCGCGGACGGTGGAGAGCCGGTGCGCCACCACAAAACTCGTCCGTCCGCGCATCATCGCGGTGAAGGCGTCCTGGATCTTCAGCTCCGTGCGCGTGTCGATGGATGAGGTCGCCTCGTCGAGAATCAGCATCGGCGGCAGGCAGAGCATGACGCGCGCGATGCAAAGGAGCTGTTTCTGGCCCTGCGAGAGCTCCTCTCCGCCGCCGGCGATGACCGTGTCATATCCCTGCGGAAGGCGCTGAATGAAGCTGTGCGCGTGTGCGGCCTTCGCGGCGGCGACGATCTCCTCCTGCGCCGCGTCCGGACGGCCCATCGCGATGTTCTCGCGGATGGTCGCCGTCTTGAGCCAGGTGTCCTGCAGGACCATGCCGAAGCCTCCGCGCAGCGAATTGCGCCGTATGGAGCGCACGTCCGTGCCGTCCACCCGGATCGCGCCGCCGCGCACTTCGTAAAATCGCATCAGGAGATTGATGAGCGTCGTCTTGCCGCAGCCCGTGGGGCCCACGATGGCGACTCGCTCACCCGGCCGCACCGAGAGGTTCAGGTCTTCGATCAGCGGCCTGTCCGGGCGGTAGGAGAAGACGACGTGTTCGAGCGAAACGCGGCCCTCAAAGTGCTCCGGCACAGCTGCGTCGGACGCGTCCGGCGTCTGCTCGGGTTCGTCGATCAGCTCAAAGAGGCGCGCGGCGCAGGCCAGCGCGTTCTGAAGCTCCGTCACCACGCCGGATATCTCATTGAACGGCTTGGTATATTGGTTGGCATAGCTCAAAAAGCAGGCCAGCTGACCGACGGTCAGCCTGCCCGTCAGCGCCGCGAGCGCTCCGAACACGCCCACACCCGCATAGACAAGCCCGTTGACGAAGCGCGTGGCGGGATTCGTGATGGAGGAATAAAAGATCGCGCGGAGCGAGCAGCGGCAGAGCCGGTCGTTGATCCCGTCGAACCGCTCCTGCGCGGCACTCTCCTGCCCAAACGCCTGCACAACCTTCTGCCCGGCCACCATCTCGTCGATCAGCGCGGTCTGCTCGCCGCGCGTGACGGACTGGAGGCCGAACATGCTGTACGTCCGCTTTGCGATGAAGGCCGCCACGAACAGCGACACGGGCGTGATAAGCACCACCACGAGCGTGATCGGCACATTCACAGAAAGCATGAACGCGATGGTGCCCGCGATCGTGAGCACACCGGTGAAGAGCTGGGTGAAGCCGAGGAGCAGCCCGTCGGAGAACTGGTCGGCGTCACTGATGACACGGCTGACCAGGTCGCCGTTCGCATTCGCGTCCAGATAGCCAACGGGGAGGCTCTGAATGTGCCGGAACGCCGCGCAGCGCAGGTCGCGCACGGCAAAGAGCGTAATCTTGTTGTTGCACAGGTTCATCAGCCACTGGGCTGCCGCCGTCAGCGCCGCCGCGCCGAGGATTTTTTGAAGAATGGGCGCCAGCCGGATGAAATTCACCCGTCCCGCCGACACCACGCAGTCCACCGCGCGGCCCGTCAGGATGGGAATACAGAGCGTCAGCGCCACGCTGGCAGCGGCCAGCAGCAGCGAGGCAAAGATCAGCGCGCCGTAGGGACGCAGGCAGCGCAGGACGCGCCGCAGGGTACTCTTCCGCATGACCTACGCCTCCTTCCTGAACTGGGAGTCGTAGATCTCCCGGTAGACCGCACAGCTTCCGAGCAGCTCCTCGTGCGTGCCGAGACCCACGGCCGCGCCGTCGTCGAGCACGAGGATGGCGTCGGCCGAACGGAGCGAGGCGGTGCGCTGCGAGACGATGAATACCGTGGTATCCGTCAGCGCGCGGAGCGCGGCGCGCAGCTTCGCGTCCGTGGCAAAGTCCAGCGCGGAGGCACTGTCGTCTAAGATCAGGATCTCAGGACGGCGCACCACGGCGCGCGCGATGCAAAGCCGCTGGCGCTGGCCGCCGGAGAAGTTCCGCCCCCCCTGCTCCACCGGCGAATCCAGACCCCGCGGCAGCTTGTCCACGAACTCCGCCGCCTGCGAAATCTCCAGCGCGCGGCGCAGCTCGTCCTCCGTCGCGTCCGGTTTGCCCCATAACAGGTTTTCCCGGATGCTGCCGCGGAACAGCAGGCTCTTCTGCGGCACAAGACCTATCCTTTCGCGCAGTGGCCCCGGCGCCCAGCGCGAGGCGTCCAGCCCGTCCACCAGCACGGCGCCCGCCGTAGCCTGGTAGAAGCCGGGGATCAGGCTGACAACCGAGCTCTTGCCGGAGCCGGTGCCGCCGATGATACCGATGGTCTGCCCGCGCCGTGCAAGGAAGCTGATGTCGCTCAGCGCCTCCGCACCGCCTCCGGGGTACGTCAGGCCCACATGGCGGAATTCCACGGCGGGGGCATCCGTTCCGGCCTCCGCCTGCTCCGTACCGGCGGAGGGCAGCGGCACGCCGAGAAGCGCGGCAATGCGGTTCCCGCAGGCCCAGCCTTTGGTGAGCGTGAGCACCAGGTTGGCCATTTTGATGAGCTCAACAAGAATCTGCGAGAGGTAGTTCACCAGCGCGACGATCTGGCCCTGCGTCAGCGCGCCCGCGTTCACGCGCACCGCACCGGTATGGAGCAGCACCGCGAGCGCCAGATTGATCATCACATACGTCAGCGGGTTCATCAGCGCCGACACGCGGCCCACGAAGATACCGTAGCGCGTGAGCTTCTCGTTCCGGCGGTCGAATTCGCGGATCTCGTCCTCCTCCTTGTTGAACGCGCGCAGGACGCGCACGCCGTCCAGATTTTCCCGCGCAGCCTGCAAAACGTCATCCAGATTCCCCTGCATCCGCCGATAGCGCGGCAGGCTCCAGAGCAGGATGCCGAACACGAGGAGAAACAGCGCCACGATCGCCGCCGCAAAGATCAGCGCCGCGCGCATGTCGATGGTGAAGGCCATGATCATTGCGCCGAACACGATGAACGGCGAGCGCAGCAGCAGCCGCAGCGCGATATTCACCATGGTCTGCACCTGATTGACATCACTGGTCATGCGCGTGATGAGCGTCGCGCTGCCGAGCCGGTCGTAGGCGCCGAACGAGAGGCCCTGGATGTGGGCAAAGAGCACGCGGCGCAGCTTGCCCGCAAAATTAACGGCGGCCTTCGCCGCGTAATACTGCGCGGTGAGCGAGCTGGCGAGCCCCACGAGGCCCAGCGCAATCAGCAGCGCGCCCATGCGCAGGATGTACCCTCTGTCGCCTCCGCCGATGCCGCGGTCGATGATGCCCGCCATGACCAGCGGGACGAACAGTTCGAAAAGCGCCTCGAGCAGCTTGAAGAGCGGGCCAAGCACGCATTCTTTTTTATATTCCTCAAGATACCGGAATAATTTTTTCATACTCAATCTTGCGGCGGCATGGTTGCCCATGCCGCCGCCCCTTCTATCTCTTGTCGCTGAGCCACGCACGGATGTCCATGAGTGCCTCGACGCTCATGGGGAAATCGCGCTCCTCCTCCACAACGCTCTTTTCCAGGCAGAACTGTCCGTGCCAGATCTGGCCGTGGATGGAGCTTTCCGGGAGATTGACCTCTTTGGGGTTGAGCATAACCACGTTCGGTGTCAGCATGAAGCGCAGCGCCCCGCAGCTGCCGGAAAAGCGGTTGTTGTTCTCAAAAAAATGGAGCGTGGGGAGGTAGATCTCATCCATGGCTCTCCCCCGTGAGCTCCTCCATCTCGTCCATCAGCTCGCCGAACAGGCGAAGCGCCTGCTCCACCGGCTCATCCGTCGTCATATCGACGCCAGCGCCCTTGAGAAGATCGATCGGGTCGCGGCGGCAGCCGCCGGACAGAAAACCGAGATAGTCCTTCACCGCCGCCTCGCCCTCGCGCAGGATGCGCCGGGACAGGGCGATGGCCGCCGCGTAGCCTGTGGCGTACTGGAAGACATAGTAGTCGTAATAGAAGTGCGGAATTCGCGCCCACTCCATGTTGATCTCCGGGTCGAGCACCATGTCCGGCCCGAAATAGAGCTCGTTGAGCCTGCGGTACTCGGCGCTCAGCGTCTCCGCGGTCAGGCCGACGCCCTGCGCGTTCAGCTCGCCCATGCGCAGCTCGAACTCCGCGAACATGGTCTGGCGGTAAAGCGTGCCCTTGAACTGTTCGAGGAAGTGGTTGATTAGGTAGGCGCGTTCCCTGCGGTCGGTCGTCTTTTTCAGCAGCGCCTCCATGAGCAGCGCCTCGTTGCAGGTTGACGCCACCTCGGCCACAAAGATCACATAATCCGAATAGACCGGCGGCTGGTTTTTGTTGGAGAGGTAGGAATGGATCGCGTGGCCCATCTCGTGGGCCAGCGTGAACTGGCTGTCAAGCGTGCCGGTATAGTTGAGCAGCACATACGGGTGTACGCGCGGCCCGGACGAGTACGCGCCCGAACGCTTGCCCACGTTCTCATAGACGTCGATCCAGCGGCTGTCGTAGCCCTCCTTCAGAATGGCGCGGTAGTCCTCCCCCATCGGTGCGAGCGCCTCGAAGACGGTCTCCTTTGCCTCCTCATAGGGGATTTTCCGATCCACGCCTGCGACAAGCGGGGCGTAGACGTCGTACATGTGCAGCTCGTCCACGCCGAGGAGCTTTTTGCGCAGGCGGACGTAGCGGTGCATTTGGGGAAGGTTGCGGTGGACGGCGTCGATGAGGTGGCGATAGACTTCCACAGGGACATTGTTGCCGTCGAGCGCCGCGTGGAGCGGCGAGGGGTAACGGCGCGCGTCGGAGAAAAACCGGAGCTGCTTGACCTGCGCGGCAAGCGTGGCGGCGAGCGTGTTGGAGAAGCCGCCGAGCGTGTGGTAGAAGTTCTCAAACGCCGACCGGCGCAGCACGCGGTCGGGGCTCTCGAGGCAGGAGACGTAGGTTCCCTGCGTGAGCGGATGGCTCTCCCCCGCCGCGTCCACGGCGTCGGGAAATTTCACGTCCGCGTCGGCGAACATGGAGTAGATGTTGTCCGGGCTCTGGGCCATCTCGCCCGCCGCGGCGAGGAGCTTCTCCTCCCTGTCGGAGAGGATGTGCTCACGCTTGCGGCGGATGTTGTCGAAGCAGTGGCGGTAAAGCTCCAGCGCGGGTTCCCCGGCGTAAAAGCGCTCGAGCGTCTCGTCGGAAATCTGGAGAAATTCAGGCGTGAAGAAACTGGATGCCGCGGCGGCCTGCACCCAGGCGGAGGTCACGCGGCTGACCATGTCCTGATATTTGGCCACGCGGGTATCCTCATCGCTGCGGCGCTGCGCGTAGTTCGCCAGCGAGTCGAGGAGCAGGCCGATTTTCTCATCCAGCTTCTCGAACGCGAGGAGCGCCGCCGCGCTTTCGCCGAGGTGCCCCGCATAGGACGGCAGCTCGGCCGTCAGCTTCTGCAGCTTTTTCAGATCCGTCTCCCATGCCTCATCGTCCGCGTATATATCCTCAAGAGCCCATTGATCCCCGGGCTGAAGGTCTTTTCGTTCCGGTATGGCTTTTCCCATGTTTTTGCCTCCCAATTTCAATCGATGTGGGATTTATTGTACCACAAAACCGCTGTTTCTACAATCGGCTCCGCCAAATCCGTTTGACTTTCCCATGCACGTGTGCTACCGTAATACGGAAATGCAAAAAATGGGGTATTGGGAATGGGGAAAAACATGAAAGGCGAGCTGATGCTCATTTTGGCCGCCATGATCTGGGGCGCAGCGTTCGTCGCGCAGAGCGTCGGCATGGACTATGTCGGGCCGTTCACCTTTCAGGCTGCACGCTGCCTGCTCGGCGCGCTTGTGCTGCTGCCGGTCATTGCCGGCTTCAGCCGCGCGCGCCCGAAGGAGACGGCTCAGACACGGAAAACGCTCTGGACGGGCGGCGCGCTCTGCGGCCTGATTCTCTTCGCGGCCACGTCGCTTCAGCAGTTCGGCCTTCTCTACACCACCGCCGGAAAATCCGGCTTCATCACCGCGCTCTATGTGGTTCTCGTGCCGGTGCTGGGCATCTTTCTTCACCACAGAACCCGCCTGAACACCTGGATCAGCGTGGCTATCGCAGCGGCGGCGCTGTACCTGCTCTGCATCAACGGCAGTTTCACCGTCGGGCGCGGGGAACTGCTCACACTCGGCTGCGCGCTGTGTTTTTCGTTTCAGATCCTCGCGGTGGATCATTACAGCCCCCACGTAAACGGGGTCAAGCTCGCGTGCATCCAGTTCCTCGTGTGCGGATTTCTCTCGCTCCTGGCCATGGCCCTGACGGAATCTCCCTCCTGGGCGGCCGTGGCGCGCTGCTGGCTCCCGATCGCCTATGCGGGCATTCTCTCCTGCGGCGTGGCCTACACGCTTCAGATTCTTGGCCAACGCGTGACCAGTCCGGCCGTGGCTTCGCTGCTGATGAGCCTCGAATCCGCCTTCGCCGTACTCTTCGGCTGGCTTCTTCTCCGGGAGCGGCTGAGCGTCAAGGAGTACTTCGGCTGCGCGCTGATGTTCGGCGCGATCGTGCTCGCGCAGCTGCCCGGCAAGAAGCGCACCGGACCCGGCCCGGCATAAAACTGAATCCGTAAAACGCGGGGGCGCTGCCGAAATCGGCAGCGCCCCCGTTTTGTTCAGTGTTCAGGCCAGCTGGTTCGTGGCGTACAGATAGTCGTCGATCCAGTCGCCGATGTGGTCGAGCAACAGCTCCTCCGGGCTGCGCGCGAGCGTGCCGGCCGAGACCAGTGCCGCCTGGCGCGGCAGATACTGGTAGAGCAGCGCAATGGGAATCTCCCGGCCCGCAAGGTTCGCCATCAGCTTTTCCTGCGCCGCCGCGATGCGCGCGTCCGGCAGGTAGTAGCGCACCCGGTCGGACAGGCTGAACGCCCGCGCGTACTTCTGCTCCGCGGGGGTGCCCGGGTAGTACTTCTTCCAGTACTTCGGGTCTTCCACCATCACGGTCTCCATCGTCTCCCGCAGGCCGCTGAGCTCCGCAAAGCCCATCTCGCGCTCGATATTCTCCAGCGCGAACAGGCCCTCGCGCAGCCCGAACGTCAGTGCCGGGCCGACTTTAAGGATTGCGATGCCGTCCGCCACCATGTTCTTCAGGCACTCGCGCGGCTGATAGTCCGTCGAGTGGCCCTCGAGCGCCAGCTCGGAGTGCTTCCTCACCGCCGCGAGCAGAGCAATCGCCTTATCGTGGTCGTACTTCACGATCGTCGCGTCGCCGAACTCCACGCCCGGCTGCACCACGACCGCGATCACGCGCTTCCACGCCTGCGCGAGCCCGGCCGCCTCATACGCCGCGCGGAACGCGGAAACCGTCTTCTCGTATGCCTCCGGCGACGTCACAGCCACCGTGTCCTCGTAGGTCTGCGTGCCGCCCGGGATGGGCACCTCGCTGCCGATGATATAGTTCGGCAGCGGCGCGTCCGGGTGGGTCTTCCGCCGCTCGGCAACAGCGTCCTCCGCCACGCGGCACAGCCGCGCGCCGCGCCGCGCAATCGTCTCGTCCGCGAGGGGAGCGTTCGGGTCGTCGTCCGCCACACGCATGCTCGTGTCAAGGTGGATCTTCGCGAAGCCTGCCAGCGCGAACTGCCGCACCAGCTCCTCCGCCTTCGCCATCGCTTCCTTCTCCGGCAGCGCCGTGAAGGTCAGCGGGCCCAGGTGGTCGCCTCCGAGGATGATCTGGCTCTCCGACACGCCTTCACGCACCGCGAGCTTCATGACATAGGCATAGAAGTCTGCCGGCCGCATCCCCGTGTAACCGCCGTCCTGATTGACCTGGTTAGCGGTCGCCTCGATCAGCGCCACCGTCCGGTTCGCCTTCGCGCGGCGCAGCACCGCGCGGATGACATATTCGTTCGACGAGCAGCAGGAGTAAATGCCGGTCTTCCGGCCCTGCGCCCGATCCTGAATCATCTGTTCCAAATACCGCATGTTAACCTCTCTCAATCATAGTCCGGACATTTTCCGGACTGATTTTTCCTTCCATCGGGCCAAACGCCGCGGCGTTCAGCGCCCCGGCCGCGTTCGCTTCCTTCGCGGCCTGTTCCACGTCCTTGCCGAGGGACAGCGCCGCGAGAAACGCGCCGTCGAAGCAGTCGCCCGCGCCGGTGGCGTCTGCCTGCTCCACTTTGTAGGCGTGCGCGCTCCAGGTGCCCTCGCGAGTGTAGACGCGGCAGCCTTTCGAGCCGTTTTTCAGCACGATCATCTCGAGCTTTTCGCGCCCGAACAGCTTCTTTACGGCCCCGTCCACCGTCGCCTCGCCCGACATCATCAGCAGCTCGTCCACGCCGGGCAGCAGGATGGAGCAGTTCTCCACGATCGGTGCGATGATCTCCATCAGATTTCCGCCCCGCAGCAGTTCCGTGCGGATGTTCGGGTCAAAGCTGATCTTTGCCCCGCGCGCGGCAAAAGCCAGCGCCGTTTCCACGATGTTGCGGCAGAACGTCTCATTTGCCGTCAGCGAGCAGCCCATCACATGGAAGTAGCCCGGGTCTTCGATCTTCGAGACATCCGGCACGGCCGCCGCCACGGCGGGCGTGCCGTCGATGTGGAAGATGAATTCGCGCGAACCGTCGTTATGGTACATGACGAAAGCGTTGCCGGTGGAGCCTTTGTCGGAATGGAGCACATGGGAGCAGTCCACGCCGTAGCTCTCAAGCCGCGAGGTCAGGAAATCGCCGAACGCATCCCTGCCCACGCCGCCGATGATGCCGGTTTTGCCGCCCATCCGGGCCGCCGACGAGATCATGATGGCCGGCGCGCCGCTGGGATACGGGCCCATGTAGATCCCCGGCTCCCCGTGCGGCATCTCCGCCTTCGGCCGCATGATCTCCATGATCATTTCACCCATCGTCCAGATACTTTTCATAAGAACTGTACCTCCTACAAAATCTCAGGTCATCCGGCTGACGCCGGAGCGGAAGAAGGCCTCGCTGCACGAGACCGCGTCATCGGGAAATCAGATCGTCCTCCGACAGATATCTGTCCTCCTCCCCCTCCGCGCGAAGGCACAGCTGAGTGGGAATCACGCACGTCTGCACCGCCGCGGCCGGAACGGCGCGGCGGATGCGGCCCATGAGGAAGCGGCAGACCTGCTCCGCCATGGGCTTTTTCGGCGTGTGGACGGAACTGAGCGGATAGGGGATGCTGAGCCGGGACTGGATATTGTCAAAGCCGACCACCGTGATCCCGCGCCCGGCCGGAAGGCGGCGCGTCGTATCGAGAAATTTCAGCGCCAGCACGTCGTTGAACGCGAAGACCGCCGAAAATCCGTCCAGGCGGCGCAGAATACGCTCCATGCTCGCGTCGTTATCAAAGTCGTCCATGACGAATACAGCGTCGGGCCGCGGCGCGATGCCGGCCTCGGAGAGCGCCTTCTCATAGCCCTCCTGCCGCTCGCGCGCGCTGGAAATATACAGCGGCGCGGTGAGATAGAGGATGTCGCGCCTGCCCTGCGAGATCAGATATTTCGTCGCGAGATAGGCGCCGCCCACGTCGTCCCAGACGACGTAGTCCGTCTCCATGCCGCTCATGCGCCGCCCCTGCAGGACAAACGGGATGCCGCTCCCACGGAGGAGGCGGATGTTCTCGTCGCTCCGCTGCGTGGGGCAGAGGATGATGCCGTCCACCTTTTTGCTGATCGCATGGTAGAGCGCCTTTTTCTCTTTCTCCTCATTTTCGTCCGTGTTGAGGATCATCGCGCAGTAATTTTCCTTGAGGAGCTCCGTTTCGATATCCTTGACCAGAATGCCGAACAGGGGGTTGGAGATGTCGCTGACGATCACGGCGACAAGCCCCGTGCGTCCGGAGCGAAGGGAGCTTGCCATCGCGTTGACGATATAACCCATCTCATCGGCGGCGGCGCAGATCTTCCCGCGCGTTTCCGGCGAGATGTCCGCCATGCCGCGCAGCGCGTGGGAGACGGTATTGACCGAGAAGCCCGTCTCGCGGGAAATGTCTTTGAGCGTTACATTGCGGTTGTACATGGTTTCGCCCGGCGCTCAGCCCTGACCGTAATAGGCGTGTGCCCCGTGCTTGCGGAGGTAGTGCTTGTCCAGCAGCGGCTGCTGCATGGGGCCGGCGGCGGGGTTGAGCATCTTCGCATGGAAATCCATGAAGGCCACTTCCTCGAGCACGACGGCGTTGTGCACCGCGTTCATCGGGTCGGTGCCCCAGGTGAAGGGGCCGTGGTTCTTGACGAGCACGGCCGGGACGGCCGCCGCGTCGATCTTCCGCTCGCGGAAGGTTTCGACGATGACGAGTCCGGTGTTCTTCTCATACTCGCCGCCGATCTCCCCGGGCGTCATGTCGCGCGTGCAGGGAATCTGGCCGTAAAAATAGTCGCCCTGCGTCGTGCCCATGGCGTCCACGCCGGCGCCCGCCTGCGCGAACGACGTCGCCCAGCGGCTGTGCGTGTGCACGATGCCGCCGAGGGTCGGAAAGGCGCGGTAAAGCTCCAGATGAGTCGGCGTGTCAGAGGAGGGCTTGAGCTTGCCCTCCACGCGCTCGCCTGTTCTCAGGTCGACCACGACCATGTCATCCGGCGTCATCCCGTCGTACTCGACGCCGGAGGGCTTGATGACCACAAGGCCGCGCTCCCGGTCGATGCCGGAGACGTTTCCCCAGGTAAAGGTGATGAGGCCGTACTTCGGAAGAAGCAGGTTTGCTTTGCAGACAAGTTCTTTGAGTTGTTCCAGCATGTGATTTTACTTCCTTTTCTCAGATCAGTGCGGCGGCCGCCTTTTCCACGGCAAGGCCGGCTTCATAGCGCGCGAGGAATTCGGCAAAGCCTTTCACGTCGGCCGGGTCGGGCTGCATGGTGGTCATCTGCATCCGCGCGAACACGCGCTTTTCCAGATAGTCCGCCAGCGTCTCGCCGGACGCGCGGTTGGCCGCATAGTGTGCCAGCAGCGCCATGCCCCACGCGCCGCCCTCGCCCGCCGTCTCCATAACGGTGACGGGGCAGTTCATCGCCGCAGCCATGTAGCGCTGGCCGACGCCGGGGGTTTTGAAGAAGCCGCCGTGTCCCATGAAGCGGTCCATCGCGATATCCTCCTCGCGGAGGATGCGCATGCCGACGCTCAGCGCCGCAACCGCGGAGTACATCTGCGCGCGCATAAAGTTCGCCAGCGTGAAACGGCTCTCCGGCCCGCGGTAAAGCAGGGGGCTTCCGTTCTCCAGCCCGGTCATCGGCTCGCCGGAGAGGTAGTTGTAGAGCACCAATCCGCCGCAGTCGGCGTCGCCCTCGAGACTTCTGCGGTTGAGGGCGGTCAGGAGAGAGCCCATGTCACTCTTGACGCCCAGAAGATCGGCAAGCTCCAGGAAGAGATCCGCCCACGCGTTGATCTCCGAGGTGCAGTTGTTGCAGTGCACCATCGCGACCGGCTCGCCGGAAGGCGTGGTGACCATGTCGATCTCCATGTGCATGCGGCTGAGCTTCTTCTCAAGAACGGCCATCGCGAAGATGGACGTGCCCGCCGAGACGTTGCCCGTGCGGACCGCCACAGAATTGGTGGCGACCATGCCGGTGCCGGCATCGCCTTCGGGCGGGCAGACGGGGATGCCCGCGCGCAGCGTACCGGTCGGATCGAGGAGCCTCGCCCCCTCTTCGGTGAGGACGCCGGCGTCGTCGCCCGCGGAGAGCACCTGAGGCAGCAGCTCCTCCAGCTTCCAGGGGTAGCCGTGCGGCGCGACGAGCTCGTCGAACTGACCGATCATCCGGCAGTCGAACGTGCCGGTCTGGCTGTCGATCGGGAACATGCCGGAGGCGTCGCCGACGCCGAGGACGCGGCGGCCGGTCAGTTTCCAGTGGAGGTAGCCGGAGAGGGTCGTGAGGTAGCGGACGGAGGAGACATGCGGCTCCCCGTTCAGGATGGCCTGATAGAGATGCGCGATGCTCCAGCGCATCGGGATGTTGAACTGGAAGAGCTCGCTGAGCTGCTCGGCGGCCTTCTGCGTGGTGGTGTTGCGCCAGGTGCGGAACGGCACGAGCAGGCCGCCCTTCTCATCGAAAGGCAGATAGCCGTGCATCATGGCGGAGAAGCCGATCGCACTGAAGCGCTCGGGCGTCACGCCGTACTTGCTGCGCACGTTTTCGGCGAGATCGCGGTAGCAGTCCTGCAGGCCGCTCCAGATGTCGTTCTGGCTGTACGTCCAGATGCCGTTTTCGTAACGGTTTTCCCAGGTATGGCCGCCGGACGCAATGGGCTCGTAGTCCGCGCCGATCAGAACGGCCTTAATGCGGGTGGAGCCGAGCTCGATGCCCAGTGCGGTCTTCCCGTCTAAAATGGCCTGACGGATTTCGTTCTGGTTCATAGTATTTCCTCCCTGTCTGACGCGCTGCGTCATGTTCGGTTCAAAAGGCGGAGGCACAGTGCCGCCGCGCGATATTCCGCATAAAATTATACCATGGCGGCAGCCCGTTCGCAAGCGCGTTGCGCCCCCGCAGCGGGAAAACCCGCCCTTTTCGGGCGGGTTTTCCCGCGCTCAGAGCACCATCTCGGAGCGTTTGATGATATGGTTCTGATAGACCTCGTTCAGCTCGACAAAATATCCGCTCCAGCCCCAGACACGGACAATCAGATTCCGGTAATTTTCGGGGTGCTTCTGCGCGTCAAGCAGGCGGTCGCGGTTGACGGCGTTGATCTGCATCTGGTGGCCGCCCATGTCCATGTAGCTCTTGACGAACATGGCGCATTTTCGGATAGCCTCGTCGCTGCGGAACATGGTGTCCGAGAGTTCGATGGTCAGGGGGCCGCCGTTGGCGACGCGGACGAGATGAGGCTTGGCAAACGACTTGAGGATGGAGACCGGCCCCTCGCAGCGGGCGAAGACGGACGGGGAATAGTTGCACGCAAGCGCTTCGTGGGCGCTCCGGCCGTCCGGCGAGGCGGGTGCGTCCTGCGAGTGCCAGATGTAATACATGGCCGAGGCCGTGCCGGCGCGGAAGCAGCCGCCGCGGTCGTTCTTCTTCCCCTCCAGCGCGTCGGCGTACCAGTCGAGGAGATCCACGGCGATGGAGTCCACCTCGTCGTCGTCGTTGCCCATCTTTGGGCCCTCGTAGCGGAGCATGTTCTGCTCGCGTTCGTAGCCCTTGAAATTCCGGCGGATCATGTCCACCATCTGTGCGGGGGTGAACATTTTCTCCGTGAAGACGTACTTTTTCACCGCGGCCATGGAATCCGCCGCGGAGGAAAGGCCGTCGCCGTGGAAGCCGTAGTTGTTGTACCTGCCGGGCTCCGAGATGTCGCGGCGCTGCTCCAGGCAGTCCGGGCACATCAGGCTCACAAGCGGAGAGGGCTCCTTGTAGACGTTTCTCGTCTCCGCCATCAGCGCCTCGGCCTGTGTTTCGATCCCCCGGCGCACCAGCACGGCGAAGTCGTCGTACGTCCCGCAGCTCTCCAGCCGCTCCACGGCGTCCTGCACCGTCTTGAGGAAGTTCATGCTGTCCCAGTTGACAAGATCCATGTAGCCGGGAATGAGGATCTCCCAGCAGGCGGCGAGAGTATAGTTGTACGCGTCCTTCCGGTCGTAGCCCCAGCGCAGCAGTGCGGGGATTACGATTTCGTCGTTCGTGTACTGCGGGAAGCCGAGGCCCTTTTTCGTAAGTGTGGTTGCGAGCTCATAGACGGCGAGCGGCGTGTTTTTGTGCACGCGCAGGTTCACCTTCGGGTCAATCAGGCAGAGGTCGCGGCTGGCCAGCAGGCAGAGCTCGGAGATCTCATTGTACGCGTCCGACCCATCCGGGTTCGAGCCGCCCAGGACGATCGTCTGACCGTTGTCGCCCTGTTGAATGCCGATGTAAAGGTCGCTGTCGCGGTTGCAGGAAACGAAAAACTCCTCCAGCTCCTCGAGCGCGCCGTCTCTCGTGAGGCGTCCCTCGTCCAGGTCGCGGCGGTAATACGGCCAGAGGAACTGGTCGATACGGCCGAGCGTGTTGTGGTAGTTGCCGTTGCACCACATGCAGTAATGCAGCAGGCGGAGGTATTGCAGCGCCTCGAGCAGCGTTCTCGGACTGTGCGCAGGGATCCACGCGAGTGTGTCCGCCACCGTCCGATTTCCGATGCGCTCGGCCTCGGCACGGTAGCGCTCCGCGAATGAGGAGACGATGTCCATCACTTCCAGCATGGCCTGCAAAAACTCACGCTGCGCGGCGTTCTCCGCGCCGACGAGCTGCGCTCGGATTTTTTCGGCCTTTTTATCGAAGCCGTCCGCCATCAGCAGCGCATAATCCGGGCACATGTTGAACACGCGTCCGATCTCGTGGAACGCGTGCGCCGCGCGGAGCGCCTTTTCCTCCGCACCGGTGTGGATCTCCGGAACGGTGCGCACGGTGCGCAGCAGCGTGATGCGCTCGTCCGGCAGGACGACCGGGGTCTCCCGCCCGAGAACATAGCGCAGCCGCTCGACCGAGCGGCGCATGTCGCTCAGCCCCTCCGCGGAAAACCGCTCCGCCAGCGCGCGCGGATCTTCCTCCGGCTGCCGCAGCGCGTGATGAGCCTTCTTCGTCACAAAGTAGTCCAAAAGCCGCTCGATGCGTTCCGTTTTCATGCCCAGCTCCCCTTCTCTGTCGGCGGGGCCCGGAAAGGGCTGCTCGCCTCAACATTATCGTTAATGCTTTTATTATTATAGGCCTTCTCCTCAAAAAAGTCAAGATGCCGCCGGGCGTTTTCGTCCGACGGCATTGCATTACAGATGGGTACACGGAATCCCCCGTGTGAGGAACGGCTCCATATCAAGATTCGGCGCACGCCGCTCGTCAAACTCCGGGCGGTAGGAGCGGCCGACCATCTCGTACTTCGCGCCCGCGGTCACATGGTACGGCAGCAGCTCCACTGTCTCGAGGTTCCTCGCCCCGACCAGGCGGTCGGCCGTCGCCCCGAAATTCTCCGCTGAGTCATTGACCCCGGGAATCACGGGGATACGGATGCGGAACGGGACGCCGGACACCTTGAGGCGCTCGAGATTGGCGAGAATGAGCTCGCTGGAGACGCCGGTGAAGTGCTTATGGCGCTCCGGGTCGATCAGCTTGACGTCCATCATCACATAGTCCACCCGCTCCAGCAGCGCACGAAACACGGCTTCGCCGCAATAGCCGCTTGTTTCCACCGCGCGGTGCATGGCGCTCAGCCGGTCGAGCATCTCCAGCAGGAATTCCGGCTGGCCGGTCGGCTCGCCGCCCGAGAAGGTCACGCCGCCGCCCTCGCGCCGGAGATAGTCGGCGTCGCGGAGCAGCTTCGCAGCCAGCTTTTCCGCCTCCCAGACCGTGCCGCAGATCTTGCGGAGGCCCTGCGGGCAGGCGCGCACGCACGCACCGCAGGCCGTGCAGGTCTCGCCGTGATTCGGGCAGGCTTCAAGGCAGCGGCCGCAGTGGAGGCAGTTGTTCGCGGACACCATGAGCTGAGGCTGATAGGAAAGCCCCTCCGGATTGTGGCACCACATGCAGCGCAGCGGGCAGCCCTTGAGAAACACGGTCGTGCGGATGCCGGGCCCGTCGTACACGGCAAACTGCTTGATATCGAATACCGTTCCGGTTGACATCATTTTATCTTTCGTCCTGCTGAAGGTCGAGCCAGCGCAGCTCATCCGGCGTCAGCTCGATCTCGAGCGAACGCAGGTTTTCCTGCATCCGGCTCCCCTTGCTCGTGGAGACGATGGGGAACACGGGGAAATTCTGGTTCAGCAGCCACGCCAGAGCGATCTGCGAGACCGTTGCGTGCTTCTCCGCAGCGAGCTCTTCCGTGCGGGCCAGACGTTCAAAGTTGACGGGATAGCAGTAGCCCTTCACACCGTCGGCGTCCATGACGCGCTTCGCGCCCTCCGGGTCGCCGCTGTGCACGCGGCCGGTGAACATGCCGCGGCCGAGGCTGGAGTAGGAAAAGACCGGCATCTGCTCGCGGCGGTAGAACTCCCGCGCGTCGGCATGCTTCGGCCCGGAGATCTCCACGCAGCCCGCGCTGCCGCCCCACGGATCGACGATCTGATCCGCCAGACCGAAATGCGGACTGGAAACGGTGAACGGAACCAGGCCGTGCGCCGCGGCATAGGCATTCGCCTCTGCGATCCGCTGATGCGTCCAATTGGAGCCGCCGAACGCGCCGATCTTCCCGGCTTTGTGATACTCATTGAGCAGCTCGACGATCGGCCCAATCGGCACGTTCAGGTCGTCCCTGTGCAGGAGATAGATGTCGATATAGTCGGTTTTCAGCTGACGGAACGACTTTGTGATATCCTCTCTCAGGTCTTCGGGGGTCACACGGTCGCGCCCATAGGGGTGGCAGCCCTTGCTGATAACCGTCACGCGGCCCCGGATGCCGCGGTCGGCGATCCAGTTGCCGAGCGACACCTCGCTCAAACCGTAGTTTTCGGCGGTGTCGAACGTGGTGACACCGAGCGCATAGATTTCGTCGAGCAGCTCGTGGACGCGTTCGCCGTTGTGCATGGCCTCGCCCGCGCAGCCGAATACCAGTCGGGACACGGGATTTTTGACCGCTTTTATGTTAGCATAATGTTTCATTGTAAACCTCCTGCCTCCGGAAGAAACTCATGTGCGGCCCGCGTGCGACACGGAAAAGGCGCGAAGCTCCTTGTACAGCTGATATTTTTCCCGGTAATAAGCGGCGTTCTCCGCGTTCGGCTCCGCCGGCGCGCCGTGAGAAACAAACCGCTTGGCCAGCGCCAGACGATCCTTTTCTCCGGTAACGGCCGCAAAGCCGAGGATCGCGCTGCCCATGGCGCCGGGCTCCTCCCGCAGGGAGGGCACGATCTCCAGATTCAGCACATCCGCCTTGATCTGCCGCCAGACCGGCGACTTCGCGCCGCCGCCGGCCGCCAGCAGGCGGGCGGGGGCAATGCCGTAGCGGCCGAGACATTCCAGGTTAAATGCCATCTCATACGTCAGGCCTTCGAGGATGGCGCGGTAAAGGTCGTCGGCCGTGGTCTGCATGGTCAGGCCGTAGATTGTTCCCTTCGCGCGGGTCTGGACGTCGGGCGTGCCGCCCATGCCCTGAAAATGCGGCAGGACAACCAGATCGGTCGGCCGCTTCGGGCAGCGCTCGTTGAGGATGTCGTACACGCTGCAGCCGCGCGCGAGCGCCATCGGCTTGAGGTATTCCATCAGCGTGTCTCGGTACCAGCGGACAACCGCACCGCCGGAGATATTGTAAGCATACGTCACATAGCCGCTTTCGTCAAGGTACGGTACGCAGGCGTAATTCTCGCGCTCAAAATCAAGGGTTTCCGGAATGGCGTCAAAGAGAGGCACGATGCACTCCGACGTGCCCGTGACATCCACCGCGTCGCCGCATGCCGATACCCCGCAGCCGAGAGCGTTGACGATCTGATCGTGCGATCCGATGACGACCCTGACCTCCGGCGAAAGCCCCAGACGGGAAGCGACGTTGGGCAGCAGGCTGCCGGCGACCGTGCCGGTGGGAACCGCGGCGGGCAGCGCCGCGCCGTCGATGCCGCAAGCGTCGATCAGCTCGCGCGACCAGGCGCGCCGGCGCACGTCGAAGAGAATGCTCCGGCAGGCGAGCGGATAGTCCGCCACTGCCACGCCCGACAGGCAGTAGCAGAGGTAGCTTGCTACGAACAGGAACTTCCAGACCGGCTTTTCCGCCGTTTTGAGCGTATAGAGCATCTTGGCGAGGGAGTAGGAAGCGTCCGGCAGGACGCAGGTGATCTCCATGAAGCGCTCCCGCCCGATCTGATTGACCAGCCTCGTGAACTCGTCGCTCTCGGTGTTGGCAAAGTAGAGGATAATGTCGGTCAGCGGCATTCCGTCAGCCGCGACGGGGACGAAGGACTCGCCGAAGGAGGATACCGTGATCGCCGCGACCGCACGCGGATTTTCGAGCTTTTCCACGCAGCCATGGATGACGGCAAACACAGAGTCCCGCAGAACCAGCGCGTTGAGGTTCACCTCGCCGGGCTTCATCGGATATTCGCAATAGGCCGAAGCCAGCTGCTCGCCGTCGTCGCGAAACGCCACGCACTTGCAGCCGGTGCCGCCGATGTCGATTCCAAGCGAGATCATACTGTTTTCCCCTCCAGTCCGAAGCGGTAAACCGTCGTCTCGTGATATACTCCGCCCCGGCGGAGCACCGGGCTCGGGAACGCGGGCTGGTTGATCGCATCGGGGTAGTGCTGTGTCTCCAGGCAGAAGCCGAAGTGGGGCTCGTAAGCCGCGCCCGCCTTGCCCGCGCGGTGCGTGAGATATTTTCCGGTATAGAGCTGGATCCCCTCAAGCGTCGTCTCCACCTCCATGCGGATGCCGGAACGGTCGCCCACGGCGTCGGCTACACAGCGCAGCCCCTCGCCGTCCAGGCAGAAGTTGTGGTCGTACCCGCCGTAGAGCGCAAGCGCGGCATCACCGCGCTCGCGGCCGATCGGCTTCGCCTCGCGGAAGTCCATGCAGGTTCCGTCCACAGGCAGAATTTCGCCGGTGGGCATGGTCTGTTCGTCTCCCGGCGTATAATGGCCGGCCGCAAGACGCAGGCTGTGCCCCCAGACGGTGCCGCTCCCCTGCCCGTTCAGATTAAAATAGGAGTGATTGGTAAAATTGGCGATGGTATCCGCGTCGGCCTCGGCGCGGTAGTCAATGCGCAGGCCGTTGTCCTCGTCAAGCGAGAAGCAGACCGAAATTGCCATGCAGCCCGGGAAGCCCTCTTCCCCGTCCGCAAGGACGGTAGTGAACTCCGCCGAATTGGCGCGGCAGGAATAGCTCCATATTTTCTTATCGAGTCCGTTGTTGCCGCCGTGGAGCTGATTTCTCCCCTCGTTCGCGGTCAGCACATAGCGAACATGATCGAGCGTGAACGCTGCGCCGGCAATTCGGTTGGCGTTGCGTCCGATCGTCGCGCCGAGATAGCCGTCGTTCCGCTCGTATTCCGCAGCGGTCTCATAGCCGAGGACGACGTCGGTGAGCGTTCCGTTGCGGTCCGGCACGCGGATGCTCTGGACTGTCGCGCCGTAGGAGAGAACGGTCACAGACATGCCGTGGAGATTCGTGAGCGTGACGGCTGCGACGCGGCCTTTGGAGTTGGCGCCGAATTCTTTTATCGTTATCATGGGACAATACCCCCTTGTAATATTCAAAGAAAGCATGCGGGAAAAGGGCTTTCAGACGATCCCTCTGAAAGCCCTTTTCGATCTCCGGCCGCATATGCGGCCGGACTGCGTACGGATGGCAGATGACCGGGCGGAGAACTCGAAAGCGGTTATTTCTTCACCACATACTTGCGCACATCGATGGCGACGGCGACGATGATCAGGGCGCCGCGGATGATGTACTGAAGGTACGAGTTCACGCCGAGGAAGTACAGGCCGTAGTTGATCGCCTGCAGGATGATGGAGCCGACGACGACGCCGGGCACGGTGCCGATGCCGCCGTTGAACGATACGCCGCCGATGACGCAGCCGGCGATGGCGTCGAGCTCGTAGTTGATGCCGGTGCTCGTGCCGACGGACTGGATGCGGGCGCCTTCCAGGAAGGCGGCGATGCCGTAGAGGATGCCGGCGAACATGAACACGCCCATGATGGTCTTTGTGACACTGACGCCGGAGACCTCGGCAGCCTCGGTGTTGCCGCCGACGGCAAACATGTTCTTGCCAAAGCGGGTCTTGTTCCATACCACCCAGGTCAGGAACGCAAGCACCGCAAAGACGATGACCAGATAGGGAATCTCAAGGCCGAACAGCTTGAAGGAGCCGGTGGCGATACGCACATATCTCGCGTCCAGAGAGGACAGAGCCTGCGTGGAGCCGGAGGGCTGATTCTCGATGTAGATGCAGCAGAAGCCGTAGGCGATCAGCTGCGTGCCCAGAGTCACGATGAAGGAGTGCATATGGAGCTTGGCCATGCCAAAGCCGTTGAACGCGGAGAACGCGACCGCAATCGCGATGCAGAGCAGGAACGGCCAGATCAGCGCAACCGGCTGGGTGATGCCGGGATAGTAGCGGGAGGGGAAGGTGACGGACTGCAGCAGGGACGCCGCGACCGCACAGCAGAGGCCGAGGATGCGGCCGGCAGAAAGGTCGGTGCCGGCCAGGACGATGATGCCGGCGACGCCGAGGGACATAATGCCCTTCGTGGAGGCCTGCTTGAGGATATTGACGATGTTGGAGAGCGAAAGGAACTTCGGGTTGATCACCACGATCACGATCAGGATGACCAGCAGGATCAGATAAAGGGCTTTGTCCAAAAGTCTTTTGCTGAAGCTTTCCTTCGCGACGTCATTCTTTGTTTTAGACATATTCTCAACCTCTTTATACATATTTTGCGGCCAGGCGCATGATCGTTTCCTGTTCGTTTTCAATGCCGCCGAAATCCTTGCCACGTTCCACGATACCGGCCAGATGTCCGTTGCTCATGACCAGGATTCGGTCGCAGATGCCGATCAGCTCCGGCATTTCGGAGGAGACCATCATGATGCCCTTGCCCTCCTTGGCAAGCCGCAAAATCAGCTCGTAAATTTCGTATTTGGCGCCGACGTCAATGCCGCGGGTCGGCTCGTCCAGCAGCAGCACGTCGGGCTGCGTGAGCAGCCAGCGGCCGAGAATGACCTTCTGCTGGTTGCCGCCGGAGAGGTTCTTGATGAGTGTTTTCTGGCTGGGGGTCTTGATGCTCAGCGAGTCGATGGACCACTGGGTATCCCCGCCCATTTTCTTGTTGGAGAGAAGCGGCCCTTTTTCATAGGCGCGCAGGTTGGAGATGATCGTGTTGAACAGGATGGAGCCGTAGGGGAAGATACCGGTCGCGCGCCGTTCCTCGGTCAGCATGGCAAAGCGGTTCCTGATGGACTGCTGTGTGTTTCTGTTCTCAATCATTTTGCCGTTGAGCTTGATTTCGCCGCTCTCGCGCTCCATCGTGCCGTAGATCGTGCTCAGGAGCTCGGTACGGCGGGAACCGACCAGTCCGGCAACGCCGAGCACCTCGCCCTTCCGGAGCTCAAAGGAAACGTCAATGCAGGTGGGCATATGCCTGCCGCTCAAACCGGAGACGGACATGAGCACCTCGCCGGGCTTGTTGTCCTTCATCGGGAAACGCTGTGACATGTCGCGGTTGACCATGCGGCGGATGATGTCGTCCGTTGTCAAAACCGAAGTCGGATCGGTGGAAATCCAGTGGCCGTCACGCATGATGGTCACTTCGTCGGAGATCTTTTTGATCTCGTCGATCTTGTGGGAGATGTAGATGATGCCGACGCCGTTCTGGCACAGGCGCCGCATAATACGGAACAGATGCTCGACCTCATTGCTGGTCAGGGACGAGGTCGGCTCGTCCAGGACGAGAATGCGCGCGTGATAGGAGACGGCTTTTGCGATCTCCAGCATCTGACGCTGTGAGACCGCGAGCGTTCCGATGATGCACCGCGGGTCCACCCTGATCTCGAGATCGTCGAAGATCGCCTTGGTTTCCTCGTACATCTTCTTATGATCCACCAGGCCGTGTCTGAGGGGAAAACGGCCCAGCCAGATGTTCTCCATAACGCTGCGGTGAAGGACCTGGTTGAGCTCCTGATGCACCATCGCCACGCCGTGGTCAAGCGCTTTGCGGGGGTCTTCGAAGTTAATCTCCTCGCCGTCCATGCGGATTGTACCGGCGTCTTTTTTATAGATTCCGAACAGGCACTTCATCAACGTGCTTTTGCCGGCGCCGTTTTCACCCATCAGCGCGTGGATTGTGCCCGGCCTGAGCAGGAGCTTCGCGTGATCGAGCGCCTTGACACCGGGAAAATGCTTCTCAATGTCGAGCATTTCCAGCAAATACTTTTCTTCCAACTGTATCACCATATCTTTCTTAATAATAGGGAGGTGGCCTTGCAGGGCAAGGCCACGCTCCCTATTCTAGCAAGTCAATATCAGGTCAGCGCATTCCGGAGATTACTGCTTCGTGATCTTGGCGTACGGGATACGGATGGAGTAGCCGTCGTCGGCCATCTTATAGTCGGTGCCGTCGAGCCAGCCCTTGCCCTGCGCGCCGTTCATGGCGAGCTGGACGATGGCTTTGCCCATGGCGTCGCCGTCCTGCTTGACAGTACCGGCGAGCTTGCCGGCGTTGATGTACTCAATGGCGGTATCGGTCGCGTCGACGCCGATGACGGTCACGGTCTTCTTGGGATCGTTGCCGAGGTTGTAGCCGGCATTGTTCAGAGCGGCGATGACGCCGATGGCCATATCGTCGTTGTTGCAGAAGACGACTTCGATCTTATCGGCGCCGAGGGCCGCGATCTGAGCGGTCATCATTTCCTGCGCCTTTGCGGTATCCCAGTTGGCGACCTGAACTTCGCTCAGGTTCTCCATCTTGAGGCCCTTCTGGGTGGCGGTGTCAACGGAGTATTTGGTGCGGGCGATGGCTTCGGCGTTGTTGATCTCGCCCTCAAACATCAGGTACTGGAGCTTGCCGTCGCCGTTCTTATCAATGGCGGAATTTTTGCTGACCAGGTCGGCCAGGATCTCGCCCTGCATGATGCCGGCTTCTTCGGGCTTTGTGCCGATGAAGATGGATTTCTGGTTGGTGATGATGGCGGGGTCGGTCGGCTCTTTGTTGTAGAAGAGCACGGGAACGTTGTTCTTCTTGGCCAGATCATCAAGGTACTGGCCGGCGGAGGTGTCGCAGAGGTTGATGATGATGAGATCCTTGCCGGCGGTGAACATAACGTCGGCCTGGTTGTTCTGAGTGGCCTGGTCGTCGTTGCCGTCCTGCATCTCGAGGTTGACCGTGATGCCGGCGGCGGAGCCGAGATCCTTCGCGTACTTATCCATGGCGGTACGGACGGAGGAGCCGTAGGTATCGGAGAACTTCCAGACCAGAACGCCGATGTTCAGCTCGGTCTTGCCGGCGGCGGCAGCGGCGGCGGCTGTCGTTTCCGCGGCGGTCGTAGCATCGGTGGCGGCGGCTGCGGTGGTGGTCTCGGCTGCGGCGGTGGTCTCCGCGGTGTTTTTGGAGCCGGACGAGCAGGCTACCATAGCAAACACCATGAGAGCCGCGAGAAGAAGCGCAACAATCTTTTTCATGAATTAGTCCCTCCTTAATATTATCGCTGCAGCAATAGTACGGCTGCCCATCGATGTCTTTATTTTACACATTTTGCATGGCGAGAAATAGTAATTTTCGTTTGTGAACCAGTAATTTTATATTATGATACGCAAAAAGTGTTTTCATTTTTTGTGTACTATTGCTATACTTTATTGTATTCTCCAGCTGATACAATATAAATAAAAAATAGAAACTGGTATTTTCCAGACGAATCTTCTATTTCAGGAGGATGTATCATGTTGGACTTCAAAAGCGCGGAACTTCAGGAGCTTCTGAACAACTTCTACACGCTGACCGGCATGAAGCCGTGCATTTACGACACAGAGCTCAACGAGGTTGCGTACAGCCCGGTCCGCTTCTTCGGGCTCTGCTCCTACCTCAGGAAGAATCCCGATTTCGACCGCGCCTGCCGCGGCTGCGACAAAGCCGCCATGCAGAAATGCCGCCGCACCCGCGCGGGCTTTCTCTACCGCTGCCATGCGGGGCTGGAGGAATACGTTGCCCCCCTCTGCTACGATGAGATTGTGGTCGGCTTCGTCATGATCGGTCAGGTCTCCGACGGCTCACCCGGGGAGTATGAAAAGATTCAGGAATATCTCGAGCGCTACAATGTGGATCTCTCCCGCTGCCGCGAGCTTTACGACAAGCTCCCGCATCACTCCGCCGAAAAGCTGGCCGCCGCCTGCACGATCATGGACGCCTGTTCGAGCTACATCTACCACAAGCGGATGCTGGAGGTGCGCTATCTCGACATGGCGCAGCAGATGGAAAAATACATCACTGACAACATTGCCTGGGATCTCTCCATTGAGCACCTTTGCGAGCACTTTGCCATCTCCCGCGCCGAGCTCTACCAGCTGTTCCACAACAGCTTCAACTCCAGCGTGGCCGACTTCATCCGCAGCAAGCGCATCGCCATGGCCGAGGAGATGATCCGCACGACCGACCAGCGCATCTCGGAGATCGCGTCCATCGTCGGATTTTACGACTACAACTATTTTTCCAAGATTTTTCGAAAAAGCTACGGCGTCTCCCCCCGCGACTACCGCAAGACACTTGGGCGGAAACCGGAGCGTCAGTCCTCCGGCCCGGCTTGATGCAGCTCACGCCGCGTTTGGTTCTTGCTCCGGGACAGGCTTTCGGCCGTTCTGTTCATCTTCTACAAATATATGCCTGCCGACCCCCGATTGGATATAGGGGAAATATACAAATTTTTCCGCACAATTTTGTTGCCGGCGGAAAAATTCGCCGTAATACCATACGCAATTTCTATCCTTTTTCTCCCGTATACTGCTATTCTTATAGAAGACGGGCATTGGATACGGCCCATGGAAAGGGATGGAAATCAATGAAGGAGAGCGCGTATTACGGACATGAGTCGCAGCTGTACGGCGTGGAGGAACTGCGTCTGTGCGGCGGCAGGGGCGACGGGATGCGCCTTCTGGAGGTGCGGAACGGGAAGGGCCTTGAGTTCACCGTCTCCGCAGACCGCTGCGCGGACATCGCGCGGCTGCGTTTCCGCGGAGAGAACTACGGCTTCTTTTCAGTCAACGGCTATGTGGCCCCCTCCTATTACGATGACAAAGAGGCCGGCTGGCTGAAGAACTTCACCGCCGGTTTTCTGACCACCTGCGGCCTGCTGGCCGTCGGCTCCCCGTGTGCGGACCAGGGCGAGATCCTGCCCCTGCACGGCGCGGTGGACAATATCCCCGCCGAGCACCTGCTCTGGGACATGGACGAGGAAAAAATCTGGATCAAGGCCACCATGCGCCATGCCCAGATCTTCTCCCACAAGCTTCTCCTCACGCGGACGATCACCTGCTCGCGCAAAAAGAACGAGATCACCGTCTCGGACGCGGTGGAAAACATCGGTTCCGAGGTCAGCCCCCTGATGCTGCTGTACCACATGAACATGGGCTATCCCCTGCTCTCCGAGAAATCGGAGCTGTTCATTCCGGCCGCCGAGATCCTGCCGCGCAACGATCACGCCGCCGGTGACATTGACACCTGGGACAAGGTTCTTGAGCCTACGCCTGGATTTGAGGAGCAGTGCTACTACCACGAGTTCAAGGGCAGGCCGGGCGTGGCCGGCATTTACAATTCCGACATCGGCTGCGGGCTGCAGATCAGCTTCGATTCCGCAAAGCTGGACTGCTTCACCCAGTGGAAGATGATGGGCTGCAAGGACTATGTCATGGGCCTTGAGCCCGGCAACTGCTACCCCGACGGACGCGACGTCATGCGGGAAAAGGGCCGTCTGAAGTTTATCGCTCCCGGCGAGACAAAGACTTACGGCGTGCGCCTGACCATTCTGGAGTCCGACGATCAGTGGAAGCATCTCAAAACGCATACCAAATAAAAGGAGAAATACTGTCATGAAAGCACAGGAAGCCGTCCAGCTGGCATGGAAACACAAAACGATCGTGCCGGCATTCAACATTCCCCATCTCCCGATGGTCAAGCCCGTCATCCGGGCGATCATCGACGAAAAAACCGTCGCCATGGTACAGGTGGCCCGTCTGGAGTGGGAGAAATTTGAGGCAAAGAGCCCCGAAGCCGTCGCAGAGGAGTATTTCAAATACTGCGATCCGAAATACACGCTGCTCCACCTGGATCACGTCCCCGTGATCGACGAGGACCACAAGCGCGTCGATTACCTTCCGATCCTGGAGCGCGCGGCCAAGGCTGGGTTCCAGTCCTGCATGGTGGACGGCAGCCGTCTTCCTCTGGCGGAGAACATCTCCGTCACGAAAGAAGTCGCACAGTTCGCACACTCGCACGACATGGCCTGCGAAGCCGAGCTCGGCTCCGTGATGGGCCACGAGGGCAATGGCGTGAACCTTGATTATGAGGAAGTTTTCCGCACCAAGAAGGGCTTCACCGACCTGGACGAGGCGAAGCGCTTTGCCGCCGAGACGCACTGCGACTGGCTGAGCGTCGCGGTAGGCAGCATCCACGGCGCAATCGCCGAAGGCGTCCGCAACCAGAAGAAGCCCGAGGCCCGGCTGGATATCGGCCACATCGCCGATCTGAGCCGCGTCACCGGCATTCCCCTGGTGCTGCACGGCGGCTCCGGCATCAACAACCAGTGTATTCTCGACGGCATTGCCAATGGCATCGCCAAGATCAATGTCGGCACCGAAATCCGGCAGACCTACGAAAATGCCCTCGCCGAGTCGAACGACGCGGAGTCGGCCCGCTACGCCGTCTACCACCGCACCCGCGAGATTATCCGCGCTCTGCAAATTGAAAACAACCAGATTAAGTTGTACGGATAAAAACTGACAGGAGGCTTTATCATGAAGAAACTGACCTTTGCTCTTTGCTTTGCCAACCGCGGCATGATGCCCGGCGAACTGATCACCGACGCCCGCCGGGAAATGGTCAAGGCCGTAACCGACGCAGGCTATGATTACCTCATCATGGATGAAGACGCCACCCGTTTTGGCGGCGTTGAGACCCGCGAAGAGGGTATGCTGTACGCCAAGTGGCTCAAGTCCCATCAGGGCGAGTACGACGGCGTGATCTTCTCCATGCCGATCTTCGCCGACGAGAACGGCGCCATCTACGCCCTCCAGGACGCCGGCGTGCCCATCCTGATGCAAGCCTACCCCGATGAGATCGGCAAGATGGACTTTGCCCACCGCCGCGACGCCTACTGCGGCAAGTTCTCCGTGACGGACGTCTTCTGTCAGTACGGCGTGCCCTTCACCGTGCTCAAGCCGCACGTTGTGCATCCGCTCTCCGCGAAGTTCCAGGAGAACCTGCGTGACTTCGCCGCGGTCTGCCGCGTGGTCGGCGGCATGCGGCGCTTCAACCTGGGCTGCATCGGCGCCCGCACCACCGCGTTTAAGACCGTCCGTTTCGACGAGCTGGCCATGCAGAAGCACGGCATCAACGTCGAGTCTCTCGACCTGTCCGATCTCTTCAAGCGCGTTGAAGGTAAGAAGGACGACGACGCGGCCGTCGCCGCGAGGCTGGCCGAGCTGGAGAACTACACCAATTTCGGCGGCGTTCCCGCAAAGAACAAGCTTACGCTCGCCAAGGTCTCCGTCATCATCGACGAGTATATCAAGGAGTATCATCTCGACGCGCTGGCGCTCCGCTGCTGGAACGAGTTTGAGCAGTATCTGCGCATCAGCCCGTGCGTGCTGCTCTCCTACCTGAACGACCGCGGCATCGTCGCCTCCTGCGAGATCGACATGTGCTCCGCCATCAGCATGCGAGCGATGCACCTCGCCTCCGAGGAGCCCGCCACCGTGCTGGATTGGAACAACAACTACGGAGACGACGAGAACAAGGTCGTCCTCTTCCACTGCGGCCCCGTGGCGCAGAGCCTGATGGCCGCGAAGGGCACCGTGACCGAGCACAAGATGTTCAAGAAGACCGATCCGGGCTCCGGCTGGGGTACGAACGAGGGCCGCATCAAGGCGATGGACATGACCCTCTCCAACTGCCAGACGCTCGACGGCAAGATCGTCATCTACGCCTCCGAGGGCGCGTTCACGTCTGATCCCATTGAGGACGCCTACTTCGGCTGCGCGGGCGTGGCGGAGATTCCCGATCTCCAGAACAAGCTCATCAAGCTCGCCAAGGGCGGTTTCAAGCATCACACCGCCGTGGGAGTGGGCCACATGAAGGAGATCCTGAAGGAAGCCTTCACCACCTACCTCGGCTACGACTGGGTCGATATCGACTGAGTCTTTCCTGCGGAACAGCTTCCGCTGACCTTGGCAGAGCGGCGCAGGGAATTGGAATCCCCGAAAAATTCGGCATAGCCGCAATAAGCGGCTATGCCGTTTTTTCATGTCTGCGGATCAGCAGGGCCTTTTGACGAAGAAAACCGAGGGTTTTCGGTTCCTCACGGATCTGCGGAAGAACCGGCACATTCGAACGGCTGAAAAGCACAAAAAAACGTCCAAGTTTGACTTCAAAGATATTTTGTTTGGTTTTTCAAATATTTGCGAACATTTCTTGAAATACGAAATTCTACATGTTATACTAAGCAATGCTGTTTTTAGTCTGGAGACAGCGGTATGGCAATTACGTATAACAGGCTGTGAGAATTGCCGGTCGGCAAAAATGAGCAGCGCGCGTCTGCGGAAAGCCGCCGGTATGCCGGAATCTTTCATGGGAAGGAGGAAAAACTCATGGCCGGACATCGCATTTCAAAAATGCTGCTTCTGTTTTTCCTCATTCTCTCCTTCATTTTAGTCAATCCCGTGGTTTCCTCGTTTTGCTCATCTGTGTACAGTCAGAATCAGCCGTCCCGATTTCCCTATGATACATTGACCCATTCCAAAGCTGATATGGACCTGGCGGTACACAGCAACAGCTATTGTCCGGAGATCGAAGACATCAGGACTACTTTGCTGCAGGAGCAAAACAGCCAGTCAAGGAGGCAGGAGGCGGCAAGCCGCTTTTCCCTGAAAGCTCCGGAAAACAGGCTGCCCTGTTCCATGGTCAGTTTGACTTCGGACGAGATATTTGTTCATTTTGGTTCGGCTCAAATTGTCTGTTTTCTACATAATAAGGACGGAATGATCTAGCTTTTTCGACTCATACCACCACACTCATCTTGCATTTTGACGTCTGTGTCCTGTCTGACCGTGCGCCAAGAAGATAGAAAAGAAAATGTGAAAATATTGGAGGTATAAACTTGAAATCAAAGGCAACATTTTTCATTGTGGTCATCGTAACCGCCGCCCTGTTATTGCTTTCTCTTTTCGGCCTGCATTTGGGGAATTTCAATCTCAAGGGTGCCAATGAGATGCGTTATGGCATTGATATACGCGGAGGCGTCGAAGCCACATATACGCCAAAGGATTTGGGCCATGCTCCGACTTCGGATGAGCTTGACGCCGCAAAAGCAATCATTGAAACGCGAATGGACGCCAAGAATATTTTCGATCGTGAGATTACTGTGGACACCACACAGGGCGCAGTCCTTGTGAGATTCCCGTGGAAGTCTGATGAAAGCGATTTCGATCCTCAGGAGGCAGTCTCCGAGCTGGGCGAAACGGCTTTGCTCACGTTCAGAGGCCCTGACAACAGTGTAATCCTTAACGGTACCGACGTTAAAAAGAGCTACGCGTCTCTGGATCAGCAGACCGGGACATATGACGTTGTTCTTGAACTTACGGACGCAGGTTCCGCAAAATTTGCCGCCGCCACGGGCAAACTGGTAAACCAGAACATTACCATTTACATGGATGATACACAGATTGAATCCGCAACCGTCAAGGAGCAAATCTCCGGCGGCACCGCACAAATCACAAATCAGAAGGATATGAAAACCGCGAAAGCGCTTGCCGATAAGATAAACTCCGGTTCTCTGCCGTTCTCCATGGAAGCAAAAGATACCAACATAATAAGCGCCGATCAGGGCGGCGGCGCGCTCTCCGTCATGATCAAAGCCGGAGAAGTTGCTTTCGCGCTTGTTTGCTTGTTTATGCTCGCCTATTACAGGCTTCCGGGACTTGTCGCGTGCATAGCGCTTGTGCTGCAGGTCGTCGGCCAGCTGCTTGCCCTGTCTATTCCGCAATTCACGCTCACCTTGCCGGGCATTGCCGGTGTTATTTTGTCAATCGGCATGGGCGTCGATGCAAATGTCATCGTGTCGGAACGCATTAAAGAGGAGCTCAGCGTCGGAAAGACCTTCCGCGCCGCAGTAAGCGCCGGATTTCACCGGGCGTTTTCATCGGTATTTGACGGCAATATAACCGTCATGATCGTATCTATCGTACTCATCATCTTAGGCTCAGGCTCCATGCTGTCTTTCGGTTATACGCTTTTGTGCGGTGTTCTTATGAACTTCATCGCCGGAGTTACCGCATCAAGACTTATGATCAGTTCTCTCATTGAGCACAAATCTCTGCAGAAGCTGTGGCTTTTCGGCGTTAGGAGGATCGCAGCATGAATGAAAAAGTAATTAATTTTTATAAGCACAGAAATATCTATTTCATAATCTCCATATGCATCATTCTGACAGGGATTATTTCCGCTCTTACCGGCGGGATAAAGCTGGACATTCAGTTTCAGGGCGGCTCCATCCTAAAATATTCTTATACGGGGACAATCGTCAGCAAAGATGCCGGAGATATTGTTGAAAGCGCTTTAGGCCGGACGGCAGACTGCCAGGAACAGACCAATATGGTCAAGAGCAATCAGATGCTCATCGTAAACCTTGCGGGAAATGAGTCGATTACTCCCGAGGAGCAGAAAACAGTTACCGACACCCTTACAAAAGCTTATCCGGACGTCAATCTGCGCCTTTCCGAGTCTCTGTCTGTTCAGCCTTTCACGGGCGCCCGCTTTTTCAGAAACGGCATTCTGGCCATCCTGATTTCTTTCCTGCTGATTCTCGTCTATGTGGGTTTCCGCTTCAAAAATATCGGCGGTTTTTCAGCGGCAACCATGGCTATCATTGCTCTGTTCCATGATGCCTTTGTGATAACCACGGCTTTCATTGTTTTCAAAATTCCGCTGAATGACACATATATCGCCGCAATCTTGTCGATACTCGGTTTCTCGGTCAACGATACCATCGTGATTTATGACCGTATCAGAGAAAACAAAAAACTTCTTGGTCCGAAAACCCCCACGGATTACCTCGTCAATCTCAGTATCACGCAGTCTTTGACTCGCTCCATTAACACGAACATCGCTGTTTTTGTGAGCATAACGATCGCGTTCATCTTTTCGCAGGTTTATAATATCGAATCCATCAAAGACTTTGCGCTGCCGATGATGTTCGGCACAATCTCCGGCTGTTACTCTACCATTTGCATTGCCGGCCCGCTGTGGACTATGTGGAAAAATCATAGAGCGAAAGCAAACCTGAAGAAAGCCTGACGCGTTTCGGTAATACGTGACAACAGAACAGGAAAGAGGAAGGGTTATGCTGGGGTGCAGCATAACCCTTCCTCCTTTGGGCCCTGAATCTACCCGCGCAGCGTAATCTCAGCTGAGCAAAGGCCGATTTCCCTCCCGGCAGCACGAATCGGATAAAAAGGGCAGACAGCCGCAGCAGAGCGTCTTGTTGCGGATACAAAAAACCGGCCATGTTTGAGCCGTAACGCTCATACATGGCCGGCTTTTCTAGTTTCGTCCGCCTGAAGACGTCGCTTGGAATCTGCTTGTAGCAGTAAATCCATGCGCTGCGCCGTCTTCGTCCGCGGGGGATCACAAAATAATGCAGATGAGGCCGTTGGCACCCTCGTTGACGATGCGGGTCAGGGCGTCGCGGATCTTGCTGCGGGACTCCTCGGGCAGCTTCTTGAGCTTCGCGCTCAGTCCCTCGTTGACAAGATCAAAGACCGATTTCCCAAAGATGTTGCTCTCCCAGAGCTTCTCGGTATTGCCCTCGTACTCGCCTAGGAGGTAGCCGATCATCTCCTCGGACTGCTTCTCGTCACCCACCATCGGGTTGATCTCCGTCTGGATGTCCGTGCGGATGAGCTGGATGGAGGGCGCGCTCGCTTTGAGGCGCACGCCGTAGCTGCTGCCCTTGCGGACGATCTCAGGTACCTCGAGGTGCATCTCCTCGGTTGTCGGCAGTACGACGCCGTAGCCTGTCGCGCGCACCTCGTCGAGCGCGTTGGCAACCTTGTCGTACTGTTTTTTCGTCTCCGCGAGCTGGCCGAGCAGCGTGAGAAGCTCGCCGTCGTCCCGCACGGTGAAGCCGCTCTTCTCGCCGAGCACCTGGTAAAACAGTGTCTCCGGGAACGTCAGCACACAGGAGACGATGCCCGTGCCGAGGTCGATGTCCCTGATCCGGTAGTCCTTCACGCTCTCGAGCTCGCTGATCTTACGGAGCGCGGGCTCCGCCTCGCTCAGCCGGGCGATCTCCCCGGCGCTGCGGCGCATGGACTCGTAGAGTACTGCCTTGAGAGGATGCTCCTGCTCGAGCGCATCCATCCAGCTCGGGAGATAGAAGCGCAGCTCCGTCATCGGGAACTCGTAGAGAAGGCCCGTGAGGATGCCGGCGATCTCCCGCTCGCCCATCTCCAGGCAGTTGACGGTCTGGCAGCCCACGCCGTACGTCGCCCGGATGCGGTCGCGCAGCGACGTTGCCGCCTCGCCGCTCGGATTCTGCGAGTTGACGAGCACCACGAAGGGTTTTCCCGTCGCCTGCATATCCCGGATGGCCCTGTCCTCGGCGTCCGCGTAGTCCTCGCGGGGGATGTCGGTGATCGTGCCGTCGGTCGTCATGACGATGGCGATGGTACCGTGATCCTCCATCACCTTTTTGGTCCCCAGCTCGGCGGCCTCGGTCATGGGGATCTCGTGGTCGTACCACGGTGTCGTGACCATCCGGGGCTGGCCGTCCTCCGTGTCGCCGATGGCGCCGCGCACCATGTAGCCCACCGAGTCGATCAGTCGGATGGAAAGCTTCGCTTTGCCGTCGGGGCTGATCTCCACGGCCTCCTCGGGAACGAATTTCGGCTCCGAGGTCATGATCGTCTTGCCGGAACCGCTCTGGGGCAGCTCATCCTTGGCCCGTTCGCGCTTGTATACATTGTCGATGTGAGGGATGACGAGTTCTTCCATGAACCGCTTGATAAAGGTCGATTTGCCTGTCCGCACGGGGCCTACCACGCACAAATACACATTCCCGTCCGTGCGGAGGCCGATCTGCTCATAGATGCTTTTCTGTCCCACGCAGATTCCTCCTTGCCTTGTTCTGCTCCATGGATATGCCCCCGGGCGGGCTTGTATGCACAAAAATTGGACACGCAGAGAGCTCTGCGTGTCCAATGTCTTACAGCCTGCTGAGCGTGGCATGGCGGAAAAGCGACAAGTCCGGCGGATTCGGCGCGGGCAGGTCGGGGAGCGGATAGTCCCGCCCGAGCATCCCGTACTTCGCGGGCGCGAACTTATTGTACTCGAGCAGCTCCACCGGCAGCTCTTCCGCGAGGGCCGCGATGCCGCGCAGGTTCTCCGGCGTGTCGGTAATGCCCGGGATCAGCGGCGTGCGCAGCAGGCACGGCCTGCCGGACGCGCGCAGGAGCTCGAGATTGCGCAGGATCGGCGCGTTATCCGCGCCGGTGTACTCGCGGTGCTGCGCAGGATCGGCGAGCTTGAGATCCATAAGAACATAGTCCGCGCGGTCGAGGATGGCGCGGAACGCCTCCTCCGAACAGTACCCGCACGTCTCCACCGCCCGGTGCATCGGCGCGAGGCGGTCGAGCAGCTCCGCCGCGAAGCGCCACTGCATCGTCGGCTCGCCGCCGGAGAGCGTGACGCCGCCTCCCATCGCAGCGAGCATAGGCGCGTAGCCGCGGAGCTTTTCCGCGAGCGCCTCCGCCTCCCATACGCGGCCGCTGAGCGACAGCGCGCCGCGGGGGCACTTGTGCCAGCAGCGTCCGAGCCCGCGGCAGTCCTCGTGGCGGCAGCCCGTGCGGCACAGGCCGCACCCTGTGCAGAGATTTTTCTTCCAGAGGAGCTCCGGCTCCGGGGAGAGTCCCTCGGGGTTGTGGCACCAGCGGCAGCGCAGCGGGCAGCCCTTGAGGAACACGGTCACGCGCGGGCCCGGCCCGTCGTGCACCGCGAACTCCTTGAGGTCGAAGACGGTTCCCGTCATAGCGTATATTCGCTCCGCGCGATCACATGATCCTGATAGCGCTTGTCGAGTTCGACGAAATAAGCGCTCCAGCCCCAGATCCGCACGATGAGCTGCGGGTACTTTTCCGGGTTCTTCTGCGCGTCGCGCAGAGTGGCGGCGTCGACGGTGTTGAGCTGGATCTGATGGCCGCCGAGCTCCACAAAGCTCTTGACCAGCAGGGCAAGCTTCTGGATCCCGTCCTCCGCCGCGAACATGCTGCTGTGGAACTCCAGAGTGAGCGGGCCGCCGTTGATCGTGCGCTTGAGATGCGGCTTCGTAAAGGACTTGACCACGGAAAACGGGCCGGGCGTGCGGGCGTAGAGGCTGGGCGAATAGTTGGTGCCGAGGCCCTCGCCCTTCCGGCGGCCGTCCGGCGAGGCGCCGATCTCCTCGGCATGCCAGAGGTAGTACATGGCCGAGCCTGTGCCCGCGCGGAACACGCCGCCGCGGCAGTTGCGCCTGCCCTCAAGCGCGTCGGCAAAGCTGTCCATCAGGCGCACGGCGAGAGAGTCCACGAAGTCGTCGTCGCAGCCCATCTTGGGCGTGTCGTAGCGGAGCTTCGCGAGAAACTCCCCGTGCCCGGCGAAATCCGCATCCACCATGGCGAGATAGTCGGCGGGTGAGACGCTCTTCTCCTCGAACACATACTTTTTGATCGCCGCGAGCGAATCGGCGGCGGTCGAAATGCCGGAGCCGTGGATGCCGAAATTGTTGTATTTTCCTCCCTTGGAGATGTCCTCCACCGGGAAAAACAGCCCGTAAAGCGGTGAGGGGATGAACCAGACGTTCTTCATCCGCCCCGTTATGACGCCGCACTCGTCCCGGATGGCACGGTCGACGGCGGCATAGAACTCGTCAAACGTTTTCGCGGACGGCAGTGCCTCGTGGAAGGCGCGGTCGACGACCTTCGCAAAGGAGAGCGCGCCGACGTTGATGATGTCCGCGCTGAGCACGGGCACAACGATCTCCCAGCAGGCGGCGATGGCGTAGTCCCGCGCGTCGGAGAGGGAATAGCCCTTGTCCATGAAGCCGGGGATGACGACGTCGTCGTTTGTGTACTGCGGGAAACCCAGCCCCACGGCGGTCAGCTCGCTGCCGAGCTCATAGACGCCGATAGGGGTGTTTTTGTCCACGCGGATGTTGATTTTGGGATCGATGACCTTCAGCATCCTGCTTGCCTTCAGGCAGAGCCGCGAAAGGGTGTTGAATACCGGCTTCCCCTCGCGGTCGACGCCGCCGAGCGTGAAGCTCTGCCCGTTGTCTCCGCGGTAGATGCTGTAATAGAGGTCGGTGTCCTTGTTGAACGACAGGAAGAAGTCGCACAGCAGATCGAGCGCCTCGTCCTCGGTGAGCCTGCCGCTCTTCAGATCGGCGTCCAGATACGGCCGGCAATAGAGGTCGAAGCGGCCCATCGTGATGTGGTAGTTGCCCTCAAGCCAAGCGGCAAAGTTGATGATGCGCAGGAACTGCAGCGCCTCCCGGAAGCTCCGCGCCGGGTAGCGCGGCACACGGGCAAGCGTTTCGGCGATGTCGTCTCTCCCCTGCCGGCGGGCCTCGCCGGCGTAGCGGTCGGTCAGGCCGATGAGCGCGTCGATCATGCGGCAGGCGTACTCGTCGGCATCCTTCTTATAGTCCAGAAGGCCCCGGGAGAGGATCTGCGCAAAATCCGGAATGACGTTGGAGAGGTAACCCGCTTCGTGAATGAAGTGCTGCCGCTTGACCTCCAGCCATTCCTCCTTGGTGTAGATACAGGGCAGGTCGATGCGCTCCTTGCCCTCCTCCTTGATAAAGATGGCGTTGGGATCGGTGATGGTGCGCACGAGCACGATGCGCTCGCCGGGCATGATGAGCGGCGTCTCCAGGGCGCAGATGCGCGCGAAGCGGTCGGCGACCCGCTCGCGCGGCGGCAGCTTTTTTGCCGCGTACTCACCTGCGAAATCGATACCGGACGGGCGGCGCAAGGCGTAATACTTTTTACTCAGGATATAATCTCTCAGCTCGGATACCACGGGGAATCCCTCCTGTTCTTTGACTTTCTGCCCTCATTTTATCATGCAGAATCGGCTTCGGGCAGATGATTTCTTACCAAATCGGCCATGTCTTTTTCAAAATCGGACCCGAACCGGCGGCTGTGCGCGGCGGGGTGCGGCATGGAAAAAAATACATCTTGACAATTATGCTGGTATCCTTTAGAATGGGAACGCATCAATCGCCTATACAGCGAGAACCTTTGACCCGTTTCAGTCTCTGAAACGCAAGGCCATACGGACAGCCGGGTCAGCTGCCGAAGGCGGAGCTTTTCCGCCATTATTGATTGCGCGCGAGCGCAACTTTTATAGGTTGGCAACTCAATTGCCAGTTGGTTACTTCATAACCAAGTGTACGGTGGTACACGCTTGTGAAACGGTCAATAAGAGTGGTAAAAGTAGTTCTTGCTATATAGACTCTGAAGATTCGGCGCCGCGTCTTCTCTCTGCCAGGGGCGGAGGGCCTCGCTCTGCGCCCGGAAAATACCGATTATTCAAGCGCGCCACAGGTTGCTGTGGCGCGCTTTTTACCTGTCAGGAGGGGTTCACAATGGAGAAAATCAAGCTGTACGGCTTCAACAATCTCACAAAATCGCTGAGTTTTAACATCTACGACATCTGCTACGCCAAGACCGCCCGGGAGCAGCAGGACTATATCAAGTATATCAACGACCAGTACAACTCCGAGCGTCTGACCGCCATTCTGACCAGACTCACGGAGATGATCGGCGCGACCGTGCTGAACATCTCCAAGCAGGACTATGAGCCGCAGGGCGCGAGCGTCACCTTCCTCATCGCGGAGGAGAGCATGGTCAAAACGCGCAGCGGCGAGACGGTCGTGGCGCATCTGGACAAGAGCCACGTCACCGTTCACACCTACCCCGAGTACCACCCCGAGACCTCCATCGCCACCTTCCGCGTGGACATCGACGTGGCCACCTGCGGCGAGATCACGCCGCTCTCCACGCTGGATTTCCTCATCGGCAGCTTTGACTCGGACATCATCACCATGGACTACCGCGTGCGCGGCTTCACGCGCAACATGGAGGGCCGAAAGGTCTTCATAGACCACGCCATCACCTCCATTCAGGACTACATTCCCGCGCACATCCTCCAGCGCTACGACGCGGTGGACGTGAACGTCTATCAGGCCAATATCTTCCACACGAAAATGCTCATCAAGGATCTCGTACTGCAAAACTACCTCTTCAACTCCGACGTCTACGAGATCCCGCCGCAGATCCGGCTGGACATCACCAACGCCCTGCGCCGCGAGATGATCGAGATCTTCAGCGGCACGAACATCTATCAGGGGGGGGACCGCTGATGGATCAGACCCGCGCTCCCCTTCTCGAGGCGCTCGAGCACATGCGCGGCGACCGGCTGGTGCCCTTCGACGTGCCCGGCCACAAGCGCGGCAAGGGCAATCCCGCCCTCATGGAATTTCTGGGCGAGCGGTGCCTCAGCGTGGACGTGAACTCCATGAAGCCGCTCGACAACCTCTGCCACCCCACCGGCGTCATCCGTGAAGCCGAGGCGCTTGCCGCCGAGGCATTCGGCGCGGCGCACGCTTTTTTCATGGTCGGGGGCACGACCTCGGCCGTGCAGGCCATGATCCTAGCGAACGTCAAGAGCGGCGAGGAGATCATTCTTCCGCGCAACGTCCACCAGAGCGCGATCCACGCGCTGGTGCTCTGCGGGGCGGTGCCGGTTTACATCGACCCGCAGGCCGACCGCCGCCTCGGCATCGCCCTGGGCATGTCTGTGGAGGAGGTGCGCCGCACCATCGCCGCACATCCGTCCGCCAAGGCCATTCTGGTGAACAACCCCACCTATTACGGCATCTGCTCGAACCTCCGCGCCATCACCCGCCTCGCCCATGAGAGCGGCCTGCGTGTCCTCGCGGACGAGGCGCACGGCGCGCACTTCTATTTCGGCGAGAACCTGCCCGTCTCCGCCATGGCCGCGGGCGCCGATCTCGCGGCGGTGAGCATGCACAAGTCCGGCGGCTCGCTCACGCAGAGCTCGCTGCTCCTCTGCGGCCCCGGCGTGGACGCCGACTACGTCCGTCAGATCATCAACCTCACGCAGACGACCAGCGGCTCGTACCTGCTGCTCTCCAGCCTGGACATCTCGCGGCGCAACCTTGCCCTGAGCGGCGCGGAGATTTTCGCCAAGGTTGAGCGCTTCGCCGAGTATGCGCGCGGCGAGATCAACGCTCTGGGCGACTACTACGCCTACTCGCGCGAGCTCGTCAACGGCGACAGCGTCTTCGACTTCGACACCACCAAGCTCTCGGTGAACACGCTGGGCCTGGGCCTGGCGGGGATCGAGGTGTACGACCTCCTGCGCGACGAGTACGGCATCCAGATCGAGTTTGGCGACCTCGGCAACATCCTCGCCTACCTCTCGGTGGGCGACAAGAACAAGAATATCGAGCGCCTGATCAGCGCGCTCGGCGAGATCCGCCGCGTGCACCGCCGGGCCGGCCGCGGCCTTCTTGAGAGCGAGTACATCCGCCCCGTCGTGGAGCGCTCTCCGCAGGCGGCGTTCTACGCTGAGAAGGTCAGCCTGCCCCTCGCCGCGTGCATCGGGCAGGTGAGCGGCGAGTTTGTCATGTGCTATCCGCCCGGCATCCCGATTCTCGCGCCGGGCGAGCGCGTGACGGCGGAGATTGCCGAATATATCCGCTACGCCCGGGAAAAGGGCTGCCTGCTCACCGGCCCGGCCTGCATGGACGCAAGCCGGCTGAACGTACTGAAAGGAGACTGAGATGGACGACCTCTGGTACAGCGAATACCATGCGAAAGACGTGCGATTTTCCATCCGCGTGACGCGTCAGCTTCATTGGGAAAAAAGTGATTATCAGGAGATCTCCGTGTTCGAATCGCCGGAATTCGGGCGCTTCCTCACGCTCGACGGCATCATGATGCTCACCGAGCGCGACGAGTTCATCTATCATGAGATGATCGTCCACCCCGCCCTGGCGGTCAGCCCGGACATTCGCCGCGTGCTGGTCATCGGCGCGGGCGACGGCGGCGTGGCGCGGGAGCTGACGAAATACCCCGGCATCGAACGCATCGACGTGGTGGAGATCGATGAGCGTGTGGCTGCCGTCTGCAAGGAGTTTCTCCCCCAAACGGCCTGCGGCTTCCGAGACGCGCGCGTAAACCTGATCTTCCAGGACGGGTTGAAGTTCGTCCGCCGCACGGAGCAGACCTACGACCTCATCATCGTCGATTCCACCGACCCCTTCGGCCCGGGCGAGGTGCTCTTCACCCGCGAGTTTTACGGCAACTGCCGCCGCGCCCTGACGGAGCGGGGCATCCTCGTCAACCAGCACGAGAGCCCCTTCTACCGGGAGGACGCCGACGCGATGACCGCCGCGCACCGCCTCATCGGGCAGGTCTTCCCGGAGAGCTTCGTCTATCAGGCCCACATCCCCACCTATCCCTCCGGCCATTGGCTGTTCGGCTTCGCCTCCGCCTCGCTCGATCCGGTCGCGGACCTCCGCGCGGACGAGTGGAACGCGCTGAACATCCCCACCCGCTACTACAACACCGACCTCCACCGGGGCGCGTTCGCCCTGCCGACATATGTAAAGGAGCTGCTGCGGGATGGATAAGAACATCCAGACCTTTCTCGCCTGCGGCGCGGCCTGGGCGGAGGCGGACACCGTCCTCTTCGGCGCGCCGTTCGACGGCACGACCTCTTTCCGTCCCGGCGCGCGCTTCGGCCCGCCCGCCATCCGGGGTGACTCGTACGGCCTCGAGACCTATTCGCCCGTCCTTGACCTCGATCTCGCCGACTGCCGCGTGTTCGACGGGGGGGATCTGGAGCTTCCCTTCGGCAACCCCGCGCGCGTTCTCGCGCAGATCGAGGAATTCGCCGCGCGCGTCCTTGACGGCGGAAAGCGCTTTCTGATGCTCGGCGGCGAGCACCTCGTCACCCTCGGCGCGGTGCGCGCGGCCGCCGCGCGGCATCCCGGACTTCAGCTCCTCCATTTCGACGCGCACGCCGACCTGCGCGACGATTACCTCGGCGAGCCACTCTCCCACGCCACCGTCATGCGGCGCGTCTGGGAACTTCTTGGCGACGGCGCGATCCACCAGTTCGGCATCCGCAGCGGCGAACGGGAGGAATTTCGCTTTGCCGGGACCCACACCGATCTTCATCCCTTCGACCTCTCGGACTTCGCCGATTCCGCCGCGCGGCTGGGCGATGCGCCGGTGTACGTTTCGATCGACCTGGACGTGCTCGACCCGGCCTGCTTCTGCGGCACGGGCACGCCCGAGCCGGGCGGCGCCGCCTTCCGCGAGCTGCTTGAGGCCGTCGCGCATCTGCGCGGACTGAACCTCGTGGGCGCGGACGTCAACGAGCTCTCGCCCCACTACGACCCAAGCGGCGCGTCCACCGCCGCCGCCTGCAAGATCACAAGAGAAGTCCTGCTTCAACTTTCCAGCCAGAAAAGGAGACGATAACATGGGAAAATGCCTCATCATCGGCTGCGGCGGCGTCGCCGGCGTGGCCATTCACAAGTGCTGCCAGAACAGCGCTCAGTTTCAGGAGATCATGATCGCCAGCCGCACCAGATCCAAGTGCGACGCGCTGAAAGCAAAGCTCGAGGGCACGACCGCCACGAAAATCCGCACCGCGCAGGTCAACGCCGACAGCGTGGAGGAGCTCACCGCCCTCATCCGCTCGTTTGCGCCGGATGTGGTGCTCAACCTCGCGCTCCCCTATCAGGATCTTACCATCATGGAAGCCTGCCTCGCCACCAAAACCCACTATGTGGACACCGCCAACTATGAGCCGGTGGACACTGCGAAGTTCGAGTACAGCTGGCAGTGGGCCTACCGCGAGAGGTTCCGCGAGGCCGGTATCTGTGCCCTGCTCGGCAGCGGCTTCGACCCGGGCGTGACGGGCGTGTTCTCGGCCTACGCCCTCAAGCATCAGTTCGACGAGATCCGCTTCATCGACATCCTAGACTGCAACGGCGGCGACCACGGCTACCCCTTCGCCACCAACTTCAACCCCGAGATCAACATCCGCGAGGTCTCCGCGAACGGCAGCTACTGGGAAGACGGCCGCTGGGTCGAGACGAAGCCCATGGAGATCAAGCGGGAGTACGACTTTGCCGGCGTGGGCAAAAAGGACATGTACCTTCTCCACCATGAGGAGCTTGAGAGCCTTGGTAAAAACATTCCCGGCATCCGCCGCATCCGCTTCTTCATGACCTTCGGCCAGAGCTACCTCACCCACCTCAAATGCCTCGAGGACGTGGGCATGACCTCCATCAAGCCCATCGACTACGAGGGTATGAAGATCGTGCCGCTCCAATTCCTCAAGGCCGTCCTGCCCGACCCGGCCAGCCTCGGACCGCGCACCGTCGGCAAAACCAACATCGGCTGCATCTTCCGCGGCGTGAAGGACGGGAAGGAAAAATCCTATTACCTCTACAATATCTGCGACCATCAGGCGTGCTACCGCGAGGTCGGCAGCCAGGCCATCTCCTACACCACCGGCGTGCCCGCGATGATCGGCGCGATGCTGGTGATGAACGGCACCTGGAACCGTCCGGGCGTGTGGAACATGGAGGAGTTCGATCCCGATCCCTTCATGGCGGCGCTCAACGCGTGGGGCCTGCCGTGGGTGGAGGACTTCCATCCCGCGCCGGTGGACTGATGGCCCCGCAGCCTTATCCGGTGGAGACGCCCTGCTACCTCGTGGACGAGGCGCGTCTTCTTGAAAACCTCGCCGTGCTGAAAGACGTCGCCGACCGCTCGGGGTGCAGAATCCTGCTCGCGCAGAAGGCGTTCTCCCTCTTTGCGCTCTATCCGCTGATTGGCCGGTATCTGGCCGGGACGACGGCCAGCGGTCTCTTCGAGGCGCGGCTCGGTAAGGAGGAGATGGGCGGCGAGACGCACATCTTCTCCGCAGCCTACGCCGAGCGGGATTTTGACGGGATTCTCCGCCTGTGCGACCATCTCTCTTTCAATTCCTTCTCCCAGTGGGAAAAATTCCGCGCCCGCGCCCTGGCGGCGGGCCGGAGCTGCGGCATCCGCGTCAATCCCGAGCACTCCACGCAGTCCCACGGCATCTACGACCCGTGCGCGCCGTACTCGCGCCTCGGCGTCACGCGGGAGAATTTCCGGGAGGATCTGCTGGACGGCCTCGAGGGCCTGCACTTCCACACTCTCTGCGAACAGGACTGCGGCGCGCTCCTCGAAACGCTCGCGGCGGTGGAGGCGAAGTTCGGTGAATTCCTGCCCCGGATGAAGTGGGTGAATTTCGGCGGCGGCCACCACATCACCCGCCCCGGCTACGACCGGGAAGCGCTGATCGGCGCGATCACGCGCTTCCGGGAAAAATACGGTGTCGAGATCTATCTCGAGCCGGGCGAGGCCGTGGCGCTGAACGCCGGGTACCTCGCGGCCACCGTACTGGACGTCGTGCACAACGGCATGGACATCGCCCTGCTGGATGCCTCCGCCGCCTGTCACATGCCGGACGTGCTGGAGATGCCCTACCGCCCGCCCCTGCGCGGCGCGGGCCTTCCGGGCGAAAAGCCGTACGCCTTCCGCCTCGCCGGCTCCACCTGCCTGGCGGGCGACGTGATCGGCGACTATTCCTTCGACCATCCCCTCAAGCCCGGCGAGCAGCTGGTCTTTGAGGACATGGCCATCTATACTATGGTCAAAAACAACACATTCAACGGCGTGTGCCTTCCCTCTATCGCTTTGCTCCGGCAGGGCGACGAACCTGAGGTGATCCGCCGCTTCGGATACGCGGATTTCAGGAACAGGCTCTCCTGACGCCGGAATTCACAGGGAGGTACTTATGCTCAACTGTCTCGCCGTCGGCCTCGGCGGCTTTCTCGGCAGCGTCTTTCGCTATCTCGTCGGGCTCATCCCCCTTCGCGCCGGAAACGGCTTCCCCTTTAAGACGCTCGCCATCAACCTGCTCGGCGCGTTCGTGCTGGGCACGCTCAGCGCGTACGCCGCACGCCATCCCTCGGTCTCGCCGCGCCTTATGCTGCTGCTCAAGGTCGGCGTGTGCGGCGGCTTTACCACCTTTTCCACGTTCGCCTACGAGTCCTCCGCCCTCCTCGGGAGCGGTAGAACGGCGCTTGCCGCCGCGTACGCCGCGTCGAGTCTGGTGCTCGGGGTACTCGCCGCGATCGGCGGACAGCAGCTTTTCCGCTGAGGCGCGCTCCAAAAAGCGACGGCGCCTCCTGCAAAAGCGTTTCTTCAAGCCTCTGTGAGTTTATCACGGAATTCTCCGCTCCGATCGGATATGATGGGGACAACAAAGATAAAACCGCACAGGAGGTAAAAACATATGTCTGTCATCACCATCACAAAAGAGAATTTCCAACACGAAGTCATGGAGAGCGAAAAACCCGTCCTGCTGGATTTCTGGGCCAGCTGGTGCGGCCCCTGCCGCATGGTCTCCCCCGTCGTGGACGAGATCGCGGAGGAAACTCCTTCCGTCCGGGTCGGCAAGGTGAACGTCGACGAGCAGCAGGATCTGGCCGCCGCGTTCAGCGTCATGAGCATCCCCACTCTCGTGGTCATGAAGGGCGGCAAGATCGCCGCTCAGTCCGTGGGCGTCCGCCCCAAACAGCAGATCCTCGACATGCTGAAGTAAAAAAATCACCGCCCTCCCGGGCGGTGATTTTTATTTGGCAAGTTCTCTCAGCCGGACGGGGTCCGTCAGCCGGACGGAGCCGCGGGAAAGGGAGACGAGCCCCTCCGACTGGAAATAGCGCAGCATCCGCGTAACGACCTCGCGCGCCGTGCCAAGATGCGCGGCGATCTTCTCGTGCGTGATCTCCAGCGTGTCGCCGCCGTCAAGCTGGCTCTCCTCCAGCAAAAAGGCCGCGAGGCGGTTGTCGAAACTCTTCCACATGATCTGCTCAATCAGCCACATAACGTCGGAAAAGCGCGTGGCCATGAGCTCGTTCGTGTAGTTCGCGACGGCAGCCGAGCCCTCCATCAGCTTTTTGTAGACGTCGGTGGGGACGACCCAGAGCTCCGAATCTTTCTCCGCCTCGATGTTGACGTCGAACTGGATGCTCTGCATCATACAGGAGGCGGAAAACAGGCAGATGTCCCGCTCGAAAAGCCGGTAAAGCGTCACCTCCCTGCCCTCGTCGGACAGGATAAACGCCCGCAGCTGCCCCGAACGGATGATGAACAGGCCCACGCAGTCCGCCGACCCGTTGTGCAGCGTCGTGCCCTTTTTGGCCGCGCGCGGCACGGCCGAGCGCGCCATCAGCTCCCGCTCTTCTTCGGTCAGCTTCTCCCAGACAGGAAAATAGCTTGCCAGCTCCACCGGCGTCACTTCCCTTCCCGTCCATTATATCGGATTTTCGTCCGGTGTCAATTTTCTTTCGCCGATGGTGACAAAATCACAGTATCCGTTCGGCCGCGGGGGTATACTAACGATATGAAAATATCGAATAGGCGGGTTACCGCCATCGCAAGGAGGAACGAATATGCGCAAGGTGGTCATCATCGGCGGCGTGGCGGGCGGCGCGAGCTGCGCGGCGCGGCTGAGACGTCTCGACGGCACGGCGGAAATCGTGATGCTCGAGCGGGGGGAGTACATCTCCTACGCCAACTGCGGCCTGCCCTATCATGTGGGCGGCGTCATTCCGTCTCGGGAGGCTCTGCTGCTGCAAACGCCCGAGGCAATGCGGAAAAAATTCAATGTGGACGTACGCGTCCGCAGTGAGGCCCTGTCCATCGACCGGGAGAAGAAGTCCGTCACGGTGCGGCGTCTCGAAAGCGGCGAGACCTATGAGGAGGCCTACGACACGCTTGTCCTCGCCGCCGGCTCGTCCCCCGTGCGGCCGCCCATCCCCGGCATCGATTCGCCCCGTATCGAGACGCTCTGGACCGTGCCCGACACAGACCGCATCCGCACGCTCCTCGGCGGCGGCGTCAAATCCGCCGTGGTCGTCGGCGGCGGCTTCATCGGCCTCGAGATGGCGGAGAACCTTCGCCACGCCGGGCTGGAGGTCTCCCTCGTCGAGGCACTCGACCAGGTCATGGCGCCGCTGGACTTTGAGATGGCGCAGCTCCTGCACGAAAATCTGCTTGCCAACGGCGTAAAGCTCCATCTGGGCGACGGCGTCGCCTCCTTCGCGGACGACGGCAAGGCAGTCACCGTCGCGCTCAAGAGCGGGAAAATCGTCACTGCCGGGCTTGTCATCCTCGCCATCGGCGTGCGGCCGAACGGCGGGCTGGCGAAGAGCGCGGGCCTTGCCGTAAACGCGCGCGGCGGCGTGCTGACCGACGCGCACCTGCGCACCTCCGACCCCGCGATCTATGCCGTCGGCGACATGATCGAAGTGGAGGATCTCGTCTTCGGCGACCGCACCATGGTACCGCTGGCCGGCCCGGCCAACAAGCAGGGCCGCATCGCCGCGGACAATATCGCGGGCGGCGACGAGACCTACCACGGCACGCAGGGCACCGCGGTGGCCAAGGTGTTCGACCTCACCGCCGCCAGCACCGGCGCAAACGAGAAAACACTCCAAAAGCGGGGGCTTGTGCGCGGAAAGGACTACGAGACCGTCACCCTCACGCAGAACTCCCACGCGGGCTACTATCCCGGCGCAATTCCCATGACGATCAAGCTGCTTTTCACCCCGGACGGGAAGAAGCTCTTCGGCGCACAGATCGTCGGCCGCGACGGCGTGGATAAGCGCATCGACACCATTGCCGTGACGCTTCGGCTCGGCGGCGGCGTACGGGAGCTCAAAGAGCTCGAGCTCGCCTACGCGCCTCCCTTCTCCTCGGCGAAGGACCCCGTGAACATGGCCGGCTTCGTGGCGGGCAACGTGATCGACGGGCTGGTGCGCATCGCACCGTGGAACGTCGCCGAGCTTGACCCGGGAGCCGTACTGCTCGACGTCCGCGAGGACGCGGAGGTAATGGCCTATGCCGTCCCGCACGCCGTGCACATCCCGCTCGGCCAGCTGCGCGGCAGGCTCGGCGAGCTCGATCCGGCAAAAAAGACCGTTGTGTTCTGCGCCATCGGCGTGCGCGCCTACAACGCGTCCCGCATTCTCGCCCAAAACGGTTTCCCCGACGTGCTCGTCTATCCGGGCGGCGCGCGCTTCTACCGTTCTACTCATTTTCAGGCGGAGTCTATGACGCCTGTCGTCAACCTCACACCGGTTGCCGACAGCGGTCAGACCGACACCTCGGATATCCCCATCGCCGCTGTGCGCGTGGACTGCAGCGGTCTCCAGTGCCCCGGTCCAATCATGAAGGTTTTTGAGACGATAAAGGGCATGAAGAACGGCGAGGTACTCGAAGTCTCCGCCTCCGATCCCGGCTTTACGCGGGACATCGGCGCGTGGTGCCGCCGGACGGGCAATACGCTCGTCTCCGCCGGGCCGCGCGGGAGCGACTATGTGGCCCTCGTGAAAAAGGGCGGCGCAGCGGCTCCCGTCGTGCGCGACACGCCGCAGGGCAAGACCATCATTGTCTTCTCCGGCGACCTCGACAAGGTTCTCGCGAGCTTCATCATTGCCAACGGTGCGGCGGCCATGGGCCGGCCGGTCACGATGTTCTTCACCTTCTGGGGCCTGACCGTGCTGCGCAAGGCGGAAAAGCAGCCCGTGAAGAAGACGTTCATGGAATCCATGTTCGGTGCGATGCTGCCGCGCGGCAGCAAAAAGCTCAGGCTCTCCCGCATGAACATGGGCGGCATGGGAACATCCATGATGAAAAAGATCATGAACGACAAAAACGTCGATTCCCTCGAGGAGCTCATCCGGAAAGCCATCGCGCAGGGCGTGAAGATCGTCGCCTGCACGATGAGCATGGACGTCATGGGCATCAAGGCCGAGGAGCTGATCGACGGCGTGGAGCTCGGCGGCGTCGGCGCATACCTCGGCGACGCGGAGGAATCCAACGTCAACCTGTTCATCTGAGTGAAAGAATCCCCGCGGAATAGCCGTTCCGCGGGGATTCTTTCATCGTTCGGAGATTTTCTGGTATTGCCTGCTCTTCGGCGCTTCGTCGAGGACGTCGGGGGCGGGTGCGAGATGGAAATTCTCGGCGACCGCACGGATGGACTCGAGATCCAGCGCGCGGCGCATCCCACCCATACAGCAGGCGTCGCGGTAGATCAGCGCAGCCTTCTCCGCCGACTGCACCATGCCGAACGCGTGATCGAGCGACGTGCCGGAGGCGAGAATACCGTGGTACTCCCACATGACCATGCCGTGCGTCTCAAAGGCGCGGCAGGTGGCCTCGGCGATGGCGTCGCCGCCGGAGATCTGGAACGGCAGATACGCCACACCGCCCGGGAAGAGGCACACGCCCTCCTGATGCATGCTCCAGAGCAGGCGGGTGAGGGAACGCGTGTCGAACTCCCGCACATGGCACAAGGCAATAAGCGCCGTGGGGTGGGTATGCAGGATGGCGCGCTCCTCTCCGCCCGAAACGCGGCGGCGCACAACGTGCGCAAGCAGATGCGAGGCAAACTCGCTCGTCGGCTCGCCGCCCTGAAGGCCCCAGACGATCTGGTAGCTCTCGCCGTCGTCTCCGATGCGGACGACGCCGCAGGTGTGCTCCGGGTCGTCGGCGATGCGCCGCAGGTGGCAGCCGGAGGCCGTCACCAGGAAGTATTCTCCCGCGATCTCCGGCACGCTTACGCTCAGCGGCCGCCAGGGAGCGGTCTCCCGAAAGACGGCGTGATCCTCCAGCTCCGCCTTGTTCAGGCGCAGCGAGATGTTGCCCGCGTTGGCCTCGGCCCAGCCGTTTCGGTAGATCTCCGGCGCAACGGCCGTGATATCCGTCAAAAACGAGTACATTTCATTTCTCTCCTTTTGGTTCCCGATAAAACAAAATGGAAAACCAGACTACCAGGTTTCCCGCCATGAAGTCGATGCCATATTTTTCGGCGATATCCGTGACGACGACGCCGTGGCTCTCGATGCAGGGGAACATCCGGCCGGGATGGCGGCAGGGCGCGCCCGGCCAGGCGCACTGCGCGCACAGCGCGCACGCCTCGGTGGAGAGGACGTACGTCTCGAGTCCCTGCGCCTCCAGCAGTGCCTGCGCCTGCCGCGCAACCTCCTCGTGGGGGCCGCGCGTGGCCAGCGTCCCGATCATGTCGGCGATGTCGCGCACCTCCGTGACGGTGGTGATCAGCAGCGCCTCCGGGTAGGAAAGGCAGCGTTCGCGGCACTCGGCCACACTGCCGACCGCCGGCGGACAGGCCCACGTCTTGTTGTACATGGGGCACTCCGTCTCGCAGACGGTGCGGATGCGGTCGGAAAAGGTCAGCTCCTCCGACCGGATGAACTCATACTGACAGACCGGCAGCTGTGCGAGCTGCGCGGCAAGAAGCTCCCTGTCCATGCTCAGATCTTGTCGTAGGTCTTTTGCAGAAAAGACTCCGTCCTGATGAGGAAGCGCTCGTGCGTGCCGCCGCCGATGGGGCCCTTTTCGTCCCAGGCGGACACGCGGAACGTGATCTTCCGGCCTTCGACCGCCGTGACCTCCGCCTCTGCGCGGACTTCCATGCCGACGGGTGTGGCGGAATCGTGGTGTACGTCAAGCCGCGTACCGACGGAGGACTGCCCCTCCTCGAGGAAAGGCTCGAGTGCCGTGCAGGCAGCTTTTTCCATCAGGGCGACCAGGTAGGGCGTGCCGTAGACCAGCAGGCTGCCGGAACCTGCGGCTTTCGCAGTGGTTTCGCGGGAGACCATGTCGGAAGCCTCCCCTTTCAATCCGATCGTAACAGACATAAAAACGATTCCTTTCTGAGCTGAGGTTGGATGCAGGCGGCCTATAAACGCTTCGGCCTGAGCCGGCCGAGGCTGTACGGCGTCGTCTGGTCGTCTGATAGACAAAACATCTGCGCGTTTCGTGCACAAATTCTTATTTCGCGTCTTTTGAGATATCTCTTATTTTATTGTGCATTTTCTGCGTTTTTGGCTTTCTGCACCGTGAATTACAGGTTGATGATGCCGGGGCATAGATGTGCCTGTAAAGAATCCTGCGGACATTTCCATCCGATCACGGCTTTCGTTCCCAATAACGCCGTCAAAAAGGGGCATGTCCCTCACAAACATTATACTGCGATACCGCATTTTTTCAACCACGTGCGGCATCAAAAATTGAGCCGAACTATTTTCTAATATGTTTTCTATCAAGCGTCGGACTACGCGAATCTTAATCGATGGGGAAAGATCATAAACAAAGTGCTTGTCCAGATTCGATATCCGGGTAGGTGCTATATTTGTAATAAGAAAACGGGAGTGGCGCCGCCCTCGCTGCACCACTCCGCTTAAAACTCTTTATTTCCTGCCAGGGGCCACTTTTGTACCGTCCGCACAAACTGGGGCCGCTCAGTCAGAGCCTTTTTGCGCTTTACAGCACCTTGCCGTACTCGTTGCACAGTGGGTGCAGAATCGGCTCGTCCTCCTCGATCTCGGAGAAGCGCGCCGTGTTTTCCATAAAATAATTATCGGTGTTGTCGTCGTTGACTTTGGAGACCTCGCCGCAGATCAGATCGCCCGTACCGGCCTTGGTCCCGAAGATATGGGCCATGTGAGGCGTCAGCGTAACGCTGTTACCAGTGCTGACCGTAAATTCCTCCCCGGCTTGATAGGTGTAGGGAATCCCGTCGCGGAAAATCTGAATCTGCGCGCCGGTCTCCCGGCCCCCGGCATCCGTGTTGAAAAGCCGGATGGCCATTTCGCCGCCGGCGCGGACAATGATGTCCTCTGTCTTGTAGACATGGTAGTGCTTGGGCAGACGCTGCCCCTCTTTAAACAGCAGATATTTTTCGCAGTAGGGAACGCCAACGCCGGGATCGTCCTGAACGCCGTTGCGGACGGTAAAGAGCACGCAGCCGATCTCCTCAAATTTCCCGGTGCCGTAATCCGTAATGTCCCAACCCTGCATCGTCTTTTTGATGGAGCCGATCTTTTCTCTGTTGGCCTTCCATTCGTCCATGGTCCAATAGGCAAACTCCGGAAGACGAATATTGTTTTTATTCAGCAGCTCGATTGCCCAAAGCAGCGCTGCGTTGACTTCAGAACGTTTCATTAAGACAACTCCTTTTTATCCAGCATATTCTCACAGCGTAAACGCAGCATCCATATCTTTCCAAAACGTTTCGCCGGGCAGCGGAGACTGGCATTCGCCCGTGATGTGCAGCCACTGGCGATAGCGGTCGTTCTCGAGCGCCTTCTCATTGCCCGCCACCTGCTCGTTATACTGGAACAGGTAACAATCTCCGTTCGGCAGCGTCTGCACGAAGATTTCCAGCTTGCGGAATCCCGCCTCATAGAGCATATTGCGGATATCCGCCGGAATCTCGCGGTGCAGCCGGAGGTACTCCTCCAGCTTTTCCCGCCGGACGCCGATAATCTGGCCGCGCCGATAGAGTTTTTCTTCCATACTGTTTGGTCCTTTCGCGTTCGTTTTAAATGAAGGACTTCCCGATTTCTGCGCTAATCGTCTCACCGGGCTGTGCGAAGAAATCCTCGCCCTTTAGTTCGTTCACAATCTTTTTATCCTTAAAAATGAGCATTCGGCGGGAGAGCGAGATGACCTCGTTCATATCGGAGGAAATCAGGATCACCGCCTTGTGTTCCCTGGCAGCCAGATCCCAGATTAGGCGGTGGATATGCTCCTTTGCGCCGATGTCCACGCCTACAGTCGGCTCATCGATAACGATGATATCGCAGTCGGAGGAAAGCCACTTGGAAATACTAACCTTTTGCTGATTGCCGCCCGACAGGCTCATCACATTGGTTTTGAGTGACGGGGTGCGGATCTCCAGCATATCCCGGTACACCGCGGCGTTCTCCAGTTCCTTCTTCGGATTGATAAAGGGGAATGCTTTTTTGACGTAAAATTTCTGCAGGGAATTCATGCAGATGTTCATTTCGACGCTGTTGTTGAGGAACAGGCCCTCCTCCTTGCGGTTTTCCGACACATACCCGATTCGGTATCGGTGAAGGCTGTCCGCCAGAGACTTTGTCTTAGCCGGTTTTCCCCAGACAAACACTTCGCCGCCCGTCTTCTTATCCACGCCGAGCACCGTGCGCACGAGCTCCGTTCGACCCGCGCCGACCAAACCATAGAAACCCAAAATTTCGCCCTTACGGACATAAAAACTCAAATTGTCCAGTCCATAGAGCTTTGAACAGATATTTTTCGCCTCAAGCGCCACCTCGTTACCCTCCGCGTTCAGTCGGCCGCGATAGAGGTAGGAAGAGTCGCGTCCGATCATCATCTGTACGATACGATCTCGCGGCATTTTGGCGATTACATCCGTCCCAACCAGCTTGCCGTCTCGGAAGACAGTGACACGGTCGGAGATCATCTGTACCTCCTCGAGCTTGTGGGAGACAAAGATCATGATGACGCCCTGCTTCTTCAGATCGCGAATGAGGCTGAACAGCACGCCAGCCTCGTACTGTGTGAGGCTGGAGGTCGGCTCATCGAGCAGCAGCACCTTAGCCTCCGAACTAAGCGCCTTGGCAATCTGAATAAGCTGCTTATTTGCGGCGCTGAGATGGCGCACCTTCATCTTAGGATCCAGATTCAACCGCACCTGTTTGAGATACTTGGACGCCGTCGTATAGACCTCGTTCCAGTTCACGAAGCCTGCTTTGGTGAACTTGTGCATTTTATCGAGGACGATATTCTCCGCTATGCTGCTGTCGGGAATCAGATTAATCTCCTGATTGACGATACTGATGTGTTGATCCACAGCATCCTTATAGCCCTTCAGACTGAGCCTTCGCCCGTCCAAGACGACTTCGCCCTCGTCTGCGCGGTAAATGCCGCAGATGATTTTCATCAGTGTGCTTTTTCCTGCTCCGTTTTCTCCGAGGATTGCATGAATCTCACCCTCTTGAAAATCAACGGAGATATCCTGCAGCGCTTTCACGCCGGGGAAATACTTTGAGATATGTTTTAGTTCCAGCATAGCCGTGCCTCCGTAAGAAACGCGGGCAGGTACCGCGTAGTATTTTCTAAAGTAAGAGCAGGTTCGGACGAAGCATTCTTCTGCCGAGCCTTTTGGGGTGCCGCCCGGGAATCCGCTGCGGATTTCCGGGCGGCAAAGTGTTTTTTGCGGTGGAAACTCAGCCCTGCTTGAGAATGTCGGTTTCGATCGTGGCGACCAGATCATTCGTGACCTTTTCGATGTCCTTCTGATAGGTGTTCATATTGTCCTTGTTGATGACGACCATGCCGGTATCGATGTGCTCGCCCCAGGTCTTGGGGACCCAGCCGTCCTTCAGGTACATCAGAATCAGGTTGGAGACATAGCCCATGCCGTAGCCGTTCTGGCCGATGGTGTGGTCGATGGTACCCTTCGCAATGCCGTTCATGACCTCGGTGCTCTGGTCCTGCGTTGCGGCATAAATATGAGCGGCACTGGCATTCGTGCCATAATAATCGGACAGTGCATTGGCTACGCCCTTGGAGGCGGTTCCGCCGGTGGCAATTATGCCGGTCACGCCGGGATTGGCGGTAATGGCATCGGACACCTTGGTGTAGCCTTCATCGACCGTCTTGATGTCGGCGACAGTCTGCGCGATGGAGACATCAGGATACTCCTTGACGGCATCCTCAACGCCCTTTTGGCGCTTCACTGTGTTAACGTCGCCCAGATTTTCGAGAACATTAATAATGGTACCCTTGCGGCCCATGCCTTCAATCATCTGCTTAGCGCTCTCATAGGCCTGTGTGTAGACGTCGCTGGCGAGGGTAAAGGCGGATTTCTGGGGATCGTCCACAAGACCGGCGTAGTTGACGACCTGGCAACCGTTGTTATAAAGCTCCTCATAGAGGCCGTTGGCACCGGCCGTATCCGCGCCGAAAATCATAAAGCAGTCGTAGCCCTTCGCAGCCAGAGCCTCAACGGTCTGGTTCTCGACATCCTGTGTCCATTCCGTGCCCACGGAGTATTCGACGGTCTGGCCGAAATCGTTCTCGAAGGCTTTGATGCCGGGAAGAACATAGTTGTCAAAGAATTCGTCGGGAGCCGGCCAGTAGCAGCACAGCTTGTACTTGTCCTGCTTGAACTTCCAGGTCAGGTTCGCCTTGTTTACGGTGGACGCGGCCGCACTGGTTTCGGCCGCGGCGGAGGTCGCCTCGGAAGAGGCGGCAGTGGTTTCCGCGGCAGTCGTTTCCGCGGACTTGTCGGCCTTTCCTGCGCAGCCGAGCAGACTAAGTGTCATAACCCCCGCACAGAGCAGTGCCAGCAGACGCTTGCTGGTTTTCCTCATTTTCATTACCTCCATAATTATTATATATACTTAATCGTATGACCGGGTTCTCCCGGCCGGGAGCACTGAATCAGCTGAGCTGTTCCGCCATCTTCACGCGCAGGCTTTCCAGAGATACGGCCAGGAGAATGATGATGCCAAGGAACGCCTGCTCGTAATAGATGTCCACACTCATCATGGTCAGACCGTTGCGGATCATTGTGAGAATCCACGCGCCGCAGAAGAAGCCGATGGCGGTAAAGTTGCCGCCGTTGAGACGGATGCCACCGATCGCGCAAATCGCGAAGGAGTACAGCATCCAGTCGGAGCCAGTCGTCGCAGTGGCGGAGCCGGAACGGGAGGCCCACAGCAGCGCCGCAATCGCGGAGAAAACGCAAGACACCGCGTTGCAGAGGATGTTGATCCGATCCACCTTGATGCCGGACAACGCCGCAGCAGATTCGTTGCCGCCCACCGCCAAAACATCGCGCCCGATCCGCATAAAGCGGAAGAAGATCATCAGAATCAGAACCATGATCACCATCAGCAGGAACAGGGTCGAGGTCGGCCCGACCTGTCCGCGCCCAAGGTTGGAGAAGCCCTCATTGATAGAGTACGGCATGCCGTGAGAAATGCCGGTCGCAACACCGTTGTAGACGAACGACATAGCCAGCGTAATTACAAATGGCTGGAGCTTGAGCTTATTAATCAGGAAGCCGTTAATCACGCCGCAGAACGCACCGATCAAAATGGTGACGACGATGGTCGGCAGCGTCGCCCAGCCGAGATTCTGCATCAGCACTCCCATCACCACTGTGCAGAGGGAGCCGACCGCGCCGACCGACAGGTTCATGCCGCCGATAACGGCGACCATCAGCTGCGCCGCGGCGATAAAGCCGTAAATCGCGGCCGTGCGCGACAGATTGAACATGTTATACCTGGAAAGGAATGAATCCGTAAAAATGGAGAAAACCAGAAACAGCAGCAGGATTGCGACGACAGCGCTGGAGTACGGCTCCAGGAAGAAGCGTTTCAGGGGTGAACTTTTCTTCTCCTCATGCATTGTGGCTTTGCTTGGTTCATTTGTTGCGTTACTCATGGTGCACCTCACTGACGATTTTGCTTACTTTGCGTCTAAAAATTGGCTCTCCAATTATATTAAGTAAACTTACTTAATAAATTGTGGTAGAAAAAACGACTCCCTGTAGGTATACAAAGTGCACAACCAAATACAAGCAATCATTTCCTCTATTGTTAAAATAACAAACGCCGCGCCGAATGTCAACTGTAATATACAAATTCGGCACTTCTTACATAAACATACTCTTTATTTTGTGGAAACAACCCGTCTCTCAATAGAGGAAGGAAAGCGCGTCAAATTTCCGCGCGTTATCCAGGATCATCAGCGTTGCTCCTTCCGCGACGTGCCAGTCGTCCATGCTCCCCATGTGGATCACCACATGGCGGCCGGCAAAGTGCATTTGACGTTGGCGGGTATAGTGTTTGATCTTCTCCAGAAAATCTCCTTTATTCTTCATCAGGCCGCCGCACAGATAGATTTCATCCGGATCAAGCATGTTAATCGAGATCGCAAGAGCGATGCCGACAAATTCCGCCGCGCACTCCACGATTTCCGCCGCATATTGGTCCTTACAGCCTGCGGCGTCGAAAACCATCTTCGCGTCGATTGCATTCAGATTTCCACGGCACAGAGAATGCAGCACGGGAGCTTTGCCGGCTTGCACCAGTTCCCGCCCCTGTTCGGCGAGCGCCGCGCCGGAGGCCATCGCCTCCAGACAGCCCGTATTGCCGCAGGAACACTGACGGCCGTCCTGCCGGCAGACGGTAATATGGCCGAATTCGCCGCTGGTGCCGCTCGAGCCGTAATAAATTTCACCGTTTTGGATCAGGGCCGAGCCAATACCATAGCCAAGACCAACACAGAATACGGTCAACTCATCGTTGCCCCGGCCGGGCCGGACCTCCCACTTCGCCTGCGCACGGTTGGCGTTCTCCACGATTACCTGAAACGGGAGCAACGCGTTCATCCACTCCTGCATGGGCACGTCCTGCCAGCCGAAGTTTGGAGAAAAGACCACCCGCCCCGTCCCCTGCTCAATCAGGCCCGGCATGGCCACGCAGACGCCGACAATGGTTTCCACACCGATCCCGGACTCCTCCACGGTATGCGTGATGCGGCCGGCGATGCGCTCCACAAAGGCCCGCGGATCTTCAAAGCTCTCCGTCTGCACCGCATCGTGCGCCAGCAGACTTCCGTCCTGACCGGTAATCACCGTGCGCACCATCGTGCGCCCGACGTCCACGCCGATATAGCGAAAATGGTCGCCGCAGATGCCGAGCAACTCCGGATGCTTCCCCACGCCGGAGCCGGTACGTCCCGCCGGAATGATTATTCCGCGCCGGAGCAGTTCGTCGGTAATCGACATCACGGCCGGGATGCTTAAATGCACCTCCTGCGCAATAGCCGAACGATTTATCGTCCCGTATTTTTGGATACAGCGAAGCACGGTCATCTTGCTGGGATAAGCGTTGCCGCGATTATTGACTCTGTTTGAATCCTTCATTCTATTACTAGCCCTTTTCTTGTCAGTCAGATGTTTCGGACGTTATTTCTTTTTAGTGGTTAAGTTAACATGCTTTACTTATATAATATTTTAATTTTCTTAGAATTGCAACTCAAAACTTTCAATTAATCGGAATGATACCCTCTCACACGGCAATTAATGTGTGTATCGCAAATGACATTCCTGGGCTATTCATGAAATTTTGGAAGAAAAAGATGTGTGGGTTACTATGTCCGTTTTCGCTATGGAAATATGGTAGTATGTCCTCATCTTGCGTCTTTAATAAAGCATTTATCGCTTTAAAGAGTAGAATAATAGGAGGAACAGCAGGTGATAAAATACAATCTTCAAATCCCGCCCTGCGGTGAAGTATAGCGCCGCAAGCAAAGGGATCATTCCGTTATTTTTTATGTAATTCAGCCTATATTGACCCCGCAGGGTGCAAAACGCGGAGCAGCGCACACCTTGTATGCCGCTGCTCCGCGCTGCACTCTGGAACGTTTATACGCAGGTATAGACACCATCCACGATCAGATCCTGGCCGGAGGTATAGCCGGCCCGGTCCGAACAGAGATAAAGAATCGCCGGGATCAGCTCCTCGGGCTTTCCCATCCGGTGCATGGGCATCAGAGGCGTCCATGCGTCCATCAGATCCTTCGGCACATCCACGGACATGGGCGTTGAAATGTAGCCCGGACTGAGGCTGTTGACGCGGATGCCATAGGGAATCCACTCCACCGCCAGAGAACGGGTCATGTGAATGACCCCGGCCTTGGAAGCGTTGTAGGAGACCTGCCACTGCGGGATATTCACGATGGAGCCGGACATGGACGCCATGTTGACAATCGCGCCATGGATGCCGTTTTCAATCATGATCCTTCCAACTGCGCGCGCCATGATGAACTCTCCCGTCAGGTTCACGTCGACGACCTCGCGGAATTCTGCCACAGTCGTCTCCAGCGTATTCTGATGCATGCAGATGCCGGCGTTGTTGAAGAGAATATCGATATGGCCGGAGCGTTTCATGACCTCCTCCAGCGCCGCATCCACCTGCTTTTCGTCCGTGACGTCACAGCAGACATAGTACGCCTTGTTGCCGTCGCCCTCGATGAGCTTTACGGTTTCGTCCGCGCCGTGGCGGCAGAATATCACGATCTCCGCGCCGGCTTTGGCCATGCCCCGGGCGACCACCTGACCGATGCCGCGCCCGGCACCGGTCACAATCGCCGTTTTGCCCTTCAGGCTGAATACCTCGTCAAGATAGGACATTTCATTACCCCCTGTATTATTTACTGTCGATAGCGTGCAACAGCTGAAGTTCAAGCTTTTATGCCCGCCCCTCACAGCCAAAAAGCTTCAGTTTTTGATTGTGGCCGACTTCATCCCCCGCACCGCGGCCAAAATGGAGCCGCCATAAGAAGCATGGGGGCAAGCAGCCGGCGTGTACTGTCCGGCCAGAACAATGTCCGTGTAAATATTGATCTTGCTGATTCCTCCGTCGATCGCGCCCCGAAAATCTTCATCACCGAGTCCCGAGCCCCCGTATTCTCCTCTCCCGGCCGGAAGTATCCGCCCACGCCAGGAAGATGGGCTTCGAGAATTGAGGATATCAGCAGCATTCTTCTTTTGGGGATTTTGCGGCTGTTTTTTATAAAATGGAATACTTTGTTAAATCCCGCAATGTGTGTGAAACGGTTTGCAGTTTACTTCTGTTTTATGTAAATATTTTCAAGTTTTATTGCTGCTTCTATAACTTTTTTGACAGCCTTTTCAGGTCGTACGGCGTCGTCTGATAGACGAAATAGTTGAGCCAGTTGGAATAGAGCAGGTTCGCGTGCGCGCGCCAGGAGACGCGGGGCGGCTTGGTGTCGTCGTCGTCCGGGAAATAGTTTTCCGGCAGGCGGACGGACAGGCCCGCGTTCTTGTCGCGCAGATACTCCCTTTGCAGCGTGCCCGGGTCGTACTCCGAGTGGCCCATGACAAAGATCTGCCGGCCGTTCTTGGTGGCGATGACATAGATGCCGGCCTCCGGCGACGAGGCGAGGATGCGCAGCGCCGGCACCTTTTCCACATCCTCGCGGCGGATGGTGGTATGGCGGGAGTGGGGCACCATAAACGTGTCGTCGAACCCGCGAAACAGGATAGACTTACGGTACTCGACGCGGTGCTCGAAAACGCCGAAGAGCTTCTCCCCCAGCGGGTACTTGGGCACGCCGTAATGGTAGTACAGCCCCGCCTGCGCGCCCCAGCAGATGTGGAACGTGCTGTGGACGTGCGACTTGCTCCACTCCAGAATGCGGCAGAGTTCCGGCCAGTAGTCAACCTGCTCGAACTCCATCTGTTCCACCGGCGCGCCGGTGACAATCATGCCGTCGAACCGGCGGTCGCAGATTTCGTCGAAGGTCTTGTAGAACGTGACCAGATGCTCGGCCGGTGTGTTTTTGGACTGGTAGGTGGACATGTGCAGCAGCTCGATGTCCACTTGCAGCGGCGAGTTGCCGAGCACGCGCGCGAGCTGCGTCTCCGTGTCGATCTTGGTGGGCATCAGGTTGAGGATGAGGATCTTCAGCGGCCGGATGTCCTGCGTCATGGCGCGCGTTTCGGTCATGACGAAGATATTCTCGCTCAGCAGCGTTTTGGTCGCGGGAAGGTCGTTGGGAATACGAATGGGCATACCGTTTCCCCTCCTTTGCAGGTCAGATTTGGGCGAGCGCCTGGCCGAGGTCGGCGAGGATGTCGTCGATGCTCTCTAGGCCGACGGACAGGCGGACGAGGTCGGGCCGTACGCCGGCGGCGGCAAGCTCGGCGTCATTCATCTGGCGGTGGGTGGAGCTGGCCGGGTGCAGGCAGCAGGTGTGCGCGTCGGCCACATGGGTGGCGATCGAGGCGATCTTCAGGTGCTTCATAAACTCCTCCGCCGCGTGCCGTCCGCCCACCACGCCGAAGGATACGACGCCGCAGGTTCCGCGGGGCATGTACTTCTTCGCGGTCTCATAGTATTTGTCGCCGGGGAGGCCGGGATACTGCACCCACGCGATCTTCGGGTGTTTCGCGAGGTACTCCGCCGCGGCGAGGCCGTTTTCACAGTGGCGCTGCATCCGCACATGGAGGCTCTCCAGCCCGAGGTTGAGCAAAAAGGCGTTCTGCGGGGACTGGACGGAGCCGAAATCGCGCATGAGCTGGGCGGTCGCCTTGGTGATGTACGCGCCCGCGAGGCCGAAGCGCTCCGTGTAGGTCACGCCGTGGTAGCTCGCGTCGGGCGTGCACAGGCCGGGGAATTTGTCGGGATATTTCGTCCAGTCGAACTTGCCCGAGTCGACGACGCAGCCGCCGAGCGCGGCGGCGTGGCCGTCCATGTACTTGGTGGTGGAGTGGGTCACGATGTCCGCGCCCCACTCGAACGGGCGGCAGTTGACGGGCGTGGCAAACGTGTTGTCCACGATCAGGGGCACGCCGTGAGCGTGAGCGGCCTTCGCGAATTTTTCGATGTCCAGCACCGTGAGCGCCGGGTTCGCGATCGTCTCTCCGAAGACGGCCTTCGTGTTCGGCCGGAAGGCGGCGGCGAGCTCCTCCTCGGAGCAGTCGGGCGCGACGAACGTGAACTCCACGCCCATCTTCCGCATCGTCACCGAGAACAGGTTGAACGTGCCGCCGTAGACCGAAGAGGAGGACACCACATGGTCGCCGCAGGAGGCGATGTTGAACACCGCGTAGAAGTTGGCCGCCTGGCCCGAACCGGTCAAAAGAGCGGCGGTGCCTCCCTCGAGCGAGGCGATCTTTGCGGCCACATGGTCGCAGGTCGGATTGGCGAGGCGGGAGTAGAAGTAGCCCTCGGCCTCGAGGTCGAAGAGCTTCCCCATATCATCGCTGGTATCATATTTAAAGGTCGTGCTCTGGATAATGGGGATCTGACGCGGCTCGCCGTTGGCCGGCGCATAACCGCCCTGTACGCATCTGGTTTCCATCCGGGTATCGCTCATATTCCAATCCTCCTTGTCAAAATACGCAAAAAAGCCCACGTCCCCGCATGCAAGGACGTGAGCCGAAGCTCCGTGTTACCACCTTGGTTCTCCCGTGCCTCACGGTGCGGGACTCCGTGGGTGCCAAAACACCCCGGCGCTGTAATGGGCGCTCCCAGCGCAGCCTGTATCCTTCCGGATAGTCGGTGCGCAGCTCCAGGGCCACTTTCCTCCGGCCTGCCGGCTCCCTTCCACCAACGGGAGCTCTCTTTGCGGTGCGGCGCGGCGTACTTTCCCTTTCATCGCTTGTTTCATTTGCCATTTTTCTAAGATTACCGCACCCCGCTCCAAAAGTCAATGCTATTTTTCAGCAATTTACCGGATTCCTTTCAAAAAATATACAAAAGGGATTGACACGTTTTGACAGATGTGCTAAACTGCACTTAACTGAATACTGCAATTAATGATAGAGGCGCATCAGATCATCAGTAGCTCCCGCGTACCGGCTTTCGCAAAGCCACGGCGGGAAGGAAAGGGGTCGTTGCCGAAGGTCAGTCAAGGCGTTGGCTCTCCTGGGCAGGCGGAATAATATCCGTCTGACTGTCGCAGATTTGCGGAGTGCTATCTTTATTATCATGAACATGATTTCCCCCGTTTCTATGTTCCGTTAATTTTGATAGCCGATGAAGATCGGCTATTTTTTTTCGCGCGGCAGCGCAAACTCCGTTTGGATGATTGCAGAATTCCCACTTCAGACCAGAAAAGGAGAAGTTTTTATGCAAAAGAAGACAGTATTTCGGGGCGCGGCAACCGCTCTCATCACCCCCACCACGCCTGCCGGCGTCGATTATGCGAGCTTTCGGCGGCTGATCGACTGGCAGATCGAGTCCGGGATCAACGCGCTCGTCATCTGCGGCACCACCGGCGAGGGCTCCACGCTCTCCGACGCGGAGCACCGCGAAACGCTGAAATTTGCCGTCGAAGCCGCCGCGGGCCGCGTTCCGATGATCGCGGGCACCGGCTCGAACGACACCGCCTATGCCCTCGAGCTCACCAGGTTTGCCTGTGAGATCGGCTATGACGCCGTGCTCGTCGTCACCCCCTACTACAACAAGGCCACTCAGAAGGGTCTCATCGCGACGTACAACGCGATCGCCGACGCGGCCTCGAAGCCCGTCATCGTCTATGACGTGCCCTCCCGAACGGGCGTTGGCATCGATCCCGCCACCTATGCCGAGCTTGCGAAACATCCGAACATTGCCGCCGTCAAGGAGGCCAACGGCAACATCTCCAAGATTGTCCAGACCGCGCAGCTCGCGGGCGACCGCCTCGCCATCTACTCCGGCAACGACGACCAGATCGTCCCCATCCTGTCTCTGGGCGGCATCGGCGTCATCTCCGTCCTCTCCAACGTTCTCCCGCGTGAGACCGTCGCCATGTGCGACCGTTTCTTCGCTGGCGACGTCGCGGGCAGCCGCGAACTCCAGCTGAAGTATCTGCCTCTCATCAACGCCCTCTTCTGTGAGGTCAACCCGATCCCGGTCAAGGCCGCCATGGCCGCCATGGGCTTCTGCGAGAACTATGTCCGCCTGCCCCTGACCCCTATGGAGGACGCGCACCGCGAGCATCTGCTCGCGCTGATGCGTGAGGCCGGGCTGAACGTCTGAGGCCGTGCCATGAAGATACTGGTAAACGGCGCCGGCGGGCGCATGGGCCGGGTGCTCCTCGGCCTGATCGAATCCGGCCTCCAGGGCGCGGAGCTGGCCGGCGCGGTCGATTCCTACTCGCGCGGCGACGGCGTTCTCCCGAGCCTGCGCGCCTTTGACAGCCGGGCCGACTGCATCATCGACTTTTCCAACCACGCCGCAACGCAGGAGCTCACCTCTTACGCCGCCGCGCACAGCCTCCCCCTCGTCATCGCCACCACCGGCCAGACTGAGGAGGAGCTCGGCGTGATCCGCGGCGCGTCGGCGCTCATCCCCATTTTTCTCTCCGGCAACATGTCCATGGGCATCGCGCTGCTGGCCAGCCTCGCGCGCCAGACCGCCCAGGCTTTCCCAGACGCGGACATCGAGATCGTCGAGGTGCACCATAACCAGAAGCTCGATGTGCCCAGCGGCACGGCGCTGATGCTCGCCAGGAGCATTCAGGACGTCCGGCCCGACGCCGAGCCCGTCGTGGGCCGGCATGAGAACGGCAGACGCCGCAAGCAGGAGATCGGCATCCACTCCCTGCGCCTGGGCAACGTGGTCGGCGAGCACATGGTCGTCGTGGACACCGGCTCGCAGTCCATCACCCTCAAGCACGAGGCGCACGACCGCTCCCTCTTCGCCGAGGGCGCGCTCTCCGCGGCGGCTTTCCTGATCGGGAAGCGGCCCGGCCTCTACAATATGAACGATTTGGTGCGATAACCTCAGGGAGGAAGAATGCCCATGATTCAAACCGGCATCGTCGGCCGCGGCAGTCCGGTCCATGGCGCCGGAGTGACCGGCCCGAACGGCGGGCGCCGCCGCACGGTCGGGTACAGCTTGCAGCCGGACTTGAACCCGGAGCCTCACGGGCGGCTTCCCCGCCCCCCTCGCACGCGCCCCGTCCCGCATGGCCCCGCGCGCGGCGGGACCGGCCGCCGCACCGCCTTTGACGCGGCCCCCGCCGGTCTCCCTCCGTCCTCCTGCGCGGGGAGCTCCCCATGCACGTGCCATAAACCTGCGGGGCACGATTCTCCGTTAAAACACAACCATATTTTTTAGATAGGAGTCCTCTCCATGCAGATTAAAGTGTTGAAATTCGGCGGCAGCTCTCTCGCGGACGCCGAGCAGTTCAAAAAGGTCGCGGCCATCGTCCGCGCCGAGCCGGAGCGCCGCTACGTCGTCGCCTCCGCGCCGGGAAAGCGCTTCTCCGGCGACACCAAGGTCACCGATATGCTCTATAACTGCTTCGAGCTTGCCACCGCGAAGCAGGACATCAGCGAGGTCTTTTCTCAGATCGAGGAACGCTACAACCAGATCATCCGCGACCTTGGCCTCGACTGCTCCCTCGACGAGGAGTTCGCCAACATCCGCATGTCCATCCAGCACTACGCCGGCAAGGACTATGTGGCCAGCCGCGGTGAGTACCTCAATTCCATGATTCTTGCCAAGTACCTCGGCTTCCCGTTCATCGACGCCGAGAGCGGCATCTTCTTCACCGACGACGGCAAATTTGACGACGCGAAGACCTACCGCGTTCTCTCCGGGATCCTCTCGAAGTACGAGTACGCCGTAATCCCCGGCTTCTATGGCTCCATGCCCAACGGCACGATCAAGACCTTCTCCCGCGGCGGCTCCGACATCACCGGCTCCATCGTCGCCCGCGCGGCCGACGCCGCGCTCTACGAGAACTGGACGGACGTCTCCGGCATGCTCATGGCCGACCCCCGCTGCATCGAAAATCCCCGCGTGATCTCCGAGATCACCTATCAGGAGCTGCGGGAGCTAGCCTACATGGGCGCAACCGTCATGCACGAGGAGGCTATCTTCCCCGTGCGCGAGGCCTGCATCCCCATCAACATCCGCAACACCAACGCCCCCGCCGACCCCGGCACCATGATCGTCCCGATGGCCGACTCCATGCCGATGGACACCATCATCACCGGCGTCGCGGGCCGCAAGGGCTTCTCCACCATCACCATTGAAAAAGACCGCATGAACACCGAGGTCGGCTTCGGCCGCAAGGTGCTCTCCGTGCTGGAGGACTTCTCCGTCTCCTTCGAGCATATTCCCTCCGGCATCGACGCAATGTCCGTCATCGTCTCCACCGCCGCGCTGCAGGACAACCGCGACGCCATCATCAGCGGCATCTTCCGCGATGCCAAGCCCGACACCGTCACCATCGAGGACAGACTCGCGCTCATCGCCATCGTCGGACGCGGCATGGTCAAGGCCAAGGGCACCGCGGGCCGCGTCTTTACCGCCTGCGCCGACGCGGGCATCAACATCCGCATGATCGACCAGGGCTCGGGCGAAAACAACATCATCGTCGGCGTCAGCGAGGACGATTATGAGGGCACGCTCCGCGCGATCTATCACGCGTTCGTTCCGGAGGTTCCCCATGCTGTATGACAACCTTTCCGTCAGCGCACAGGGCCACCTGCTCTTCGCGGGGCACGACACCGTGGAGCTGGCCGCGCAGTACGGAACCCCCGTCTTCCTGATGGACGAGGCCCGCGTGCGCGGGCGCTGCCGCCTCTATAAAAAGGCGATGGCAGACTGCTTCGCACCCGGCAGCGTGCCGCTTTTTGCGAGCAAGGCGCTGTGCTTCCGGCGCATGTACGAGATCATGGCTGAGGAGGGCATGGACATCGACGTAGTCTCCTCCGGTGAGCTTTACACCGCTGTGAAGGCGGGCTTCCCGATGGAGAAGGCCTATTTCCACGGCAACAACAAGACCGACGCCGACATCCGCCTCGCAGTGGAGAGCGGCCTGGGCTACTTCGTGTGCGACAACGTGCCCGAGCTCGAGGCCATCGACGCGGAGGCCGGCCGCCGCGGCATCCGCCAGAAGCTGCTCCTCCGCCTGACGCCCGGCATCGACCCGCACACCCACGTCAAAATCTCCACCGGCCGGATCGACTCGAAGTTCGGCGCGGCGATTGAGACGGGGCAGGCCGCCGCGCTCGTGAAGCTCGCGCTCTCCAAAAAGAACGTCGAGCTGTGCGGCTACCATTGCCACATCGGCTCTCAGATCTTCGACCACCAGCCGTTCTGCGATGCCGCCGTACTCATGCTGAAGTTTATCGCCGAGATGCGCGGCACGCTCGGCTACACCGCGAAGATTCTAAACCTCGGCGGCGGCATGGCCGTACCCTACGTCGCCTCCGACCCCTCGATCGACTACGCGAAAAACATCGCCCACATCGGCGAGCTCGTGCGCGGCGAGTGCCGCTCGCTCGGCATCCCGGAGCCGGCCGTGCTCATGGAGCCTGGCCGCAGCATCGTGGCCGACTCCTGCCTCACGCTCTACACCGTCGGCGCGACCAAGGAGATCCCCGGCTTCAAAAACTACGCCTCCATCGATGGCGGCATGACCGACAACCCCCGCTACACGCTCTATCAGGCCAGCTACACCGTGCTCCCCGCCAATCGGATGAACGACCCGGCCGACTTCACCTGCACCGTCGCGGGCCGCTGCTGCGAGAGCGGCGACCTCATTCAGGAGGGCGTCACGCTTCCGAAGCCCGTCCGGGGCGACCTGCTGGCCGTACTGACCACGGGCGCGTACTGCTACGCCATGGCCTCCAACTACAACCGCGTGCCCCGGCCGCCCGTCGTGATGATCGGCAAAGACGGCCCCTATGTCGCCGTCCGCCGCGAGAGTCTCGACGACCTGATTCAAAACGATCTGTGACCGGTTCGCCGGACAAAAACCTCTTTCCCGACAAGCGGGAAAGAGGTTTTTTCTTTGTGTGCAGGGCAGCTCGTTGCGCCGCAGGGGGAAAGATGGTATAATAATTACAACGTAATTTATGAAACAAATTTTATGTGCATCGCGCTCGCCGATTACGCGAAAGCCGCACGATTTTGGCGATGATGCCGCAAAAATTCCGTTTTTGTGGTATCATAATCATATTCCATTTCATCTTTTCTGCAAGGAGACTGCTATGGCTGTTACGGTTTCGCCGCTGTTTCGCCCGCTGTTCGACGCGTTCTCCGGGCCCCAGGCCAGGAAAGCCGGGCTTTCCCAGAGGCTGCTGCGGGAATACCTGCGCGGCGCGGACTTTTTCTCCGCGCTGGAATCCTATCGCCCGGCGGGGCGGGTGGAATGCGCCCGCGTGCTCGAGCTCTGCCGCCCGATCATGAACCGCCTCAGCCCTGAGCCGGAAGGCGGCTGGCTGTCCTTCCTCTACGAGATGCTGGCAGACGGTCTCTTCCGGGACCCGTCGTTCGCCGCACCCACCCGTGTGCAACGGCAGGCAGCCTGGTTTTACCTGATCGTCCTCAATTGGTTTTTCTCGCGGGAAAAGGAACTCTGCGCACCCGACCCGCTCCTTGACATATCCGTCCTTACGGCCGCGGAGATTGCCTCCAGCCGCGTCCGGGACGAGTATGCTCTTTTCTGCCGCACCGTGGACAGCTCGCAGTTCATCGCGCTCCTGCGCATCGGCCGCGAGATCAGGCCGTTCGACCCCGCCTCGCACACGATCGGCGTGTACCATGTCGCGCTGCACGCGGCGCGGCAGGCTGCGGCGGCGGGCCTCCCGGTGGACATCCCGCTCGTCAGCGCCGCCGCCCTCAGCCACGACGTGGGCAAGTTCGGCTGCCGCGGGGCGGACGCGGAGCGCATCCCCTACCTTCATTACTACTACACCTGGCAGTGGCTCTCGAGCCGCTCCATGCCCAATATCGCCCATGTGGCGGCGAACCACTCCACCTGGGATCTCGAGTTCGAAAACCTGCCGATCGAGTCACTGCTGCTCATCTACGCGGATTTCCGCGTGCGCGGCAGCTGGGAAAACGGGCGCGAGGTCATGCACATTTACTCCCTCGCCGACTCCTACGCCATCATTCTTGGCAAGCTCGCCGACATGACGCCCGAGAAGCACCGCCGGTACGAGACGGTCTACACCAAGCTGCGCGACTTTGAGCGGTTTCTCGCCTCGCGCGGCGTGCAGGCCGACGAGAGCGCGCCCGCGCCCGTCCCCGACCGGCGCGACCCGGCGCTCCTGAGCCACAGCGAGGCGCTGCGCGCCATCTGCAACCTGACGTTCTCCAACAACATCAATCTGATGCACACCATCACCACCGACGCCTCTTTTGAGCTGCTGCTCGAACAGGCTCACAGCGAAAAAAATCTCAACAGCATCCGCACCTACCTCCATCTTTTTGAGGAATACAGCACCTATATGACCAGTGCGAACAAGCGCCTTGTGCTGAGCTTCCTCTACGAGCTGCTTATGCACCACCAGGGCGACGTCCGCCGCCGCGCGGCCCGCATCATGGGCCAGATTCTCTCCAATTCCGGCCCGCGCTACCGCAAGGAGCTGCCCGCCTCCGCCCCGCAGAGCGCCATGGCCCCGACGCTTCTGGCCTTCCTGTCGGAATCCATCGTGCTGTGGGAAAGCTATCTCGACGCGTGCCTGCACCCCGACCACAAGATCACCGCCAAGCACGCTCTGCGTATCTCAAACTCGCTGAAGATCATCGCGCGCAGCCTCTTCGACTCCTGCGACCGCCGCGAGGCGACGCACTACGCCGAGCCGCTGGTGCGCCGCTTCCTTACGGCCGGGGAGGCCGACCGGTTCGTCCTCATCGATACGATGCTCAACGTCCCTCCCGAAGTGCTCTCACCCGGACAGATTTCGCGCATCCTCGCGCACGCCGCGGCGATGGCGCCGGACGCGGGCCTGCCCATCCAGATCGCGATTCTGCGCTGCTTTGAGCACTTTCTGCCCGGGGCCGGCACACCCGACGCGGCGGTTATTCTGGCATGTCTGCCGAAGATGCCCTTCCGGGACTCCAGCGCCGTAACCTACCTCAAAAACCGCCTCTATCAGGCGCTCGAGCCCGCCTCCGTCCAGCCCGCCGTCCCGTTCATCTCGCAGCTCTACCTGGACAACCTGAAAAACGCCGTCCACTGGATGGTCAAGCTCACCAACATCGACCTTCTCTGCGACGACGTCGTGCAGCAGCCGCAGCACGCGTTCCACACGGCGATGCATCTCTCGAACCTGCTCTCCGTCAGTGAACACCTGCCCGTGCGCGAGCAGGCCGGGCGCGGTCTGCTGCGCATCGCGGACTATCTGACCGTAGACCAGCAGAATGAGATCGTCGTCGACCTTCTGCGTGAGCTGGAGACCGGGCAGGACGAGGTCTCGCGCTATATCCCGCAGTATCTGGGCGTACTGCTGCCGCGCCTGCCGGACAAGGAATTTGCCGAGGGCATCTCCTTCCTCGAGGAATTCATCCACGCCTCGAACATCAGTTCTGCGCGGGCCGCGCTTTTCACGCTCGGCGAGATTCTCTCGGTCTTTGCCCGCGAGTCGCGCGACAACCCGGACTGCGTCGAGCGCGTGTTCGGCCTGCTGCTCACAGGCGTCGCGCACTACGACAACACCATCCACCAGGCCGCTCTTTCCGTTCTCTGCCGGGACGTGCTCTCCAATCCCGCTATCCGGCTGAAGACCCGGCGCGGCTACTTCCTGCATGTAGGAAAAAAGCTCCTCACACTGCTCTCCGAGCCGCGCGAGGACCGGCTCACCTTTTTCACGCAGGCCGCCATCATGAACCATCTCTACCGCTTCCTCGTGGAGTGCCAGGTGGAGCTGGGAGAGTTCCCGTCCCCCGAGCCGCGGCCCGTGGCCTTTTTCCCCGGCACGTTCGACCCGTTCTCCTCCGGCCACAAGCGCATCGTGGAGGAGATCTGCTCGCTCGGCTTCGACGTTTATCTCGCCATCGACGAGTTCTCCTGGAGCAAGCGCACGCTGCCCAAGCTGCTCCGGCGGCAGATCGCCTGCATGTCCGCGTCGGACATGCAGCGCGTCTTCGTCTTCCCGGACAACGTCCCCGTGAACATCGCCATGCCGGAGGATCTGGCCAAGCTCCGCGCGCTCTTCCCGACGCAGGAGCTCTATCTCGTGGCGGGCAGCGACGTCATCCGCAACGCCTCGGCCTATCACACGGACGAGCCGGGCAGCGCGGCGGACTACAACCACATCATCTTCTGCCGCGACGAGTCGGAGCACGCGCAGGAGGGGCTTGTGCCCATCTCTTCTCTCATCCGCGGCAAGCTGACGCTGCTCTCCCTCCCGGCATACTACGAAACCGTCAGCTCCACGCGCATTCGCGAGTATGTGGATAAAAACATGGACATCTCCATGCTTGTCGACCCCATGGTGCAGAATTTCATCTACGAAAACGGCCTCTACCTGCGCGCGCCGCAGTTCAAGAACATTCTCGCGCCGCAGGAGGTGCAGTTTGAGTGGTGCCGCGGCATCCCGCGCGACCTCCGGCCCGCCGCACAGGAATTCGCCCGCACCCACTGGCTGCCAGACTCCGCCGAGACGTACACGGCCATGCGCAAGGTGCACCTGACCGGCGAGCTGCGCGGCTGGGCGCTCGGCCATACACTCCGCGCGAGCGAGCTCTACGACGCACTCAACTCGCTCGAGGCGGCCGAATACGTCCGGCTTCATACCTCGGGCCGCATTCTGATGCTCGACCTCGTGCGCGACCATGTGGGCGGCGCCGGTGCGGCGGAGTGCCGCCGCTCGCTCGTCAACGAGCTGCTCGCCCGCTGCCTGCTTGACGACCACACCTACGCGCTCTACCGCAGCTCCGGCCCGGACGACCCTGTGACGCCCATTCTCCCGGAGCTGGGCTTCGTCGCCGTGCCCGACAGGCCGGACGTTTTCTACGTCGATATGCGCGCGCCGGTGGCATTCATTCAGGACGTCTTTCTTCGCATCAAGCCGCCCCACCGGGACGACCAGGCCGTGCATGACGCCGTCATGGCCACGCGGCCACGGATGCGCATGGCGCTCGCGCGCCTCTTCGCGGGCAGGCTCATCCTCAGCCTTGACGCGGAGGTGCTCAATCAGGCGCTCCTCACCAAGGTGCAGTCGTGCAACCAGGTGCTCGACGTGCCCGACGGCGAGCGCCGGCTGGGGCCCTATATGTGCGTGCCCTACGGCAAAATTTTCTCCGGCGAGATCGTCCCGAACACGGTCACCAAGACGCTCCACGCGGACAAATCCTACTCTTCTGATCTGCGCAGCTTTCGCATCACTGAATATCCGGGCTACTCCACGCTCGCCAACCAGGCCCGCACGATCAAGTCCTTCCGGCGGCCGGTGCTGCTGGTGGACGACCTTCTGCACAAGGGCTACCGCATGGAAAAGCTCGACCCCATCTTCAAGCAGGAAAACGTGGAGATCAGCCGCATCATCGTGGGCATCATGTCCGCGCGCGGCAAGGATCTGATGCGGCTCCAAAACCGGCAGGTGGAGTGCGAATACTTCATTCCCAACATGGACTACTGGTTCACGGAGAGTCTGCTCTACCCCTTCCTCGGCGGCGACAGCGTCGATGGCCACCGCACGACCGAGGGGATGCTTCCCTCCATCAACATGATCCTCCCCTACGACTACCCCGGCTATATCGCGGGCGTTGCCGACCGCGACCTCAAGAAGCTCTCCCTCACCGCGCTCGAAAACGCGGCACAGATCCTCGAGACGCTCGAGGCACGCCATCAGGCGATGTTCAGCACCTCGCTCACGCTCAAGAGGCTGGCCGAGGCTCTCTTCCGCCCGCGGCTCCCCGACCGGGGCGGCCTCACCTATGACCTCGGTCTCCCCGCCTCGGCATATGTGCGGGATGATATTATAACAATGCACAGAATATGCAGAAAGGTTGATCTCGAATGACCGACTTTTACGCCGCGGGCGGCGCGTGCTTCTGCCCGCTTGGCGGTTCTCTGCCCGAGGGTGCCGTGCGTGCCGCCCCTTTTTCACCGCTGGTCTTTCTGGTCAGCCGCCCCGGTGCACGCGGCATCTATGCCGTCCACGACCCCGCCGGGCTGGACGAGCCCGAGGGCCCCGCGCTGCTCCTGCCCCCGCAGCCGGGCCGCTCGTTCTCCCCGGAAGCGGACAAAATCATCCGTTCCGAGGGCGCTTGTGTTCTGAATACGGCTTATCACCACGCGTTTTCCCTGCTGGAGCGTTTCCTGCGGCCCAGGCGGGAGGGCCTGCGCGTCACGCTGGTCGGCCTTGGCGACGTGGGCGGCACCGCGCTCACAGGCCTCACCCTGCTGGGCCGCGAGATCGCCGAGATCGGCGTCTATGACCCCTGCGCGCCGCTCACCCGGCGTTACGAGCTTGAGATGAACCAGGTTCTCCCCCCGGAGGATGGGCGCGTCATGCCCCGCGTTGTCATCCGCGATCCGGGCAATCTATTCGATTGTGACGTATTTTTATTCACAGCTTCCCGCGGCGTCCCCCCTGTGGGCAGCGGCGTGGCCGACGTGCGGATGGCACAGTACGAATCCAATCGCGCCATGTTAGCACCCTACGCCCGCGAGGCGCGGGAGCGCGGCTTCACGGGCCTTTTCGCGCTGGTCTCGGACCCCGTGGATTATCTGGCGCGCTCGGTCTTCGAGGCGTCGAACCTCGTCCCGGAGGGCGCGCCGGACTGGGCAGGACTCCTGCCCGAGCAGGTGCAGGGCTACGGTCTTGGCGTCATGCACGCGCGCGCGATGTACTTTGCGAGCCGCCGCGGCCTCGACGCGGAGCGTGTCGCGGTCTACGGCCCGCACGGGCAGGAGCTCGTCGCGGCCAACGACACCGGCTCGGCCTACGACGACGCGCTCTCCCGCGCGCTGACCGCGGAGACCGTGCGGGCAAACCTCCTCGTACGCGACCTCGGCTTCAAGCCCTATCTCGCCCCCGGCCTCTCGTCCGCAGCGGTGAGCGTTCTGCGCACGCTGCGCGGGGAGTGGCACGACGGTGCAGTCGGGATCGGCGGCGTGTGGCTCGGCTGCCGCAGCCGCCTGACGCGGCTAGGGCCGGAGCTGACCCGCGAGCCGCTCGCGCCCGCGCTCTACGCCCGCATCGAGGACGCGTACCGCGCCCTGAAAGGACAGGATCGCCATGACTGAGCTGGTCATCGTCTCCGCCGGTTCTCACAGCCGCCTGCGCGACGTGCTCGCGTTCGCAACGGCGGACGTGCCCTGCCGCACCGTCCGTCTGGAAGACGGCCCGCTGCCGCCGCTTCCGGACTCGCGTGTGCTGTTCGCGCTTTCCGTGGGCCCCTACGGCCTCGACGAGGCGCTCTGCCGCCTGCTGACGCAGCTCCGCGCGTCGGACGGGCTGCTGCGCGGCTCCTTCGGCGCGGCGCTCATCGACGGAGAGGGTGAGCTCTATACCAAGCAGATGGCGCATCTGCTCGTGCTGTCCGCGAACGGCGCGGGCTGCTGCTTCCCCGGCAAGCCGCTCGTGGAGGGCACCGGCTCGCTGCACAATCTGGACGTGCAGGCGCGCCGTTCGGGTCTTCCCAATGAGGAGGTCTACCGCACGGCGGCGCGCGCCCTGGTGGTACGGCTGCTCGCCTTTGACCCGCCTCGGGCGGACCGGCCCCGCATCCTGATGCTGCACGCGTCCGACCACGCGACGTCCAACACCGTCGCCCTCGGCGAGCGTACGGCTGAGCGACTGCGCGCCGCCTGCGAGGTGGAGGAGATTTCCCTGCGCAACGGCGAGATCCACGACTGCCGCGGCTGCTCCTATCCGGTCTGTTCGCACTTTGCCGAACGCGGCTCGTGCTTTTACGGCGGGAGTATCGTGGACGACGTCTACCCCGCCCTGCGCCGCTGCAGCGCGCTGCTGCTTCTCTGCCCAAACTACAACGACTCCGTCAGTGCCAACATCATGGCCTGCATCAACCGCCTCACGAGCCTTACCGTCTTCGGGAATCTCTCGGACAAGTACCTCTACGCCATCGTCGTCTCCGGGTACAGCGGAAGCGACCTTGTGGCGCAGCAGGTGCTCGGCGCGCTCTGCCTCAACAAGGCTCTGATCCTGCCGCCGCGCTTCTGCCTGATGGAAACCGCCAACGACCCCGGCAGCGCCGTCCGTTCCGCCGGCATCGATGCGCGGCTGAATGAGTTCGCCGCCCGCATCCTTGGCACGATCTGTACAAAACAGTCCGGTTTCCTTTGACGCCGTCAGCATTTCGCACAATCTATGCAAAAACTTTTTGGTGAAAATAAATATTGTTTTTTCAAAACCCCTTGACATTGCCGTCGGACGGTGCTAGAATGCGACCATCAAAAATAAATATCGCAAATGTGTTGATGGAGACAAGTAACGCAAGGATTTCGGTTCCAGTGAGTGGGGAACGGTGCGAACCCCGCATTTGAACTTGCGTGAATAACACTCCGGAGCAGCAAACTGAAAGCCAGAGGCAAGTAGGGGCGTCGTAGGATGGCACGTTACGCCGTTCGGGTTTGTTAGAACTCAGAAAAGTGACCGCCCCCGGGCGGTAATTTAGGTGGCACCACGGATTTGCAGCTGATTCGTCCTAAAGTTATTTAGGGTGAACTGGCTGCAATATTTTTATTCCGAGGTGCTTTTTATGTGTGCAATTATGGGTTTCAGCACAAAGACCATCCCCTACGAGACCGTCCGCCAGCAGTTTTCCCGCACCATTTCCCGCGGCCCCGACATGAGCCGCATCCTGGAAACCGGCGCCGGCTACCTCTGCTTTCACCGTCTGGCCATCATGGGCCTTGACGAGACGGGCATGCAGCCTTTCGAGCTCGACGGCGACAGCGTCGTGTGCAACGGCGAGCTCTACGGCTTCCGCAAGATGAAGAAGGAACTCAGCGCCAAGTACACCTTCCGCAGCGACTCCGACTGTGAGATCATCCTCCCGCTCTACCGCGAGTACGGTCTGTCCATGTTCTCGCTGCTTGACGCCGAGTTCGCCATGGTCATTTACGACCACAAAACGCGCCAGCTCATCGCCGCGCGTGATCCCATCGGCATCCGTCCGCTGTTTTACGGCTATGTGGACGACGGCTCCATCGTCTTCGCCAGCGAAGCCAAGAACCTCGTCGGCCTGTGCAAAAAGATCTATCCCTTCCCGCCCGGCTGCTACTACGCCGACGGTCACTTCACCCGCTACTGCGACATCACGCACGTCGGCGACCGCTGCTACGACGATGTGGAGACCGTATGTTCCAAGATTCACGACAAACTCATTGAGGGTGTACGCAAGCGCCTGGACGCCGACGCACCGCTCGGCTTTCTGCTCTCCGGCGGCCTCGACAGCTCGCTCGTGTGCGCCATCGCCGCAAAGCTCCTCGACCGGCCCATCCGCACGTTCGCCATCGGCATGGACGTGGACGCGATCGACCTCAAGTACGCCCGCGAGGCGGCCGATTACCTGCACGCCGACCACACCGAGGTCATCATGACCCGCGACGAGGTCATTGCAAACCTCGAGACCGTCATCGCCATGCTCGGCACCTGGGACATCACCACCATCCGCGCGAGCATGGGCATGTACCTCTGCTGCAAGGCCATTCATGAGCGCACCGACGTGCGCGTGCTCATGACCGGCGAGATCTCCGACGAACTGTTCGGTTACAAGTACACCGACTTCGCCCCGTCTCCCGAGGCGTTCCAGGAGGAGGCCGTCAAGCGCGTCAAAGAGCTCTACCAGTACGACGTGCTCCGCGCCGACCGCTGCATCAGCGTCAATTCCATCGAGGCCCGCGTCCCCTTCGGCGACCTGGACTTCGTAAAATACGTCATGTCCGTCGACCCGGCCAAAAAGGTCAACGTCTACCATAAGGGCAAGTACCTCCTGCGCCATGCCTTCGAGGGCGACTGGCTCCCGCACGACATCCTCTACCGCGAAAAGGCCGCCTTCTCCGACGCCGTGGGCCATTCCATGGTGGACGACATCAAGGCGTTCGCCGAGACCGCCTACACCAACGAGGAGTTCCATACGAAGCGCCTTCTCTATAAATATGGCGCGCCTTTCACCAAGGAGAGCCTCCTCTACCGCGAAATCTTCGAGAAGTATTATCCCGGCCAGGCCGAGATGATCAAAGATTACTGGATGCCCAACAAGTCCTGGAAGGGCTGCAACGTCAACGACCCGTCCGCCCGTGTGCTCTCCAACTACGGCGGCAGCGGCGTATGAGGCAAGTTTGCCGAAAGCGTTTCCACGAAACGTCCAAAATATGTGAAAGAAGTGTGCAATGATGAAAGAAACAGCAAAAAAGATCCCCGAATTGTTTGGCAGCATGGTATTTAACGAGGCTACGATGCAGCAGTATATGTCGAAAGGCACCTTCAATTCGTGGAAGCAGTGCATCACGGATGAGACGCCCCTGCCGCAGACTGTCGCAAACGAGATTGCCGAGGCCATGAAGGAATGGGCCACCGAGCGCGGCGCGACCCATTTCACTCACTGGTTCCAGCCGATGACCGGCGTCACCGCCGAAAAGCACGACAGCTTTATCTCCCCCATCGGCGGCGGACAGATCATCATGGACTTCTCCGGCAAAGAGCTCGTCCGCGGCGAGCCCGATGCGTCCTCTTTCCCCTCCGGCGGACTGCGCGCCACTTTCGAGGCCAGAGGCTACACCGCCTGGGACCCGAGCTGCTTTGCCTTCCTCAAGGACGGCACGCTCTATATCCCGACCGTATTCTGCTCCTACTCCGGCGAGGCTCTCGACAAGAAGACCCCTCTGCTTCGTTCGATGGAAGCCGTCAGCAAGCAGGCCGTCCGTGTCCTGCGGCTTTTCGGCGATACCGACTCCAAGCGCGTGACCGCGCAGGTCGGCCCGGAGCAGGAGTATTTCCTCGTGGACAAAAAGCTGTTTTTGCAGCGTGAAGATCTCCGCTTCTGCGGACGGACGCTTTTCGGCGCGAAACCGCCAAAGGGACAGGAGCTTGACGACCACTACTTCGGCGCGATCAACCCCCGCGTCGCGGCCTATATGCAGGATCTCGACGAGGAGCTCTGGAAAGTCGGCATCCTCTCCAAGACCAAGCACAACGAAGTCGCCCCGTCCCAGCACGAGATGGCGCCGATCTACTCCGACGCCAATACGGCCTCCGATCACAACCAGCTCACCATGGAGACCATGAAGCGCGTGGCCGACCGGCACGGCTTTGTCTGCCTGCTGCATGAGAAGCCCTTCGCCGGCGTGAACGGCTCCGGCAAGCACGACAACTGGTCGCTCTGCACCGACACGGGCGAGAACCTTTTCGCCCCCGGCGCGACGCCCAGCCAGAACGCCCAGTTCCTGCTCTTCCTCGCCGCGTTCATCAAGGGCGTGGACGAGTACCAGGAGCTGCTCCGCTGCTCCGTAGCCTCGGCAGGCAACGACCACCGTCTCGGCGCGAACGAAGCGCCTCCCGCGGTCATCTCCATCTTCCTCGGCGATGAGCTGATGGCAATTCTCGAGTCCCTGATCTCCGGCACGAGCTACACCGAAGCGCAGAAGAAGACGCTGGAGATCGGCGTGGACACCCTGCCCCATATTCCGCAGGACACCACCGACCGCAACCGCACCTCCCCGGTCGCCTTCACGGGCAACAAGTTCGAGTTCCGCATGCCCGGCTCGTCCCAGTCCATCGCCGGCCCCAATATCGCGCTCAACACCATCATGGCCGAGGAACTGCGCCAGTTTGCCGACACGCTCGAGAAGGCCGCGGACTTCAAGACCGCACTGCACGATCTTGTTGTGGACTCCTTCACCGCGCATAAGCGCATCCTTTTCAACGGCAACGGCTACGATGCCGCCTGGATCGCCGAGGCCGAAAAGCGCGGCCTTTCCAACCTGACCAACTCCGCCGAGGCCTTCGCCACCTACATGTCCGAGAAAAACGTCGCCCTCTTCACGAGTCACGGCGTACTCACCAAAACCGAGATGCAGGCCCGCGATGAGATTCACTTTGAGAGCTACTGCAAGAAGCTGCACATCGAGGCGCTCACCATGCTCGACATGGTCGGCCATGACATTCTGCCCGCCGCCGTCGCCTATGCCAAGGCCCTGAGCGACACGATCCTCAGCAAGAAGCAGGCCGTCTCCGGCATCAGCTGCGCCGTTGAGGAACGTGCTCTCACCCGGATTGCCGAGCTCTGCGACAGGCTGAGCGCCGCCCGCGACGAGCTGCGCGCCGACACCGAGTCCATCCCGGCCGGCAGCGCCTATGAACAGGCAAAATACTATCACGGCGTCATCTTCGCCAAAATGGCGGATGTCCGCGGGGCAGCCGACGCGCTGGAGACTTTGGTGGCCTCCGACTACTGGCCGTTCCCGACTTACGTTGACCTGCTGTTCTCCGAATAAGAGAACCGGGTATAGATCCTCCCCATCCTCATATGGCAGAAAAGGCCGCAGACTTCCCCTGCGGCCTTTTCTGCTGCCCGGAACAAATCCGTTGCAAACGCGTCGAAAGTGGCATACAATATAGGCACTATACCGGAGGAAGGTTTCAACTATGTTTTTTGACACCACCTATCTGATTCTCGTTCTGCCGGCGGTCATTTTGGCCATGTGGGCCAGCGGCCATGTCAAAGCCACGTTCCGCCGGTATCAGGACCAATACTCCCGCCGCGGCCTCACCGGCGCTGCCGCCGCCCGCGCCGTGCTGGACGCGAATGGCCTGCGCGACGTGCGCATCGAGCGCGTCTCAGGCAGCCTGACCGACCACTACGACCCCCGCGACAACGTCATCCGCCTCTCCGACACGGTTTACTCCAGCACCTCCACCGCCTCCATCGGCGTCGCCGCGCACGAGGCCGGGCACGCGATCCAGTACGCCGTGAATTACGCACCCATCCGCCTGCGCAGCGCGATCATCCCCGCAACCAACATCGGCTCGCGTCTCGCCATGCCGCTGGTGCTCATCGGCATTCTCTTCATGAACTACGGGCAGATGTTCGTGAGTATCGCGTACGCGGGCATCGCCTGTTTCGCGCTCTCGACCGTTTTTCAGCTCGTCACGCTCCCCACCGAGTTCAATGCCAGCCACCGGGCGCTGGCAGCCATTGCTTCCGGCGGTCTTCTCGACGAGGATGAGATGACCGGCGCGCGCAAAACGCTCTCCGCGGCGGCTCTGACGTATGTGGCGGCTCTGGCCGTCTCGCTCGCGCAACTCCTGCGGCTGCTACTGCTGGTGAGCGGCGGGCGCAGCCGCCGCAATTGAGGACGTGCCAATGGCATCGTTTTCCGAGCAGGTCTTTTCTCAGGTGCGCCGCATCCCGGAGGGCAGGGTCTCGACCTACGGGCAGATTGCCTTCCTCATCGGACACCCCCGCGCGGCGCGCATCGTCGGTCAGACGCTTCACCGCAACCCCGAACCAATCGTCACACCCTGCCACCGTGTCGTCTTCCGGGACGGTTCGCTCGCGCCTGGCTTTGCCTTCGGCGGGCCCGAGGTGCAGCGGGCGCTTCTTCGGAACGAAGGCGTTCCCTTTCTCCCGGACGGACGCGTCGACCTTGGCAGGTGCGGCTGGGACGGCGCGTAGCCCATCCTGCCGTCCGTCGTCCCTGCGGGGAACAAAAATCAGAGGGTGCTGCAAAACTTTGCAGCACCCTCTTTTTCTGTGTTTCTGCCGTTACACGGTCTCGTACTCCTTGACAACCGCCGCGGACGGTGCGGTTGTCAGCAGGCTGACCACGACGATGGCCACGCAGGCCGCCAGGAAGGCGGGCAGCAGCTCGTAGATGTTCCACGCGCCGCCCAGCGGGCGAATGCAGTATTTCCACACAAACACCATCGCGCCGCCGACAATCATCCCGGCCAGCGCGCCGTACTTGTTGGAGCGTTTCCAGAACAGAGCTGCCAGCACGACCGGCCCGAACGCCGCCCCGAATCCGGCCCACGCGAAGGACACAATGCCAAACACGGAGCTGTTGGGGTCGCGTGCGAGGAACACGGCGATCAGCGAGATCACGATGACAGTCAGGCGAGCGACCACCATGGTAGTCTTCTGAGACATCTTGATGTGGAAGAAATCCTGCATCAGGTTCTGCGAGACGCTCGAGGCCGCAGCCAGAAGCTGGGAATCAGACGTGGACATGGTGGCTGCCAGAATGCCGGCCAGCACGACGCCTGCCAGCAGCGCGGCCAGCACGCCCTCCCGGCTCATGAGGTCTGCAATCTTGACGATGATGGTTTCGGAGGCAGTGCCCTCCAGCGTGCCGATCGCGCCCGCCTTGGAGACGGCCAGGCCCACGACGCCGATGACGATGGCGATGAACATGGAAATCACGACCCAGATGGAGGCGATGCGGCGGGACATTGTGAGCTTTTTCTCGTTTTCAATGGCCATGAAGCGCAGCAGGATGTGCGGCATACCGAAATAGCCCAGACCCCAGGCCATGGTGGAGACGACGGTGAGGAAGCCGTAAGGCTTGGCCGCACCGGTCGCCGCGTCATGGCTGGCGACCATGCTCAGATAGCCGCTCAGTCCCTTCGCGTTTTCCATCACAGCGCTCACGCCGCCGGCCTTCGCGTTCGCGAAAAGCAGTACGGCGATCAGGGCGACAGTCATGACGATGGACTGGATGAGATCCGTCGTGGAAGCGGCCAGGAAACCGCCCATGGTGCAGTAGAACACAATGACGGCAGCGCTGATGAGCATGGAGGACATATAGTTCCCGCCGAGCAGCGTGCCGAACAGCTTGCCGCAGGCGGCAAAGCCAGAAGCCGTGTAGGGGATAAAGAAGATCAGAATGACGACAGCCGCGAGGCCGCAGAGCATGTTCTTGTCGTCATGGTAGCGCTTGGAAAAGAAATCCGGGATGGTGATGGCGCCGATATGGCTGGAATAGCGGCGAATACGCCGGGCCACAAGGAGCCAGTTGATGTACGTGCCGATGGCGAGGCCGATGGCCGTCCACCCCGCGTCGGCAATGCCTGTGAGGTACGCCACGCCGGGCAGACCCATCAGCAGCCAGCTGCTCATGTCGGACGCCTCTGCGCTCATGGCGGTGACGATGGGGCCGAGGTGACGGCCGCCGAGGTAGAAGTCGTCGGTGTTCTTGTTCTTCTTGGAGCAGAGATAGCCGATGTAGAGCATCACGAGCAGATACACCACGATGGCAATCATAATACAGATCTGTGCGCTTGTCATAATGTCCTCTTTTCTGCCGCTCTCCGACGCGCGACATCTTTTCTCTTTGTAAAAACATGGTTATTATATCATACGCAAAAATAGACTACAATGCAGAATGAATTGCAGAATACATTCTATACATATTTATCTTTAACTTATGTTTTTTCTTTTAATATCAACAGAATTCTACAGACGAATTGCAGAATAAAACAGGTCCAAATTCAGTATCTTTACTTTTTCTCCCGAATCTCCTGCAAAAGCATCGGCAGAACGGTCGCGGAGTAATTGCGCAGGGAGTAGTCGCCGTTGCAGATGCACCAGTCGTACATCAGCGCGCGCTCGCAGATCGCGTAGAGCTTGGTGATCTCGTTGACGGAAAGGTCTCGGCGCAGCTCGCCTTTCTCCTGCCCCTCGGTGACGATCTGACGGAGCAGCCGGTAGTATGTTCGGCTGGGGTCAAGCATGTGCTTTTCGCCCTTGGTGATGAGCTGCGTGGAGTAGAGCCGGGCCAGCAGCTCCAGCGAGATGGTGTCCTCGATGAGGGAGAACAGCTTGCGATTGAGAAAGAGCAGCTTCTCGAAGCTGTCCGTCTCCGGTCTGAGCTGCGGAATCAACTCCTCATACTTGTCGTCAAACAGGAAAGAGAGCGAGCTGAGCAGCGCGTCCTTTCCCTCGAAGTAGTGGTAAAAGGACCCCTTGGAGGTGTGGGATTCCTCGATGATTTCGTCGATGGTAGTATTGTCATATCCCTGGTCGTAAAATAGCTTCCAGGCGGCGGAGACGATCTTTTTCTTGGTATTTTTTCTTTTTTTGTTTTGCATGGCGCTTCCCCCTCATTAAGAGTCCGTACTTGTGTCTATTTTACCATGTCCGGCGCTCTTTGCAAGCGCGTTGTCGTTGTGAAAAGTTGACCGTAATCATAACCCGCAACGTATCCTGCAAAAGTTATTCACATTGTCCACAGGTTTCTCAACACCCGATTTTTCCAGCCGTATAAAGCTTCTTCCCGCTTATTTCCAGTTTCTGTAACGTTGGGCAAACCGAAGTTTTTTACCCTGTGATGTTTTTCATTTAGTTTACATAACTTCATTTCTTCGCGTTACATTTTCAAAAAACGGCGCAAAAAATGCAGGACGTTTTCGCGTCCTGCATGGTTCAGCGCGCATCGATGGCCATGGTGGCATAGGCGTTCAGATCCTGTCCCGCGGTGTGCCCGGCGAGGTACTCGTAATACCCCTGAGCGCCGATCATCGCACCGTTGTCGCCGCACAGGGAGAGCGGCGGCGCATAGAGCGCCGCGCCGCGCGCGGCCGTCTCGCGCAGGAAATCGGCGCGGATGCGGGAGTTCGCGGCCACGCCCCCCGCAATGGCCAGCTTCCGGTAACCGGTCAGCTCCAGAGCGCGCATCGTGCGCGGAACGAGCGTCTCGCTGACCGCCCGCGCGAAACTCGCGCAGAGGTCGGGCACGGATACCGTCTCCCCCTTCTGCTCCGCGTTGTGGATGAGGTTGAGCGCGGCCGTCTTAAGGCCGGAGAAGGACATGTCGAGCTCGCTCCCGGTCACATGGCCGACGGGCAGCTCATAGCGCGTCTCATCGCCCTCCTGCGCCGTGCGGTCGAGCGCCGCGCCGCCGGGATAGGGCATCCCCAGCACCCTTGCGACCTTGTCAAAGCACTCTCCCGCCGCGTCGTCGCGCGTCGTTCCGAGAATTTTCAGATCCGTGTAGTCCCGCACGTCCACGATCAGGCTGTGCCCGCCCGAGACGACGAGGCACAGAAACGGCGGCTCGAGCTCGGGGTAAGCGAGATAGTTCGCTGCGATGTGGCCGCGGATGTGGTGCACAGGGATCAGCGGCACGCCGAGCGCGAGCGCGGCGGCTTTCGCAAAGTTCACGCCCACCAGCACTGCGCCGATCAAACCCGGCGCGTAAGTCACAGCCACCGCGTCGACGTCGCCGCGGACGAGCTTCGCCCGCGCGAGCGCCTCGTCGGCGAGACCATAGATGGCCTCGATATGCTTGCGCGAGGCGATCTCCGGGACGACGCCGCCGTAGATGCGGTGCACCGGCACCTGTGAAGCGATGCAGTCGCACAGGATCTTCCGGCCGTCCTCCACGAGAGCGACAGCCGTCTCGTCGCAGGACGATTCCACCGACAGAATTTTCATAGTTCCCATTCCTTTCGGAGGATCAGCGCGTCCTCCACCGGGTCGTCATAGTATTTTCGGCGCCGGCCCACCTGCCGGAAGCCCTCCTCCGCGTAGAGCAGCACGGCGGCCCGGTTGGAGGGGCGCACCTCGAGCGTGAGCGACCTGACACCCCGCGCGGCAAGCTGACTCACCAGCTCGCGCACCAGCGCGCGGGCGATGCCCTGCCGCCGTGCCTCGGGCGCGACGGCTACGTTCATCACGTCCGCCTCGTCCATCACGGCCTGCGAGCCGATGTAGCCGAGCACTCGGCTGCCGCTCACGGCGCAGAGCCACAGAGAGAGGGGGTTCGTCAGCTCCGAGCGGACGGAGTTCTCGCTCCAGGGCGTGGGGAAACAGACGGTCTCAAGCGCCGCGACCTGTGCCACATGCGCCTCCGCCATCGGGATCATGGCATATTTCATCATTTTGCCTCGTACCAGCTTCCGCCGCATTTCGCATCCGCCTCGAGCGGCGCGTCCAGCGGCATCACCTGTTCCATTTCACGTTTGACCAGAGCCATCACGGCTTTCTCCTCGCCCTGCGGACATTCGACGATCAGCTCGTCGTGCACCTGCAGCAGGAGCTTTGCCTTCGGGTGCTCTTTGCCGAGCGCGTCCGACACGCGGAGCATCGCGAGCTTGATGATATCCGCTGCTGTGCCCTGGATGGGCGTGTTCATCGCGCACCGTTCGCCGAAGGAGCGGACGTTGAAGTTGCTGCTTGCGAGCTCCGGGAGATAGCGGCGGCGGCCGAACAGAGTCGTCACAAAGCCGTCCTTTTTGGCCTGCTCCACCGTTCTGCGCATATACTCCCGGACGCCGGAATATTTCTCGAGGTAGCTGTTGATATAGGCCCCGGCCTCCTTGCGGCTCACGCCGATGTCGTCGGCAAGGGAGAACTCGGAGATGCCGTAGACGATGCCGAAATTGACGGCCTTCGCGTTGCGGCGCATCTGCGGTGTGACGGCCTCGAGCGGCACGCCGAACACCTGCGAGGCCGTGACGCGGTGGATGTCCTCGCCGGAGCGGAACGCCTGCTGCATGGTCTGATCCCCCGCGATGTGCGCGAGTACGCGCAGCTCGATCTGAGAGTAGTCCGCGTCCACGAGCACATACCCGTCGCGCGGGACGAACATCTTGCGGATCTCGCTGCCCAGCTCCGTGCGGACGGGAATGTTCTGGAGGTTTGGGTCCGTCGAGGAGAGGCGCCCCGTGGAGGTAACCATATTCTGGAATGTCGTGTGGATGCGCCCGTCTCCGGCAATGACCTTGACAAGCCCCTCTGCGTAGGTTGAGCTGAGCTTGGTGAGCGTCCGGTAGTCGAGGATGGCCGGGATGACCGGGTGGCGGCTTTTGAGCTTCTCCAGCACGTCGGCGTTGGTGGAGTAGCCGGTCTTTGTTTTTTTGACAGGCGGCAGGCCGAGCCGTTCGAAGAGGATGTGCCCGAGCTGCTGAGTGGAGTTGATGTTGAACTCCTCCCCCGCCAGCTCATAGATCAGCTTCTCGTCGGCCGCGGCACGCTCGGAGAGCATCCGCCCGAAGGCGCGCAGGGCCATCTGGTCGACGGCGATGCCCTCGTGCTCCATTTGCGCGAGAACGCGGCAGAGCGGCAGCTCGACCGTTTCATTGAGATTCTTCATCCCCTGCTCGGCGAGCTTGTCCGCGAGCGGGCGCCACAGCCCGAAGACCGCGTCCGCCGCGGCGGCCGGGTCGTCCCCGGGCAGCTCGCGGCCAAGGTACTGCTGCGCGAGCTTGCCGAGCGTGTAGTCGCCGTCGGCCGGGCTGAGGAGATACGCCGCAAGCGACACGTCGAAGGCAAAACCTCCGGCGGGCAGGCCGTGGTCATAGAGGGTATGGTAGAGCGTCTTCAGGTCAGCGCAGGCCTTATTCGTGCCGTCCGCGAAGAGTTTTTCAAAATACGCCCGGTTCTCCTCCAGCGGCACGGCGATCGTGCCGTCCGCCGTCGCGAGCGCGATCGTGGCGAAGGCGGCGTCCGCCGCCACGGCGCAGGGCGTGCCGATCTTCGGCAGCGCCGCGAGAGCACCGCGCGCCGTCTCCGCCGGGACGAGGCAGCCGGCCGCGCCGTCCGGGCAGAGGAGCCCGTAGCGCTCGATCAGCCGCGTGAACTCAAGCCGCCGGAACAGCGCGAGCAGAGCGGCTTTGTCCGGCCCCTGCCGGCGGCTGTCCTCGGGGGAAAAGTCGATGGGCACGTCGGTACGGATCGTCGCAAGATCATAGGACATCACGGCGCTCTCCCGCCCGGCCTCGAGCTTTTTGCGGACGCTCTCGCGCAGCTCCCCGCCCGTAAGGTTTTCGTAGATACCGTCCAGCGAGCCGAATTTCAGCAGCAGCTCGTTCGCGGTCTTCTGCCCCACGCCCGGCACGCCCGGGATATTGTCCGAGCTGTCGCCCATGAGGCTTTTAAGGTCGACGAGCCGCTTCGGCGCAAAGCCGTACTCGGTGCGGAAAGCGGACTCATCGTAGAGAGTCTCGACGGTCTGCCCCGCCCTGGTACACACAAGCCTGACGCTCACGCGCCCGCTGACGAGCTGTAAGCTGTCGCGGTCACCCGTGACGATCACGCAGTCCCAGCCGTTCTCGGCGCACCGGCGGCCGACGGTGCCGAGGATATCGTCGGCCTCCCAGCCCTCGCATTCGTAGATTGGGATACGCATGGAGCGCAGCACGTCCTTCATGATAGGCAGCTGCATCGCGAGCTCCTCGGGCATCGGGTGGCGCGTGGCCTTGTAGCCGTCATATTTCAGGTGGCGGAAGGTCGGAGCCTTCAGATCGAACGCGACGCAGAGCGCGTCGGGCCGCTCCTCTCCCTCCAGCTTCTGGAGGATATTCAGGAAACCATAAACGGCGTTCGTGCAGAGCCCGTCCCGGGTGGAGAGCGGGCGGATGCCGTAATAGGCGCGGTTGAGGATGCTGTTGCCGTCGAGAATCATCAGTTTCATGAACGGCTCTCCTTTTCGATCAGATATGGAAAGTATACCACAAGCGGCGCTTTCTTTCAATCCAAAGCCCCTTTCTCCCTTTTCACCGGCCCGAAATCGTGTTAAAATAGGGAGCGATCGGGAAAGCGGGCGAGCAGTGCCCGCTCGCCGTCATACCGGTGCCCGCGCCGGTTATGCCGGACCGAGTCCGCAGCCCGGCCTCTTCGTCTCCGGCGCTGCGCTGACGTCCATTCATGCCAAAGAACAGGAATTATCATGGTAAAAATACACTCTCAGGATCTCGATATCGCCAAAATTGCAGAAAGCGGCCAGTGTTTCCGCCTGCTGCCCGACGGGGACGGCCGCTGGACGCTCACCGCGCTCGGCCGCGTGCTCCGTATCCACGCCGCACCGGACGGAGCGGTCTTTCACTGCTCCGAGGCGGAGTTCGACGCGGTCTGGCGCAGCTATTTCGATCTCGACACCGACTACGCCCGGTTCCGTGCCGCCGTCCCCCCGTCCGACCTCTTTCTGACCGAGGCCGCGCGCTTCGGGCGCGGCATCCGTATCCTTCGGCAGGACCCTTGGGAGATGCTCGTCACATTTCTCATCTCGCAGCGCAAAAACATCCCCGCCATCCGCCGCTCGGTGGAGGCACTCTGCGAACTCTGCGGCGAGCCGCTGGAGGGCAGCCGCGCGGCGTTTCCCACACCGGAACGAATAGCGCGGCTCACCGGCTGCGAGCTGGGCGGCTGCTCGCTCGGCTACCGCTGCGGCTACGTGGCGGCGGCGGCGCAGGCTGCCTCGGCCCGCGCGCCCGATCTCACAGCTCTCGCCGCGCTGGACGACGGAGCGCTGCTCGATGCGCTGCAAGACTTCCCTGGCGTGGGGCCGAAAGTGGCAAACTGCGTTTCGCTCTTCGGCTATCACCGGCTCAGCGGGTTTCCCCGCGACGTGTGGATCAGCCGCATCCTTGACAAGGTGTATGGCGGCGTTTTCTCCCCCGGGCCGTACCGTGGTTTCGAGGGCGTGATCCAGCAGTACATGTTCTACTATGCCCGTTCGGGGGGCAAAAAACTGCCTGCATGAAATTCAGGGCATCCCCGCGCGGCGGAGATGCCCTGACGTTGATTCAGTTTCAGACCGGCTCCTCGCCCCGCACCAGATCGGACAGAGCAAAGAGCTGCTTCGCCAGGCGCTCGAACTGCTCGGGGCGGATAGACTGCGGCCCGTCGCACAGCGCATGGATCGGGTCGTTGTGCACCTCGATGATGAGTCCGTCCGCGCCCGCCGCAGCCGCCGCACGGGACAGCGCCGGCACCAGTGACGAGCGCCCGCCAGAGTGGCTCGGGTCGACAACGACCGGCAGGTGCGAGAGCTTCTTGAGCACCGGTACGGCGGACACATCCATCGTGTTGCGCGTGTACGTTTCAAACGTGCGGACGCCTCGCTCGCAGAGGATGACGTCGGGGTTGCCGTCCGCCATCAGATACTCGGCGCTCATCAGCAGCTCCTCGTAGGTCGCGGCGAGCCCGCGCTTGAGCAGGATCGGCTTACGCAGCTCGCTGAGCGCCTTGAGAAGCTCAAAATTCTGCATGTTCCGCGCGCCGACCTGGATGACATCCACATCCTCAAAGCTCGGGATCTGCGAGGCGTCCATGATCTCCGTAACGATCGGGAGGCCGGATTCCTGCCGGGCGAGCTTCAGAAGCCGCAGTCCCTCCTCGCGGAGGCCCTGGAAAGAATAAGGCGACGTACGCGGCTTGAACGCGCCGCCGCGCAGCAGCGTCGCGCCGCTTTTTTTCACGCTCTTGGCGATGGCGACGATCTGCTCCTCCGACTCGACCGAGCACGGTCCGGCGATCAGCGTCAGTTTTCCGCCGCCGACGGCGGCGTCGCCGACGCGCACGACGGTATCGGCGGAATGGAACTTGCGGTTGGCGTTTTTATAGGGCTCCTGTACCCGCTTGACGTCCTCGACGATGTCGAGCGAGGCAATCAGGTTGATGTCAAGCTGGGAGGTGTCTCCGACGAGGCCAAGAATGGTCTGCGACACGCCGACCGTCGGATGCACGGTGATACCCTTTTCCTGAAGCCAGCCGGTAAAGTGGTTCAGCTGCTCGGGATCCGGATTTTTCTTTAAAATGACGATCATGGCGTTTTCCTCCGATTTTGTAAGTTCGTTAAGGAATATTGTAGCATGTTCCCCCGGAGAATGCAACCAAGTGGGATGGAATTGGGCGCAAATCCTTGACAACAGCCGGGTATGTGTTATAATATTCACCTATTGGGAAACCAATAGGGCAAGTCTTTGCCGATAGAATCCGGGGGCGTACCGGTTTCGACGGGGGCAGTGAGGCTGGAATAGCGAGCAGAGGCGCCTGGCCTCTATAAAACGGGCAAACTTTCAAAGTAACTGACAACAATACTGTTGCTCTGGCTGCCTAATTAGGCAACCCGTCCTGCCCGGAAGGACCACGAGCCGGGACAGGGCGTCGATTAGTGGTAAACGTGCGTATGGTAAGCTTTGCCCATACCATGCATCATGAAGCTACCAAGCCGCGGAGCGTGACGGCCCGCGCCGCGGCAAGGGAATGTAAATAACCGTCTGCGCTCGGAGAAGTTCTTGTCAAGTTGTTTTCGGACAGGGGTTCGACTCCCCTCGCCTCCACCATGAAAACGGCTAAATCGAATGATTTAGCCGTTTTTTCATAACTTTTTTTAAATATTCAAAGGCCTGAGAACGCATTGTTTCCGCCTTTTTTGGTAAAACGGACCTTGCTCGGTTCGCATCTCAGTTACACCCACTGAAAAATGAGATGTGAGACCATGCAAAAATTCACAATTCAGTGCAAAAGAGAAATGAGCTGAAAACGCTAAAAGAAGCGAATCAGACCCCGCAAGCGGTTCGCATCCTTTCTTGGAAAACCATTGGGAATTCAGAGTTTTCACAAATCTGCGAATTCAACTCCTGCCCCCGCATCCACATTGTGCAAGCAAAAAGATATAAATTCATGGTCCCTCCTTTTAGCAGGGATATGAACTAAACTCCAGCTATTTTTAGGGGCGTTATAAGAGATAATTCCCGTGATTTTCGATTCCAGAGCAAGAATAATTCGTTAAATCCCTGTGTCTGAAAGTGGTCTGTATTATTGGCCGGCATTCATTGCGAATGCCGGCCTTTTCCTTTTCTAAAGCAAATCATATTCTAAAGCAAATCATAAGGGGTGAGCACTATGGAACAAAACAATTTGAAAAAGGGCGCCGGCTTTCTTTTTGAGATCGATATCGTGCTGCGGCGAGATGGCTATGATACTTCCGTCCCTGACAATGGACTGTTGCCCGTATCGGCAGATGGGTTTCCCCTCTGCCGGACCAGCGAAACCGGCAGCGTCAGATAGTGCTTTTCAATTTCCTGCAAAAGGATGGTCTACGCCTTCTTCACCCCGCGGTTGTCAGATACATGCCCGCCGGTTGCTTGAAGTCCTCCGGACTGATCTGCCCATTGCTGTATTTTGTACATCGCATTACAACCTTGTGCAAGCTTTTTGACCCATTCAGACCGTTATTCTGCACTTGTTATACCATGCATGATGTGCAAAGTCTTACGCTACTTGCGGCTTTAAATTTCAGGAGACATTAGATAAAAAAGATAAAGGAAACCACTCGTCCTACAAAAGAACGAATGGTCTGACTTACCCGTTACTCACGGCTTATCACACAGCCGAAAAGGCCGTTGTCAAAAATAAATCGTGTGTATTCGGATAAGTCTCTTGTTGGTGACCCGGCGGGAATTTGAACCCCGGACCCACTACATAAAAGGAAACAAGTCTGCCTATACTCGTTCGGCCCCAGTCATTGACCGAAGCTGTCGAATTATAACAGAGGTTGTTTCGTTGCTTGCCTTCAAATATGCTCTAATTTCTTTGGACCTGCCGCGAATCTTCTCACGCTGAGCCGTCCAGTATGAGCAGGATTTATGACAGCCTTCCATATACTGTGGGCAAAATTTGCTGCACGGCAATGCCATAGTTAACGCCTCCAAATAAGTGCTGTATAAAGATATCTTATCATGATCCTGATACCGCAGCTATCTTTGCTCCGTTAACTCAGTATTAAATTTAAAAAAAGCGCAAAGATAATTCACGGTTCGCCCCCCGACTACCATCATGTTAGGCTCGTACACTGCAAAACATGGTATAGGAAATCCTTGCATGCTACGCAAGAGTTGTAAACACATTTCAGTAACCGAATCGTGAGGAAACAGTTTAAGTTCTCAATGGTGCTGTAATTACACCTTCCTGTTGCAGCCGGCGATATAAAAAGCCCTCGCGGACCCCGTATGGAGAGGTCACAATGTTTTGCACACCGAATGTATTGGCAATCCGCTGAAGCACCGCGATGCCGGGCGTCAGCGTATGAATTCGATCCGGTGAGCTTTTCAAGATTGACCCAGTTATTTTTTTGGGTCCCATTACCATCTGAGATAAATAATCAAGATAAAACTCTGACGTATAGCTAACATTTTTGCTGTTTCCATTCAGCGCGTTGAAGAGCTTTAACGCTGCACGGGCAGTACCGCCCACTGCACACATGGTGGGAATCTGAGGAACAGAAAATTTGATGTCCTGCAGCTGCTTGTCGACTTCTTCCTGAATTCTCCGAACCTCACTACGGCTCGGCAGAATTCCATCAACAAAACGGGTATATAGATTCAGTGAACCGACCGGAATCGAAACGCCCTTTGTGGCGTTCCAATGCTGGATGGAAACGAGTTCCGTACTGCCTCCACCAACATCAACCAGCAGACTTGAATCCATGGTAGCGCTTTGAATTGCACCGTAATAATCAAAAAACGCCTCTTCTTCTCCGGACAGAACTCGGATTTGAAACCCCGTCTCCTTTTGAATGGCCACAAGGACTTCCTCTGTATTGCTGATATTTCGCAGAGACGCAGTCGCAAACGAATACATTTCTTCCAGTGAAATTTGATCTGTAACGGTACGAAGCTCGCTCAAAACCTCAATTACTTTCGCAATTCCATCCTTACTAAGCTTGCCCCGTGAAGTGACATATCCTGCAAGTCCGGCGGAAAACTTGTTGTTCAGCACAGGGTACAATTCGTCGTTTTCAATTCGGTAAACCATCAGGCGAATGGTATTGGAACCAATGTCGATCACACCATACAAGGTCATCGCTCCCTCTGTTTATTTTCTGATCATTCCCATATTACAGCAGAATCTCTCTGCACGCAACCGTTGAAAAGGCATCACTGCCCTGTTGTATAAAAGCTCAATTGTCTTCCCACTTAACTGGGGATCGCTTAGAAGCAGAGCGGCTCGAGTTGATCTTTCCTGATATTCTGCAAGAGGGTGGAGCTGTAAATTCTATTAAGGCGAAATTGAGCCATTCACTCAATAAAAAATGCGTTGCTGGAAAAGCATGACGATCCCGCGGCTGATAAACCCCGGGATCGTCATTTTCGGAAAAAAAAATATTAAATGAAAAAAGCTCTCTTGCAAGAATTATGATACAGGATCTTTGTAAAGCCTGAAATCCTGTTTATTTAAAATACGGGTTAAATTGAGCGGTTTTGACCAAATAAATTATTCTCCCGTTGAAGAATTATCACACGCTTCCTGATATAGCTGCTGTTGACAGTTCCTTGCGCTGTCCGATGGAATTCTCCGCTGATAATGTCCGTCCGGCTGCTGAACCCGTGCGTTGGTGTTATCGTTCAGCATCGTATTAATAATATGCTGCAGTCTCTTTTTCAGCGTTTGGTCCAACACCGGAGCCGCGACTTCAACACGGCGGAGTGTGGATCGGGTCATCCAATCAGCGGAAGAAATATAGTAGCGAGCCCGCTCTCCTCGCCCAAACACATAAATTCGGGAGTGCTCCAAATACCGTCCCACCACACTGATGACATGAATATTGTCCGTCATCCCCGGAATTCCGGAGTGCAAACAGCATATTCCCCGGACAATCAGATCAATCTGAACACCGGCCTGACTCGCTTCAATCAGCTTATCCATCAAAATCTTATTCGTCAGGCTGTTGATCTTCACGGCAAGATACCCATCCAATCCCTGCCGGACGGCCTGGATTTCATCATCGATCATGTGCAGCAGCGGGTCTTGCAGGTATTCCGGAGCCACCAGAAGCCACTTCATTTCCTGAACGGTCTCGTTCAGGGACAACGCGCGGAAAATCCCAGCGGCGTCCTCGCCGATTTCATGAGAAGCTGTCATCAAAGACAGATCCGTATACAAACGGCTGGTCATCTCATTGTAGTTACCGGTGCCGATCTGAGTAATATAGCGGATGCCCTCCTCGGTTTTGCAGGTAATCAGACACAGCTTGGAGTGAACCTTCAGTCCATCCACTCCGTAAATCACATGGCAGCCTGCCTGCTCCAGCCGGCGTGACCATTCAATATTGTTTGCTTCATCGAACCGAGCTTTCAGCTCTACCAGCACATCGACCTGCTTGCCATTCTCAGCGGCCTCCACCAGCCCGTCCACAACCTTGCTGTGGCTCGCCAGCCGATAGAGCGTCATTTTGATAGAAACAACGCTTGGATCGCTGGCCGCTTCCCGCAGCATCTGCAGGAAAGGGCGCATCGTTTCGTATGGATAGTGCAGCATACGATCCCGTTCGCAGATCTGCGGGAGGATCGGCTTCCGGTCATCCAGATCAACGCTTGGCTGCGGATGCTGCGGATCGAAAAACAGCTCTTTTCGGGTACGCAGATGATCCTGTATGACGGAGAAAAAGGAATAGTCCAGCGGCGTTGCGCTTTCAAACACCTGCTCGTAACTCAGTGAGAGGTGCTTGCAAAGCTGCTTGATTACGCCATCGTCAATTTTCCGGCTCAGCTCCAGGCGTACGGAACTCAGCTTCTTCCGGCACTTTAGGAGCGCGGACATGGCATCCCGATAATCCAACCTCTCATCGTATGCGCTGTCCGTGTCGATATCCGCGTTGCGGGTAATGCGGGCCAGCGATTTGCTGCTGATTCGGTATCTCGGAAACAGAATTGGGAGGAAATGTAAAATCAGTTCCTCGCTGAGCACATAACTTCCCGGGCGGTCAGGCACCGGCACAAGGCGAGGAAAAATGTTCCCGCCGCAAGGTACGATTCCCACTCTCTTCCTTTTTTCGGATTTGGCGTTCAGGACCGCAACGGCATAGATATCCTTATTCCGCAAAAACGGAAAGGTTTGCTGTTTCCCCACAAGAAAGAACGACAGAAGCGGAAGGTATTCCTGCCGAAACAGTCCCTCCAATCGGGCGCGGCCGTCCTCGTTGATCTGCGCAAAGTTCAAAAGCTGAATTCCATAGTCCTGAAGCCGTTCCAGAATTCCGGAATAGGCCGCATCCCGTCGGACTGCCAACGCATGGGTACGCTCCATCACGGCGGAGATCTGCTCTGAGGGTGTCATTTCCGTTTTGTTTTCCCGACTGGTTTCATCCAGCAGCATTTCATCATGAAGGCTTCCGACCCGCACCATGATAAATTCATCCAGGTTGCTCTGGAAAATAGAGAGAAAATTCATGCGTTCACAAAGCGGCTGGTGAAAATCCTCTGCTTCTTCCAAAACGCGCTCGTTAAATCTCAGCCAGGAGAGCTCCCGGTTTTCATAACAGGGCATTTGAACGTCCATATGATTCTCCTCCTGACAGCATTGATTTTGGGAATGAAACACGTTCTTATACCTTCCAACTTGTGCATTTAAGATATAGGAAATCTTTTCAATCCACTTCGGCTTCCACATTCTGCAGTACCTCTCTCAATAGAACGGATACACGCCTGAACCATCCATTCCATTCTGCCTTCTCTTAATTTTAGCATATCATGTCGAAGTAGGTAGGACAACCCATCGCGGGAAATTTAACATTGCATCTTCGCGTTCGGTACTTCTTATTTAGAAACTTCTATGTTATAATCGAAAAAAATGAAACAACTGAAGATAAAAGGGGGTATCCCGTTGAATTTGAAACCATATCGCTATACCAGGGACAATTTCCACATTGCGGACTGCGACACCGAGCAGGGTGATGAATTCGGGACCAAGGAAGAATCGATCCAGCGTCTGAATGATAACCTGGAGAAAATGGCGGTCTATCAGGACAAGCTCTACTCCGAAGGACGCGAGGGAATTTTAATTGTAATACAGGCCATGGACGCCGCTGGAAAAGACGGAGCCATTAAGCACATCTTTACGATTTTTAATCCCGCCGGCGTGAATGTATACAGTTTCAAACAGCCCAGTCAGGAAGAACTTGCCCATGATTATCTGTGGCGCGCCATGAAAAATCTGCCGGAACGAGGCAGGATTGCGATCTTCAATCGCTCCTACTACGAAGATGTTTTGGTGGGTAAGGTACATAAACTCTATGAGAATCAAAAAATGCCCAAGCGTTGCGAAAACGGCGATGTCATCAAGCGCCGGTATGAGGAAATCCGCAATTTTGAAAAGTATATTTACAACAACGGCATTACCGTCCTGAAGTTTTTTTTGAATGTATCCGTGCAGGAGCAAAAAGAACGCTTTCTGGAGCGCATTGACGACGAGAGCAAAAACTGGAAATTCTCCCATGCCGATATTGAAGAACGCGCTTATTGGGACGACTACATGAAGGCTTATGAGGAAGCCATCAACCAAACGGCAACGCAGGAAGTTCCGTGGTATGTAATTCCCGCCGATAAGAAGTGGTTTGCGCACTGCCTGATCTCCGAAATCGTCTGTGCGGCAATGAAAGAGATTGATCCACACTATCCGGAGCTGCCTCAGGAAAGCAAGAATACCCTGCTGGAATGCAGAAAGGCGATCATGGAGGAAAAAGTTCCGTCCAGCGAAACCCTCTCCGTTGAAACGGAGTAAAAATATAGGAAAAGAGGTACTGTTATGGCTGGTAAACAGAAGAAAGAATCCGCTCCTGTGGTAGAAACAAAGGCGGCAGAAGCGAGCGTTTCTGTAGCAACGGAATCTCCCGAGACGTCCTCTGAAACACTGAAGGAACCCAAGAAGGGCAAGAAAGCTTCGAAGAAAGCATCTCAAAAGGTCGAAAAAGAGCCCAAAGCGAAAAAAAAGCCATCAGAACCGACCGTTGAAATTTACATGAAGTGGTCTGGCAGTGAGAAGCTTTTCAAGCAGGCCGTCAAAAAGGCGTGTACAGATTATGTAAAAGAGCATGACAAACAGCCGAACGTAATTCAGCTGTTCTTGAACCCGGACGAAAAGGTGATCCGTTATCAGATCAACGGAGAAACGGGTTCCATCAAAATGTAAATGTCAAGAGCACGGACTTGTCTTACACAAGTCCGTGCTTTTTCCTAACAGCTTAAGGAGTAAAAAGAAGTACAAGACTGCTTTCATATTTCGCTTTGCAAATCCGGAATTGCACCTACGCCGGCAAGGATCAGCCTTGGTCGATACGGATACCGCTTAATTCTTCACGCGATGTGACACCGGAAAGCACCACTACCGCATCCAAGCCGGTTTCAATGCCGGCAAATTACATCTGTGTCCATTCGATCGCCAATTATCGCGGCCTCATCGGAATGAACGCATGACATCCTGTCCGCCGGGCTTCGGAAAATATTATTCCGGAAAGCCTCCATTCTCCTGAGCTCCTGCGGCAACGATATTTTTATATAGTAATTTCCCTTTTCGTCCTTTGCATGAAGACGTTTTGCTCCTCGCATTCAGGATTCATATGGGCCAACAAGTGCCGTCCCCAAGATCTGCTTTAAAGAAACCGGCCCCGCCGCTATACTGGGTATTTCGAACCAGCTCCTTGGTCCGTGTCATCAGCCGGTTTGTGGTGATCTTGCCACCCCAGAACTGCTGATAATTTTCATTCGGAGAACTGCTTATGGTCTGAACTACCGCCTACAGCATGGTGTCGAAGCCGTCTTTTGCCACATCAAGGACGGTATTGTATGCTCTGGTCAGACTCCGGCAGGAGATACCTACCTGCAAAGGCATCAAAATCCCGACCAGCGCAAGGGTGCTGAGAATCAGCTTTTCTCGCAGCAAAATTTGCTTTTGTGGAACACGGTACTTTTCTCCTTTGTCTGCCGCTCACCCATTTCAACCGCGAATTATAGGGTTACGGTCGGGCCGTCGGGCAGTTTTTCGCCGGTTTAATTGCAATTTACAGGACTTTACAACCTCTATCATATAGGAGGCAAGAGAAAAGAAATAGCGCATATTTTTTAAAATTATGTAAAATTATAATGAAAAATTTCAGATGAAAAGTGGCGTGTGTTTTTTCACTTTCTCAAGCGTGGATTTTACATAAATTATACAATAATTCTCTTGTTAAGTTCCAAATTTCCAATTATAATGAAACCCAATATTAGAATATATTCCAATTTAAGATCAAGTCCGCTCTGATAAAAAAGCCGATTTTGGGGATGCAGATGGAAACTTATCAAGACGAAGAATTTTTCACAATTTTAAACGGCGGGTATATTAAAACGGTGTATCAGCCGATTATCTCTTTGCAAAGCGGCAGTGTTTTAGGATATGAGGCACTGAGCCGGATCTGCCTTCCGGAGTGCGAATTGAACATTGAGCAGCTCTTTTCTATTGCCCGGCGGGTCCGGAAGCTATGGGAGCTGGAAAGGCTGTGTCGGACCACAGCCCTTGAGACCGCAGCGAAAAAGGTTCCCTGCTCAAAGCTTTTTCTGAATGTGGATCCAAATCTGATCCACGATCCGGACCTCCGAGAGGGTTTTACCCTCGAAAAGCTGGAAGAATATGGGCTCAGCCCCGATGATGTCGTTTTTGAAATTACGGAGCGAAGCGCCATCGGAGAAATGAAGATTTTTACAGACTCCATTGCGCACTATCAAAAGCAGAATTTCAAGATTGCCATTGACGACTTCGGCGCGGGTTACTCGGGCCTGAACCGTGTGAGTGTCCTGCACCCCAACTATATCAAAATCGATATGGAGCTTGTCCGGAATATCCAGGCGTTTGCCAACAAAAGCTCTTTGGTGGGCAGTATTGTGAAGTTCTGCCGGGGAATGGGTATTTCTCTGATTGCCGAGGGAATTGAGACGGAGGAAGAGCTGGACACGCTGATCCGCCTGGGTGTCGATTATGGACAGGGATATTATCTGGGCAGGCCGCAGGATAAATTTACGGAGCCGTCCATTGATATAAAACTGGCAATCAAGGAAAAGCACAGCAAAGTCACCACATTCGTGCAGCAGCTTTCTGTATTTGGCACCATAGACTCTATCTGTCGGCACGAAGAAGCGGTACAGATCCAGTTCCCGGCGGTTGACATTTATCAGCAGATGCAGCAAGACGAACAGATTCGGGAAAAATTTGTTCTGAATTCGGACGGGACTATCTGCGGCATTCTGACACGCGGATATCTGTTTGAACGATTTGGCGGGCAGTTTGGATACAATCTCAACATGAAGCGGTCTGCCGGGAAGTTGGCGCAGCACAGCTTTTTGCAGGTAGACCGCACCGCCACCATCGACGATGTGGCGCGTCTGGCGATGGAACGGGAAACCTCCCGAGTCTACGATTCCGTAGCGGTGACGGATCAGGGGCTTTATTTTGGAACCATCTCCGTACGGGACCTGTTGATGGCGACCATCCACATTCAGGTACAGCGGGCAACTCAGGCTAATCCGCTTACAGGCCTCCCCGGGAATGCCGTGATCCAGGGTACTATTTCTTCCGCTCTGAAGAACAACCGGCCGTTTTCCCTCATCTATCTGGATCTGGACAATTTTAAAGCGTACAACGACGCTTACGGTTTTCCCAACGGCGACCGGATGATCAAGACGGTGGCGAATACCATCCGTACCTGCTGTCGCGACGACGACCTGAAAGGACATATCGGCGGGGACGATTTTGTGATTGTCTCGGCTCTCTGCCAAACAGACGCCGTGCAGGCGCTGTGCGACCGGATCGTATTCACCTTCGGCGAATCCATCCGCTCGTTATATAACGAAGAGGATTGGAACCGGGGGTATATCATCTCCCAAAACCGCCACGGCTTTACGGAGAATTTTCCCATTGCCACGCTCTCCATCGCGGTAGTCACCAACTGCGGGAAATCCTTCGCCAGCATGGAAGAGCTCTCCCAGGCGGTTGCTGAGGCCAAGAAAAAAAGCAAGCACAGGCAGCTCTGAATGGCAGAGCGGTTTCCTTCTATGTTAAAAGCAGTTTAATTGTTCGGAAAACCTTGGGAAAGTGTATTGAATTGCCTTTGTATGCCAGATATACTTCTCTTATAAACCGCATAGACGGCGGCAGACAGCTGCAAGATCATTGCGGGATAAAGAAAATCATGAGAGAAGGAAGGATGCATGATGCATAAAACTGCTAAAATCCTAGCGGGAATCCTGGCTGCGGCGCTGCTGCTGGGAATTGGACAGCTTGCTATGGCGGCCACTGTACACTACAACGATTCCAGCGTGACTGGTACCTCCGCCAAATGGACGGCCTGGGTCAATTCCTGGAATCAGACTTCAGCGGATTACACCAAGGTTTCCCTGACGCCCGGAAAAGACGCGACACAGCTTAACTTTGCCTGGTATAGCAAAGACGAGGGAAAAGCCACGCCTGTCGTTTATTTTGGGACTAGCAAGACCGCTTTGAAGCCGTACACCGGCACTTCTGCAGCGGTGGATGCCTCCCTCACTGGGGACACGGCCTATGTTTACAGCCATGTGACGGTCACCGGCCTGAAAGAGAACACTACCTATTATTATACCGTGGAGAAAAACGGCGTACAGACGGCCGTTGAGACATATAAGACCGGAAGCTTTGAAAACGTCAAGATCCTGTTTGTGGGCGATCCCCAGATCGGCGCCTCTAAGGGGCAGACACAAAACGGCGAAAAGCTGGCTGCCGACAGCGGCAGCGCCAATACGGCCGCCCGCAACGACAGCTTCGGCTGGAACCGCACGCTGGCTACCGCCGCTTCCCAGAATCCCAACCTGAATTTTATGATCTCCGCCGGCGACCAGGTGAATAAGACAGGAAAGCCCAAGGAGGAGGAATACGCTGGGTATCTTTCCGCCAGCGTCCTGACCTCTTTGCCCGAGGCTACCACCATCGGCAACCACGACTCCCTGAACCCGGATTACTCCTATCATTTCAACAATCCCAACGCCACCCAAAACGGCAGGACAGCCGCCGGCGGGGATTACTATTACTCCTACGGCGCAGGTTTGTTCATCGTGCTCAACACCAATAATTACAATGTAGCCGAACACGAGAACACCATTGCCCAAGCCGTGGCCGCATACCCTGCTGCGGCGTGGCGTATCGTGACCATCCATCAGGACATCTACGGCTCCGGTCTGGATCACTCTGACACGGACGGCATGATTCTGCGCACCCAACTGACCCCGATCTTTGACAAATACAATATTGATGTAGTGCTCCAGGGCCATGACCACACCTACAGCCGTTCCAAGCTGCTTTATGGCGATGGTCAGACTCATGGCGCCTATGAATTCCAGCTCAACGCGGCGGGTACCGATTACGACTGGGATAACGCGTATAACACCGCAAATAATTCCAAGATTCCCCTGTCTCCCGATGCCACCGATACAAACGGCAAGGCCGCACTTGATGCGTTCACCGCGGACAACAACTGCTATACGATTGAAAGCACTTCCGGTAGCACCGTGACAAACCCCGCCGGCACACTGTATATGACGGCTAACTCTGCCTCCGGCTCCAAGTTCTATGAGCTGGTCAACCCGCAGCAGGCATATATCGCCCAGCGCAGCCAGAACTGGCTGCCCAGCTACTCGATCATCTCCATGACGGGTACCAGTTTCTCCATCGCGACCTACCAGATCACCGACACCGGCAAGGTGGAGACCATTGACCAGCCCTTCACTATTAAAAAAACGGGGAGCGCCGTCTCCACCACTGCCATTCTGACCCGGGGAGAGGCACTTGAACGCATCTATAATGCCGCCGGGACGCCCGCCGCGGCCTCCTCTTCCTTCTCAGACGTATCCGCTACCGCGGAGTATGCCAAGGCTGTCGCTTGGGCAAAATCCATGGGTCTGGCAAAAGGCTATGGTGATGGCAACTTCAAACCCAAACAGCCCATCACGCGCGCCGAACTAGCCGCCTTACTGTACCGCTATGCCGGGAGACAGGGCGTTTCCACCAATGTGAGCGGCAACGCGTTTATGGCCTGCACCGATGCCGCCTCCGTGCCCACCGCCGTTAAACCCGGCCTGAAATTTGCCATGGACGCCGGGCTGATGACCGGCACCAGGGTCAACGCCTCCGGTTCCGTCACGGTCAACGACGCGGACTATGCACTGACAAAGCTGGCCAACCGTTAAGCCAAGGGACTCCGGTTATTCCATAAAACCAAAAGCACGGCGTCTCCTCGCGGATGTGAGGAGACGCCGGATTTCAGGAAACGCGAGGGAACAGGCATGCGTAACAGCCGAAGCAACCACCTCGCGGTCAGGTGGGGAATTCCCTTTCTCTTACTGGCCGTCTTTGCCGTGGCGGTATTTTATTTGAATCGGGTGGAGAAGACTGAGCTGGTTAACCGTACAGGCCAGACCTTTGAAACCGGCGTGGTAACGCAGATTTTACAGGACAATGTACAGGAGGACGGTACCCGTGTGGGTCAGCAGACCGTGGTAGTGCGGATGACCAGCGGTGAGAGAAAGGGCGAGGAGCTGACCACCACCAGCTCTGCAGGCTACCTTTTCGGCGCAGCCTGTACGGTGGGGATGAAAGTGGTGGTGCTTCAGAGTCTGGCGGGAGACACCGCCGTCACCAGTGTCTATTCCAGGGACCGGGGGACGGTGCTGCTGGCCTTTGCAGCGCTCTATCTGTTGGCGCTGTGCCTGGTAGGCGGAAAGCAGGGCGTGCGAGGTGCCCTGGGTTTGGTCTTTACGTTTGCCAGCATCATCTATGTCTATTTGCCCATGGTCTACCGGGGATTTTCCCCCTTTTGGACGGCGGTGCTGATCTGCGCCCTGACTACGGTAGTGACGCTGTATCTGATCGGCGGTCCAACCCGCAAAACGCTGGCGGCCACCGGAGGAACACTGTCGGGCGTTGTGATCGCGGGGGTAGCCGCCACGATATTTTCTGCTTCCTCCGGCGTTTCGGGCTGGAATGTGTCGGACATCGAAAACCTGCTCACACTCTGGGAAGTCAATAATATCCAGGTTGGCGGCCTGTTGTTCTCCGGGCTTCTAATCTCTTCTCTGGGGGCCGTGATGGATGTGGCCATGTCCATCAGCAGCGCCATGGACGAGCTTTGTACCCAGCGGCCATCCATTACCCGGGGAGAATTGCTGCGGGCCGGAATGCGGGTGGGCCGGGACATGATGGGCACAGACTCCAACACGCTGATTCTGGCCTTTGCCGGGTCCAGCGTCTCCATGCTGGTGCTGGATTACGCCTATAACCTGCCATGGCTGCAAATAATCAACTCCAACAATATCGGCATCGCTGTAATGCAGGGCCTCTCCGGCAGTTTCGGTATTGTCCTGAGCGTGCCGGCCACCGTTGTGCTGGCCACATTAATTTATTTTCGGAAAGAGACGGTTTCCCAGCCATAGAAAGGGCCAATTCGCCCGGCTTCTTTACTCTACTCGAATTTTTGAAGGTCTTCAGCATATGTGGAATTTTCATCATTCCAAAAATCTCAAACATGTCGACCAGAGACAGCAGGCCGAATTGTGCTGCAAAGCAAATATCTCATAGCGTGTAACGCTTCTGTATCAGCGCAATTCAGCTTTTAGCACGCTGGGCTCTGACTCTGGCGCGCCGGGTTGATGCGCCACGCATGTATGTGGCGTTTCAACTTGTAAAACTTACCCATCCCTTTAACATTAACTTAATTGCTCATTGGTAGAGCGTTCTTTTGAAATATAGTATCGTATTAATGGATGGTTTCAAAGAGGTGAATACGCAAATGTATTTATATTTGCAATCTATTTTGAACGGCCACCATTTTAGCGGGGGCTTTGGAGACAGAAAACGAACAACATAATTCCGGTTTCCGATTGGACAGTACACGCGCCTGCGGTTCATGTCCGACTGGTGCCGGATTTTTGCTGCGGCAGACCGCCTCTACACTAATCAGGAAAGGAAGAACAATACGTGCAAAAGACCTATGTTTTGGATACTAATGTGCTGATTCAGGCTCCTTACGCGCTCCAATCCTTTGAGGACAATCATATCGTTTTGCCCATCGCAGTTCTGGAGGAACTGGACGCTTTAAAAACCAGTGACGGAGAGAGAGGAGCCAATGCCCGGCAGGTCATTCGGTATCTGGAGTCGCTTCGAGTTACAGGGAACCTACTTGAAGGTGTGCCGCTGCAAAACGGGGGAACCCTGCGTTTGGAGGTCAATTGCATCAATGTGCAGCTTCCGAAAGGCTTTCCTGATTATAAAAGCGATAACCGCATCTTAAAAGTCTGTCAGGGACTGAAAGAAAAACAAATACCCGTGATACTGGTGACGAAGGATATCCTTGTGCGGATTAAAGCACAAATGATCGGAATAGGAGCAGCGGACTTTACGACAGAACAGGCCCCTGTCAAAGAGCAGCAGTATACCGGACGATGCGAAGCCTATGTTTCCGAAAAGAAGTTTGAGGACTTTAAGAAAAAGGACCTATCGCCGGGTGATTTATATCGGATAGACGAAGAAGGGCGGAAGTCCTCTATTGAGCTCGTGCCGAACCAGTTCGTCATCCTCAAAGCGGACCAGTCCGACCGCAAGACCCAATTGGGACGATTTGACGGGAAAAAGGTCATCCCGCTGGCATATAAGAAGAAAAAGCCCTATGGCGTCACGCCGCGAAATGTGGGCCAATATTTTTTGCAGGAGGCATTGATGACCGGAGCGGACCATGCTCCCCTGGTCATCGTCAAGGGAATGGCCGGCACGGCGAAGACTTTCTACGCCCTCGCGGTGGGCCTGAACTCCATCATGGAGATGGAGGAGCCGGAATACAGGAGAATCCTCATCAGCCGTCCAAACGCCCAGTTCGACGACGATATCGGCTTTCTTCCGGGCGACGAGTCGGAGAAGATCGCACCTTTACTGCGTCCTGCCATCGATAATCTGGAGTTGCTGGTAGATCAAAACGAAAAAGACCGATTTAAAGATGAACACAGTCTTTCCGGTAAAGTGGAGGAATTATTCGACCGGGGTATTATCAGCACACAGGCGCTCAATTTTATTAGAGGTCGATCGGTCACCAAAACATATCTCGTGATTGACGAGGCGCAGAATCTGACGCCGAAGCAGGCAAAGGGTATCATTACCCGAGCCGGAGTCGGCACAAAGGTCATTATGCTTGGAGACCCAAATCAGATTGATCATCCCCTGCTGGACGAGCGCACCAATGGCCTGAGCTACGCTGCGGAAAAAATGAAAGGCAGCCCCCTCTGTTACCAGATTACATTATCCGCAGACGAATGTGAACGCTCCGCTTTGGCTATGGATGCAATTAAAAGAATGTAGTAAGAAATCGTCACAACATCTCAATAGAAATAATAGTGGTTTTCTTTTTGAAATCGGCAGAAATGCCCTCAGATATGTGGTACTTCGTCGGTCAATATTGGACAGAGGCGACGGGAGCACGATTCTCCCCCTGTGAGGGATATCATTTTCAGCTTGACACAGATATAACACAGATTACACGCAATTACCCTCTGACTCGTCTCGCCCTTGGCTGTCAGCATGAGTATCGGAAGGTCCCAAAACCTTCTGGCTTCTCTGCAAAATTCCCAGCCGTCCATATTTGGCATCATGATATCCAATACGATTAAATCCACCTTGCTGTTCTCCAGCTTTGCCAAAGCGTCCACACCATCGCTGGCCTCCAGCACTTCAAAGCCCTCTTTTTTCAGGATCAACCGGACCAGCTCACGTATATTGGGATCGTCATTAACGACCATAAGTATATCCACAGGTAAGCCTCCTTTGCGTGCACTCCTTACAAAACAGATATTATAGCGCGAGTTTAAATGGGATTTAAATTTCACACCTAATTCTGAGCATATGGCGGCTAAACATTATTGTCCATTATAAGCAGATTTTAGAATAAGCAAATGCCTCTTGATTATTAGTCAGTGCTGAGTATAATAATACTCAGCACTGACTAATTGTATTGCTGAAAGGATGGATATCATGATACCGCTCTACATTCTCGGTTTGCTGCAGAGATTCGGGCCGCAGCATGGCTATCAGATCAAAAAAACAATCGCAGAGCAGCTTTCTGATTTTACTCAGATCAAACTGCCGACGATCTATTATCACCTTGAAAAGATGGAAGCCGACGGGCTGCTCTCCGCAAGCAGAGAAAAGCCGGGAAGCAGGCCGGAAAAGACCATATATGCCATAACCGGCAAAGGAAACGAGTCCTTTCAGGGGATGCTCACAGGACTTCTTGACTTTGAATACCGGCCGACATTCCCCTCCGACGGCGTGTTTTACTTTTCGGATTCTCTTCAGGCTGCAGACGTTGCGGAGCATTTGAAAAACTATATCGAGAAACTGCGGGGAATTAGCGGTTCCATACAGAAACATAAAAATGAGACACTGCGGTTTGTGCCGGAGGAAACGAAAACCATGGTTCAAATCATATTCAGCCACCATGAGCGTCATTATCAGGCGGAGCTTGATTGGGCTGAAGAGACGCTTCACAGCTTGAGGGGAGAGTAGAGTTATGACAAAGCAAAGAATCATAGAGACGAACGAGGGCATACAGGATAAACTGACGGTTGAGGTCTTCGACCGGTTTGCACGAGTTATGCGGGATAAGGGATGGAACAATGTTGACAGCATCATCAAAGCCGGCATTACAAAGGGAAATGTGCTGGAAATCGGTCCGGGTCCCGGATATGTTGGCCTGGAATGGCTGAAGCGGTCACCTGATGCAACGCTGACCGGCTGCGAAATCAGCCGCAATATGATAAGACTTGCGGAGAAAAACGTTCACGATTACGGTTTTGAGTCAAGAGCAAAGTATGTGGAGGGCAACTGTATGCAAATTCCGCTTTCAAACAGTTCCTTCGACGCCGTTTTCTCAAACGGATCGCTTCACGAATGGGAAGATCCCATCAAGGTCTTCAATGAAATAGACAGAGTACTGAAACCGGGAGGGCTTTTCTGTGTGACGGATATGCGGCGGGATGTCAGTCCCATGATCAAATGGATGATTTACGCTTCAACCAAGCCGAAAGAGATCCGCCCCGGCTTCCTTTCCTCCCTGAACGCGGCATATACCGTTTCGGAAATAACGAATATTCTGAGCGGCTCCAACCTCAAAAACGCCGATGTTCAAAGTGCGTTTTTCGGTCTTTGCATATCGGGACAAAAGGATTGAATGTATGAGAAAGGCTGTCAGGATGAGAGAGCTGTTAACGGATATTTATATTATTGCGGGTATCAGGAGCGCGAACGTATTCCTTCTCGGCAAACATAGCATGGCATGATGGTTGGGAAACAGAGGGTAATAAGGCAGTTTGGCTGCAAAAAAGTTGGCCGCGTGCTGGAAGACGGCGATACGCTGGATGTCCCAAGGGGACTGCGATTACAGAATAATGCGGTTTACTACCTATAAAAAGCAGCCGATTTCGGCTGCTTTTTATAGGTAGTGTCAACAAGAATCCTATATTTAGTTCATTTGCGATATGGGACCAGGTTTTTCGCCTTGTTTTTTCCGAGGTTCGCCTCAAGCCGGTCAGCCGAAAACGGCTTGCCGTGTGCAGGATAGATCATCTTAGCACCGGCCGCGATGATTTTCCGCCAGCTTTTATAGTATTCGTCCATGTCGCAGATAAAAATCACGCAATTTTTCGTTCCCGCAAACTTCAGCATACTTGCGGCGGCGTCCCCTGCAAGGCAGTCACCGTCATCAAACAGAATCGAAATCGAGTCTACCGTATGGCCGGGTGTTACGATGATTTTGCCGTCCAGCGGGATACCGATATCCCGGAGCCGGGTATCCCCGTCAATCAAAATGTCGCAGTTCCGGACGGTGTAGGGCGCGAACTTCAGGTCTTTGGCCTTGTCGACTTTCTTTCTCAGCACCACGGAGAGATAAAACTGCTTGCGGCGGATCAGCCAGGCGACCCGCTTGTTCAAAAGCCCGCCGCCGTGCGTCTGGTCATTTTCGCCCTTTGCAATCAGGTCCTTGCAGAGGCTGGACATGACAACCCGGATGGAGCCGTTTTCACGCAGAATATCATGCAGCAGCCCGCAGTGGTCGTCATGATGGTGGGTCAGGATGATATGGCTGATCCGCGATAATTCAACGCCGGATTTTTTGAGCCCTGTTCGGAAAAGTTCCCAATCCTCTTCATAACCCGTATCGATCAGTACATACTTCTCCCCGGACTTTACGAGAAAGCAATTGGTCACACTCAGCTTAATTGGGATTAGGTCCATGATTGAACCGCCCTCCTTGTATCAGTTATCTGTTTTTCCGTTTCACGAAAACGGCCGCGAATATGGAATGGTTTTGTCGCCGTTCAACTTAGCATTTCAACCGAGATCCGAATATGATAAGATGTGTTAAATGAGCAATTGAGAGAAAGTGATTTATAATGTCAAAGAGCTTAGTAAAATATCATGCCGAGGCTTGGGATATCCTTCAGCACCTGTTCAAAGAAAAGCGCATCAACGATCGAACCATTCACTTTGCAGCGACTTTTTCGGGAAATCTTGACTTGGAATGCCTCAAAAAAACAGTCGATCTTTCTGCCGACGCATTTCCCCTGATCCGGTGCGGATTTCACGAAAGGTATGGAAGACCGTACTGGGAGAACAAGGGCTATACGTCAGACGATATGGTTGAACTCGTGGAAACGGAGAATGTTGGTGCAGCCATATGGAAAGCCCTGCAAAAGGAAGCCGACGAAAAAAACGGGCCGCAAGTGAAAATTGCCGTCATCCGGAACGGCAAAACCGATACCCTTTGCGTAACGATCAACCATATGATCTGCGATGCCGCCGGTTTCAAGGATTATCTTTACTTATTGAGTTCGATTTACACCGGAGCAGAAAAAAATCCGGAGTATCGCCCCGCTCCATTAACAGGCAAGCGGGATCTCGGGCAGATCGTGAAAACCTTTTCGTGGTCCGACCGGATCAAAATCTTTATCGGAAACAACGATATGACCAAACCTGATACGGCAAGGTTTGATTTTGAAGGAGACCTCAATCATCCGTTTATTGAGATGAAAACCGTTCCCCGCGAAAAAGTCGGGCTGCTCAAGGAGTATGCAAAGCTGCACGGCGCCACAGTGAACGACGTTTTGATGACGGCTTATATCCGCGCGCTTTATCAGCATTTCGGCCGCGTTGTCGCCGTGCCGTGTGCGGTGGGTCTCAGAAAGTATCTTCCGAATCGAAAGGCCGGCAGCATATGCAATCTTGTCACCAATCTGAAATGCGACATCGGAGACGACATCGGAGCCTCCTTTGATTGTACGCTTGAAAAAGTAAAAGAGAAAATGGCCCAACAAAAAGCCGATATCATCAGCCTGAAGAGTATTTTGCTGATGGAAGCGGCCTTCCGCGTCATTCCTTACCGGGTCATGGGGAAATCGGTCGATCCGTTTTTCTCCAATCCGCCGATTGCGTTTACAAATCTCGGCGTCCTTGACAAAGAGAAGCTGAAAATGGGGAAAACGAAAATGACAAACGCATTTATGACAAGTTCGATTAAATATGTCCCCTATTTTCAGATCGCCGTTTCAACATTTGATGACGTCATGGCTTTAAGCGCAAATCTCTATGGCACACAAGCCGATAGAAATATAATATCGAGCTTTTTGGCCGCGGTGATTTCGGAGCTTTGCGGAGCTATCTAAATTTATCGGGAGTGCAGCCGGTTCCTTATGTTTTCCGAAGTGCTTATCAAATGGTCAATACACCTATTTGATAAGGCCTTTTTTCCGGCCCTCCTGTACCGCCCTCATTCGGGAGGAAACGCCGAGCTTGCCGAAGATACTGAGCACGTGGGTTTTTACCGTGGCTTGCGAGATACAGAGCTTATCGGCGATTTCCCGGTTGGTGATTCCCAGCGACAACTCGGACAATACTTCAAGTTCGCGCGCAGAGAGAATGTCCGGTTCCCTTTCGGCGTGCGCCGGGCTTCCGCACAATACCAGAATCTCGCGAAGGAAAGATGTCTCAGAGGAAGACATGGCATTTTTTCCCACGGCCTCTGCGGAAAGCGTCTGCAGCAGCGGTAAAAGCGCCCGCCTGTCAAGGAAAAACGGCATGAGGATGCGGTCCTCATGCGCATAATGTATGGCCTCACGAAGCAAGTTCATGATTTCCCTCGGGACGCCTGTCTCGTTGCAGTGCGGCAGCATCAGAGCTTTCAGCAGCCCGGCCTCTACAAGACGGAGCCTGTTTTTATGCAGACGGGAAAAAGTGAGTATTTCGTTCGTTTCCCCCAAAGCTTCCTCGTTCTCTGCTCGTTTAAAAAGCAATCGGGCTCTGAGCAAACGCATAAAAGGCTGGAATTTGTAGTTTTCCGAAGCATCAAGTTCTTTCAGAAATTCGTCGGAAAGGCTCGACGGGAGTCTCTCCGCACAGTCAAGCTCGTGAATCAGCCGGCCCATTGTCAGAACGCTGAAAGATGAATACTCGGACAGAATCTCTTCGACATAGACGGTGCCGGTTTCGTCGTCACCGGATAAGAATTTCATTTCGGCCTCGTGGAAAGCCAGCGTCATATCTGTAATGTCAATATGTCTATGCTGCGATTCCAGCAGCACCCGGGCCTGTTCCAGTGTTTCCGTTGCTTTCTCAAGTTCCATCCTTCGCATGTATACCCCGGCAATGCCAAAATAATAATTGGCTCCGTACCATGACATCATCGAAGGGGAATTCAACAGTTCCAGGGATTTGGCATAGCAGGACAGGCTGTCATTCAAATGTCCGATTTCTTCAAGGATCTGCGCCTGCTGGTTATATGCGAAAAAGTCCGCGAAAACATTGATGCCGGCGCAAGCCTTGATTGCTGTTTTAATACAGTTTTCCGCTTCTTCATATTGCATGAGTTCCATAAGTGCCGCCGAATTTTCAACCAACACCATCGCTTTTGCCACTGGTCCAAAGTGCAGGCGGTCAATCTGTTCGGCAGTCAGCGCGTAATATTTCGGGAGGATGCCGTTATTTGAGGTAATATATGCCTCCATGAACTGTATGGCGCGGAAAACATCGGAATCACCATAGTTTTCCTTGAATTTTTCAAACAGCGTACGGCACCGGTCGATTTTAAGGTTGCCATATTGTATACGAAACACTGGGCTGCAAGATCAGCGTCCTGAATCAGCAGGTCAAACGGCACCTCGTCAAGATAGCGCCATTCCTCTATTCTGCCATCCATACTCCGAGCTACCCGAAGGACATCTTCATAACTTTCCGCCGCGCAGTACTCGCGCAGGGCCTCTTCACAGTCGCCGCGCTGCTCAAAAGCACCTGCCGCCTTGATATAAAGTGCTTTTCTGCTTTCTTCGTGGATTTTTGAAAACTGCTGCACCAGATAATCCGTAAGGATGTTATGGTATCGGTAGATACCGTTTTGCTCATCCACGCAGATGATGAACAGGTTTTTGCGGACAAGGCCGTCAAGCATCTCCTCAAAATCCAATTTTGTAAAATCATCAATGAGAGCTGTGCAGATTCCGGCGTCAAAATAGGAAAGAAAACCTGTCCTTGTTAGGAAATCTCTCTCTTTCAGCGTCAGAGATTCAAATACTTCACGGGTCATGTATTCCGCCGCGATACCGCCTCCCGCGCGCAGCAGGTGACCGGAATGTTTCCCGACCATCCCCGCAGCCGCGGCAAGCTGCAGTCCTCCGATCCATCCGTCCGCGTAAGTGTTGAGCCGGTTCAGTTCCTCATCACTTTCAGGCAGGTGCAGTGTATTCTTTAAAAACGCCATGCCTTCCTCGGACGACAGCTGCATTTGCTTCCCATCGATGTACAGTAGTCTGCCGGACATTGCAAGCGGGCCGAGATAAATCGGCGGGTCTTCCCGAGAAAGCATAAAAAAGTGAAAATTGGGAGGCATTGCACCGATGAAAAATTCAAAAGTCCTGATGAGCGCCGTGTCGCTGATACAGTGCACGTCGTCGAGTACCATATAATAGTCCTCGTCGCCGCACAGGCGATTGATCAGCATAATCAGCAGCTTTTCCATGTGGGAAGCATCCGGGTTGGAGCGCATCAGGGTCAGATAGCTTTCGCCGTCGTCCCACAATGCGCTCAACGCCGCAGTAAAGTACAGCCAAAAGGAATAGACATTCGCGTTGGTGGTGTCAAGCGACACCCAGCATACGTTTTTTAGTCCTGTTTCGCGGATAAAGGAGGAAAGCAGCGTGGTCTTCCCGGTTCCGGCACCGCCGCGCACAAAGATCACACCCATGTCGGCGCACTGCGAAAGTTCTTCAAATAGGGCCTTGCGCACCACATAGTTTTTTCTCGGAACCGGTATTTTCAGTTTTGTAGAAAGAAGCAGCATATCTGAGGGAGAATCCATATCATTCACCTATATAGGTACTTTTACAACCATTGTAATCCTGTTTGATTGCAATGGCAAGCCGCGCTTCGCGTCTCATACTTTTTTTACATACATCCGATGTAGAACGGCACAGGAAAAGACAAACATGGCAAGTGCGAATAAGACGACATAAGCAATGGAGCCCAAATGTTCCGCGGCACCGCCGTTTTGCAAATTCTCCGCAAAGTCCATCAGTTCCTTTTGCGGAATAACCTTAATGATGCCGTCCAGCACGGCGTTATTTTTGCTGAAGGAGTAGAAGCTCCCGGCGAGGATGGATGTCAGCACCGTTACGGAATTGCCAAGCATATTCGCGTTGTCCGGTTTTTTGATCAGCGTGTTCAGGAGCAGCGCAAAGGAAATACCGAGGAAGGCCAGCACCGCCATCAAATACGCGTACTGCAAAAGGGAAAATCCGATATCCCATCCGCAGAATTTCAGAACAACGAGCAGCAGATATTCCGGCAGCAGCATGAACAGGCAATACACACAGTGCGCCGCGAGATACCAGCCGAATGAGGCCGGAGCGGCGGCAATCCGTCTGAGCTGCCCCTGCTCCTTGTCGTCGGCAAAGGCAAACAAATTGAAAAAAGCGATCATGAGCAGAAACATCATCATAAACCCGATGATGTTCACGCCGACTCCGCGCTCAGACTGAATTCCGGAGATATCGGCGCTGGGATTTTCGAGCAGAAGCAGCAGCATGCTTTTAAAATCATCGCTGCGGAGCGTCTCAATCTGGTAATTCCCGTCGCCGTCCGCCGTGACATACGCGTCGTATTTCTGCTCAACGAGGCTGGAGCGCGGCGGCTTCTCAGACATGACGGTAACGTCCAGGGCCTGCGAGCTCTCCGGCGCGGTCATCGAACTGTTTTCCTGGATGAAGACGATGTGTGCCTTTACCTGCTGGGTGCCGGTCACGTAGACGGAAAAAAGGACGGTGATCAGCGTAAACACCGTGAAAACGGCCAGGGATACGAGGCGCGGGACGGTTCGGAGCCAGTTGCTTTTAAATACAGCCAAAAAGGTTCTCATAGATAATCCTCCGTTCTGAAAAAGAAGCGGCAGCCCAGTACGAGCAATACCGAAACGGCGGCCGCGCCGAGAAACACCGGCCAGAAAAGTGCAAGACTGTTATCACAGGCAACCGTGAAGAAAGCATCGTTGAGCCATTTTACCGGCGAGAGTTTTGAAATAAAGGCAAGCGCCGGGCCCAGCCCGTCAAGTGAAAAGAATGTGCCGCCCAGAATGCAGAGCACGCTGACGGTTAAACTCAGCAGAGTGCTTGTAGTTTCCTCACAGTGGAAGATGCAGCAGAAAAATGTCCCCAATGCGGCTGCCGCAAACTCGACCGGGGCCATCATCGCAATGAAATAGAGCGGGTTATCGCCGAGCGTGACATGCAGGAGCGGGCAGAACACCGCCAGAAGCAGGACATGCAGAACATAATCAAACACGAAGGATGCAAGTGTTTTGGAAAAGTAGATGGGAAAGCTGCCGGCGGGAGAGTAAATGATTCGGAGGTTCGGGCGCTTGATATCGAGTTCCATGAAGCAGTTGGACGCCGTCATGGCGCCGTTCAGCATGCCGTAGATAAGCATGGTGACGGTGTAATACTGATAAGCGTCCCTTGCGTCCGCATAATTTCCGCTGGTCAGAAGGCCCATAATCAGGATGATCAGCGCGGCAAATACCGTGTTGTATCCGACAAGAACCGGACTTTTAAAAAGATTGGTGAGGTCCATTTTGAAAATGGAAAGAAAACGTCGCATGTTCACACCTCCTCAGTCGCGGAGCCTGCGTCCGGTCAGCTTCAGGAAGACCGTCTCAAGGCTCGCGTTTTCGCTTGTGATGTTTTTGATTTTCTCGCCGCGGTTAGAGAGCAGCGCGATAATCCGGTCGAGATTCTCAACGCCCTTGAGCGAAGTGATTTCGATGGTGTTGCCCTCGATCTTTACCGATTTCACGCCCTCCACTGAGAAAAACTCGTCGTGCGAGATTTTCCCGTTTTCCTCAATGTCGATGGTGTACTTCTTCTCGTTCTCGATGCCTTCCTTGAGACTCTCCTTGGTTCCTTCGGCGATGATGGAGCCGTGATCCATGATGATGATACGTGTCGAAATCACCTCGACCTCCTCCATGTAATGCGTGGTGTAAATGACCGTCATGCCCTCGTCACGGAGCTTTTTGATGGAGTCGAGAATGTAATTGCGGCTCTGGGGATCGATGCCGACGGTGGGTTCGTCCATGATGACGAGCTCCGGGCGGTGCGCAATGGCACAGGCGATATTGAGCCGCCTTTTCATGCCGCCGGAAAAGGTCTTGACCTTGTCGCGCCGCCTATCGTCAAGTCCGGCAAATACCAGCGCTTGGTCAACTGCTTTTTTGAGCTCCGGCCCGTGCAGCCCGTAAAGGGATGCAAAAAAGCTGAGGTTCTGCTCCGCGCTCAGTTCCTCGTACAGCGCCAGATCCTGCGGCACAATACCCAGCGCCTGTTTATACGGGCGCAGCTGCCGGCTGATGGGACGGCCCTTGTAAATAATTTCACCGCCGTCGCTTCCGAGTGCGGCGGTGAGAATATTGATCGTTGTGGTTTTTCCTGCGCCGTTGGGGCCGAGAATGCACAGGACTTCTCCCTGACGGACATCAAAACTGATGCCTTTCAGTACTTTGTTTTCTTTGAAGCTTTTCGTCAAATGACTGACGCTCATTAAATTTTCCATAGAATCATCTCCTGCGTCCTATCATACGGCATCAGCCAAATAAAGAAATCAACCATTCGGCTGATTTGAGCGGTTGATTTTCTGCGATTAATATACCGTTAGATTAATTGCAGAATATTGGCCTGCAAATTGGTGTCAAGCCCCAGGCCCAAAAAATGATCTGGCTACGCAGGCGCAGTTATGTGAATTGTATCAGACCGGAAAATCTAAGATCAGCGGGCATATCAAGCATATTTTGAGGATGTCAAGCTGACTGAGGATTCAGTTGTTCGAAAATCCCGAACAACTGCCGCCGACGGCAAGGTCTATAACACGACGCATGATAACCTTGACATGATTATTCCTCTGGGATACCGTGTGGAGTCCGTCATCGCCACAAATTTCCGGCAATGGGCGATCGAACGCCTGAAGGAATACATGATTAAGGGCTTCGCCATGGACGATGAACGGCTGAAGCAATTGGGCGGCGGGACCTACTGGCAAGTGCTGCTGGATCGTATTGCAATTATCGTAAACATGTTTACAAATTGGCTCGATACATTATTGAAATCTGCCGCCATCAGAGAATCTCCTTCAACGGGTTCAGCAGTTACTGCTATGATACCTAAAAAGCGGAGCGCGAAGACGCGCTCTACCAGGTCACGGGCAAAGCGCAAACCGTTGCCGAATACACGCGGCTCATGGATACGGCGCCGATACTGCAGGCCGATGGGTTGGATGAGAATTATCAGCTGCTGGCGGATTTCAATGGCGTTGTCCTTGCCGGTCATACCACCCGGTATGGCGTTCAGTTTGTCATCCGGGACTGGGAGTACGAGAAAACCGGAGTGACACAGGGGCACTACATGTCAGATAACTCTACCGCTGCCAAGCAGGATTTTGCCGTGCGCAGCGCCCTTGTTTGGGAGCAACAGATCTTCTCACCGGAACACCACACGGAAATATATCGATGCGTTCAGGATATTTAAGCATTCTTCGCTCTTTCTCCCAATGCATAAAAATTCAATTTGCAATATTTGCGGCATTTTGTAGTTTAATAATGCATATTCAAACAAAATCTTTTATTTTCACTTAAATTAGCACTAAATCAAGTTGTCCTATGGAAAATGTTGTGAAAAGTCCAGCAACTTGTTTTACGGGACTTTCACAACAATCAGCCTGAACAAATGGGCAAGAAATCGGGAATCCTATAATGAAAACAGTCTCTATGCGAAAAAAGCAGGCATGTATCCGCAAACGCAAATAGATGCCTGCTTTTATACCGTACCGATACTAAGCCCCATAGGTCACAATGTGTACCTATGGGGCTTAACCCTTGGGCGGCGCGCTTTTTTACCCGAATTCCCTCAGCGCCTCCTCCAGCTTCCCAAGTGCTTTTTTCTCAATGCGGGATACATAGCTTCTGCTGATGCCGCTCTGGGCTGCTATCTCGCGCTGGGTCAGAGGCTTGCTGCCGCCAAGGCCATAGCGCATTCTGATGATGCTTTTTTCCCGTTCCGTCAGCGTCTGCTCCATAACCTCGCGGAGCTTTCCGTAGAGCTCCTGCGTGCTGAGGTCGTCAAACAGGTCATCGTCCGTACAGAGCACATCCATCAGGGAGAGCTCATTTCCGTCCTTGCCCGTCTCGAGGCACTCGGACAGCGACACGTCCGAGCCCAGTTTCCGCTGGCTGCGGAAATACATCAGGATCTCATTTTCCACGCACCGGGCCGCGTAGGTGGCGAGGCGCGCGCCTTTGGTGCTGTCGAACGTGGAGATTCCCTTGATGAGCCCGATCGTGCCGATCGAGATTAAATCCTCCTGATCGGCCGTCTGCGTATAGTATTTCTTCATAATGTGCGCCACCAGCCGGAGATTGCGCTCGATCAGAATATTCCGCGCCTCAAGGTCTCCCTTGGCCGCGAGCTCCAGATAATGCTGCTCCTCCTGCGCACGCAGCGGCTTGGGGAAAGAGCCGCCCGGCCCGGAAAGACGAAGCGTGTGCAGCATACCGCTGAGCATCAGCCATACCGCTGCAGAGAGCATGGTTTCCTCACCTCCACTCCCTACTCTATTCCCGCCCCGCAAGTCCTAATGTCTCTCACAACAAAGGGGGGGAGAAAGCTTTCGCTTTCTCCCCCCTTGTTCTTTCCTATGACAGCTTTTCCACGCGCACGCGCGCGATCAGCGGCTCGATCGCCGGGAGCCCCGCGGGCTGCGACCCCGAGCACATGACGTTCGCCGCGCTGACCGCCACCGAACGGGCTGCGATCTCCTCCCACGGGCGGCCGCGTTCCAGATCGAGCAGGATGCTCGCGAGCATCGCGTCACCCGCGCCGACCGTGCTCCCCACCGGAACCTCCACGCCGTAGGCCCGATAGGCCCACTGCTCCGAAACAAACAGCGCCCCGTCCGCCCCGAGCGAGACAACCACATAGTTCACACCGTTCGCGGCAACGTGCCGCGCGGCGCCAATCAAATCCTCGATCGTCGGCAGCGTCGTTTCGCACAGCTCGGCCAGCTCCGACTCATTGGGCTTGATGATGGTCGGCCCGGCGGCCACGCCGATCTTCATGGCCGTGCCCACCGTATCCAGCGCGACACGCACGCCGTTTTGCCGGAGCTGCGTGATCCACTCGGCAAGCTGGCTGTCGCCTACGCCCGGGGGATTCTTCCCCGCGAACACCACCGTGTCGCCCGGCTTCGCAAGGCCGCTCAGCTTCTCCCAGACCTCCTGAAGCACCGTCCGCTCCACGGGCGCACCGGGTTCGTTGATGTCGGTATTGGTACCCTTCTCGGGATCGACCACCTTGAGATTGGTACGCGTCTCCGCGCGGGCAAAGGCAAAGTCGTTGCGAATCCCCATCTGGTCGAGCTGATCCCGGATAAATTCACCGGCGGTGCCGCCGACGATCCCCATGGCAACGCTCTCTCCGCCGATCGCGCGGATGACCTTGGAAACATTGATTCCCTTCCCGCCCGGGTCCAGACGGCTCTCCTCCACGCGGTTTACGCTCCCCACGCAGAAGCGGGGAACGCACATTGTTTTATCAAGTGCAGGATTGAGGGTAACCGTGATAATCATATTGTTCATCCCTTCCGCGGCAGCTTCGCCCGCAGTCCCGACCGAAACGCAGCAGATTACTTTTTATCATTTACGTTCATTATACCGGGTCAGCTTGCAAAAGCAAACTTGATTCGACCATTGTTCACAATTCTGGAACAATTTCGCCGCTATCCCGTCGAAATAACCGATTCTATGCGACGGATGAATTTTCCGGGCTGCTGGGGTTTGCTTCCTGCATCGATTTGTGCTATGATAAAAAGACATTTTTAGACTTTTTTCGCTACGGCGGAAGACTTTTGTTGAATGGAGCATTATTTGTGAGTCAGATCAAACTATTCAGCGGCAGAAGCAGCCGGTCGCGCGCACAGTCCCGCGCCGCTGTCGCAAGCCCCAGGCGAGAGAAAAAGCCCCGTTCCGTCCGCAAAACGATGACGGTCGTTTTGCTGATCCTGGCCGTCCTGGAGGGCCTCTACTTCACCGCTGTCTATTCCGACATCCCTTTCATCGCCAAATGGCGGAACATTTACATCCAGACCGCCATGTCCACCATGCGCCATCAGTGGCTCGCAACGTACTTCATCCCGCAGGACATCATCAACGGCATCATGGTCAAGGTGCAGGCCTCGCAGGCCGCACAGATCGGCGTCAACACCTCCTGGGACGGGAAGACCGGCACGGCCGACAGCAAGGACGCTGACGAAAAGGCCGTCCAGATGGCCGCAAACGGCATGACGCCCGATCAGATCGCGTTTTACGAGCTGTTCTGGGAGCTCGACCAGTCCTCCATGGAAGCCTATGTGAAGGCGCATCCCGACGTGGTCTCCAACGGCTGGGATCAGATCAAGATCAACGCCGCCGGGCTCGACGAGGACGGCACCGACATCAGGACCACCATGGGTGAGCAGGTACTCGCCATCGACGCGCCGAATCAGATCCTCCTTGTGCGCGTCAAGGGTGACAACTTCTGCGGTGTCCTCGCCGTGGCAAAGGACCCGTCCCGTCTCTCCGTCAAGAATTCCACCATGCTCGGCTCGGCCGGACAATACGCCGGCACGATCGCGCAGAACAACGGCGGCATCCTCGCCATGACGGCGAGCAGCTTCATCGACAATGGCGGAACCGGCAACGGCGGCACCCTCGCCGGCTACACCATGTCCGACGGCGACGGCAGCGGCGCACACATGGGCTGGAGCTATAAGCGCCTCGAACTGCATGAGGACAACCGCATGTACATCACCGACGCGCAGAGCTCCGTCGGCAGCGGCACAACCGACGCCGTCGAGTTCACCCCTGCTCTGATCGTGGACGGCAAGGTACTCGTGGATCAGAACTGCGGCTGGACGGCCGTCAACCCCCGCGCGTGCATCGGCCAATCCGAGAAGGGCGAGGTGCTGATGCTGGTCATCGAGGGCCGCCTGGTCGGCTACTCGCTGGGCACCGGCGTTGTGGAGTGCGCCGACATCCTCCGCCAGCACAACTGCGCGCAGGCCATGAATCTGGACGGCGGAACGAGCGCCATCCTCTGGTACGACGGCGCATATGTGACCCGCTGCTCCAACCGCGCCTGCCCCCAGGGCCGGCCGCTGCCCAACGCCTTCGTCTATCAGGGCCGGTAAGCGCCGCGGCGGGAGGAGACAAACCATGGAACGGGAACGGATCGACTATTTTGACATTCTGCGCGTGCTCTCCATGTTCGGTGTGATCTTTATGCACGTCGCGGCGGCGCCGCTGCGCGCCGGCATGGGCCGCGCATGGCCGTTTTTCCACATTCCGACGTCCTTTTTCTTCACAGCCGTCCCCATCTTCTTTATGATCTCCGGCGCGCTGCTGCTCAGCGACCCGCGCACGCGGGACGCGCTCCCCTTTTACCGTCGGCATCTGCCGAAGCTGATCGTCCCTCTGGCGGTCTGGTCGGTGCTGACGCTTCTGGGCCGTTTTCTCACGCAGAGCGGCTACACCTGGACACAGTTTGGGAAGGCGCTTGTCACCATCCCCGCCGGACCCGTTATCACGCCGCTCTGGTTCGTATACACCCTGCTGCCGATCTATCTGCTCGCCCCCTTCCTCAAAGCCATGTTCGACGCACTGGACACACGCGGGCGCGCGGTTCTCGCGGCACTGATCGGGGCAGTTTCGCTCTGTGAGACGCTGCAGGTGTTCCTGCCTGCGGGGCTGCGGGGCGTGGTCGGGATCGATGTGCTGGACAAACTGTTCCTGCTGAACGGCTATCTGGGCTATTTTCTGCTGGGGTATCTGCTCCACTCGACGAAACGGCGCTTCTCCGTCCGCGCGCTGGCGCTCACCGCCGCGTTCGACTTCGCGCTGATCGTGGCCGACACCTGGCGGCTCTCCGCCCTGGCGGGCCGGTACACACAGCGGCTTCAGGGACAGAATCTCTTCTGCATGGTGCTGCTGGCCGTGTGCGTGTTTCTGCTGCTCAAGGAGACCTGCTATCACTTCGGCCCGGGGCGGCGCTGGTGGAAATCGCTGCTCCGCCGGCTCTCGCCGCTCTCGTTCGGCGTCTACCTGATGCACGGCCTGGTGCTCCAGCTCCTGCCGCTGCTCGGCATCCGCATCCAATTCTGGCGCGGCGCGCTGCTGGGGCTGTTCGTGACGACGCTCACGTGTCTCGGCGGCATCTTCCTCCTCGCATCGGTGCGCCCGCTCTGCTACCCCTTCACGGGTCTCACCTACCGCGCCGCCTGCGGCAGCTGTAATCTCCGCTTCCTGACGCGGGAGAAAGTCAAATAAACGATCCCCCCGACGCCGTTTCGCGTCGGGGGGAATTTTTTACTTCAGCCTTACGCTCCGATGAGCGTCGGGAAATCCAGCAGGTCTTCGACCACATAGTCGCACCGGCAGTCGGCCTTCTCTCTCGGGCCGTACAGGCAGGTAGGCAGGCCCGCGTTGCGGCCGCCCTGCATATCAGAGGTGAGACTGTCGCCAAGGACGATAGCGCGCCTCCGCTTCTCCTCGCCGATCTCGCGGAAGATCAGGTCGAAAAAGCGCTTTTCCGGCTTCCGGCAGCCCATCTCCTCGGAAATAAACACGCCGTCGAACCGATCCTCCAGCCCTGACGCACGCAGACGGCGCTTCTGGCTGTCGGTCGTGCCGTTTGTGATGACGTAGACCTCACAGGCCGGGCGAAGGCGGTCGAGCAGCGTCTCGCAGCCGGGCATGAAGTTCCTGTGCCGCCAGAGGCGGTCGCCATAGATCCCGTTCGCCTCGGCCGGGTCTGCCTTCTCGCCCGTGAGAGCGAAAAACGCGCGGAACCGTTCGACGCAGAGTTCGTTCTTGGCGATCTCGCCGCGCTCGAAGCGCTCCCAGAACCGCTGATTCAGGGGCAGGAACTCCTCTGTCCGCGCAAGCGCGCCCGGCAGACCCATCGCGCCGAACGTGTCCCGCAGGGCCTGGCGGGAGCTGGCGGAAAAGTTGAACAGCGTATCGTCGAGATCGGCGAGTATGACGTTGTATTTCACATTTATTCTCCTCAGAGCTTCGCGCCGCAGCGCGGACAGTAGGCGAAACCAGGCTCCGCGGGGGCGCCGCAGTTCGGGCAGACGGGCCTGCCGCCGCCCGAAAACGGCAGTTCCGACGGGTCGAGGGATGTGACCTCGCCGCGCGCGACGCGCTTCCCCAGCTCCGGGCCGAGCTCGCAGGACGCGCCGCAGCAGCTCATGCGGGCGTAATAATGTTTGCCCCATTTGAACAGGGGAATGAAAAACAGGCTGAAGCAGGTATAGACAAGGAACACGCGCAGATGGCCGTACCGCCCGCAGACCGGACAGATGACCGTCTGGTCGAGCGCCAGCTCCTGCTCCTTCTGATCGATACCCATGACAAAAAACATGATAAAATCCCCCTTGTACCTACGGTAGCAGACCGGCGGCGGTTTAGCAAGACAAATTTTGCTGGTGGAACGCGGCGCGCCGTGGTAGAATAGGGATACGATTACCGATCTGAGGAGAAAAAACATGCAGTCAATTACACGACTTCTGGCCGCCGAGCTCGGCCAAAAGGAAACCTATGTAGAAAACGTCGTCGCCCTGCTTGACGAGGGCAACACCATCCCCTTTATCGCCCGCTACCGCAAGGAGAGCCACGGCGCGATGGACGACCAGACGCTTCGCCGCCTCGCCGAGCGCCTGACGTATCTGCGCGGCCTCGCCGAGCGGCGCGGGGAGGTCAAGGCCTCCATCGAATCGCAGGGCAGGCTGACGCCCGAGCTCGCGGCCGCTGTGGACGCCGCGGCCACAATGGCCGAGGTGGAAGACCTTTATCGCCCGTACCGCCAGAAGCGCCGCACGCGCGCCACCATGGCGAAGGAGAAGGGCCTTGCGCCGCTGGCCGACGCGCTCTTTGCCCAGACGCCCGGCCTGGCGGAGCCGGAAGTGCTGGCCCTCGGTTATGTAAACCCGGAACTGGGCGTGGCGACCGCGGAGGACGCGCTCGCGGGCGCGTCGGACATCGTCGCCGAGCGCATCTCCGACGACGCGGACATCCGCAAGTCCCTGCGCGGGATGATGGAACGCCGCTCCGTCCTCGTCTCGAAGAGCGCGAAGGAGGACACCGACTCGGTCTACCGCCTTTATTACGACTTCTCTCAGCCTGCCGCAAAGCTCCAGAGCCACCAGATCCTCGCCCTCAACCGGGGCGAGAAGGAGGGATTTCTGAAGGTCTCGCTCGTGACCGACCGCGACGAGGCCCTTCCGCTGATCCGCCGCGCCGCCGTCGTGCCGGGAAGCAGCGCAATGGCCTTTGTGCGCGCCGCGGCGGACGACGCGTGGGACAGGCTCCTCGCCCCGTCGATGGAGCGCGAGCTGCGCGCAGCGCTGACTGAGCAGGCCGACGAGAGCGCCATCCGCAACTTTGCGCTGAACCTCAAGCCCCTGCTGCTCCAGCCGCCGGTGCGCGGTCGCGTCACAATGGGCCTCGACCCCGGCTACCGCAACGGCTGCAAGGTTGCCGTCGTGGACGCGACGGGCAAGGTGCTTGACACCGCCGTGGTCTACCCCACCTTCTCCGCCGCGAAAAAAGAGGAGGCGATCGGCAAGCTCTCAGCCCTCATCCGAACGCACGGCGTGGAGCACATCGCCATCGGCAACGGCACCGCCTCGCGTGAGACGGAGCAGATGACCGTCGAGCTCATCCGGCGTGCGGGCGGCGGCGTGAGCTATATGATCGTCAGCGAGGCGGGCGCGTCGGTCTACTCCGCCTCCCCCCTTGCGGCCGAGGAATTTCCGCAGTACGATGTGAACCTCCGCTCCGCCGTGTCCATCGCGCGGCGCCTGCAGGACCCGCTCGCGGAGCTGGTGAAGATCGATCCCAAGGCCATCGGCGTGGGTCAGTATCAGCACGACATGCCCGAAAAGCAGCTCGACGAGACGCTTCGCGGCGTGGTGGAGGACTGCGTCAACGCGGTGGGCGCGGATCTGAACACAGCCTCGCCTTCGCTGCTACGCCAGGTCTCCGGTCTGACGGCGGCAACGGCGAAAAACATCGTGGCCTACCGCGAGGAAAACGGCGCATTCTCCTCCCGGCGGCAGCTTCTGAAGGTGCCCAAGCTCGGGCCGAAGGCGTTTGAGCAGTGCGCGGGCTTCCTGCGCGTGCCCGAGAGCCGCCAGGTGCTCGACCGCACAGCCGTCCACCCCGAGAGCTACGACGCGGCGGAAAAGCTGCTCGGCCTCTGCTCGCTCCATCTCGCCGATCTCGGCACGCCCGCGGCCGCCGCGCTGCCCGAGCGGCTGAAAGCCTGCGGCGAGGAAAAAGCCGCCGCGGCCTGCGGCGTCGGCGTGCCGACGCTCCGCGATATTGTGAAGGAACTTCTCAAGCCCGGCCGAGACCCACGCGACGAGCTGCCCGCGCCGATCCTGCGCACGGATGTGATGGATCTGAAGGACTTGAAGCCCGGCATGGTGCTCTCCGGCACGGTGCGGAACGTCATCGACTTCGGCGTGTTCGTGGACATCGGCGTTCATCAGGACGGACTGGTGCATATCTCACAGGTATGCGACCGATTTATCCGCCATCCCTCCGAGGTGGTCTCCGTGGGCGACGTGGTGCGCGTGGCCGTCCTCGAAGTGGATGAAAAACGCGGCCGCATCAGCCTGACGATGAAAAACCTGCCTGAATAAACCGCCGCGCGCAGTTCCTCCGAACTGCGCGCAGCTTTTATGTAGGGACGAACTGCCGTCCGCCCCTTTTCGCATCGGCCACAAAGAATTCTTCTGTGCGATACGCTTGACACGGTTCCGTCTCTCCCGCGTCTGATCCGTACCCCGGATGGAGCGTCGGATTCTGCCTGAAACACGTTCTTTCGTCGGTCCGCCTGATCGAAGCGGCTTTGGGAAATCCGTCTCTGTGCCCACCGTCAGTATGCGCAGCGTGTGTGGGTTTATTCCCGCGAATATCCGGCGCGGCTCGTCCATATCCTGTCATGAAAGGGGATGTTTTCCATGTCTGCTGTTTTGTGTGCCGCGATCGTATCCGCCGTGCTGCTGCCCGCGCTGTTCTGGCTGATTGCCGCGCCGCTGCGGCTGTTCTGGAAGCTCGTGGTCAACGCGCTCTGCGGCGCGCTCGCCGTGGTGCTGCTGAATCTGCTCGCGCGCTATACCGGCGTCGCCTTCGCGCTGAACTGGCTTACCGCTGCGATCGTGGCCGTGCTCGGCCTGCCGGGCGTGGGCGCGCTGCTGGTGATCCGCGTTCTGCTGCTCTAATCCTCCACGTCGGGCAGCGGCCGCCGCGCGGGGCCGTCGGTCCCCCAGCCCGGCAGCGGCAGGCGCTGCATTGCCCCGAATATGCGGGCCTTGAGGCCCGGATACGTCGCGGACAGGTTGTAGATCAGCTCCTTGACCTCCTGACGCTTGGTGTGCTTGTCGGCGGTACAGACGTTGTGCACGACCGGCAGCCGCTCCCGCTCGGCAAAGTGCGCAACCGTCTTCTCGCTCAGGTACAGCATGGGCCGGATCTGCGTGATGCCCGTACGGTCGAGATACGTCACCGGCTCGAAGCAGCTCAGCCGCCCCTCGAACAGGAGCGACATGAGGAAGGTCTCGACTGCGTCGTCGTAATGGTGGCCAAGTGCGACCTTATTGATGCCGCGCGCAAGGAGGATTTCGTTGAGCGCGCCGCGCCGCATCTTGGCGCAGAGCGAGCAGGGATTGGCCTCTTTCCGGTAGTCGAAGATCACCGGCCCGATCTGCGTGGTCTTGAGGGTGTAGGGCACGGCCAGCTTCCGGCACAGTTCCGCCACGCCCGAAAAATCCATTCCGCCGAGGCCCATGTCGATCGTCACGGCCTCCAGCTCGAAATGTTTCGGGTAAAATTCGCGCAGCCCCGCGAGCAGGACAAGCAGCGTCAGCGAGTCCTTGCCGCCCGAGACACCGACCGCGATGCGGTCTCCCTCTTCGATCATATGATAGTCGTCCGCACACCGGCGGACAAGGCCCAGCAGCTTTTGCATGGGGCGTCCTCTTTTCCTGCGCAAAAATGATTTCATCCGTTAGTATCATAGAGTATCAGAGAGCAAAACAGAGGATTTAAGAGCTTGCTCAGCCTGAAATAAAAATTTTGACATTTCCCTGTTGACACGGCTGCCCGGATATGTTATAAAGTGTAAGTGCGCATTTGGAAATATTGTATGCGCACCCGATGAATTTGTCAAAATTTTTATTTGGAAGGGTATCCTTCCCATTGGAGGAAATCGTAATGTCCACTACTATGGCCAAGAAAGAGACCGTACAGAGAAAATGGTACGTTCTCGATGCAGCCGGCAAGCCCTTGGGCCGCACCGCTGCGACCGCCGCCAAGCTTCTGCGCGGCAAGCACAAGCCCGACTACACCCCCAACGTCGACTGCGGCGATTTTGTCATCATCACCAATGTTGACAAGGCCATTCTCACCGGCAAGAAGGGTGAGAAGAAACTGTACCGCCATCACACCGGCTGGATCGGCAACCTGAAGGAAGTCAAATACCGCATCCTGATGGAAGAGCGCCCGGATTTCGCCATGGAGCTCGCCGTCAAGGGCATGCTGCCCAAGAATTCCCTTGGCAGAAGCGCCCTGACCCGCCTGAAGCTCTACACCGGTTCCGAGCACAACAACGCAGCCCAGAAGCCCGAAGCCTGGACTTTGGACTAATCAGGAGGTAACAGAGAATGTACGAGAGCAAAAGAACGTATCAGTACGGCACCGGCAGACGCAAGTCTTCCATCGCCAGAGTCCGCCTCTATGAGGGCGGCACCGGTTCTATCATCATCAACGGCCGGGACATCGACGAGTATTTCGGCCTCGAAACCCTTAAGCTCCTGGTTCGTCAGCCCCTCACCACCACCGAGACGCTCGGCAAGGTCGACCTTGTCTGCACCGTCGCCGGCGGCGGCGTGACCGGCCAGGCCGGCGCCATCCGCCATGGTGTGGCCCGCGCCCTGCTGAAGGTCAACCCCGAATACCGCGCCGCCCTGAAGGCAGCCGGTTTCCTGACCCGTGACCCGAGAATGAAGGAACGCAAGAAGTACGGTCTCAAAGCCGCACGTAAGGCGCCTCAGTTCTCCAAGCGCTAAATACTTCAAAAATCCCCGATACTTCAATGGTTATCATTTATTAAGACAATTATTGAACCGAGGGGTAAACGGTACGGCACAGGACAAGAAGCAGATGTTCAAACGAACATCTGCTTCTTGTTTATGTGCGCCGGCATGGGCGGTAACTTGGCGGTGAAAGCCAGCTGCGCGCTCGGCAGCAGGAAGCGTTATCCGACGGCAAGAGGGTCCGCCGCGAGACGGAGTCTAAAGGAAGCCGGATGTCAGGGCAAAGTTTCGGGTTGGCGAGCAGGAACCTTATACAAGGCCAAACAGGAACGGACAAGTTTGCATAACACATCATTTTATAATAATCTGCCGCCCCTGTTGTCCCATTGGCAACAGGGGCGGCGGTATCAGGATTTTATTTTGCGGTTATGCTCTGTCGGCCTCGCCGCACGCAGGACAATTATCCCATCTTTTCCGGTTCTTCGGTTTTGCGAAGCAGGCTCTTGCCCGTCTCCCGATCGAAGAGGTGCAGCAACGCGGGGTCGAACGTAAAACCGATTTTGCTGTGCATCGAAACTTTGCTCAGATCGATTTCCGTCGTCGGAATGACGGCCACCACATCCGCGCCACCCGCGTTCATGTGCAGGTGCACCTCGCTGCCCATCATCTCGTAGACATCCATCGTCGCCTGAATACTGTTGCTCGCCAGCGTTAGGTGAACCGGGCGGATGCCCGCAATCACCGTCCCAGCGGTTTGGCTGTTCGCCTTCAGCAGTTCCTGCTGCGCCGGCGTTAGCTCGTAGCTGATTCCTTGAATCTCAACGACATACTTCCCGTCCGCCAACTTCAGCTCGGCGTCGTTGAAAAAGTTCATCTGCGGCGTGCCGATAAAGCCCGCCACGAAAAGGTTCGCCGGATGGTTAAAGACCTCCTGCGGCGTCCCGATTTGCTGGATGAAGCCGTCCTTCATAATGACGATTCGATCTCCCAGCGTCATCGCCTCGGTCTGGTCGTGCGTCACATACACAAATGTCGTATTGATCTTCTGCCGCAGCTTGATAATCTCCGCGCGCATCTGATTTCTCAGCTTTGCGTCGAGGTTCGAAAGCGGCTCGTCCATCAGAAGAACGCGCGGCTCACGCACGATGGCGCGGCCGATGGCGACGCGCTGCCGCTGGCCGCCGGACAGTGCCTTCGGCTTGCGGTCGAGGTAGTCGGTGATGTCTAGGATGGCCGCGGCCTCGCGGACCTTCTTGTCGATCTCCGCCTTTGGCGTCTTGCGCAGCTTCAGCGCGAACGCCATGTTCTCATAGACCGTCATGTGCGGATAGAGCGCGTAGTTCTGGAAGACCATCGCGATGTCGCGATCTTTGGGTGCGACGTCGTTCATCAGGGTATCGCCGATGTACAACTCGCCCTCGGTGATCTCCTCGAGCCCTGCGATCATACGCAGCGTTGTGGATTTGCCGCAGCCTGACGGGCCGACCAGAACGATGAATTCCTTGTCCGCAATTTCCAGATTGAAATTCTGGACCGCCACCACGCCCTTCTCCGTGATTTGGAGATTGGCCTTGGGCTCGTCGGAGCCGTGCTCCTCTTTCTTTTTCTTTTTCTTCCTGTCGTCGCCGGAATTGGGATAGATTTTCTCGATGTTCTTCAGGATTACCTTTGCCATAATTTTAGCTTTAGCGCCGGTGCCTACGCACACGGGGCCTCGCGACAGGCCGCAGCGGGCCGCATCGCTTTACGGCAGGTCTCCACACTGCCGCACCGCAAGCCAATCGGATTTTCCTCCTTTATTTTCTCCGCGCGCGCTATTGGAGTGGAGTAGCGTGCCGGAATAGATTGACACTCCAACTCAGCTGATTTTTGGACGGTTAAGCCGCTCGCCGACGGCTCCGCCGGGATGGATGAGCGCGAACAGGCTCTCCTCATAGCCTGTCTCCTCGATCAGCGTGGCCTGCCGGGCGTGAAAGATCCCGCACAGCGCAGTGGATCTGATCGTCCCCCGACTGTTGTAATTGTCGGTCTCCCGGTTCACATGCTGCTTGAGCGCGACGTCCGCGCCGGCGGCTTTCAGGTTTTCCGGTAAGACGTCCGTCATGCCTCGGCCCGGGCGAGGCGTATCCATATAAGGCGCCAGAATGATCAGATGCTTCGTATGTTTCGCCACGCGGCGGATGTCTACATACGGCGTGGTGAGCATAACGTCGATGTCATAGGTTTCCGCGGCCGCATCGGCGGCCAGCGCATATTCCAGCACCTTATCCCCGCAGATATAGTTTTTTGTGACGATCTCAAAATACGGCAGCCTGATGACGGGTTTCATGCTCATTCCTCTGTCAGCGCTGATTTTTCCGCCTAATGTCATGCAATTCGACTTCTTCATATGTAACATAACAATCGCGAAGATTTATCAATATGATATATTTGGTCTGTCCAAAAGTCAATCATATTTTCCTATTGATTCTTATTTTATAAAATAGTATAATAATTATCGTAAAATAACTGTCTATATTTTCTATTAGTACCTTCATAACGAAAATTACATTTTCTACATTTGGCAGGAGTGAACTGGTATGCACACCGCAGCGCTGAAAATTGACACACGCCGCAAAAAAATTCTGGACCGTCTGGTGAAGGACTCCAGCGTCAGCGCCGCCGCGCTGAGCCGGGAGTTGGGGGTTTCCGTCGTGACGATCCGCAACGATCTGGACGCTCTGGAGCGCAGCAGCTGTCTGACCCGTGTACAGGGCGGCGCTGTTCTCAAAAAAAGCTCCGCGCGGCCTCTCGTTTCCTGCGAGACGGAAAAACTTTTGATTGCGGACGCCGTAAGCAGGATAGTCAAGGACGGCGACACGCTCTTCTTGAATTCCGGCACCACCACGGAAAAAATCGCCGAGGCGCTGCTTTCACACAAAAGCCTGAATATTGTCACAAGTTCCATCGTCGTCGCAACCACATTGAGCGCGGTTTCTTCTTTTCGCGTCATCCTGCTCGGAGGAGAGATTAACCCACAGTACGGCTTTACCAAGGGGGGCGACGCACAGGAGCAGCTGCGGAAGTATCAGGCCGATTACGCGATTCTTTCCGTAGACGGCGTGAGCATGATGGGTGGAATCACCACTTACCACGCCGACGAAGCAATCATCGCGCAGATGATGGCCGAGCAGGCAAGCCAGCTTATCATTGCAGCCGATCACACAAAAATCGGCCATGCCGGCTTTTCCATGATATGCCCGGCCAAAAAGGTTTCCACGCTTGTCACAGACCCCGGCGCGCCGCAAAACAGCCTGGAGGAAATTGCAGCCGGCGGCATTTCGGTTGTCATTTTGCCCACAGGCAACGCGCCGCGCAGAATGAGGCCTGCCAAATTGCCTTAGGTGTACACAAAAATACTGCGTGTGCAAAATTTGCCCCAGGCGGAACACTCGTTCCGCCTGGGGCTTTGTTATAGCACAATTTAACGCCAATATTGTGCATATTGTACATATTTTGTGGTTTTAGTCTCATTATTTGCACGATTTCGAATTAGTTTTTCCATTAAAATAAATGATTTTCTCTTGCATATGCTAAACGCGGCGTCTATAATATGGCAAAATGAATGTTTCAAGTAACGTGCACTCGCATGTATTTGCTTGATTTTCTGGACAAGGAGAGATTATGGATCAACGCAGATCAACATTGAAGGATGTGGCCATGCGCTCCGGTTATGCTCTGCGCACTGTCAAAAAAGTGTTGAATAACGAAGGTACCACTCGCGATTCAACAAAAAGTGCTGTTTTGCGCGCTGCCAATGAACTGCATTATCGGCCGAACCGCCTGGCCAGTGTTCTGGCAAAAAGTCATCAGATTAAACTGGCTGCGGTTTATTCGCCTGCCTGTAAAGCCTACTTCCCGGAAGTGAAACACGGATTTGAGCGTTTTGTCGAAGATTATCGCGACTACGGTTTCGAGGTAGAATATGTGACATGTCCCAGGAAGGGCTACGAAGCGCAGAAGCCGCTGCTTAACGCCCTGATTGACCGCGGCGACATCAGCGGCATCATTTTGCAGCCTGTTGACATCATGCAACTCAACGGCAGCATCAGAGCGCTGAACCAGAGCGGAAAGCCGGTTATCACCTTCGGTGCCGATGCGCCTGGCAGCGGCCGGCTGTGCTACATTGGGCCGAACGCCTATAAGTCCGGCAAAATCGGCGCTCAGATTCTCGCGAACTACATTGGAAAGGAAGGAAAAGTCTGCGTCATCAGCGAAACAAGCGGCCATATGCAAACCATTGAAAGAAATCGCGGCTTTGTCGATATGATGCGTGAGGCCTATCCAAAGATTAAAAGCGTCGGCATGATTCTGGCAGACGATTCCAACTCTTATTACGAAATGGCAACTACTGTTCTCGCCGACCCAAATCTAAACGCGCTTTTCTGCATGGATGCAAATACTTTCCTCGCCGGGCAGGCACTGCGTGATCTGGGCCGCACGGACGTCGTGCTGATGGGCTTCGACCTCTCCCCGGAAACGGCTTCTCTGATGCGTGATGGCTATATTCAGGTCATCCTGGAGCAGGATCCCGAAACCTTCACTTACCGTGCGGCGCAGCGAATGGCAGAATACATTCTTTACGGCGATGTGCCGCCCGACGTAATCAATACAGATATCCGTCTGGTGACCAGTCAGTGTCTGTAAAGGGTGCGGCTCTCGTTCAGGTTTTGAAAACGCTCACGGCACGGCGGCCCACCCTCAGGCGCGGAAAACTTAGTTATTTGGTTGTTCTAAAAATGCACTCGGTGCTACTTTTAAGCGCAAAATCCGCAACGTTCGCTCAAAACGCGCCGCTTGACGCAATCAATACAGATATCTGTTCGGCGGCCAGCCTGTCTGTTCGGTCCGGCTCTTGGGCTCTATGCTTGGAGAACGGCAGCGGCATGGCGACTGACCCTACTGCGTGATAAGCTTAATCATTCGGTTGTCCTAAAAATGCACTCGGTGTTACTTTTGAAGCAAAACGTGCGCTATACACTCGCAGCAACTGTCTTGAGAGGAATGAAGGACATGAAACAGGGATACCTGATTGGCGCGGACATCGGCACTACGCGGGCAAAGTGCTACCTATACCGCACGGATGGCACTTTGCTCCGCAGCGCCGTCCGCAGCTATCCGTCCACACATGATAGCGCCGTGCGTTGCGAGCAGAGCGCGGAGGATTGGTGGAGCGCGTTTACAGCGTGTGTGCGGGAGTGCTGCGGTGCCGTCGCCGACTTGGAGCACGTTCTCGCGATCTGCCTTTCCACGCAGGGCGGCACGCTGGTGCCGGTCGATGCGGACGGGAAACCGCTCCGACCGGCAATTGTCTGGAGCGATTCCCGCTGCGAGGCGGAGAGAGAAATTCTCTGTCTGGATTGCAGCCCTGCGTACATATTTTCCACAACAGGCTGGTCGCTCAGCAGCGGTCTGAATGCGCTTCAAATTCTCTGGCTCAAGCGAAATGATCCCGAAGTCTTTCAAAAAACGGAGCGTTTTCTGTCTGTTCCCGATTTTATGAGCCTGCGCATGACCGGCCGCGCTGCAGTTGACGCTTCCAACGCCGGCATCAACCAACTCGCCGATGTTCGTTCCATGACCTGGGATGAAAAAATCCTCAAGGCGGTTGGCATCGGCGCGGAACAGCTCGGTGAGATTGTTCAGAGCGGCGACATTGTCGGTCCGCTGACGCAAAGCGCGGCAGATGCGCTCGGTCTGAGCACATCGACACTTGTGGTGGCCGGAGGTCACGACCAGTACTGCGCCGCGCTCGGCGCGGGTGCGATTCGGGCCGGAGACGTCTTTATCGCGACAGGCACCTGCTGGGTCGTTGCCGGAGTTTCCGAACAGCCCTCAGAGCGGTGCTGCTTTAGCCGCCATACTGTCCCCGGCCTCTGGGGCGCGCTCATCTCGCAGGAGTCCGGAGGCTCCTGTCTGGAGTGGTTTCGAAGCAACCTGTGTTCTCCCGACGCAAACAGCTATGAGGATATCAATCGTCGGCTTGCGGCAGTCGATACCGGCGATCTGCTGTTTTATCCGTTCTTCAGCGGCATCTCCTATCCGAAAACCGACGCTCATGCGAGGGCTGCGTTTCGCAACCTGTCTCTCTGTCACGGACGAGATCACATGGGCCGCGCCATTCTGGAGGGCGTCTGCGCACAGGTCGCATGGATGCTTGACGCCTTCAGAACAGGCGCTCAGCAGGAGATTAAAATGGTCGGCGGCGCGACTAACAGCCCGCTGTGGGTGCAAATCATGGCGGATACTCTGAATCTGCCGATTGCTGTGCCGCATCTGCCCGACGTCGGCTGCGCGGGCGCCGCAATTCTGGCGGGTGTGTCGATCGGCGCATTTGAGAGTTACCAGCAGGGCGTCGATGCCTTCAGCCCTGAAACGCGCGTGGTTCTTCCTGACAAAGAGGTTTCGTTCTACCAGAACAAGCTGCAAAAATACAAACGGGATTTCAAGCAACTCTTTGAAGCCGTTGTATAAAATCATTATTTGGGAGGAAAGAAACAATGAAAAAGCGCACATCTCACGTCTTGGCAATTCTTCTGGCCGTATGTCTACTCTTTTCCATGCTTGCCGGCTGCAGCAGCAAATCCGCGAAAACGGATACACAGGATACGCAGAGCACAGCGGCTGCCGAAACCACAGTGGGCGCCGACACGCAAAGTGCCGCGGCAAGCACTGACAACCTGCCCAAGGAAAACGTCACAATCACCCAGCTGGTGTGGATGCCCGATAATCCCGATATTCCCCTGGCTGTCGCGGATGCTTTTATGAAAAAGTATCCGAACGTAACCATCGACACACAGATGCAGTCCGGCTCCCCGGAAGAATCCATTCAGCCCAAGGCCGCCGCGAAGCAGATGCCAGACCTTCTTTCCATTGATCCGGGCTCCTATGCTTCTTCTCTGGCGGACGAAGGCCTGCTGATGGATCTGTCCGACACCAAATGCTGCAACAATCAGTTGGAAAGTGTCGCCAGCCAGTTTGTCAGCGACAAGGGTGTCAAATACGGCATTTCCGGCGGCCTTTGCACCTGCCTGATTTATTACAACAAGGACATGTTCGCCGACGCTGGTATCACCGAATTTCCCTCCAATTATCAGGAATTGCTTGACGCCTGCAAGAAGCTCAAGGCTAAAGGCTACACCCCGATGGTCTACACCGGCGGCGACGCGAACACCCTCTCCAACGCCAACTTCTCCTATGGCATGTCTCAGTATCTCATCAAGGGCGACTCCAAGGTGACCGATCAGATCAAGAAGAACGAGTATACCTTTACCGGCGACGAGGCGCTCAAAAAAGTGCTTGACCGCACAATTGAGCTTCCCCTTCAGGGCTACTGCAACGATGGATGGGCATCCACCGGCTATGACGAGTCCTGCCAAATGTTCACGGCCGGCGATGTCGCCATGATCTTCAACGGCACGTGGCTTGCCGGCTCTCTCCTCTCGGACGACGTCGGGTTTGATGTTGGCTGCGCTCTGCCCCCCTGGAACGACAAGGGTGAAGACCTTGTCCCTGTGGTGTCCTCAGAAACCGGCTTCGCCTGCGGCAACACCGGCTCGGACGCGCAGAAAGCCTACGCCAAAGCCCTGTTGGAGTTCTGGAACGGGGAAGGCTACGCCTTGTATCAGAATCCGCGCGGGCTTGTCCCCGCTTTCAATAGCGACTCCATCTCCTGCAAGATTGTGCTGGATCAGCGGATTGCTGATGTCATTGCCAAAGCCAATTCGTACCCGTCCAGCAGCCCGCTCTATTTTGTCTATCTTCCCACCGCCATCGATCAGCAGAAGATCATTCAGGAACTTCTGCTCGGCACGATGACCACCAGCGAAGCATGCGCGGCGTTTGATGCTGCCAAAGGCAAGTAATTGACCGATCCGCCGGCTGTTCGGCGCGAAGCGGAACAGCCGGCGGTTTTTATCACCAGACAGTGATCCACACGGGGTTTATCACGGAGCCCGTCCCGTATGAGCATGGGAGGTACAACTTGATTAAGAAAAAAAACGCTTCTTATCTTAAAAGCCAGAGACTGCGCTCACGCACGGAAGTCCTTTTCGCTCTCCCCTCAATGCTGATCGTGTTTGTTTTTCTTGTTCTTCCTATCATTCTTTCCCTGGCGCTCAGCTTCACAGACTGGAACGCGCTGAATTGGAAATTTCACTTCGTCGGTCTTCATAATTACCGCTTTATCTTGGCAACCGGTGCTTTCTGGCAGGTCATCGGAAATACGCTGTTTCTGACGCTGGTCTATACGGTACTGCTCAATGTCCTAGCTCTGATCATTGCGTCCGTTGTTTATCGCATGAAACAGAGAATCGGAAGCCTCTGCAAATCCGCCATGTTCCTGCCTAATTTACTTGCTCCTGTTGTTGTAGGCTTTATCTGGCTGCTGATGTATCAGTACTCCAACGGCATAATTAACAAAATACTCGGCTCCTTCGGGGTCGGCAAGATCAACTGGCTGGGCAGTCCCCATCTGGTGCTCCCGTCCATCAGCGTGACGTGCGTCTGGTTTGCGCTGGGCTACTACCTGATGATCTATATTGCCGGCATGACGACAATCCCCAAGGAGCTCTATGAGTGCGCCGACGTGGAGGGTGCAAACGGATTCCAGAAATTCTTTAAAATCACGCTTCCCATGCTGGCGCCATCCATCACCATCAACGTCATTCTCTCCACCATCGGCGCTCTGGCAATTTTTGAAGAGCCCATGGTTATGACCAACGGCGGTCCCGGCAATCTCTCAGAAACGCTGGGCCTGCAGATTTACCACATGGCCTACACCAAGCTGAATCAAGGCGCCGCACTGGCAACAGCCATGTTCATGATAATTCTCGCGCTGATTATTGCGTTCGCGGAATTCGCCATTCTGAAGCGTAGGGAGGATATATACTAATGAGCAAACATCGTCCGGCTAAATTGAAAGCATCCGGCCGTCCGGGGCGTATCTTTGTCTATGTATACACCATCCTGACCGCTCTTCCGCTTTATTTTGTTTTGATCAACGCCTTCAAGAGCAACAAAGACATCAAGCGCAATCCGTTCATTATCACCGTCAAAACCTTTACACTGGAGCCGATTCAGCGCGCGTGGAAGCTTCTGCGCTATCCCACCACTTTTGCAAACAATCTAAAGCTCTTGATTATCAGCACCATTTTTCTGGTTGCGTTTGCTTCCATGGCGGCCTTCGCCATCTCGCTTACCCGCGGCAGATTCCTTAAAAAATACTATTCGGTGACCATCGGTGTCATGACGCTGCCGTTCACCCTCGCCATGGTGCCCCTGGCTACCATCATGAAAACGCTGGGCCTCAATAACTCTTATCTCGGCACCTCGTTCGTCTATGCGGCCTGCACCATTCCCTTCGCAATTTTTCTCTACTGCGGCCATATTAAAACCATCCCCAAGGAAATCAACGAGGCCGCCATGCTGGACGGCTGTTCCCTGATGCAGACATACTGGTACATCTATATGCCGCTCCTCAAGGCGGCGACCGGCACAGTTGTAATTCTGCGCAGCGTCTTTTTCTGGAACGATTACCTGATTGCCTATGTTACACTCTCCAAAGTATCCATGCAGCCGCTGATGCTCACGCTCTATTCCTTCGCCTCGCAGAGACTGTCCAGCTTTGATTTACTGTTCGCCGGCACCCTCCTTGCCAGCCTGCCAATCATTATTCTGTTTGTCAGCGCTCAAAAGTACTTTGTCGGCGGTGCCATGGCGGGCGCTGTCAAAGGCTGAGCATATCTCACAACCGGAAAGGAATTTTAAAATGAGCCAAATTAAAATTGGTTACTTGCCCCTATACATCAAGCTGTACGACGACTCCGAGCCCGACGCGCGGATTCCCATGGTCGCATATATGCACGAGTGCGTCAGGCAGCTTAAAAACGCAGGCCTTGAGGTTGTCTGTGCAAACGTCTGCCGTCTCAAGGAGGAATTTGACGACGCCATCGCGACGTTTAAGGCAGCGCACGTGGACGCCGTCGTTACGCAGCACCTTGCCTACTCCCCTTCCCTCGAGTCCATTGGGGCACTGCTGTCGCTGAACGAGATCCCGATCGTCATTCTGGACACGACTCCTGACTATGATATTTCCGGTCAGATGTACATACACGATGCGATCATGAGCAACCACGGCATTCACGGCGTTCAGGACATGTGCTGTATGCTTCGGAAAAACGGCAGATCCTACACGCTCTGCGTTGGCCATCTTTCGGACAGCGGCGTTATTTCTCAGGTCGCCGCGGCCTGTCGGGCCGCAAAAGCCGCGCGGCAGTTCCGTGAAGCGAGGATTGGCTCGGTCGGCGGGTCCTTCAAGGGCATGGGTGACTTCTATCTCACTCCCGACAGCCTGAAAAAGCAGATCGGCGCGGATATCTTTTATCTGGACCCAGCCTCATCCGAACGCTATCTGAGCGAGGTTACCGATGACGAATTGCGTCAGGAGATTGACTGGGAAAACGAACATTTTCAGAGTGAGATCAAAAATCATGAAAACCACGCGTTGGCCGTCAAATCCGGCCTCGCGCTGCGCCATTGGATGAAGGCACAGGCATTGACGGCAATCACCGTGAACTTTCTCTCCCTGCAAGAGTCCGGACTTCCCAAGATGCCGTTTACGGAGTGTTGTAAGGCGTTGATGCGCGGACAGGGCTATGCCGGCGAAGGCGATGTTCTGACCGCCGGCCTCGTGGGCGCGCTGCGGACCGTCTATCCCGACACGACCTTCTCCGAAATGTTCTGCCCCGACTGGAAAAATGATATGATTCTTCTCAGCCACATGGGTGAAATGAACCTGAATCTCTCTCAGTGGAAGCCCGTTCTCGCTGACGCCCCGTTCTCGTACAACAGCACCGGCGATACCGCGGCGGCCTACGGCTGCCTTCGCGCCGGAGATGCCGTACTCGTGAATCTGGCACCCATGCAGGAGGGGTTCAGCATGATCGTCACACCTGTGTCCATGCAGGATGTGGGACGTGATGACAATGTCTACCGCCACGAGAACCAAGGCTGGATGAAACCCTTGCTTCCCGTCAGGGACTTTTTGAAGGCATACTCCGAACTCGGCGGCACTCATCATTGCGCTCTTGTCTACCATTCCACGGCGGAGGAGTTGAAAACCTTCGGACGCATGATGGGCTTTAATTGTCACATCATCGGCTGACAAACCGCTTTCCCGCAAACTTTTATTCATGAATGAGGTGCAATTATGGCGCTTTTAACCGTGAATTTCCACGACAAAGAGGTCTATGAGTCGCAGCTCAAAGACTTTCTGCCGAGCAAAATAATCGACTGCCACACCCATATCTGGCTGGATGAATTCGACCATGCCGCCGCGCAGAGGGATCACCGTTCCTGCGCCTGGCCGAGCATGGTGGCCAAGGACAATCCCATCGAGGATCTGCTGGAGACCGATCGTCTCCTGTTCCCAGATAAAAAGGTTATTTCCACTCTATACGGCCAGACGCTGGCCACCATCGATCTCAAGCGGAACAACGACTACGTCGCAAAGGCCGCTCAGGCCAACAATTTTCCGGCTCTCTATGTCGTTCACCCCGCACAAAGCGCCGAGGAAGTGGAGTCTTACATCGACGCGCACCCCTGCTTCAAGGGTCTGAAGGTATATCTGGAATTCGCACCGTCCTATATCCCCAGCGATGAAATCAGAATCTACGACTTTCTGACGCCGAAGCATCTGGCGCTGGCTAACCGGAAGCACTGGGTCGTACAGCTTCATATCGCGCGTCCCCGCCGTCTTGCAGACCCGATGAACTATGTGCAGCTTCTGGAAATTGAGCAGAGATATCCCGACCTACAGTTGATGATCGCGCATCTCGGCCGTGCCTACGCGGATGAGGATGTGGGAAACGGCTTGGACTACCTGAAGAATACGCAAAAAACCATGTGGGATTTTACTGCCAACACCAACCAGCACGTTATGGAGCGGGTGCTGGAGCAGTTCGGTTCCGGCCGTTTCATGTACGGCACCGACTTTCCGATTTTCCGCATGAAAGCGCGCCGCGTGGTGGAGAACGGATTCTATATCAATGAGATTCCGCGCGGCAGTCTGGGCGACGTCTCCGAGGATGCCCACATGCGGGAAATTGACGAGCCTGAGGCTGATAAAATCACCTTCTTCATCTACGAGGAGATTCTGTCCTGCAAGCGCGCCTGCGAAGCACTCGGTCTCGGCAAGTCAGATGTTCAAAAGATTTTTTACGGCAACGCAGCCCGCATCTTCGGCGTTGCCTGACGTTTAAGGGAGCTGCAAGATGTCACAAAGCCCGAACGGTCCGGGAAAACCAGAAAGCACCCGAGAGAATTCCCCGGCTGCCCGGGCAATCGGTTGGCGTCGCTGCTTTCATCTGATGAAAGCCTATGCGTGGCAGCTCATCAAGCTCAACCTGCTGACCGTGCTGCTCTGTCTGCCGGTCTTGACGATGCCGGCCGCCCTATGCGCCATGGCACGCGTGGCCATGAAGCTCACGCGCGACGGCTGCTGTCTGATCTGGGCCGAATGGAGGGCCGAATTCCGGAGGGAGCTTTCCCGGAGCATCCTCTACGGCCTCGTGTGGCTTCTGCTTGCCGGCGCGGACGCCGCGCTGCTCTACAGTGCCGTCACCAGCCTGTCCGGCGCGGCTGCCTGTCTGGGCATTGCTCTCGGCGTCGCCGCGTCTCTCCTGTTGCTGGTTCATGCCGCCTATACCTACGCTCTGTTCGCCATCATCGACCTGCCGTGCCGCAGCAACCTCTATAACGCTTGTGTGTTAAGCCTGACGGAAGGAGGCGCATTTTTTTCGCTCCTGCTCGTTGCGGTTCTCGCGTGGCTCTTTGTCATGGCGCTTCCCTATTCGCTGCCCGCATTTATCCTGTTTCTCCCCGTCGCCGTGGCGCTGGCTGTCAGCACAATCGTCGACCCGGTCATTGAAAAGCGGATTATCAGCCCGTACCAAAAATAACCGCCCGACAGGCTGAACTATCAATGTCTATAACGAGGAAAATGAAAAATGCAATTATCTGAAAAAGCGCAGAAATGCAGGCTTTCTCCAATGCGAAAGTTTTACCCGTATTCCGTCAAGGCGGAGAAGGCCGGGAAAAAAATCTATCATCTGAACATCGGCCAGCCGGATATTCCGACACCGAAGGCCTACTTTGAAAGCGCGCATGAGTTCAGCCAGCCGGTGCTGTCCTACGCCCCCTCTCCCGGAATTCCAGCCATGCTCCGCTCGATTCAAAACTATTACAAAGGGATTCACGTTGACCTCGATGAATCTGACATTCTCATCACCACCGGCGGCAGCGAGGCGCTCCAGATTCTGATGCTCTGCATTCTGGATCCGGGCAGCGAGGTCATCATTCCCGAGCCGTTCTATCCCAACTATAATACTATGGTCTGCGCGGCAGGCGGCTGCGTGCGGCCGATCTCCACCTGCCCCGAGAACGGCTATCGCTTTGTTGACCGCGAGCGGATTGAAGCGCTGATCAATGACGAAACAAGGGCTATCATGGTGACGAACCCTGGCAATCCCACCGGCGTTACGCTTAGCCGTGAGGAGATGCGCGTTCTCGCGGACGTGGCAAAGGCGCATGACCTCTACCTGATTGGAGACGAGGTATACCGCGAATTCGTTTACGGCGGCGGCCCGCTGCTCTCCATGGCACAGTTCGATGACGTAACGGAAAACGTTGTGGTCATCGACTCCGTTTCCAAGCGGTTTTCCGCCTGCGGCGCCAGAATCGGCGCTCTGATTTCCAGAAACAAAGCTCTCATGGCGCAGGCCATGAAGTTCTGCCAGGCCCGTCTCTCTGTGGCCACGCTGGACCAGATCGCCGCGACGGCGCTCTACCGCTATGGTGCCGGTTACTTTGATTCGATTCGTGCGGAATACAAAAAGCGCCGGGACACCTGCGTCTCCATGCTCAGTACCATTCCGGGCGTGGTATGCGCCGAACCGCAGGGCGCGTTTTATATTATGGCAAAGCTGCCGGTGGACGATGCGGACTCCTTCCAGAAATGGCTGCTCGAGTCGTTCGACGATCGGGGCGAAACTGTGATGTTCGCACCGGGCGGCGGCTTCTACGCGACGCCGGGTAAGGGGTTCGACGAAATCCGTATTGCCTACGTGCTGCGACAGGAGGAGCTCGAGCGCGCGATGCAGCTCCTTAAAACAGCCATTGAGCAGTACCGCAGAGAAGTTATGAAGGTCTGAGCACGCCGCGCCGCTGCGTTTGAAGCGGCGATATGAGATGGAGGGAATTTATAATGGAGCACTTGGACGCGTGCGCCCAAACGCGAAATTACGGCTGCCGTATCCGGCAGTATATCTATCAGGGAATCGCCATGCTTTCTCTGGAAAACCAGAAAATCAAGGTCGTGTTCGCGCTGGGGAAGGGCGCTGACATTGTTGAGTTTTTATACAAACCAACCGACATTGATTTTATGTGGCATTCGTTCAACGAGCTGAATAACGTCAATCACGTTCAGACGATTCCTGCTGCGGAGGGCTCGTTCCTCGACACATACGTCGGCGGCTGGCAGGAGCTCTGCCCGACCTACGGCTCAAGGGCCATGTACTGCGGCGGCAGCATCGGCGCGCACGGCGAAGCATGTCTCTATCCGTGGGACGCGCAGATTCTGCAGGATACACGCGAATACGTCGAAGTAAAACTCACGCTCCGCACCACACGCAGCCCGTTTCTTCTGGAGAAAACCGTTGGTCTGCAGGAGAACGAGGCAAGGCTCGCGCTGCATCAAAAAATCACAAACCTTGGCTCTGTCACGCAGGACTTCATGTGGGCGCACCATCCGGCCTTCGGCGTTCCGTTTCTGGACGACAGCGTGCGGCTTCACCTGAAAGGGACGCCCCGCGTCACCGTCCCCGAGGCAACCATCGCGCACCGGTGTCCCTTCGCAAAGGAAACCACCGGCGTCTGGCCAACGCTCCCGGGCCGCGATGGCAGAGCCGTGGACATGAGCCGCGCCTACGCGCCTAACGATAAACTTTATATGGAGTATTTCATTTCCGAGCTTGCAGAGGGCCGCTATGAGCTGGTGAATCACCACATGGGCCTCGGCATGAGGATGAGCTGGGACCCCTCGGTCTTCCGCTATCTGTGGGTCTGGGGACTCTACTGCGGCATCGAGGAATATCCGTGGTATGGCCGCGCCTATGTCATGGCCGTCGAGCCATGGTCCTCGATGCCAGCCGACTTTGAAACCGCGCAGAAAAACGGAACTGTGCTTCATCTTGCGGCGAACGCGTGGAAAGAGACGGATTTCACCGCTGAAGTGTTTCAGCAAGAGGATAGGTAAAGTTTATTATTTTCAGCGCATACGGGAGGGCCCGGCCGCCAAACTGGCGACTGGGCCCTCCCTTCTCAAATGATGCGCGCCAACTGTGCAACACCGGAGGATTTTCCGGCATAGCTTGACGCCGTTTGCGCGGAAAGCGGCAAGGGCCTGTGCACTGCGGCGTTCTCGAGCAGAACGTTCAAGCGTGTGCGCTGCCGCCCAATCGACCGGACGCGGCGGATCAATTTCCTCAGCTGCATCGACGTGACAAGCGTCTTGCGTGCCGAGCGGTCCAAAGAGCAGGAGCTGGCCGGGGCCGGAACATGACGGAGAAAGCGAACTGCGCCGTCCACAGCTTCCTGTCCGACTTGAGTCACGACCTGCGCACGCCGCTCAACGGCATCCTCGGATTTGCTGACCTGGCGTCGAAAACGGACGACCCGGTCAGAAAGCAGGAGTACCCTGTAAAAATTCCGGCCTCCGGCGACGTCATGCTTTCTCTTGTCAAAGACGTTCTCGATATGTCCAAGACAGAGAGCGGAGAAACGGAACTGCTCCCCCGAGCGATTACCGGCCGGAGCCTTTTGGGGAGGCATTGTGGATTCTGTGCATCTCATGGTGGAAAAGGAACACATTTGCCTGGGCAGTTCAGAGTATTTGCAGTATTTTGCTTTTTCAACTACTCTCCGATCCATGGTACGGCTGAGAGAAGGAGCGTCGCCGTACAGGAAGCCGAAGCATAAAAGGCCCGCTTTTCAACGAAAAATTGAAAAGCGGGCCTTGTTCAGCTTTAGCGATTCCGGATGACCCGGATGGAAGAGATCCCGTAATAGGCGAATACCTCCGCGGCGTCCGGCGCAATGCGCTCGCCGCCCACCACCACGGGTACCGCCGGGGGGCAGCCCACCGTCGGCGCGGCCAGAACCCGACCCACGGCCCGCGCGGCGGACACGGCTTCGCTCGGGGAAAAGGCGGCCTCCCGGGGTGAGCAGACTGTCTCGGGCGGAGAGAGGAGAAGGGCTGGCCGGCGGATCGCGCCCCGGCGCGGATTGCCGCCCAGCGCGGACCGTATCCGCGCAAAATCCCGCTCCGGATTCTCCGGCGTGGCCATCAGCACCACAAAGTCCGGGTCGGCATACTCGCACTCCACACCGCCCCGGCGCAGCAGGGCGGCGGCTTCCCTGCCGTCCCAGCCGCTCTTGGCGGCGGCGATTGTGAGCTTCAGCGGATCGCTCGGAGCGGTGCGCCAGCCATTGCTCCGCAGCTCGGCCCGCAGGGCCTCCAGCCGTGCCGCGCAGGATGCCAGCCGCCCGGGGTACTCTTCCGCCAGACAGCGGTTCGCCAGATCCAAGGATTGCAGGACCAGGTAAGAGGGGCTGGTGGAGCCGAACATCGCCAGTGCCCGTTTGCCGTTTTCCGCAAAATCCGCCGGGGCCTCCCGGCCCACATGGAGGTAGGCTCCTCCGGTGAGCACCGGCAGCGTCTTGTGGGCAGAGTCGCAGCAGAGATCCGCTCCCAGGTCGATGGGATGGGCAGCGCCGGGCAGAAATTTGAGATATGCGCCGTGCGCGCCGTCCACCAGCAGGGGCGCACCAAACCGGTGCGCAGTCTCCGCCAGCGCGGCAACATCCGGGACGCCCCCCAGATAGTCCGGGGCAGTGATATATACCGCGGCGGGCGGCCGGGACAGAGCCATGAGAGCCCGTTCCAGCCGTTCCGGCGACACGTCGCACCGGCACAGGGAAAACGGGAGTTCCTCCGGCCACAGCCAGACGATTTCCGCGTCCAGAAGCGCCGCCGCCAGCACGAACGACTGATGGGCATTCCGGGCGGCCACAATCAGCGGGCGGCCGCCGCCGGGCGCGGCGTGAAGCACCGCCAGATACAGCATGGCCCGGATACATTGAGAGGAGCCCTCCGTTGCGTAGAGGGTGGCCGCCGTGCCGAAGAGAGCGGCGGCATTTCGTTCGCTTTGTGCGATGATGCCGTCGGCCTGATACAGCGCGTCCGCCCCGGCAATCTCGGTGATGTCCAGACTCTCGCAGCCGAGAGGTCCCCGGCCCTTGTGCCCGGGCATATGCAGCCGGGAGACGCCGCTTTCCCGGTAAGCGTTTACAAAATCCGCGATAGGGGTTTCCATGGCCCGTGTCTCCCTGCCTTTCCGTCAGCTTCCCAGCTTTTCCGCCACCTGAATCATGATGGCGCACTCCATCCGCTTGCGGAACAGCTCGCAGCCGTAGTCGTATGTGCCCCGGAGCGAGCCGGTGGCATGATAGGCGTTGGCGGCACAGCCGCCGGAGCAGTACAGCTTCGCCCAGCAATCCGCGCACTCGGGGCGGGTATAGGCGTTGCAGCCGCGGAACTCCTCCTGCACGGCGATGTTGTCCACGCCGTGCCAGATGTCGCCCAGCCGGAACTTCTCCTCGCCCACGAACTGATGGCAGGGGTAAAGATCGCCCCAGGGCGTCACGGCCATATACTCCGTCCCGGAACCGCAGCCGGAAATGCGCTTGTAGATGCAGGGGCCGCCGGTGAGGTCGATCATATAGTGATAGAACGTAAAGGGATGCCCGTCCCGTTTCCGCGCCAGCATCTCCTTTGCCAGCAGCTCATACTGCTCCAGAACGATGGGAAGGTCTTCCTGCGTCAGGGCGGCCGGGTCGGCGGGGGCGCAGACCACCGGCTCCATGCTCAGCTCGGTGAAGCCCAGATCCAGCATTGCATGGATGTCGTTGAGAAAGTCGGGGTTCGCGTGGGTGAAGGTGCCGCGCATATAGTAGTTTCGGTTGCCCCGGGCCCGCACCAGCCGCTGGAACCTGGGAACGATACGGTCCCAGCTGCCGTTGCCGGCGTAATCCACCCGGCAGCGGTCGTGGATCTCTTTCCTCCCGTCCAGGGACAGCACCACGTTGCTCATTTCCCGGTTTGCAAACTCGATCACGTCGTCGTCGATCAGCATTCCGTTGGTGGTCAGGGTAAAGCGGAAGTTTTTTCGGGCGTCCCTCTCTATGCTGCGGGCGTAGGCCACCAGCTGCTTCACCACGTCCCAGTTCATCAAAGGCTCACCGCCGAAGAAGTCCACCTCCAGATTTGTGCGCGTACCGGAGTGCTCCACCAGAAAGTCAAGCGCACGCTTGCCAACCTCAAAGCTCATGACGGCCCGATCGCCGTGGTATTTCCCCTGACTGGCAAAGCAATAGGCACAATTGAGGTTGCAGGTGTGGGCCACATGCAGGCACAGGGCCTTGACCACGCCGCCGCTCCGTTCTTTGAAGGTGTCGGCCAGCGGTGCAAAGGTATCCGGAGTAAAGAGTTTGCCGGAGCGCTCCAGCTCCGCCACATCCGCCAGGCACCGACGAAGCTCCTCTTCGTTGACGTCTGGGCGGCCGCTGTATTTTTTCAGCAGAGCGGCCACAATCTCCTCCGCGCTCTTTTCCCGATACAGGGAAATGATGTCATATGCCACCTCGTCTACGGAGTGGATGGAGCCGGAGCAGGTGTCCAGCACGATGTTGTAACCGTTGAATCGATATTGATGTACCATAATTCCTCCATGTTGTAAGCCAGAAAAAATGCCGCCGAAACGGCGGCATTTTTTATTGGCTTTTCTTACTTGTCAGTGTTCTCGCACTTCTGGTTGGCAATGCCGCAGCTGGTCTTGCAGGCAGACTGGCAGGACGTCTGGCATTCGCCGCAGCCGCCGCGCTTGGCGCTTTCGCAAAGATTGCGGGTTTCGAGCGTTTTGATTCTTTCCATGATACAGATCTCCATTTCTGTCCGCGAACCCGCCGGCGGCGGCCGCAGACCACCCTAACTATATTTAGACATAAAACATATAGCATATTCTGCCCGAATTGTCAAGAAAGCGCCGGAGGTGGTTGCCGGTGATTGCCGTCCCAAAAATGCCTTCCGGGACAAAATTCGCAGGCACCTGGGCAACGGCCGGGAAATCGCCGATGCGGCTCCGGCTGCATGCACGTCCCGTATCCTGCCGTGTCCGCCCGCGCACAGGCGCGCGGCGGACAGTGCGCGGAAAAAAAGATTGACATCGCGCACGGAATGTGGAAATATAGTGATATTAATGATTTTTATCGCCACAGCGGCGGAAAGCGAGCGATGACCAATGAGCGAAAAGGAATTTGTAACCGGCAGATGCAAGGTGTGCGGCGGAGAGCTGCGCGTCCCGGCCGATCTGAAGCTGTTCTCCTGCATGTACTGCGGCGCGAAGCTGACGCAGGCCGATCTTGCCGAGACGCCGGAGCCCGTCGCGCCAACCGGCAACCTGGCGGCGCTGACCGAAAATTTCACGACCCACATGGTGGACTGCATCGTGAACTATCCCGATCTGCGCATGAAGATCAGCCGCAAGGAATACGACGTTGCGTTCGAGGGCTACGAGCGCGAGTGCCGCGCCGTGTTCGAGGATCTGGACGCCGCCGTCCGCATGGACCCCTCCCGCCGGGACGAGCTGCTCGCCCAGGCGATCGGCTGCTTCCTCGACCAGCTTGAGGCCAACTGGGCTATCCGCAAAAACCGCCGCACCGGGCTGAAAATGATGATCGACGACGACAAAATGACCATGGCGATCTTCATGGTGCCCATGATCGGCCATCTCAACCTCTCCATCAGCGAGGAGTTCTGCGGCCGCCTGCAAAAGGAATGGGTGATCCGCCATCCCAAGTCCCCGTTTTATGTCGGTTCGTATGACGCCATTTCCGGCGGCTTCCGGAAAAAGTGGTTCAAATTCTGCTTTATTACCACCGCCGTGTGCGAAGAGCTGGGCAAGCCCGATGACTGCGCCGAGCTGACCGCGTTCCGCTCGTTCCGGGACAGCTACCTGCTCTCCTGCCCCGATGGGCAGGCCCTCATCGACGAGTATTACGACATCGCGCCCGGCATCGTAACCTGCATCAATTTCTGCGGCGACCGCACCGAGCGCTATACCGCCATTCGCGACAAGTACCTCGCCCCCTGCTACGCCGACCTGCTCCGCGGCGACATGGCCGCCTGCAAGGAGCGCTACACACGCATGGTGCGCGAGCTGGAACGGGAATATTTGCAGTAATCCTGCACAAAACGCCCCGGCGGCTCTGTCGCCGGGGCTGTATTTTTTGACGGAAAATGTAAAAAGAACCAAAAAAGGTTTTGAAAAACCGCCGCATTTTTACGTCGGAAGTCCAAAAAATATTCCGCACAGCTTTACGTTGCCGCATTAACGTGTTAGAATTGTTCCAATCTTTGCTGGGAGGGGCCTCATCATGACCATCCGTTTTTCCAAAATGCACGGCATCGGCAACGACTATGTCTACGTCGACTGCACCCGGGAGACGATCCCGGACCCGGCCGCCTTTTCGCGCTTCGTCAGCGACCGGCATTTCGGCGTCGGCTCCGACGGCCTCATCCTGATCCTTCCCTCCGTCCGAGCTGATTTTCTGATGCGCATTTTCAATGCCGACGGCTCCGAGGGCATGATGTGCGGCAACGGCATCCGCTGCGTGGGCAAATACGTCTACGACCAAGGCCTGACCGCCAAAACACATCTCACCGTCGAGACGCTCAGCGGCGTCAAATCGCTCACGCTCTTCCCCGAGAACGGGAAGGTCGCGCGCGTGACCGTGGACATGGGGCCTGCGATCCTCAGACCCGCTGAGATCCCCGTCGCGGCGGAGGGAGAGACGTTCGTCTCCCGGCCCGTGGAGGTCGGCGGAAGCACTTACGCCGTCACCTGCGTGAGCATGGGCAACCCTCACGCCGTGGTGTTCTGCGACGACGTGAAATCGCTGGAGCTTCCGGTGCTTGGTCCGAAGTTCGAGCACCATCCCCTTTTCCCGAACCGAGTCAACACGGAGTTCGTAAAGGTGCTCGGGGAAAATGAGCTTGAGATGCGCGTGTGGGAACGCGGCAGCGGTGAGACCTTCGCGTGCGGCACCGGCTCGTGCGCGAGCGTGGTGGCAAGCGTGCTGAACGGCTTCTGCCGCCGGGACGAGGACGTGACCGTACACCTGCTCGGCGGCAGCCTGACCGACCGGTGGCGCGCGGACGGCACCGTCCTGATGACCGGCCCCGCCGCCCACGTCTTTAACGGCGTGATCGATTACGACTTTTAAGGAGGATTTTCATGCCGAAGCTCAATGAAAATTACCGCTCTCTTCAGGAGAGCTATCTCTTTTCCGAGATCGGCCGCCGCGTGGCGGCCTACTCTGCGGCGAACCCTGACGCGGACATCATCCGACTGGGCATCGGCGATGTGACGCTGCCGCTCGCCCCGGTCGTGGTGGACGCGATGCGCGGCGCGGCCGCGGAGATGGGAAAGGCCGAGACCTTCCGCGGCTATGGGCCCGAGCAGGGCTACGACTTTCTCCGCAACGCCATCCGCGACTACTACGCAGGCTTCGGTGTTTCGCTGGACGCCGCCGAGATCTTCGTCTCGGACGGCGCGAAGAGCGACCTCGGCAACATCACCGACCTCTTCTCCGCCGACAACACGGTGCTCATCCCCGACCCCGTTTACCCCGTCTATGTGGACACCAACCTGATGGACGGGCGGCGCATCGAGTACCTTCCGGCCACGGCCGAAAATGGCTTTTTGCCCATGCCGCCGAAGACGCCCTCCGACCTTATCTACCTCTGCTCGCCGAACAACCCCACCGGCGCGGTCTACACCCGCGACCAGCTGGCCGAGTGGGTCGAATATGCCAACCGCTGCCACGCGGTCATCCTCTTCGACGCCGCCTACGAGGTCTTTGTGAGCGATCCCGCTCTGCCCCACAGCATCTTTGAGATCCCCGGCGCGCGTACCTGCGCGGTCGAGTTCTGCTCGTTCTCCAAGAAAGCCGGCTTTACCGGTACGCGCTGCGGCTACACCGTCGTGCCAAATAATCTGAATTTCGGCGGACTCTCGCTCAACCACATGTGGAACCGCCGGCAGACCACCAAGTTCAACGGCGTCTCCTACCCCGTGCAGCGCGCCGCCGCCGCCGTCTTCACGCCCGAGGCCCGCGACCAGGTCGCCGCCGCCGTGCGCTACTATCGCGACAATGCCCAGTGCATCGCCGCCATGCTCGACGAACTGGGGATCTCCTACGTCGGCGGCGTCAACTCGCCCTACCTCTGGATGCGCTGCCCGGGCGGCATGAGCTCGTGGGAATTTTTCGACTTCCTGCTCACCCGCTCCCACGTCGTCGGCACCCCCGGCTCCGGCTTCGGCAAAAACGGCGAGGGCTACTTCCGCCTGACCGCCTTCGGCAGCCGCGAGCGCACGGCCGAGGCCATGGGCCGTTTTCATGCGCTGTTTGCAAAAACCGGCGTCTGAACAAAAACTTTCCAGCATTCCGGCGGACATAACTTTTAGAAAGCTGCGCAAACTGTCTCCGAGGTGAGAGAGATGCAAAACGAGACCAGCCACCTGGAGATCCCGCTCGGGTTAGGCATGGCGCTGGCGCAGAACGTAAACGCCATGAATCATTTTGCGTCGATGAACCGCCGGGCCCAGCAAGAGATCGTTTCTGAGGCCCGTGCGGTCTCATCGAAGGCGGAGATGCAGCGGTATGTGGACAGCCTGGACCCTACGCGGTCGTAGTGCTCCGCGGTTTCTTCGCTCCCTCATTGGCGGGGCGTCCGGTTTTCGGACGCCCCGCTTTTTCGCGCGCCGTTCCGCTTGACGCGCGCGGACGGCGGTGGTATTCTCAGACCGAAGGGATGTGGCCCGATGGAACTATGGCAACGGCTAGGCCTGCTGCCCGGCGTGATCTGCGCGGTCGGCAGCGGCGGAAAAACAACGCTGCTGCACCGGCTCGCAAGGGAGCTGCCCGGCACCGTGATCTTCTGCACAACGACAAAAATTTTCCCCTCCGCGCGCCTTCCCGTCCTCTGCGGCGCGGACGAGGCCCAGCTCACCGCCCTGCTCCGCCGGAGCCGCGCGGTCTGCATCGGAACACCCACGGAGGAGGGCAAGCTCTCCACGCCCCGGCTGCCCTTTGACGCGCTTCGGCGGATAGCGGACTATGTGCTTGTGGAAGCAGACGGCTCACGCGGCCTGCCGCTCAAGGCGCACCGGCCGAATGAGCCCGTGCTGCCCGAGCATGCCGACCGCGTGCTGAACCTCGTCGGCGCACTGGGGCTCGGCCGCCCCGTATGCGAGGCGGCACACTGCCCCGAGCGGTATACGGAGCTCTCCGGGCTTGGTCTTTCCGACCCAGTGACTCCTGAGGCTGCCGCGGCCGTGCTGCGGTACGAAGGGCTGGGCGACACCGTGATCGTCAACCAGGCCGAACTGCCTGAGCCGATGCAGCTGGCACGGGCGCTTGCGGCGCATCTTTCGTGCCCCGTCTTTGCCGGCTCCGTGCGCGACGGCGCGCTGATCCCGCTGAAATAAAAGGACGCGCCGCTGCTCACGGCGCGTCCTTATTCTGCTGTTCCGGGGCGCTTTTGCTCAGGCGCGGTCCATCCGGCCGTAGGCCGGGGCCAGCTTGCGCGCAATGCCCGCGCGGCGGAGCACCGGCCGCAGCGCGAGATACACTGCAACCGCCGCCACGGTGGAGATGACCGCGTTGATCGCCGTCGCGCCGATATTCCAGGCCAGCGTCAGCTCGGCGGCGGGCTTGCCCAGGATGACCAGCTTGTAGAAATAGCCGAGCAGCGGGTCGAAGACCACGTTGAAGCCCAGCCCCGCGACCGCGCCGAGCAGGCTCCAGCGGAAGACGTGCTTCGGGTCGTCGGACGTCTCGATCTTCCCGAGCCGGTGCGCCACCAGTCCCGTGAGGAGGCCGATGCAGAGCTTGAGCACGAAGGTCTTCGGCGCATAGATGATATAGATGGGATCGAGCAGGTCGCCGATGGTCATGCCGATGGCGCCGCCGAGGCCGCCCGCGAAGCCGCCCATGACGAGCGCGCCGAGCACGCAGACCGCGTTGCCCAGATGGATGGAGGTGGCGTCGCCGCCGGGCAGGGAAATTTTGATCTGCAAAAATGTAAACACGACGTAGGAAAGCGCCGCCAGCATGCCGATCGCGGCGGTGCGCTGCAAAGAATATCGGTTGTTCTTCATGATCATCGCTCCTCTTTTGACTCTGTCTGTGGATTACTGCCATTGTAGCGGCATTGTGACCGTATTAATATACTCAATTTGATTTTATTTTATAGGTCCAGATTTCCGGCGGACGGGATTTCGGCGCTGTTGCGCCGCGCTGAGAAATATGGTATGATAGGCGGGTAATGTCGGAAGGGGTCATGCCGATGGATTATATTGTATTGGATATGGAATGGAATCAGCCGTGGCCGGGGTCTCCCTCGGCGCGCAAGGCGCTCCCCATCCATGGAGAGATTCTGCAGATCGGCGCGGTGCGTCTGCCCGACGGCGGCGGGCCGGCCGACGAATTCCAGCTGCTCGTCAAGCCGCAGTTCTATAAGCGCATCAACCGCAAGGTGCAGAGCCTGACCGGCATCCGAGAGGCCCGTGTTAAGGCCGAGGGCGTGGAATTCGACGAGGCAATGCGCCACTTCCGCGACTGGTGCGGGACAGACGTGATCTTCCTGACGTGGGGTTTCGACGACATCATGATCCTCCGCGAAAACCTTGCCATCCACAACCTCCCGGCGGACTGGGTGCTCAACTGGTACAACGCGCAGCTCATGTTCAATGCCCAAACCGACGGCTCCACCAACCAAAAGGCGCTCGGGACCGCGCTCGAACAGCTCGGCATCGAGCCGAGCCGTCAGGCGCACGACGCGCTGGGCGACGCGTACCATACCGCGCTCATCTGCGCGCGGCTCGACCTTACCCGGGGTGTAGCCGAGTACAGCCGTGCCTCGAAGCAGCATGAGGACGGATTCCACGGGGCCGAACTCCCCGGCTGTGCCGAGCGGCGCGTGTTCCACGGCCTGCGCGATAAGGCAGACGCCCTCGCCCGCTTCAGCGGCAGGGAGAACGTCTGTCCCGTCTGCGGCAAGCCGATGTCGGCGGGCCGCTGGATCTCTCAGCCCGGCCGCCGTTATATGACAATGGCCGAGTGCCCCGAGCACGGGAGCTACCTGATACGAATCCGCCTCCAGCAGGAGGAGGACGAGACCTTTCGCGTCAGCCGTCTGCTCTACGAAGGCACCTCCGAGGCCGCCCGGGCCTATGAACGCGCCGCGGCGCGGCCCCAAAAGCGCCGCCCTCGCCGCCGTCCGGCCAGGAAAAAGGCGCCGAAGCCCGCCGTACCCCGCGAAGACGAATAGAAAAGAGACGCTGCAATGACATTGCAGCGTCTCTTTTGTTTCAGCGGTTTATTTCCCGGTCTTCGCCGTGAAGTCCGCGGTCAGCGTATCCTGAAGGCGGCGCAGGAGATCGGGGGCCTTTCCGCCCACGGGGCGGCCGTCGATCTCGTCCACACCCATACAGAAGAAGCCCGAAGAGGAGACGATTACCTCATCCGCCGTGAACAGCTCGTCGAGCGCAAAGGGCGTCTCGTCCACGCCGATGCAGAGCTTCTTGCTCATAGCCACCAGATTCGCACGAGCGATGCCCGGCAGGATGTAGTGGTCGGTCGGGTGGGTCTTCAAAATGCCGTTCCTGAGGATGCTCACGTTCGAGTGGGCGCACTCGGTCACAAGCTCACCGCGGTGGAACACAGCCTCGTCGCAGCCGGCCTCGGCGGTCTGCTGCGCGGCCATGACGTTGGGCAGCAGGTTGAGCGTCTTGATGTTGCAGTGGAGGAAGCGCGTATCCTCCACCGTAATGAGGCGCAGACGCTTGTAGGTATTGGGCGTGGGAACGGGATGCAGGCGGATCCATGTGTTCACCCCCGTATCGGGGAACGCGTGGTTGCGCGGCGCGGTGCCGCGGCTGACCTGCCAGTAGACGAACTGGTCGTTCGAATCCACCTTGGCGACCATCTCGCCGAGCAGCGTCTTGAGTTCGTCCTTCGTATACGGGAGCGAGAAGCGCAGCAGCGCGGCCGAGTTGAAAAAACGGTCCACATGCTCGTCAAGGCAGTAAATAATATGGTTATGGGCATAGGTTGCATCGTAGACGCCGTCGCCGAAATAACAGGCGCGGTCGTTCATTGGAACCGTCATGTCCGCGAGCTCGCCATATTTTCCGTTATAGTAACCCAGAGTCTCCATATAATCATCCTCCCGGCGCGTCAACGCCAATTTTCAAAGTTCTGCATTTCATCATACCGGGATCCCCGGCGGAATGCCACGCAAAAAGTGCCCTCAGTGGAAAATTATTGCTCCGATTCGTCCTCGTCCCGGCCGGAAAGCAGCTCCCACTGCTCGGCGTACTGGCGCGAGCGGGCGGTCGGGTTGTCGCGGAGCATCTGGCGCTGATCCCACGTCATGCGCAGCCGCAGGTTCTCGCGCTGGGCCGCGCGGCGGGCCTTCCAGACGGCGAGATCGGTGCGGAGCTTCCGCACGGTCTCGGTCTGCTCCAGCCGCTCGGCGGCGTTCTCCATCGCCTCGATCCGGCGCAGCAGGCCCGCCGCGCGGGGCGACTCGGCTACCCGGTCGGCAATGGCATCGCGGTACTGCTCGCCCGCAAGCTCCAGACGCTGCTGGAGGGCGCGGGCTTCCTCCAGCGCCCACTCAGAGCGCTCATGGAGCTGCTCGAGGAGCTGGCGCAGGTTGATCGCCGCACGCAGAGAGATTGTGAGGTCGGCCACAAAGAGGCAGGTCAGAACAAACGCGAGAACGGTCGTCCAGCCCGAGGAGATCCGAAGCACCACCGACTCGATGGGCCGGTGGATGACGTACACCAGAATGTCGCTCAGACAGCACCAGGCGATGCTGGTGCCGAGGCAGATGTAGCCGTTCAGATTGAACTTGTTTTCCGTATAATCCCAGTAGCGCACCTTCAGCGTTGACTCCATCAGCGCACCGGTGACATACTCGAGCACCGTTGCCGCAAGGCCGCCGAGGAAGAACACGGCGACAGGATAGCGCTGCATCGGCAGTGCCACATAGAGGATAGCGATGGCGCCGCTGCCGTAGAGCGGGATAACGGGTCCGCGCAGGAAGCCGCGGTTGACGAAGTGATGCCGGCGGGTCGAAACGAACGTCGTCTCGATGCACCAGCCGCACAGGCAGTAGAACAGGAAAAACAGGACCCACTGGGAGAGCGTATAGGAATACAACGCATTCACCTCGGTTTTTTATATTATGACAGAACCCCGTTCGTTTTGCAAGCCGCCCTTTTGCATTTCCCGGCGGTGTGTGCTATGATGGCTGGAAATGATGTTTCGGAGGCCGCCTATGTATCGTTCCCTGAGCGACGCGCTGCGCGGGCAGTTCGGCCGCAAAGTCTACAAGCTTTCCCTCGACGCCGGCATGACCTGCCCCAACCGGGACGGGACGTGCGGCACCGGCGGGTGCGTCTTCTGCGGCGCGGCGGGAGGCGGCGAATTTGCCGCGAAACCCGCCCCGCTCGCCGACCAGCTCGCCGCCGCAAAGGCCCGCATCTCCGCCAAGGTGCCCGCGGACGCGGGCTACATCGCCTATTTTCAGAGCTTTTCCAACACCTACGCGCCCGTCTCCGTACTCGGGCCGCTCTACGCTTCCGTGCTGCGGCGGCCGGAGATCGTTGCGCTTGACGTTGCCACGCGGCCGGACTGCCTGCCGCCGGACGTGCTCGACCTGCTGGAGCGTCTCAACCGCGAGAAGCCCGTCTGGGTCGAACTGGGTCTCCAGACCATCCATGAGGAGACCGCCCGCCGCATCAACCGGGGCTATCCCCTGCCGGTCTTCGACCGGGCCGCCGCCGAGCTGAAGCGGCGCGGGCTCACCGTAATCCCGCACATGATCCTCGGCCTCCCCGGAGAGACGCCGGAGATGATGTTCGCCACCGCGCGCTACCTCGGCCGGAGCGGGGCGGACGGCGTCAAGTTCCACCTGCTCCACATTCCTGACGACGCGCCCATCGCGGCGGACTACCGCGCCGGGCGCGTGCGGGTGCTCGAGGAAGATGAGTACATCGGACTCCTCGAGGAGTGCATCCGCCTCCTGCCGCCGGAAATGGTCGTCCACCGCCTCACCGGCGACGGGGACAAGCGTCATCTTCTCGCCCCGCTCTGGAGCGGCGACAAAAAGCGCGTTCTCAACGACATCCATGCGGCCTTCGCGCGCGACGGCCTGGTGCAGGGCGAACATTATACGCGCGCGAAGGAGACCGAACGGCTGACCGTCTACGACGAGGCCCTGCGTCCCGCCGGGACGGAGATCCGTCAGGTCGTCCACGAAAAAGGGCTTCTGCACGAGGTCGTCCATCTCTGGATCGTCTCGCGCCGTGCGGACGGGTACTGGCTGTGGTTCCAGCGCCGGGCGTTCTCAAAAAAGGATTTCCCCGGCCTCTACGATCTTGCCGTGGGCGGGCACGTCGGCGCGGGCGAGGACTACCGCGACTCGGCGGTGCGTGAGATCTCCGAGGAGGCGGGACTGACCGTCCGCCCGGAGCAGCTTCACTACCTTGGCATCACACGCCGCACGGCGGTGCACGGCTCGTTTTTCGACCGGGAGTTCGGCCGCGTCTTCCTCCTGTGGGACGACGCGCCCGCCTTCCGCCCCGGCCCCGAGGTTGCGGGAATGATCCGCGTGCGCAAAGCGGACTGGGAGGCGCATCTCGCCGGCGCGGCGGAAATTCCGGCCGTGGGCCTGGACGGCAAAGCGCTGACCGTCCGGCGGGACGAATGGGCCGGCGAGGCGGCGGACTACGCCGAACTCGTCGAGCCGGTGCTGTGAGCTTTGTGCGTTTTCTCCAAGAAGCGGCCGGAAATCCCGGCCGCTTCTTGGAGAAACTGGAGTTGACTTTCCCTCTAAAATGCGATATTATATTAAATTAGAAATTAGAGGGAGGGACTCGGATGAGGCTGTTATTCACAGGCGGTCGGGTATTTACGGGTTCGTGTTTCCTGCGCTGTGACGTCGCTGTGGACGGCGGCCGTATTGTTTCCGTTGGCGAGTCGCTTCCGCACGACGGGTTCCGTGTTTTTCAATTGCATAACTGTTTGCTGGCACCGGGTTTCGTTGATGTTCATGTTCATCTTCGAGAGCCGGGTTTTTCATATAAAGAGACGATTCGCACCGGGACGCTCGCCGCTGCGGCGGGCGGCTATACTCAGGTGCTCTCCATGCCGAACCTCCGCCCCGTGCCCGACAGTCTGGACGCCCTGCGCGAACAGCTCGCGCTCATCGGCCGGGACGCGGCGGTGCGCGTTCTCCCCTACGGCGCGATCACGCGCGGCGAGCGGGGCGAGGCGCTCTCCGATCTCGCGGCCATGGCGCCGTACGTCGCGGGCTTCTCCGACGACGGGCGCGGCGTCCAGTCCGGGAAGCTGATGCGCGAGGCCATGCGCGAGGCGAAACGGCTGGGCCGCCCGATCGTCGCCCACTGCGAGGATAACTCGCTCCTGCGCGGCGGCTGCGTCCACGACGGCGTCTGGGCCCGGGAGCACGGCTTCCCCGGCATCTGCTCCGAGAGCGAGTGGCGCCCTATCGAACGCGATCTGGAGCTCGTCGCGGAAACCGGCTGCCGCTACCACGTCTGCCACGTCTCGGCAAAAGAGAGCGTCGCGCTCCTCCGGCAGGCGAAAAAGGACGGTCTGCCCGTCACCTGCGAGACAGGGCCGCACTACCTCACACTCTGCGACGAGGATCTGCGCGACGAGGGCCGCTTCAAGATGAATCCGCCTCTGCGGAGCCGCGAGGACATGCTTGCGCTGCGCGAAGGACTGCTCGACGGCACGATCGACTGCCTCGTCACCGACCACGCGCCCCACAGCGCGGAGGAGAAGTCGAAGGGCCTGCGCGGGAGCGCGATGGGCGTGGTGGGGCTGGAGACGGCGTTTGCAGTGCTCTGCACCGACCTTGTCCTCCCCGGTCTCGTGCCGCTGGAGGTCGTGCTCGACCGGCTCGTGACCCGCCCCCGTAAGATTTTCGGGCTGCCCGGCGGCGTGATTGAGCCCGGCGCGCCCGCCGATCTTACCGTGTTCGACCTCGACGCACCTCACACGGTCGACCCGGAACAATTTTTGTCCAAGGGCCGCGCCACGCCCTTCGCGGGCAAGCTCGTGCGCGCCGCCGCCATCCTGACCCTCTGCGGCGGCGAGATCGTCTACGACCGGGAGGAACATCGATGAATCAGACAGTTTATACGCTCGTCTCAACGCGCGCGCTCACACGCGACGTTTTTGAATTGACTCTCTCCGGCGACACCTCGGCCATCACACGGCCGGGCCAGTTCGTCGATCTGGCGCTCGACGGGCTCTTTCTGCGCCGTCCCATCTCCGTGTGCGACTGGGAATGCGGGCGCCTCGTGCTGATTCTCCGCACCGTGGGCGAGGGCACAAGGGCTCTGGCCTCGGCGGAGCCGGGCGCGCGCTTCGACACGCTCTCGGGCCTCGGCAACGGCTACGACGCCGCGACGGCCTCCGGGAAAACGCCCGTCCTGATCGGCGGCGGCGTAGGCGTGCCCCCGCTTTACGGCCTCGCCCGGCGCATGGCAGCCTCGGGCCCCGCCCCGGCGGTCGCGCTGGGCTTCAATACGGGCGGCGACGTCTTCTACGCGGACGAGTTTCGCGCGCTCGGCTGCGAGGTGCTGCTCTCCACGGTGGACGGCTCGGCGGGCGATAAGGGCTTTGTCACCGATCTTGTGCGGAAAACCGATTGCGATTACGCCTTCTGCTGCGGCCCCGAGCCAATGCTCAAGGCCGTGTACGCCCTGCCGCAGATTTCCGACGGGCAGTTCAGCTTCGAGGCGCGCATGGGCTGCGGCTTCGGCGCGTGCATGGGCTGCTCGTGCAAGACCAAATACGGCGCGAAGCGCATCTGCAAGGACGGCCCCGTGCTCAAAAAGGAGGAGATCGTATGGTAGACCTTTCCGTCACCCTCTCGGGAGTGCGGCTGGACAATCCCATCATCCCCGCCAGCGGCACATTTGGCTACGGCCGGGAGTTTGCCGGGCTGTGGGACATCCGCGCGCTCGGCAGCCTCTCCATCAAGGGCACCACGCGCGAGGCGCGCTTCGGCAACCCCATGCCCCGCATCGCCGAGACGCCCGGCGGGATGCTCAACGCAGTCGGCCTTCAGAACCCCGGCGTGGACGCCGTCGCGCGCGAGGAACTTCCCAATCTGGAACGGATCTTCGGCAAGCCCGTCCTCGCAAACGTCGGCGGGTTCAGCGCGGAGGAATATGCGGAAAACGTGCGCCGGCTCGACGGCTGCCCGAACGTGGGCATCTTTGAGATCAACATCAGCTGTCCGAACGTCCACTGCGGCGGCGAAAACTTCGGCACCAGCGCCCGCGGCGCGGCGGAGATCACCCGCGCCGTCCGCGCCGCGACAAAAAAGCCGGTCTACATGAAGCTGACCCCAAACGTCACCGACATCGCGGAGATCGCCCGCGCGTGCGAGGCCGAGGGGGCTGACGGCGTCAGCCTCATCAACACTCTGCTTGGCATGCGCATCGACCTGAAAACGAAAAAGCCGATCCTCGCCAACCGCACCGGCGGCCTCTCCGGACCGGCGCTGCTTCCCCTCGCGGTGCGGATGGTGTGGGACGTATACGAGGCGGTGAAAATCCCCATCATAGGCATGGGCGGCGTGAGCTCCGCCGGGGATGCGGCCGAGCTGATGCTCGCGGGCGCGTCCGCCGTGGAGGTCGGCGCGGCCAATCTGAAAAACCCCTACGCCTGTAAGGAGATCATTGAAGCCCTGCCCGACGTCTGCACGCGGCTGGGCGTGACCAAAATCAGCGAACTGACAGGAGGCGCTCACTCATGAACAGGGACGTTATCATCGCGCTCGACTTCCCCACGCGGGAGGAAACGCTCGCATTTCTCGACCGGTTCCCGGGCCGCAAGCCCTATGTGAAGATCGGCATGGAGCTCTTTTACGCCGAGGGCCCGGACATCGTCCGGGAGATCAAGCGGCGCGGCCATCAGATCTTCCTCGACCTCAAGCTGCACGACATCCCCAACACCGTCGGGCGCGCCATGTCGGTGCTCAGCCGGCTGGACGTGGACATGGTGAACCTGCATGCCGCGGGCGGGTCGGCCATGATGCGCCGCGCGCTCGAGGGGCTGACGCGCCCGGACGGCACCCGCCCGCTGCTCATCGCCGTCACCCAGCTCACCTCCACCGACGCCGCCGCGCTCAAAAACGAGCTGCTGATTGACACGCCGATGGACGAAACCGTGCTTCGCTACGCGAAAAACGCGGCAGACAGCGGACTCGACGGTGTGGTCTGCTCGCCGCTCGAGGCAGAGAAGGTCAAGGAGCGCTGCGGGCGGAGCTTCCTCACCGTCACGCCCGGCATCCGCTTCGCGGGCGGCGACGCGGGCGACCAGAAGCGCATCATGACCCCCGAACGGGCCAGAGACGCCGGCTGCGACTATCTGGTCGTCGGCCGCCCGATCACGCAGGCCCCCGACCCCGCCGCCGCCTACGAGCGCTGCGTCCGGGAATTTCTGGGCTGATCCTGTCAAACCCCGTCCACGTTACCGTTGATAAGGAGATATGGTATGGAAAAAAGAATCGCGAAAGACCTGCTGTCCATCGGCGCTGTGTTCCTGCGTCCGGACGACCCATTCACCTGGGCCAGCGGCATCAGGAGCCCCATCTACTGCGACAACCGCCTCACTCTCACCGCCCCAGCCGTCCGCACGGAGATTGAGAATGGATTATGTCAACTCATCAGGGAGAATTACCCCACCGTCGAGGTGCTGATGGGCACCTCCACCGCGGGCATCGCCCACGCGGCCATCTGCGGCCACCTGATGAACCTGCCCATGGGCTACGTCCGCTCCGGCCACAAGGATCACGGCCGAGGCAACCAGATTGAGGGCAGGCTGGAGAAAGGCCAGAAGGTCGTCGTCGTGGAGGACCTGATCTCGACCGGCGGCAGCTGCATCGAGGTTGTGGACGTCCTGCGCGAGGCGGGCGCGGAGGTGCTCGGCATCGCGTCGATCTTCACCTACGGTCTCGCCAAGGGCCTGACACGCCTCGAGGAGGCGCACGTTAAAAACGTCAGTCTTTCCAACTTCGACGCCGTCTGCGAAGCCGCCGCCGAGGAGGGTTACATCAAGTCCGAGGACATCGCGCGGCTCAAAGCGTTCCGCGCGAACCCGTCCGACGACAGCTGGAGAAAGTGAGGAACCATCCATGAGACATCTGATCGATATTACCGATCTGTCCGTCGACGAAATGAACGAGCTGGTCGCCACCGCCGAGGACATCATCGCAAACCCCGCGAAATATTCCGAGGTCTGCCATGGCAAGAAGCTGGCGACGCTCTTCTTTGAGCCGTCCACCCGCACGCGCCTTTCCTTTGAGGCGGCGATGCTCGACCTCGGCGGCCGGACGCTCGGCTTCGCCGACGCGAGCACCAGCTCCGCGAGCAAGGGCGAGACCGTCTCGGACACCATCCGCGTCGTTGGCTGCTACGCCGACATCATCGCCATGCGCCATCCCAAGGAGGGCGCTCCCTACGCGGCGGCGCAGCGCTCCGCCGTGCCCATCATCAACGCCGGCGACGGCGGCCACAATCACCCGACCCAGACGCTCACCGACCTGCTGACCATCCACCGTGAGCGCGGCAGCCTGGAGAACTTCACCATCGGCTTCTGCGGCGATCTGAAGTTCGGCCGCACCGTCCACTCGCTCGTCAACGCCCTCTCCCGCTACCGGGGCATCAAATTCGTCTTTATCTCCCCGCAGGAGCTGAAGATCCCCGACTACCTCAAGGAGAACACCCTTGACCCGGACGGCATCCCCTACATGGAGACCGAAAGCCTCGACGAGGCCATGCCCGAACTGGACGTGCTCTATATGACCCGCGTGCAGAAGGAACGCTTCTTCAACGAGGCCGACTACCTCCGCCTGCGCGACACTTATATTCTCTCCCCGGAGAAACTGGTGCCCGCAAAGAAGGACATGTGCATCCTCCATCCCCTGCCCCGCGTCAACGAAATCACCGTGGATGTGGACGATGACCCCCGTGCCTGCTACTTCAAGCAGGTCGCGAACGGCAAATTTGTCCGCATGGCCCTCATCATGAAACTTCTGGAGGTGAAAGCATGAACATCGACAGTATTCAGAACGGCATCGTGCTCGACCACATCAGGGCCGGCCGGAGCATGGAGGTCTACCGTTACCTCGCCCTCGACAAGCTCGACTGTTCCGTGGCCATCATCAAGAACGCCAAAAGCCAGAAAATGGGCAAGAAGGACATCATCAAGATCGACTCCCCGATCGACCTCGACCTTGACATCCTCGGCTATGTCGACCCCGGCATCACCGTGAATATCATCAAGGATGGCCAGCTGCAGGAGAAGCAGCCGCTGGAGCTTCCGAAAAAGATCGTCAACATCATCCGCTGCAAGAACCCCCGCTGTATCACAGTCGCCGAGCCGCAGCTCGACAGCATCTTCCTGCTTGGCCGCAAGCCCAGCGGCAAGCGCGTCTACCGCTGCGCCTACTGCGAGGCAGAGTACCACCGCTGAAGCCGCCAAGAGCGCCCGATGCCGCCGGCATCGGGCGCTTTTGGCGCTTTTTGTCGGAAGTCCTTGCAAAGCTGACTGGATTGTGTTATCCTGTTTTGCAGAAACCGCACAATCAAATAGCTCCGGGGGGTTGGAAGAATCCAACTGAGAGTCAGGCTGATACCGCCTGTTACCCGTGGAACCTGTTGGGTCATGCCATCGTAGGGAGAGATCACAGAAGTACTTTCTGTATTTGTAGTCGCTCAGCGAAGGCTGTGCGGCTATTTTTCGCGCTCTGCGCGAGTATGGGAGGAACCTCTATGAAAAAAGAAACCTGGAACCTGCGAGACGTCATCCTCATGGCAATCCTGGGCGTTGTGTTCGCGGCGGTCTATCTCGCCGTGTTCTACGGCGGCCTGGCCATCTCCACCGCGCTCACGCCGATGGGCCTCTCGGCCTTCGGCTTCGAGCTCATCTACGGCGTGTGGTTCATGGCGGCCACGCTCGGGGCCTACATCATCCGCAAGCCCGGCGTCGCCCTGCTCACCGAGCTGCTTGCCGCGTTCATCGAGCTGCTGATGGGCAATTCCGGCGGCCTCACGGTCGTGCTGACCGGCCTGATCCAGGGCGCGGGCGCGGAGCTGGTCTTCGCCCTGTTCCGCTACCGCCGGTGGGATCTTCTCAGCATGTCCCTCGCCGGGATCGTCTCGGCCGCGTTCATCTTCTGCTACGAGCTCTACTATCTCAGCTACTACAAACTCGCTCCGGGGATGCTGATCGCCCAGCTCGCCGTCCGCTTTGTGAGCGCGGCCGTGTTCTCGGGCCTTCTGTGCAAGCTCGCGGGCGACGGGCTCGCGAAAACCGGCGTCATCAAGAGCTACGCGGCCGGCGCCGCCGGGAAGCGCGCCGCCGTCCACGACGAGGAGGAATGACCGATGGAGAAGATCAGAATCGTGCTCGACTGGTTCGCCAACACCAACCACACCGGCTTTCTGCTCGCGCAGAAGAACGGCTGGTTTCGCGACGCGGGGCTGGACGTGACCCTCTCCGGTGAGGTACACGGCGTGATGGAGCTGCACGGAGCGGACTTCGTCCTGGGCCCGGAAAACTCCATGCTCGATCTGATGGATCACGGCGTGGGCCTGACCGCCGTGGCCGTGCTGACGCAGAAGTGCGACTCCGGCATCGTCTCGCTCAGGGAGGCGGGCATCACCTCGCCGGGCAAGCTGGTGGGCAAGCGGCTGAGTCACTGGAACTACGAGTGGTTCCACAAAACCATCGGCCACCTCGTGGACGAGGACGGCGGCGACTACCGTAAGGTGAAGCTCGTGAACCTGGACGTGGGCGACATCGTCGCCGCGCTCGGCGCGCGGGTGGACGCGACGTGGGTCTACGAGAACTGGGAGAACGAGGTGCTCCGCGAAGCCGGGAAGGAAATCAACTACTTCAACCTCGGCGACTGCGACCCGGTCTTCGACTTCTGCGCGCCCGCCATGGCCGCGACGCGGGGGATGATCGAAAAACGGCCCGGGGCCGTCCGCGCGCTGCTCGCCGTGCTCGACCGGGCGTACCGCGTGACCGCGGCGGAGCCGGAGGCGTCCGTGCTCGCCGTGAAGGACGCGATGCCCGCGGGCTGCTCGGACGCGATGCTCGTGCGCAGCCAGCGCCACCTCTCGGGCATCCTGCTCGACGGGAAGGGACGCTGGGGCCGCATCCGCCCCGAGCGCTGGGAGCGCATGGCCGAGCTGATGGTAAACACCGGCGCGATTTCCCGCCGCCGAGCGAACGAATACACCAACGAATTTTTCGCCGACTGACATGGCCATCGAATTTGAGGGTCTGACCTTCGCCTACGACGGCGGCAAGCCCCTTTTCTCCGGCCTCTCGGCGCGGTTTGAGCGGGAGAAGATCACCGTGCTCACCGGCGCGTCCGGCGGCGGAAAATCGACGCTGCTCTACCTCGCGGCGGGGCTCTATCCCGGGGCGGCGGGGGCCGTCCTCTCGGGCGGCGTGCGGGTGGAAGGCCGCTCGCCCGGCGAGCTGCCGCCGCCAGAACGCTGCCGTCTCGCGGGGATGATGTTCCAGGACCCCTCGCTCCAGTTCTGCCTGGACACCCCGGCCCGCGAGCTGACGTTCTGCCTCGAGAACATCGAAACGCCGCCGTCGGACATTCCCGCGGACGCGGACGCGGCGCTCGCCTTCTGCGGCATTGGCGCGCTGCGCGGCCGCTCGCTTCTGAGCCTCTCGGGCGGTGAGCGGCAGAAGGTCGCGCTCGCCTGCCTGACGGCGCTGCGCCCCCGATGGCTTCTGCTCGACGAGCCGTTCGCCAACATCGACGACGCCTCCGCCCATGCCATTGCCGCGAAGCTGCGCGAGCTGCACGACCGGTTCGGCACCGGCATTCTCGCGGTTGATCACCGGCTGGACAACTGGCTCGGCATCGCGGACGAGATCCGTTTTCTGGACGGCGGCGCGGTGCTGCCGGAGGCCATGGACGCGGCCCGGCCCGACGCGGCGCGGCTGGAGGATCTCGGCGTGATTGTGCCGGGCAGGCCGTATCTCTCTCCCCGCCCGCCGCGCCGCCCGGCGGGGAATCCCGTGCTGGAGCTGCGCGGGCTGACCGTTTCACACGGAAAACGCCCGTCGTCACCGGCGCGGACGCCCGCTTCGACGCGGGCCGCGTCCACGCGGTCGTCGGCGAGAGCGGCTGTGGCAAATCCACGCTGTTCGGCGCGCTCTCGGGCCTGTACCGCTTTTCGGGCGAAGTCCTGCTGGACGGCCTCCCGCTCCGGCGGCGCGCGCCCGGCGCGATGGGCTTTGTGACGCAGAGCCCGCAGGATCAGTTCGTTGGGGGAAACGTGGCGGACGAGGTGCGCGCGGGCCTGCGCGGCCGGCCGGACGCCGCAGCGCGGGTCGAGGAAATACTGCGCGCCATCCGCCTCTGGCGCTACCGTGACGTGTCTCCGTATCTTCTCAGCCAGGGCCAACAGCGCCGCCTGGGCGTCGCGGCCCTGACAGCCTGCGGCTGCCGCGTGCTCGTGTGCGACGAGCCGACCTATGCACAGGACCGCCGCGCGACGCTCGCCGTGATGCGCGCTCTGACGGAGCTCGTCGACCGGGACGGCATGTGTCTGATCTTCTCCACGCACGACCGGGCGCTCGCCCGCGACTTTGCCGACGTGATCTGGGAAATGGAAGGGGGAAAGCTCCGTGCGCTCACTGAATCCGGCATGTAAATTCATCGGTCTGCTTGTGCCGACCTTCTTCCTGGCGGCGCGGCCGAACCCCGCCGCCAATCTCGCGGTGTTCGCGCTCTGCCTGTTCGGCCTGCTCGTCTCGCGCGTTAAGCGGGCCGCCGTCGCGGGGCTGTTCGCCCCGGTGCTTCTCGCGGCGGCGGGCATGTTCATGACGGGCTACCGCTTCTCGGTTCGCTCCGGCCTGCCGGTCAACGCGGCGTCACTGCACATCGGCTCCTCGGCGGTCTGGAACGGCCTGCTGTTCGCAAGCCGCGTGCTCGCCTACGCGGCACTCGGCCTTCTCTTCGCGCTGACGACGGACAAGGTGCGTCTCGTCTCCTCGTTCCGGCGGCAGCTCCGTCTGCCGCCCGTGTTCGCCTACGGCCTGCTCGCCGCATGGGGCGTCTTCCCCCGCATGGCGCTTGAGTACCGCCGCGCGCGCGCCGCGTTCCGTGCAAGGGGACTGCGCGTACTGCCCTTTTCTCCGGCGCTGCTCATACCGCTGCTCGTCAAGTCCGTGCGCTGGTCGGAAGCGCTCTCGGAGGCGATGGAGTCGCGCGGCTTCTCCGCCTCCTCACCGCGCACCGAGTTCGCGCCCGAGCGCGTGCGGCCCGTCGACCTCGCCTTCTGCGCGGCGGCCTGTCTCGCGGTTCCGCTCTCGTGGCTGCTCTGACAAAAAAACGGACGCCGGGAACTCTCGGCGTCCGTTTTTTGTCACCTGCCGAAGACTTGAATTCGCCGCACAAAAGGAGACTCGCCGCTTTTCCGCCGCCGGATTGTAATTTGTCCCGAAAACAGGTATACTGAAGGGAAAAGGAGGAATTCCCATGGAACTCAATGTGCTCGCAGTGGGCGATGTCGTCGCTCCGTCCGGGCTGGATTATCTTGTCAGGCACCTGCGCGCCCTCAAGCGGCTGCACGGGGTGGATTTCTGCGTCGTGAACGGGGAAAACGCCTCCATGGTCGGCCTGACGCCCGCGCAGGCGGAGACCATGTTCGACGCGGGCGCGGATGTCGTCACCCTCGGCAACCACACCTGGAACCGGCGCGAGATCGTGCCGGTTCTCAACGACTGCCGGTATCTTCTCCGCCCGGCCAACTTCGCCCCGCAGCTCCCCGGGCGCGGCTATGGCGTGTTTGAGACGAAGGCCGGCCCCGTGACCGTGCTGAACCTGATCGGCCGCTGCGATATGCCCTTCGGCCCGGACAATCCCTTCCTGCTGACCGAAAAGCTGCTCAAAACGCCGGAGACGAAGCTCCTCCTGGTGGATTTCCACGCCGAGGCAACCTCCGAAAAGCTCGCCATGGGCTATTATCTCGACGGCCGCGCGGGCGCGGTCTGGGGCACGCACACCCATGTCCCCACGGCAGACTGCCAGATTCTTCCCGGGGGTACCGGCTATGTGACCGATTTAGGCATGACCGGCCCCGTCCGCTCGGTGCTCGGCGTGAAGCCGGAACAGTCCATCGCCAATTTCCGCGGCGATCTCACCAGCCGCTTCGAGGCCGCCCCCGGTCCGTGCAAGCTGGAGGCCTGCCTCTTCACGCTCGACGCCGCCACGGGCCTCTGCACGCGTGCGGAAAGGGTGGACGTCCATGATTAAATTCCTTCACGCCGCCGACCTGCACCTCGACTCCCCGTTCCGTTCGCTCCCGCCGGAGCTGGCGGCACAGCGGCGCGCCGAGCAGCGCGAGCTTCTCACGGAGCTCGTTGACCTGTGCAATCAGCGCGGATGCGATCTGCTTCTCCTCGCGGGCGACCTCTTTGACAGCGCGGGCATCTACGCCGACACGCTCGAGGCGCTCTCGCGCGCGTTCCGCGCCTGCCGGGCGCAGATTTTTATTGCGCCGGGCAACCACGACTGCTGCGCGGCGGGCAGTCCGTATCTCACGGCCCGCTGGCCCGAAAACGTCCATATCTTCACCCGCCCCACCCCCGAATCCGTCTTTCTCCCCGAGCTGGACGCCGAGGTTTGGGGCGCGGCGTTTTCCGCGCAGACCTCCCCCGCTCTGCTCCCGGGCTTTCACGTCAGCGACCCGGACGCCCTCAGCCTGATGGTGCTCCACGGAGACGCGGAGATGCCCGGCAGCCCCTATAACCCCGTCTCCGCCGACGAGATCGCCGCCTCCGGCCTCGGCTACCTCGCTCTGGGCCACATTCACGCGGCGAGCGGCCCGCGCAGCGCGGGCAAAACCGTCTACGCCTGGCCGGGCTGCCCGATGGGGCGCGGCTTCGACGAGCTGGGCGGGAAGGGCGTCTATTTCGGTATGCTTGACCGCTCGGGCTGCCGCCTGGAATTCTGTCCGCTGCCCGGAAGACGCTACGAAATTCTGACCGTGGAGGCCGGGGAGGACCCGCTCGCCTCCATCGAAGCCTCGCTGCCCGCGGACACGAACGACGACATCTATCGCATCATCCTCACCGGCGAGGCCGGCGAGCCGGACGTGCGCGCGCTCACCGCGGCGCTCTCAGGCCGGTTCTGGAGCCTCACCGTCCGCGACAAGACCACGCCGCGCCGCGACCTCTGGGCCGGGGCGGGCGACAACACGCTTCGGGGGCTCACTCTCCGGCGGCTGCGCGAGGCCATGGACGCCGCAGCCGACGAGGCGCAGAAGGAGCGCTGCCGCCTCGCGGCCAGGCTTTGTCTCGCCGCGATGGAGGGACGGGAGGTGCCTGAGCCGTGAAAATCCTTCGTATGACCGCATCGTTCGGCCGTCTCGACCGTGAGGAGCTAGCGCTCTCGGACGGGCTGAACGTTCTGACCGCCCCGAATGAGGCCGGCAAGTCAACCTGGTCGGCTTTCCTGCTCGCGATGCTCTACGGCATCGATACCGCCGAACGCGCGAGCCGGGGCAATCTCCCCGCCAAGACCCGCTTCCGCCCGTGGGACGGCGCGGCGATGGAGGGGCGGATCGACCTTCTCTGGCGAGGAAAGCACATCTCCATCGAGCGCACCTCCGCCGGGCGGGCGCCAATGGGTGCGTTCCGCGCCTACGAGACGGACACCGGCCGCCCGCTGGACTTCCTGACCGCCGACAACTGCGGCCAGACGCTGTTCGGCGTGGAGCGGAGTGTCTACGAGCGCAGCGGCTTCATCCGCCAGCAGGGCCTCGCCCTTACCGGCGACGCCGCGCTGGAGACGCGTCTTGCCTCCCTCGTCACGACCGGCGAGGAAGACGTCTCCTTCTCCCAGACCGACAAGCGTCTGCGCGACCTGCTCAACCGCCGCCGTCACAACAGGACCGGTCTGCTCCCGCAGGCCGAGGCGGAGCTGGAGAGCGTAAAGAACGCGCTCGCGGCTATTCGCGCCGACGGCGAGGAGGCCATGCGCCTGCGCGCGCGCCAGGCGGAGCTGGAAGACGGCGAAGCCCGTCTGTCCCGCCTGCTCGACGCGCTCCGCCGCCGCGAGACGGAGGAAAAACGCGCCCAACTGGAGAGCGCACGCGCCGCCTGGGAAAAGGAGCGCGGTTTCCTGGCGGAAAAGCAGGCTGCCGCAGCGGGTCTGCCGCCGCTCGGCGAGCTTCAGGAACTGCTGCGTCAGCTCGATCTGCTCGCCGAGAACGGCCGCGCGCTGGAAGCCGACCTGCGCCTCGGCGTGGAGACGCCGGGGGAGCCGGAGTGCCCGCCCGTCTTTGCCGGTCTGAGCGCCGACCAGGTGCGCGAAACGGCGGAGACCGACGCTGCCCGGCTGGACGGGCTGCGCCGCCCAGTGGCAAAATCTCGGCTGCTGCCCGTGCTCGCGGCGTGCTTCGCGCTCGCGGCGGCCGTGTTTTTCTTCCTCCTTCCCCCGGCGGCGATCGTCCTTCTCGCCGCCGCGCTCGGCTGCGCGATCCCCGCGCTCCTCGGCGCGGCCCGCGCCCGGAAACAGGCCGCCGCCAACGCCGAATCGGCGCGAGCGCTGCTCGCGCGTTACGGCGCCGCCGACGCGTCCGGCATCCGCGCCTCCGCCGCGAAGCGGCGCGAGGCCCTGCTGCTCTATGAGCAGCGCCGCGCCGACGCCGAATGCCGCCGCGGCGCGCTCGCGCGCCGTCAGGCGGAGTTTGACGCGCGGCGGGACGAGCTGCTCGCAAAGGCGCGCGCGTTCGCGCCGGTGGCCGGGGCGGACACCGTCCGTTCCGCCGTGCAGCAGGCGGTCTACCGCCGCCAGTTCTGCGACGCGGCGGAAACAAAGACAAGGCAGGCACGCGAGCGCTATGAGGCCGTCCGCGCCGCCGTCGGGCCGCTGACCGCCCCATCCGGCGAGCCGCTGCCCGAGCTGCCCGACCCGGTCCCCGACGAAAACTCCGTCGCCGCCCGCCTTGCCGAGACGCGCCGCGCGCTCAGCGAGACGCGCTCTCAGCTCGCGCTGCGGCGCGGTCGGATGGAATCCGCCGGAGACCCCGCGGAGCTCGCCGCCCGCGCGGAGGAGCTGAGCGGAAAAACGGATCTTCTTCAGCGCCAGTACGACGCGCTGCTCCTCGCGCGGGAGACGCTCGACGCGGCAAACGCCGAGCTCCAGACCCGCTTCTCCCCCCGCCTCAACGCCCTCGCCGGCGAGTTGGCCGCGAAGATGACCGGCGCGCGCTACGATCAGGTGCTGCTCGCGCAGGATATGACCGTCGAAGCCCGCCCGACGGACGGCGTGGTAACGCGGCCGCTGGCCGCGCTCAGCGGCGGTACGGCCGACCAGCTCTATCTGGCCGTCCGCCTCGCCATCTGCGAGCTGGCGCTCGGTCCCGAAGCGCCCCTCGTCCTCGACGACGCGCTCGTGAACTTTGACGACGAACGGATGGCCGCCGCCCTCTCTCTCCTGCGCGGGGAGGCAAAAACGAGGCAGATTCTGCTCTTCACCTGTCAGGCCCGGGAGCAGGCATGGCTCGCCGGGCATCCCGGGGAGGCGTAACGGCATGGAGCTGCGCTGCGTGGCGGAGCGCTCGTGCCCGCTCCTCTCCATCCTGCGCCGCGAGCTGGGGATGTCCTCGTCCCTGGTGGGCCGGCTCAAGTATCAGCACGTCTTTTCCGTCAACGGCAAACCCCAATTTACCAATTATCCCGTCTCGCCCGGCGACGTAATCTCCGTACCGCTCGACGAGCCGGAACCGGACTACCCTGCCGAGCCGGGCGAACTGCGCATCCTCTACGAGGACGAGTCGCTCCTCGCGCTCGACAAGCCCGCCGGGCTCATCATGCACCCGAGCTCCTGCCGGATGACCGGCACGCTGGCCAACCGCGTCGTCGCCTACTATCAGACGAGCGGCCAGGCGAGCGCGTTTCATCCCGTCTCCCGGCTCGACAGAGACACGTTCGGCGTTGTTCTGCTCGCAAAGAACTCCCACGTCCACGCGCTCTGCTGCGCGCAGCACCTCGCGGGCGGCTTTGAGAAGACCTATCGCGCCAGCGTCCTCGGCGGCCCGGCGGAGGACGCCGGGACGGTCGCGCTCCCCATCGCCCGTGTTCCCGGCCGCACCATCCGCCGCGAAATCCGCGCCGACGGACAGGAGGCCCGCACGGAGTTCCGCGTCCTCGCCCGCGCGGACGGGCTGAGCCTTCTCTCCCTGCACCCGCTCACAGGGCGCACGCACCAGCTCCGTGTTCACTGCGCCGCGTCGGGTTTCCCCATCCTCGGCGACCCGCAGTACGCCTCGCCGGAAAGCCTGGCCCGCTCGGCCGCACTCGGCCTGACGGGGCAGCAGCTCTGCGCCGTCTCGCTCGCCTTTTCGCACCCGCTGACCGGGCGGCGCCTCGAAATCCGCTCCGAACAGCACGTTTTCTGGCCCGGGTCGGGTGATTTTTCAATTTAACGGTTGAGCGGGACGGAAAAACGTTGTATAATGAGAAATTGAATGAATGTGCGGCACGCCGCATGAAAAATGGAGGTCACTTCAATGTTTGATAAACTGATCGATACCCTCAAGGCCAATCCCCGCAAGATCGTCTTTACCGAAGGCCCGGACGCCCGTATCCTCGAGGCAGCCGCCCGCCTGAAGAAAGGCGGCTTTCTCACCCCGATCCTGATCGGCGTGGTGGACGAAGTGAAAGCCGCCGCCAAAAAGGGCGGCTTTGACATCGAGGGTCTGGAGATCATCGATCCCGCAACCTATGCCGGCATGGACGACATGGTCGCCACCATGGTCGAGCTGCGCAAGGGCAAGATGACCGCCGACGAGTGCCGCGCGGCGCTCTCCAAGGGCAACTATTTCGGCACCATGCTCGTCAAACTCGGCAAGGCCAACGCTCTGCTCGGCGGCGCGACCTATTCCACGGCAGACACCGTCCGCCCGGCGCTCCAGCTCGTCAAGACCCGCAAGGGCGCGCATCTCGTGAGCTCCTGCTTCATCCTCTGCCGCGGCGACGAGACCCTCGCCATGGGCGACTGCGCCATCAATATCTCCTACGAAGACACTCTTGACAAAGAGGGCAACGTCGTCTTCTCCGCCGCCGACAAGCTGGCCGAGGTGGGTCTCGAGACCGCCAAGACCGCCAAGGTCTTCGGCATCGACCCGAAGGTTGCGTTCCTGAGCTACTCCACCAAGGGTTCCGGCAAAGGCGCCGGCGTCGATCTGGCCCGCACTGCCTGCGAGAAGGCCAAGGCTCTGGCTCCCGACCTCGCCATCGATGGCGAGATGCAGTTCGACGCGGCCGTATCTCCGGTCGTCGGCCAGCTGAAGTTCCCCGGCTCCAAGGTCGCCGGCTACGCCAACACCTTTATCTTCCCGGAGATCCAGTCCGGCAACATCGGCTACAAGATTGCCCAGCGCCTGGGCGGCTTCGAGGCCTACGGCCCCATTCTGCAGGGTCTGAACGCCCCCATCAACGACCTCTCCCGCGGCTGCAACGCCGAGGAAGTTTACAAGATGGCCATCATCACCGCCGCGCTGGCCTGAGCTTTTGCAAAATTTCTTACGTTGGCCGCTGCGGAGCGCTGGCTCCGCAGCGGCCCTCTTTTTCTTTTGCGCTCCGGCAGGGGCAGGCACGGCCGGCTTTCCCGGTCCTGTTTACCAATCGCGCGTCCATTTCCCCCGGACGCGGGCAAAACGAACGGTTCCGGCCCGGCGGGTACGGTCTTAACAGGAAAACAGCGGAAATCGCGCAGTCTCGGCAAAACTTAGAATTTACAAGAGGAAATATGTGTGATATATTTAGTTTGTAAAAAATTGTGACAGGCTTCACCGTTTTTATTCGTGATTGCCAGCATCACTAACGATTCAGGAGGATTTTCTATGTCTCAGCTCAAAGGCGCCTGCATCATCGGCCAGTCCGGCGGCCCGTCCGCCGTCATCAACGCCAGCGCGTACGGCGTCATCAAAACCGCTCTCGAGAACGAGAACATCACCAAGGTCTACGGCGCGTTTCACGGCATCAAGGGCGTGCTCAACGACCAGCTCATGATCATGGACGAGGAGGACCCGAAAGAACTCGAGCGTCTGCTCTACACCCCGTCCTCCGCGCTTGGCTCCTGCCGCTACAAGATTGCCGATCCCGACAAGGACGACACCGACTACAAGCGCATCCTGGAGATCTTCAAAAAATACAACGTCCGCTACTTCTTCTACAACGGCGGCAACGACTCCATGGACACCTGCGCCAAGATTTCCCGCTTCATGGCCAAGAACGACTACGAGTGCCGCGTCATGGGCGTGCCCAAGACCATCGACAACGATCTCTTCGGCACCGACCACTGCCCGGGTTACTCCTCCGCCGCGAAATATATCGCCACCTCCATCATGGAGGTCAACCGCGACGCGCACGTCTATGACACCGGCATGATTACCATCATCGAGTGCATGGGCCGCCACGCCGGTTGGCTCACCGCCGCCGCCTACCTGGCCACTGCCAAGGGCGAAGGCCCCGACTTCATCTACCTGCCCGAGGTCGACTTCGATATGGACAAGTTCATCGCCGACGTCTCCGAGCGCTACAAGAAGAACGGCAACTGCATCGTCGCCGTGTCCGAGGGCATCCACTACGCCGACGGCAGCTTCGTCTCCGAGGCCAAGGCCGCCGCGACCGACGGTTTCGGTCATGCCCAGCTGGGCGGCCTCGCCGCGACACTCGCCAACATCATGAAGGAGCGCACCGGTGCGAAGGTCCGTGCCATCGAGCTGAGCCTGCTGCAGCGCTGCGCGGCTCACTGTGCCTCCGGCAACGACATCGCCGAGTCCTTTATGTCCGGCAAGGTTGCCGTCGAGGAAGCCGTCTCCGGCACCACCGGCAAGATGGTCGGCTTTGCGTGTGACCGCACGGACGGCTACACCTGCAAAGCCAAGCTCTTCGACCTCGACTCCGTCGCAAACTATGAGAAGAAATTCCCGCGCGAGTGGATCAACGCCGAGGGCAACAACGTTCTGCCCGCCTTCGTGGATTACTGCCTGCCCCTCATTCAGGGCGAGACCGGCATGGTCAAGGAAGACGGCCTGCCCCGCTTCTGCAAACTGAAGAGAGTGTTCGAGAAATAAGATCTGACTCCCCGTGCCGCCAATCGGAGGTTCGACGGAAAGCGGCGCGGGGTTTCCAGTCCCGCGCCGCTGCTTTTCCGGGCTCCGACTTATCTCACAGAAAGCAGGTGTTTACAATGAAACGCGTATTTCTGATCGTACTGGATTCTCTTGGCGTCGGGTATGCCCCGGACGCGGGAGAGTTTGGGGACGAGGGGAGCAATACGATGCGCACCATCTCCCGGTCCCCGAAGTTTCGGGCGCCGAATCTGATCGCCGCAGGGCTTGGGGAAATGGACGGGCTTGATTACCTGCCCCGGGCGGAGCACCCAACGGCCGCCGTGGCCCGGATGCGCGAGGCATCGCGCGGCAAGGACACCACCATCGGCCACTGGGAGATTGCGGGCATCCGCTCAGACAAGCCCATGCCCACATATCCGCACGGCTTCCCGCAGGAGATCATCGGTACCCTTTCCGCTGCGACGGGACGCGGCATTCTATGCAACAAGCCCTATTCCGGCACCGAGGTCATCCGCGACTACGGCCGAGAGCACCTCGCCACCGGCAAGCTGATCGTCTATACCTCCGCCGACAGCGTCATGCAGATCGCAGCGCACGAGTCGCTCATCCCGCCCGAGGAGCTCTACGACATCTGCCGCGCGGCCCGAAAGATCATGACCGGCCCCAACGCCGTCGGCCGTATCATCGCCCGCCCGTTCGAGGGCGACTGGCCCTATACCCGCACGACCCGCCGCCATGACTTCTCCCTCGAGCCGCCCGCCGAGACGCTGCTCGACGCCGTAAAGGCCGCCGGGGAGGATGTAATCGCCGTGGGCAAGATTCATGACATTTTCGCCGCGCGCGGCGTGACCGAGACGATCTACACCGTCGGCAACACCGACGGCATGGAAAAGACGCTTGCTCTCGCGGAGCGGAAATTCCGCGGGCTGTGCTTTGTGAATCTGGTGGACTTCGACATGCTCTACGGCCACCGCAACAATATCGACGGCTACGCCGCCGCGTTCAGTGAGTTTGACGCGTGGCTGCCCGGTTTTCTGAAGAAGCTCGGGCCGGAGGACTGTGTCCTCCTCACCGCCGACCACGGCTGCGACCCGGGTTACCCGACTACCGACCACACCCGCGAATACACGCCCATGATGCTGCTGGGTGAAAAGATCCGGCCTGTCAACCTCGGCACACGACCGACGTTTTCGGACATCGGCGCCACCGTGGCCGAATTCCTCGGCGCGCAGCTCCCCACGCACGGGACGAGCTTCGCCTCCGCCGTGCTGTGAGGCTCGCCATGGAGCCGAACGAGCTGATCGGGCGCGCGAAGGACGCCATGACAAGGGCCTACGCGCCCTATTCCCGGTTTCAGGTCGGCGCGGCGCTGCTGGGCCGCTCCGGCCGGGTCTACACCGGCTGCAACGTGGAGAACGCGGCTTACGGGCCGAGTAACTGCGCCGAGCGCACGGCGGTCTTCAAGGCCGTCAGCGAGGGAGAACGGGACTTTTCAGCCATTGCCGTCGTCGGCGGACCGCAGGGGATAATTCGCTCGTTCTGTCCGCCCTGCGGTGTCTGCCGGCAGGTGCTGCGCGAATTCTGCGGGCCGGAATTTCCGATCTATCTGTGTGATGCGGAGGGGCGCGTGAAGACGCTCACGCTCGACGCACTCCTGCCGGAGAGCTTTTCCGGCGACAATCTCTGAGAAAACCCCCGGCCGGTAGAAACCGGCCGGGGGTTTGTCGGATCTTAATAATCCGGAGGGCATTTCAGAGATAAGAACGGCGAAGGGTTGGATTTCCGAGTGGGAATCCGGCCCTTATTCAGTCCTCAGCGGGCGCCGCTTCAGAAAAAAACGCGCCGTCCTGCACACGGGAATAGTCCGAGAGCTCCAACGCATCCGGGACGATTCCCGCTGCGAGCCGCTCCTTCTCGCCGTGGGAGAGCGCCTTGATCCGCCGCTCCAGCCGCGAGGCCGCTGCGCGGCCCGAGGCGCTCCAGACCGCCTCCAGCCGGGCCGGGGGATGCGCGGCGGTGTATTTCGCCCCGCCGGGCAGACGGCCCTCGTGCTGCGCGAAACGCCGCGCGGGGTCGGTGGTAATGCCCGTGTAGAGTGAGCCGTCCCGGCAGCGCAGCAGGTAGACATAATACATGAGACACCTCCGTCAGGCCAGCAGCTTGTCGAGCAGCGCCTCGCAGCCCTCGGCGATACTGCGGTAGGCCGCGTCGAAATCGCCCGTGTACCAGGGGTCGGGAATATCGCGCGGGCGGGCGGAAAAGTCCAGCAGACGGCGCACGCGCCCGTCGGGATCGCCGCCCGTGATGCGGCGAATCGCGTCAAGATTGGCGTTCTCCATGCCGACGAGAAGATCGTAGGCTTCATAGTCAGACCGGCGGAGCTGCGCGGCACGATGGCCGGTGAGCGGTACGCCCGCCTCGGCGAGTTTCCGCCGCGCGGGAGGATAGATCGGATTGCCGATCTCCTCAGCGCTGGTAGCGGCGGAGGAGACGGAGAAAAGATGCGAGACGCCGCGCCGCCCGGCGAGGTGCAGAAAGACACATTCCGCCATCGGGGAGCGGCAGATGTTGCCATAGCAGATAAAGAGGATGCGGTGCAAAAAATCAATCCTTTCATGGCCGTCACGCGCGTGCAGGTCTCCTGCGCCGGGACGGCCGCGCGGCGCAGCGTCTGCGTGAGCGCAGCGGGGTCGGCCGGTCAAAAGAACGGCCAACGTCCGGCGAGCCGGCGAGAATACTGTCTCTCCGCCGAGGGAGCACGGCAGGTGTCCGGCATCCCGTTGACATAATATCCAGGCACGGCTCGGAGAACCGCGTGCCCGCGGGGAAAACGCCGGTCAGACGCAGGCGAGCGCGTCTGCATCCGCGATGACGGTGCAGTTGGGGTGGAACTGGAGAATGGAGGCCGGGACACGCGGCGTGACGGGGCCGGTCAGAGCGTCCCGGAGGATCTCCGCCTTGTCCGCGCCGCTGACCACCATGACGATGGAGCGCGCGAGCATAATATCCCGGATCCCCATGGTCATGGCGGTGTGGGGCACCTCACCGACGGAGGAAAAATAGCGCTTGTTCGCCTCGACGGTACGCTCGGTAAGCGCGACAAGACCGGTGCCGGAGGAGAAGTGGTCGGACGGCTCATTGAACCCGATGTGGCCGTCATGCCCGATTCCGAGAAGCTGGAGATCGATGCCGCCGAGCGAACGGATCAGCTCGTCGTAGCGGCGGCACTCGGCGGAGACGTCCGGCGCGAGGCCGGAGGGAATGTGTGTGTTGCCGGGGAAAATATTTATCTGATCGAACAGATTCTCCCGCATAAAGCGCGCGTAGCTCTGCGGATGGTCGGCAGCAAGGCCGGCGTATTCGTCGAGATTGACGGTGCGCACCCGGGAGAAGTCCACGTCGCCCGCCGCGCACAGCGCGATGAGCTGCCGGTAGATGCCGACGGGGCTGCCGCCCGTGGCGAAGCCGAGAACGGAGTCCGGCCTGCGGTTCACCTGCGCGGCGATCAAACCGGCGGCGATGCGGCTGAGCTGCCCGTAGGAGTTGGTTCGAATGAGGTTCATGGTTTCACGTCCGATCGAATAATTTGGGGAATTGTATCGTTTTATTATGACAGCAGAAGCTCCGGATGTCAACGCGGGGGACGGAAAAGCGCCGGCAGATTGCTCTGCCGGCGCCTGAAACCGTTATGAGGAAATTAATACATACCGCCCATGCCGCCGCCTGCACCCGCAGCGGCAGCCGCCATGGCGGCGTCAGCCTTGGGATCGGGCTTATCGGCGACCAGACTCTCGGTGGTCAGGACGCAGGCCGCGATGGACGCGGCGTTCTCGAGCGCGGTACGGGCGACCTTGGTCGGATCAACGATACCGGAAGGGATCATGTCGCAGTAGGAATCGGACAGGGCGTTGTAGCCGTAGCCGACCTTGCGGCTGTTCTTGATCTTCTCGAAGACGACGGAGCCGTCCACGCCGGCGTTCTCGGCGATCTGGCGGATCGGGGACTGCAGCGACTTGGCGATGATCTGTGCGCCGGTCTTCTCATCGCCGGAGAGCTTCGCGATCAGCTTCTCAACAGCGGGGATCGCGTTGACAAACGCGGTGCCGCCGCCGGCGACGATACCTTCCTCAACAGCCGCGCGGGTGGCGTTCAGGGCATCCTCGACGCGAAGTTTCTGCTCCTTCATGGCGGTCTCGGTCTGCGCGCCGACCTTGATGACGGCTACGCCGCCGGACAGCTTGGCCAGACGCTCCTGCAGCTTCTCTTTGTCGTAGTCGGAGGTTGTGACCTTGACGGCGGCCTTGATCTCGTTGACGCGATCCTTGATGGCGGCGGCGTCGCCCATGCCGTCGACGATCACGGTGTTATCCTTGGTGGACTTGACCTGACGGGCGCGGCCGAGATCCTTGACGTCGGCTTCCTTGAGGTCCATGTTGAGGTCGCTGGAGATATAGGTGCCGCCGGTGAGGGTGGCGATATCCTTCAGCATTTCCTTGCGGCGGTCGCCGAAGCCGGGCGCCTTGACGCACAGGCAGGTGAAATTGCCGCGCAGACGGTTCACAAGCAGGGTGGCCAGCGCGTCGCCCTCGACGTCCTCGGCGATGATGACGAGCTTCTTGCCGGACTGCACGATCTTCTCGAGCAGGGGCAGGATCTCCTGGATGGAGGAAATCTTTTTATCCGTGATGAGGAGGTACGGATCGTCGATGACGGCCTCCATCTTGTCGGTGTCGGTGACCATATACGGGGAAATGTAGCCGCGATCGAACTGCATGCCTTCCACGACGTCCAGGCCGGTCTCGGCGGTCTTGGATTCCTCGATGGTAATGACGCCGGAGGAGGTAACCTTCTCCATGGCCTCGGCGATCAGCTTGCCGATGGCCTCGTCGCTGGAAGAGACGGCGCCGACTCTCGCGATATCGTCGGAGCCCTTAATGACTTCGGAATTGTTGCGGATGGCCTCGACGGCGGCCTCAACGGCCTTCTCGATGCCCTTGCGCATGACCATCGGATTGGCGCCGGCGGTCACGTTCTTGAGGCCCTCGTGCACGATGGACTGCGCGAGCAGCGTGGCGGTAGTGGTGCCGTCGCCTGCGACGTCGTTGGTTTTGGTGGCGACTTCGCGGACGAGCTGCGCGCCCATGTTCTCAAAGGCGTCCTCGAGCTCCACGTCCTTGGCGATGGTCACACCGTCGTTGGTGATGAGCGGAGAGCCGAACTTCTTGCTGAGAACCACGTTGCGGCCTTTGGGGCCGAGGGTAACTTTCACGGTATTGGCGAGCTGGTCGATGCCGGACAGCAGCGCCTTGCGGGCTTCTTCGCCGTAAATAATCTGCTTAGCCATAATTGAATCCCTCCTGAATTACTCTACGATTGCAAGGATGTCGGCCTGTTTGACCAGGGTGTAATCCTCGCCGTCGATGTTGACTTCCGTGCCGGTGTACTTCGCAATGATGACCTTCATGCCGGGCTTCACGGTCATTTTGACTTCGTGGCCGTCCACCATGCCGCCGGGGCCTACCGCAACGACCTCGGAGAACGCGGATTTTTCCTTCGTCGATGTGGAAAGAATGATGCCGGACTTGGTGGTCTCCAATGCGTCGATGCCTTTGAGCAGCACACGGTCGGCAAGCGGAGTGAGTTTCATATGAATTACCTCCTAAATTTCGATGACAGCCCGCAAATGGGCTCTCATTTGGTCTACTCGCTGAATTTAGCACTCAAACTTGTGGAGTGCTAACGCCTATTATAATAAAGCAGTGCGGCGGAATGCGCAATCTCAAAAAATCAGCAGATTCCGGGAATAATCAGAATCATAAACTGTTTTTCACAAATGTCGCTATAATTTCTAATGTTATCTTTAAATTACGCCATCATGCTCATAATTTTGCTTGTTTGACTATGCCAAAGAAGACCTGTCGGGTAAAAAAAGCGGATTTTCTCCGGCGCGACGGTAAAGTCGATGTCGCGCGCAAGCAAAAGCTCACCGTCCACATTGACGGGCGAGATCTCGTCGCACACGACGCGGATGTCCCGGCAGCGATAGTGTCGGATGATGTCGGGGTGCTTTTTGTAAAGCCCTTTTTTATACGAACCGATCACCTGCGCCACGGTCAGACGCGATACCTCGCGCACCAGCAGCACGTCGAGCAGCCCGTCGTCCGGCTCGGCCTCGGGGACGGGGTAAAAACCGCTGCCGTACCAGCGGCCGTTGGCGATGCAGATGAGCGTCTGCCTCCCGTCGATCACGTGCCCGTCGAGCACCACGACATAGTGCCGGTGGACGCCGCGCACGGTGTTTATGACGGTGGAGAGTGCATAGGCGCCCGGACCGGTGACGAGAGGCAGCCGCCGGTAGCGGTCAATCCCGGTGCCGATGCGCGCGTCGAAGCCGATCGAGCAAATGTTAACGGCCAGCCGGTCCCCCGCGCGGATGAGGTCGAATTCCGTCTCGCTGCCGTCCGCGAGGCGCGAGAGATCGCGGAAGGCGGAGGGGTCGCGGAAGATGCGGATGAAGTCGTTGCCCGAGCCGCAGGGGAAGTGGGTCACAGCCGCGTTGGCGAAGCCCGCCGCGCCGTTGACGGCTTCATTGAGCGTGCCGTCGCCGCCGCAGGCGTAGAGGCGGAGCGGCTCGCCGGTCCCGCAGGCGGCGCGCGCGAGCTCCGTGCAGTGGCCGGGGCCGGCGGTGATCCGAATCTCGGCCTTGTCGCCGGGGCGGCCCGCAAAGACCGAGCGCACCGCCTCGGTGACGGCGGCGGTGTGGTCGAACTTGCCGGCGGCGGGATTGATAAGGAACAGGTGCTTCATGGGGAAAGCCTCCCGGTAGAAAATGTCAGAGGTACATATAGAGATCGCACTTGATCATGCCGTTGTAGAGCTTGCGCTTTTTGTCGGCCTTTTTGCCGTAATAGTGCTCGAATTCAGGCTCCGAGCTGATGATGAACTTCTTCCAGCCGTCGGTGTGCTCCATATGGCGGCCGAATGCCTGATAGAGCGCCTGCGCGCTCTGCTTCTCGAGCATCCGTTCGCCGTAGGGCGGGTTGCATACGAGGGTGCCGCGCTCGGCGGGGAGAGAGAGCTTCGTCGCGTCCGCGTCGCGGAACTCAATCAGGTCGGCCACGCCCGCCTTGCGCGCGTTGGCGATGGCGATGGAGAGGCTGCGCGGGTCGTTGTCCGAGCCGTGCAGCTCGTATTTGCCGTGGAACTCGGCGGCGACGGCAGCCTCGCGCTCCTGCTTCCACACCTCGGGCGGGACGCAGGCCCACTTCTCGGCGGAAAAGACACGGTGCAGGCCCGGCGCGCGGTTGCGCGCCATGAGCGCGGCCTCGATAACGATGGTGCCCGAGCCGCAGAACGGGTCGAGGAAGACCTCGCGCCCGCGGTAACGCGCCAGCTCGACCATCCCGGCGGCGAGCGTCTCACGCAGCGGCGCATCGTTGCCCACGGCGCGGTAGCCGCGCTTGTGCAGGCCCGCGCCGGAGGTGTCGAGAAAAATCTCGGCCTCGTCCTTCATGAGGGAGAACTGCATCTGGTACGTCTCGCCGCCCTCGGGCAGCCACGTCAGGCCGTAGTGCTTTCCGAGCCGCTCCACGGCCGCCTTTTTGATGATGGCCTGACAGTCCGGCACGGAGTGGAGCTGGGAGTTGAGGCTGTGGCCCTTAACGGGGAACGCGCCGTTTCTGGGGATGAACTCCTCGAGCGGCAGGGCCTTGACGCCCTGGAACAGCTCCTCGAACGAGCGCGCGGGGAACGCGCCCAGACGGAGCAGCACCCGTTCGCCCATGCGCAGGCGAAGATTGGCGCGGGCCATTGCGGCGAAGCCGCCGTCGAAGAGCACGCGCCCGTTCTCGGCGCGGACGTTTTCCGCGTCCATGCGCCGGAGCTCCTGTGCCACCAGCCCCTCGAGGCCGAAGAGACAGGGTACGCAAAATGTCATGGTATTCATCATAAATGCTCCTTTATCAAAGGCAAACCGTCATTTTGCATCGCAGCATGTCCCCGCAGCGGCGCGGGAACGGATGAAAATCACAATTTACCGATTCATTATACCGGCCGGCGGAACAAATAGCAATTGTTTTCGTCTTTCAATCTGGAGAAACAGTGCAAATTCCCATTGGCAAAAGCTCGGAAATCGGGTATAGTGTATAGTATAGATATCCGTCAGGGAAGGAATGAGAGAGATGACAACTATGGCTTACCTTTGGCTGGCTGCGGCGCTGGTTCTGGCCGTGCTGGAGGCGATGACGACGAATCTTGTCTCCATCTGGTTTGTCGGCGGCGCGATCGCGGCGTTCCTCACGGCGCTGTTCGACGGCAGCCTGCTCGCGCAGCTGATCGTCTTCACGGTGGTTACCGCCGCCCTGCTGGCCGCAATGCGGCCGCTTCTGCGGAAGCACATGATCGTCAAAAATCCGATCAGGACGAACGCCAGCCGCATCATCGGCATGGAGGCCATCGTGACCGAGCCGATCGACAATCTGCGCTCGTCCGGCGCGGTGCGCGTGGACGGTGTGGAGTGGACGGCCCGGAGTCAGAGCGGCGCCGCCATCGACGCGGGTACGCGGGTGAAGATCCTGCGGATCGAGGGCGTCAAGGTCTTTGTCCAACCGGTGGAGGAAACGGCCCCGGCCGCGTCGGGCGTATCATAAAAAACGAGAGTAAAAAACGAGAGGAATAAGGAGGAAACAACATGTCAGGTCCCATCATCGCGCTGATCGTACTCGTCATCATTATCCTGCTGTTCATCATCCGCAATATTCACATCGTCCAGCAGGCCCAGGCCTATGTCATCGAGCGTCTGGGCGCGTTTTCCGCCGTATGGGAGGTCGGCCTGCACTTCAAGATTCCGTTCATCGAGCGCGTCGCCAAGCGCGTGAGCCTCAAGGAACAGGTCCTCGACTACCCGCCCCAGCCCGTTATCACCAAAGATAACGTCACCATGCAGATTGATACCGTCGTCTACTTCCAGATCACCGACCCGAAGCTCTATGCCTACGGCGTGGAGCATCCGATGGTCGCCATGGAGACGCTGACGGCCACCACGCTCCGCAACATCATCGGCGACCTCGAACTCGACCAGACCCTGACCAGCCGCGACGTCATCAACACCAAGATGCGTGCCATTCTTGACGAAGCGACCGACCCGTGGGGCATCAAGGTCAACCGCGTTGAGCTCAAAAACATCCTGCCCCCGCAGGACATCCAGAGCTCCATGGAGAAACAGATGAAAGCCGAGCGCGACCGCCGCCAGGCGATTCTGCAGGCCGAGGGCACCAAACACTCCCAGATCCTCGTGGCAGAGGGCGAGAAGGAAGCTGCCATTCTCCGCGCGGACGCAGAGAAACAGGCCGCCGTCCTCAGGGCCGAGGGCCAGGCTGCGGCGATCCTCTCCGTGCAGAAAGCCACGGCGGACGCTCTCAAACTCCTCAACGAGGCTGCGCCGAACGACCAGGTCATCAAGCTGCGCGCCCTCGAGACGATGCAGAAGGTAGCCGACGGCCAGGCAACCAAGATCATCATTCCCTCCGATCTTCAGGGCTTCGCGGGCTTCGCGTCCACAGCCAAGGAGCTCATGGGCAAGTAAATTTTTCTTTTCCCGGAGCGGCGCGCTGCGCCGCTCCGCTTTTTTTCGATCGCCGTGGAATTTCCCGGCGGCGCGTGCTATAATAAGCAGCGGCAGCGCGGCGGAAACCCGCCGCGCGATCTGAAAGAACAAGACGGGGGGCGCTCGCATGAAATTCGACGGCATCCAGAAGCTGACGCTGCTGGACTACCCGGGTCAGGTGGCGTGCACGCTGTTTTTCGGCGGGTGCGATTTCCGCTGCCCCTTCTGCCACAACGCCTCGCTCGTGCTCGCGCCGGAGGGGACGATCGGCGAAGAGGAAATCCTCGCGTTCCTCCGCAGGCGGCGGGGCGTGCTGGACGGCGTGTGCGTCACCGGCGGCGAGCCGCTGCTCCAGAGCGGGCTTCTTCCGTTTCTCAGGCAGGTGCGCAGCCTCGGCTACCTCATCAAGCTGGACACCAACGGTTCGTTCCCCGACCGCCTGAAGGCCGCCGTGTCCTCTGGTCTCTTGGACTATGTGGCCATGGACATCAAAAACTCGCTGCCGCGCTACGCGCAGACGGCCGGCCTGGAAAAGCTCGACACCGCCCCCGTCGAGGAAAGCGTCCGCTTTTTGCTCTCCGGCGCGGTGGACTGCGAGTTCCGCACCACGGTCGTGAAGCCCCTGCACGACGAGGACTCCTTCCGGGAGATCGGCCGGTGGATCGCGGGGGCGAAGCGGTATTTCCTCCAGAGCTTTGTGGACAGCGGCGACCTGATCGGCTCCGGCCTCTCGGCCTTTTCGCGGGAGGAGATGGAAAAATTCCGCGCCATCTGCCTCCCGTTCGTCCCCTCCGCGCAGCTGCGCGGCGTATAGCGTACCGTCCGGCGCAGTTGTGCCGGACGGTTTTAACACTATATCTTGTGTGTCATAGAAAAAATTAACCATATATATTGCACTTTGCCCATTGACGTTTCCGGCTGTTGGTGCTATTGTGTTAAATGATCCCATGTTGGATACAAATGCTACGACAGGACGGGAACGGAGAGAGAGAAAATGTATGAAGTAATCAAACGGGACGGAAAGGTTGTTCCGTTCGACATCAAAAAAATTGCGGTCGCGATCACCAAGGCGTTCGATGCCCAGGATCGCCAGTACAACGGGGGCATCATTGATCTTCTGGCGCTGCGCGTGACGGCGGACTACGAGAAGAAGATCAAAGACGGCAAGGTGAGTGTCGAGGATATTCAAGACAGCGTCGAGTCCGTCCTGCAGGCCGCTGGCTATACCGATGTGGCCAAGTGCTATATCCTCTACCGCAAGCAGCGCGAAAAGATCCGCAACATGAAAAACACGATCCTCGACTACAAAGAGGTAGTGGACAACTATGTTAAAATCAACGACTGGCGCGTGAAAGAGAATTCCACCGTCACCTACTCGGTCGGCGGCCTGATTCTCTCAAATTCAGGCGCCATCACCGCCAACTACTGGCTCAGCGAGATCTATGACGAGGAAATCGCAAACGCCCACCGCAACGCGGACATCCACATCCACGATCTCTCCATGCTCACCGGCTACTGCGCCGGCTGGAGCCTGAAGCAGCTCATCCAGGAGGGTCTCGGCGGCATTCCCGGCAAGATTACCTCCTCCCCCGCAAGCCACCTCTCCACGCTCTGCAACCAGATGGTCAACTTCCTCGGCATCATGCAGAACGAATGGGCCGGCGCGCAGGCGTTTTCCAGCTTTGACACCTACCTCGCGCCGTTCGTCAAAATCGACAGCCTCAGCCAGAAAGAGGTCAAGCAGTGCATCCAGTCCTTTGTGTACGGCGTCAACACGCCGTCCCGCTGGGGCACGCAGGCGCCGTTCTCCAACATCACCCTCGACTGGACGGTGCCCGGAGACCTTGCGAACCTGCCCGCCATCGTCGGCGGCAAGGAGCGGGATTTCACCTACGGCGACTGCAAAAAAGAGATGGATATGGTCAATCGAGCGTTCATCGAGATCATGATCGAGGGCGACGCCAACGGCCGCGGCTTCCAGTACCCGATCCCGACTTACTCCATCACGAAGGATTTCGACTGGAGCGAAACCGAAAACAACAAGCTTCTCTTTGAAATGACCGCCAAGTACGGCACACCGTATTTCTCCAACTATATCAACTCCGACATGGAGCCGAGCGACGTGCGCAGCATGTGCTGCCGCCTGCGTCTCGACCTCCGGGAGCTGCGCAAAAAGTCCGGCGGCTTCTTCGGCTCCGGCGAGTCCACGGGCTCGGTGGGCGTCGTGACGATCAACATGCCGCGCATCGCCTATCTCTCGTCCGACAAGGCCGACTTCTACAAGCGCCTCGACAGGATGATGGACATTTCCGCGCGCTCGCTCAAGGTCAAGCGCACCGTCATTACCCGCCTGCTGGGCGAGGGGCTGTACCCCTACACCAAGCACTATCTGGGCACCTTTGAGAACCATTTCTCCACCATCGGCCTGATCGGCATGAACGAGGCCTGCCTCAACGCCCGGTGGCTCCGCGACGACCTGACCCACGCGGACGCGCAGGAGTTCACCAAGGAAGTCCTCAACCACATGCGCGAGCGTCTGAGCGACTATCAGGAGCAGTACGGCGACCTCTACAACCTCGAGGCCACCCCGGCCGAGTCCACCACCTACCGCCTTGCGAAGCACGACGTCGAGCAGTACCCCGACATCATCACCGCCTCCGAGCACGGCAAGACCCCGTACTACACCAATTCTTCCCACCTGCCCGTGGGCTATACCGACGATGTTTTCGCCGCGCTGGACATTCAGGACGGACTCCAGACGCTCTACACCTCCGGCACTGTCTTCCACGCCTTCCTGGGCGAGAAGCTGCCCACCTGGCAGGCGGCCGCCGCGCTGGTGCGCAAGATCGCCGAGAACTACAAGCTGCCCTACTACACGCTCTCCCCCACTTACTCGATCTGCAAGAACCACGGCTATCTCTCCGGCGAGCAGTACGTCTGCCCCGAGTGCGGCGAGAAGACTGAGGTTTACAGCCGCATCACCGGCTATTACCGCCCCGTCCAGAACTGGAACGACGGCAAGACCGAGGAGTTCAAGGAGCGCAAGGTCTACGTCGTCGGTGCCTCCAAGCTGCTGCACGAGGGTGTGAAGAAGGCCGACGAGCCCAAGGCCGCCGCGCAGGCGGGCGAGGCGGGCGTGCTGCTGTTCACCACCAAGACCTGCCCGAACTGCAAGCTGGCCAGAAAATACCTGACAGCGAGCGGCATCGAGTACACGCTCATCGACGCCGAGGAGCAGCCGGAGCTGACCGAGAAGTACGGCGTGAAGCAGGCGCCCACGCTGATCGCCTCCGACGGCGCGGCGGCCCGGGCCTATGTGGGGGCGGGCGCGGTCAAGCGATTCTGTGAGGCCGGCGTACACGCGTAAATGAAGGACATCATCATCATCGGGGCCGGCTGCGCCGGCCTCACCGCCGCCATCTACGCCGCCCGCGCCGGGAGATCCGTCCTGGTGCTCGAGCAGGAGAGCGTCGGCGGGCAGATCGCTTTTTCTCCGCGCGTGGAGAACTACCCGGGCATCGCCTCCGTCTCAGGCATGGAATTTTCAGACAGGCTGTACGCCCAGGCGGACGCGCTCGGCGCGGAGCTGGAGCTTGAGAAGGTGCTGCGCGTGGAGCCGGGCGACCCGATCCGCGTCGTCACCGAGGACGGTATGCACGAGTGCCGCCGGCTGATCGTGGCCACGGGTGTGAAGCACCGGCCGCTCGGCGTGCCGGGCGAGGAGCGCTTCACGGGGCACGGCATAAGCTACTGCGCCGCCTGCGACGGCGCCTTTTACAAGGAGAAGACCGTCGCCGTAGTCGGCGGGGGCAGCACGGCGCTCCAAAGCGCCGAGATGCTCTCCGGCCTGTGCGAAAAGGTGTTTCTCATCCACCGCCGCGCGCAGTTCCGCGGCGAACCGGCCCTGGCCGCGCGCGCGGCGAAGCTCGTCAACGTGGACGCGGTGCTGAACGCCCGCGTGACCGCGCTGCACGGCAGCGGCAGGCTGACCGGCGTGACGGCCGCTGTGCCCGGCGGGATGCGCGAGCTGACGCTGGACGCACTGTTCGTATGCGTCGGGCAGGAGCCGAACAACGCGTTCCTGCGCGGCACGGCGGCGCTCGACGGGACCGGCTATCTGATTGCCGGCGAGGACTGCCGGACGAACGTCCCCGGCGTTTTTGCCGCTGGCGACTGCCGGACGAAACTCGTGCGGCAGCTCACCACAGCCGCCGCCGACGGCTCAGTGGCCGCGCTGGCCGCCTCGGCCGAGTGCGTTGGATGATAAAAAAAGAAAGCAGCTTTCCGGGAACTCCCGGAAAGCTGCTTTTTTGCAGAAAGAGGAAATTACAGATCCTTAATGCCGGATTCCTTCACCAGTCTCGCCACGTCGTCGTACTTGTTGAGGGCGTAGAGGTGGATACCGTCGATGCCGCAGACACGGTACTGGTCGATCAGTTCGATGGTGTAGGCCATGCCGGCCTCCTTAAAGGCGGCCTTCTTGGCCTCGACGGACTCGGGCGCCTCCTGCGGAGCGAAGGGGTTCGGGAAGATCCAGTTCTTGGAGATGATCTCACTCAGCGCGCGGGGCATCACGCAGCCATTGCGGGAGAGCGCCATGTTGATGGTGGCAGCAGCGTCCAGCACGGGCATGATCCCCACATCCACGGGCATGGTGATGCCGGCGGCGCGGATAGCGTCCATCCAGTAGCGGAACTGATCCATGTCCCAGCAGAGCTGGGTCATGATATAGTCGGCACCCTCATCCTGCTTCTGCTTGAGGAAGGAGATGTCGGCCTCGAGGCTGCGGCAGGAGATGTGGCCCTCGGGCGAGCCGGAAACGGCGACAGTGAACCGGCCGCCAAACTCGTCGCGGACAAACTTGACAAGCTCGGTAGCGTAATGCAGATCGCCGCCGGTGCCCGTCCAGCCGAAGGGCAGGTCGCCGCGCAGACAGAGCAGATGATCGACGCCGTGCGCGAGGTAATTCTCAAGCTGCTCGCGGATGCCGTCGCGGGTGTTGCCGATGCAGGTGAAATGTGCGACCGCCGCAGGGCCTCTGCCCCGGATGGCGTCGAGCACGGGAATCTGCTTGCCGACGTTCGTACCTCCGGCGCCGTAGGTGCAGCTGATGTAGTCTGGCTTCAGCGTGCACAGCTGATCCAGAACGCCTCCGTCACGGAGCAGTTTTTCTTCACCGACCTCGGTCTTCGGGGGGAAAAGCTCAAAGCTGAAGCACATGCGCTGCCTCATAACCTCAGTGATTCTCATACGGTTACAGTCCTCTCATTCTTGCATGATCACAGCAATCTCGCGGTTGGAGATATAGGCTGTACGTTGGTTCCTTTGCGCCGGTCGCCGCCGATCAGCGCAGGCGGTTGAACAGTTCCAGAATACCATAGACAAGCGGCTGATGCAACAGGTAGATCCAAAGGGACTGCCGTCCGCAGAAACAAAGAAAACGGATGGGTGCCACGCGCGGAACACGGGGCAGAAGCGAGGCCTTGTTCCGGTAGGCCGTGCGCCCGATGGTCACGCCCAGCATGAACCAGCCCAGGTGCGGGAAGACAGGAAAATAGTCGCCCGCAACGAAGTCGCGCGTGCGGAGTCCCAGCACGAACCACCATGGCTGCGAGACGGTAAGCCCGTCAAACGCATAACCCAGCGCCACGAAGAGCACGCCCAGAACCGCGATGGCGGAGACGGGCAGCTTCCGGTAGAGCGGGTAGAGCATCATGCAGAAGCCCAGCAGGTGCAGCACGCCGAACTGGATGACGATATCCGGCCCGGCCATGCCCAGGCGAGCCATGGTCATCGTGACGAGCGTGATGACAAGGCCGAAGCCGAACACGATCGCGCCGCGCCGCAGCGAGCGGGAACCGAGCGTGACGCACACGCCGGAGAGAATGACGAAGATCACGCCGCCGTAGTCCATCACGAACTCGAGCGCGGGCGCGACAGCAACCTGACGCCCGAGAAAATAGCGCAGATCGAACACGGTATGAACCGCGATCACGCAGAGGATCGCGATGCCGCGGAAGGCGTCCAGCTCCCAGACGCGCTCCCGGCGCGCAGCTTGCTCCATGGGTTACTCCTTCCCCTGCTCCTCCTCCTCCAGCACGCGGTAGGCGACCTTGCCGACCAGCGTCTTGGGGAGCTCGGTGCGAAACTCGATGTCGTAGGGCATCGCGTATTTGGCGATGCGCTCGCGGCAGTATTCCAGAATTTCCGCCTTGACCTCGTCGGTCGCCTCTACATCGGGGCGCAGGACGACGAAGGCCTTGACCTTCTGCATCTTGTAGGGATCTTTGACGCCAATGACGCAGCTGAGCAGCACCTTGGGGTGGCCGTCGATGATGTTTTCAAGCTGGCTCGGGTAAACGTTGTAGCCGGAGGTGACGATCATGCGCTTGATGCGCTGGCGGAAATAGACAAAGCCGTCATCGTCCATATAGCCGAGGTCGCCTGTGTGCAGCCACACGCGGCCTTCCTCGTGGCGGCGGAGAGTGCTCGCGGTCTCCTCGGGGTTGTCCACATAGCCGATCATGACCGTCGGACCGGAGATGCAGATCTCGCCGTCCGTGTTCGGCGGCAGCTCGTCGGTCGTGCCGGGTTTGACGATCTTATAGTAGGTGTCGGGGAAGGGCACGCCGATGGAACCGGTGCGGTAATAGTCCTTCGGCGTCAGGCAGCTCGCGGTGACGCACTCGGTGGTGCCGTAGCCCTCGCGGATCTGGATCGTTGCGCCGTGATCGGTGAGGAACGTGTCCACCTTTTTCTTGAGCTCGATGGAGAGCGAGTCGCCGCCGCTGAACATGCCCTTGAGGAAGCTGAGATCCGCCTTATCCAGCTTGTCGGCCCGCAGCAGCGCCTCGAAAAGCGTCGGCACGCCGGGGATGAGGCTCGGCTTTTTCTTCACCAGCAGTTTGGCGTAGATCTTTACGCTGAACTGCGGCACGAGAATGCATGTCGCGCCGCCGATCAGAGCGGTGTGGATGCCGATGCCGAGGCCGAAGCCGTGAAAGAGCGGCATGACCGAAAGCATCTTGAACCCTGCGATGGGGGCGTAGCCGCTCGCGGCGATCGTCTGGAGGCCAAGGGCGTTGAAGTTGAGGTTGGAGAGAAGAATGCCCTTGGTCGTTCCGGTCGTTCCGCCGGAGTAGAGGATCACGGCTCCGTCGGTTGCGCGGCCGCTGTCGGGCGGGAGCGGGTCCCTGCGCCGCTTTCCGGCGGCAAGCACGTCCCGCCAGAGAAGATAGTCGCCGCTCCTGGGAAGCGGGGGCACCTTGCGGCCCTTGGTCAGCGCGTAGCCGGCTGCGAGAGGCGCGGGCATCTCCTCCTGGATCCGGGTGATCAGAATTTTCGTAGGCTGCGCAAAATCCTTCTGAATGGAGGCAATCTTGGGGTAGAACTGGTCGATGGTCAGAATCGCCTTGCTGTGGGAAAAGTTGAGGTAAAATAGAATCTCGCCCGGCGCGGAGAGCGGATGAATCATGTTGGAGACCGCCCCGATGCGGTTGAGCGCGTAGAAGCAGTCCACGCCCTGGGGCGAGTTCGGCATACAGATCGTGACGCGGTCGCCCTTGCCGATGCCCAGCCCGAGCAGCGCAGCGGCCGTCTGCTCGACCCGGCGGACGAACTCGGCGAAGGTCGTCTTTTTGCCCATGAACTCATAGGCAATGTTGTTCGGATACCGCGCCGCCGCAGTCTGTATCATCTGGAACATGGTTTTCTGCGGATAGTCGAGTGTATGGGGCGTGTTCCCGTAAAAGCGAAGCCACGGGGCAGAGGAAGAGATGCTCATATCGATCAATCCTTTCGCAGCCCGCCCTCAGGCGGAAAAAATTCGTGTTCGGGCTCCGGCATGTCCGGCCGGGATCAGCGGCTGAGCAGCCGCGCCGCGGGCGGACGGATGACGCGCATGGCGCCCTTCGGGCAGAATTCCTGGCAGCAGAAGCAGCGGATGCAGCGCTTCCGGGCGATCACCGGAACGCCGTTTTCCAGCCGGATGGCATTTGCGGGGCAGAGCGAGCGGCATTTGCCGCAGCCGACGCACACGGACGCGTCCACCGCCGGACGCGGGCAGATCAGGCGCTGGATCAGGCTGCCGCGGAACTTGCCCCAGACGGAACCGCCCCGGAAGAGCAGGCTGCTCGGCACGGCGACGCAGCGATAGTCGGGAATGCGGAACGCCCGCCAGTCGCCCGCGACGTTCAGCTCCTCCGCCGACGCGGGAATCAGGCCGCGTTCCCCGGCAGCCTCCAGCGTTGGGACGTCCTTCCGTGAGAGGCCGATCAGTGCCGCGCTCAGCAGATCGAGCTGGTGCGGCGAAGCCGAGGCCAGCAGCGCGCCGACCTGACGGGGCGTGCCGGCAGTGGGGCCGTTGCCCTCCATGCCCACGACGGCGTCGGTCAGGCACAGGCGGGGACGGAAAAATTCATCGAGATCGACGATCATCCGGGCAAAGTCGGCGGGGTTGGGATAGCGGAAGTGAAATTCCGGCTTCATCGTCCCCGGCACCGCGCCGAACAGGTTCTTTGCCGCGGCGGAAAAGCCGATCATGCCGTGTGTTTTGAACTTGCAGAAGTCGATCACCGCGTCGGCTTTTCGGAGGTACGAGGTGCAGGGAAACTCATGGCACACCATACCGGAGGGATTTTGCACCGTTTCCCAGGAGAAGTCGTCGTTGAGGAACGCGCCGGCCTCCTCGGCCGCGCGCATACCCGCGGCGGCGTAGACCCGGCCGACGTAGGCCGCGTTCCAGAGACCTCCGGGGCTGTCGCCGATCACGACGGTCGCGCCGCGTTCGCGCAGCAGGCCGGTCAGCGCGGCGAGGAGCGCCGGATGGGTGGTAGCGGCAGCCTCGGGCCGCATCGGCGCAACCAGATTTGCCTTGATGGCGACGCGCATCCCGGGACGTACCCAGTCCAGCCCGCCGAGGGGCGCGAGCACCTCGGTCAGGGCCCGGCGGCACTCCGCCGGGTCGTAGCTCGCGCAGGGAACCAGCGAAACATCGACCCCCATACAACCTCCCGGGCGCCGCGCGGCGCATCATAAAAACTGAACGTAGTATACCATGAAAGGCCACAAAACGCAAACCGAAGCGTGCCTCCGACAATTTAAACGGTTTTTCGCGAAATTGGTTTACATATTCCCGGTTTCGCGATAAAATACGAATAGCACTAACGACTTTGAGGAGGAAACTATGGGCTACGATCCGTCTGAAATAGATGATCTGATCAACGACGTCAAGAACCTGCTGGGCGAGGAAGGTGAGAAACCAGCCGCGCCCCGTCCGGCCGCCCCCCGGCAGAGCACCGTCTCGGATGAGACGCGCCTTTACCGCGCCCCGCAGCAGCCTGCCGCTGCGCCGTCCGCCGAGCCGTCCCGCAGCCAGTACGACGGCAGCGGGATCTACGAGTGGAACGAGCCCGGCTACACCGGGGAATACTATGGGAACCGCCCCGCCGAACCGGAACCTCCCCGCGGGCACCCGATGACGCAGGCGGAACGCACCGCCGCCGCGCGCGGCGGCACCTACCGCGCCCCGGCCCGCACGCCCACCCGCGCGGAGGCGCAGGAGGCCGCCCGCGATGAGGCACGTCAGGCCGCGCGTGAGGAGCGCCGGAGGGAAGAACGCCGCCGCGAGGCGGTATCCCGCGAGGAACCCCGTCCGTCCCGCGGCGACCGTGAGCGTCCCCGCGGCTCGTCCCGCGAGGAGTGGAACGAATCCGTCCGCGCCGCGAAGGCCTCCGTGCAGGTGGCAGACGACGAGGACGATTATGAGGACCCCATCCCGAAAAAGAAGCATAAAAAGGGCTGGATCGTCCTTCTGATTCTCCTGCTGCTGGGCTTCGGCGTCTATCGGCTGCTGGCCAAGCAGCCGATGGCGGACAACGCCTCGATGGGCGCGCGCAAGCCCGGCGTCTCCACCATCCTGCTCGCCGGCACCGACGCCGACGGCACGCGCACCGACACGATCATGCTCCTGAATATCGACCGCAACGGCCGCACCGCAAACCTCGTGAGCATCCCGCGCGACACGCTGGTCAAGGGCGGCTACTCCGTCCCCAAGATCAACTCCGCCTACGGTTGGGCCGGCAAGGGCAAGGACGGCATGAACGAGCTGATGAAGCGCGTTACGGAGTGCATTGGCTTTAAGCCGGACGGCTATGTACTCGTCAATCTGGACAGCTTCGTGAGTCTCGTAAACATCATGGGCGGTGTGAACTTCAAAGTGCCCGTTAATATGTACTACAACGACCCGAGCCAGAATCTCAGCATCAACCTCAAAGCCGGTCAGCAGCATCTCGACGGCAAGCAGGCCATGGGTCTCGTCCGTTTTCGCTCGGGCTACGCCGCGGCCGACCTCGAGCGCGTGAACGTCCAGCGGGACTTCGTCTCCGCGGCGGTCGACCAGTGGGTGAGCGTGAAGAACGTGTTCCGCGTGCCGCGCCTGCTGGCGTGGTACGCCTCGAACGTGACCACCAACATGCCCGTGAGCAACATGACATGGATTGGAACGGCGCTGATGACCGCCGACAAGAGCAAGATCGGCACGCAGACCCTGCCCGGCTCCGCGACCATGATCCACGGCGGCTCGTACTATGTGCTCAGCCCGTCGAAGGTGGCCGCGACCGTCAATAAATACTGCAACCCCTACAAAAAGGACATCACGGTGGACAATCTGTCCATCCGCAGCTGAGGAGGACTCCGCGCATATGATTACTGTCGATCAGACTCTGTATCACGGCCGCCCCCTGTCCGTGACCTATTACGGCACAGCGCAGGGCCGCACCGACCGTCTGCCCGCGGAGATCGCCTGCTACGACCTGCTCGACCGGCTGGAGGTCGTCTTCGACCGCGTCGATCACGAAGCCGCCGCGACCATCGACGCCTGCGAGGCCGTCGAGGCCGTGCTGGGCGATAAAATCTGCAAGAATCTATTCCTCTGCAACCGGCAGAAGACGAATTTCTATCTTCTTTTGCTTGCGGGGGACAAGGTGTTCAAAACCAAGGATCTCTCGAAGCAGCTCGGCATCGCCCGGCTGAGCTTTGCCGGGCCGGAAGACATGGAGCGGCTGCTCGGCGTCACGCCCGGCTCCGTGAGCGTCCTCGGTCTGCTGCACGATACGGACGGCGCCGTGCAGCTCGTGATCGATCAATCCGTGGCAGACGGCAAAGCGATCTGCTGCCATCCCTGTATCAACACCTCCACCGTACGCTTTTCCATGGCGGAACTGCTCGGCAGGGTGCTGCCGGAGCTGAGGCATGAGCCTGTCTTTGTCGATCTGCCCGATTCGGAGGAAGAATGACATGAAACCCTGTATCTATGTGACGCTGCCCTGCCGCGAGGAAAATCGCCGCAAGCTGCGCGAGGCGTCCGGGAATTTTCCTGTGCTCTTCGCCGATACGTTTGAGACCGACGGGGAGCGCGCCGAGGCGTTCGCCGCGGCGGCGGCCGTGTTCGGCGAGCCGAGGCCGGAGACGCTGAAAGACGCGCCCAATCTTCTCTGGATTCAGATGTCCTGGGCGGGTACGGATCTCTACACCAAGGCGGATCATTTCCCGCCGAATATCGCCGTCACCTGCGCTACCGGCGCTTACGGCGGCACGATCGCGGAGTATGAAATCGGCGCGATCCTCGCCCTGTACCGGCATTTCCCGCAGTACGCCCGGGCACAGACGCAGGGTGCCTGGAAGCCGGTCTTCCCCGGCCGCGGGCTGGAGGGAAAGACAGTTCTCATCGTCGGCGCGGGCGACATCGGCACGGAGTTTGCCCGGCGCCTCCGCCCGTTCGGCGTGAGGGAGATCCTCGGCGTCCGCCGCACGAGGCGCGAAACGCCCCCGGAATTTGACGCGACGTTCACCATGGAGGAACTGCCCGGGCTCTGGGGCCGCGCGGACATCGTCTCGTGCAGCCTGCCGAACACTCCCGAGACGGTGGGCCTGCTCGATGAAAAGGCACTCCGCGCGATGAAGGGGGACGCGCTGCTGCTGAATGTCGGCCGCGGCACGCTGGTAGACCCGGACGTGCTCGCGCGGGTTCTCGCATCAGGTCAGCTCTTCGGCGCGGCGCTGGATGTTACGCAGCCCGAGCCGCTGCCGCCGGAGCATCCGCTCTGGCGCATGGAGAATGTGATGATTACGCCGCACATCGCTGGCATCGGCTTTGGCAACGTGCCGGAAACCGAGGATAAAATTGTGGAGCTCTGCTGCGAGAATCTGCGCCGCTTTATGACCGGCCGCCCGCTGCGCAATCTGGTCGATTTTAAGACCGGCTACCGCGAAACGCCCGAAGAATAGGAAAATTCCCCGGACTTCAAACGGAGAAAAACCAGAAAAATACCCTCTGGTGCAGGAAAACGAACTGCATCAGAGGGTACTTGTATCGCAGGCGGAATGCGCGATTTCCGGAAAACGGCGGCGCTTCCTGAAGGACCGGAGTGCGGCGGACCGCTGATCTTCGCCGCAAAACAGCAGAAAAAGCGGCCCCCGCGGCATCAGAGCGCCGCAGGGGCCGCTTCAAGGCGTTTGTTCTGTCTGTTCCTCCCGGCGCCGTTCATGCGCATCCGCCGGGATCGTTTCTCAGTCGCAGCAGGTCTTCATGGCCTCGAGCGTCTTTTCCATCAGCTCGTCGAGACTCCAGCCCAGCATGGCCGCGCCCTGTTCAATTACATCGCGGCTGCAGCCGGCGGCAAATTTTTTGTCCTTGAACTTCTTTTTGATGCTCTTGAGCTCCATATCCTGCACGCTCCTGCTTGGGCGCATCAGCGCCGCCGCACCGATCAGGCCGGTCAGCTCGTCCACGGCAAAGAGCACCTTCTCCATCTCGGCCTCGGGCTTCACATCGGCGCAGAGGCCGTAGCCGTGGCTGACGACGGCATGGATGAGCCTCTCGTCCGCTCCCGCGTCCTTCAAAAGCTCCACGCACTTTTTACAGTGCTCCTCGGGGTACTGCTCAAAATCGACGTCGTGCAGGAGGCCGACCGTCGCCCAGAAATCCGCCTCGTCGCCATAACCCAGCCCGTTGGCGAAAAACCGCATACAGCCCTCGACCGTGCGCGCGTGCTGGAGATGGAACGGCTCCTGGTTATAGCGGGTCAGGAGCGCCCACGCCTCGTCTCTCTTCATGGCGCGCCTCATTCCTTGACGGAGCCGTCGGCGTTGAACACAGGCAGCTTTTCGAGGTAGATGATGTCGTCCCTCTCCTGCGCGTCGCCCTCGGCCAGAATGGCCATACGGCCAGCAACGATGCCGCCGGCCTCAGCGACGAGCTTCTCGATGGCGCTCAGAGACTCGCCGGTGGAGATCACGTCGTCCACGATGAGGATGCGCTTGCCCTTCATGAGGGCCGCGTCGTCCCCGTCGAGGTAAAGATGCTGCTCCCTGGCGGTGGTGATGGAGTTGACGGTCACGCCGAACACGTTGCGCATGTAGAGCTTGGCACCCTTGCGCGCGAGGAAATATTTGTTCTCACCGCTCTGGCGGGTCATCTCGTAGACCAGGGGGATGCCCTTGGACTCCGCGGTGATCATATAATCGTAAGCGGGAGCCTTCTCCAGCAGCGCTTTCGCGGCAGCGACGGTCAGCTCGACGTCGCCGAAGATCACGAACGCGCCGATGTAGAGATCGTCCGACACGCGGCAGATGGGTAGGTTACGGGTAAGACCGGCAATTTTCATGGTATGATACATAGCGCAAGTCTCCTTATTCCATGGTTTGTACGTTGACGGAAACCGAATTTCATTATAATCTCAGCCCCGCCAAATGTCAATCGGGGAGGACAGAGTCCGGGAAACGGTGCTTTTTTGGCGCGCCTGTTGTTTTTTTGGCGGGAATATGGTACAATATTGCCATAATTCAGAAGAACGTGAGGGGTCGGCATGTCGATGGATCGGAATTTTCGCTCCGCGCTGAGCGGATTCAACCGCTCGGACGTTGTCAATTTTATCGAGGAATCCTCGATCGCTCATGAAAAAGCCATCCGTCAGCTGAAGGATGAGAACGAGAAACTCCGCGCGCGCGTGGAGGCGCTTGAGAGAGAGCATGAGACGCTCGCCGTTGAGGCAGCCGCCGCACCGCAGCCCGAGCCGCAGCCCGAGCCGCAGCTCACTCCTGCGCCGGAACCCACCGCGCCCGCCGGAACAGAGGAGACCGCTCCGGCCCCCAGCGAAAGCGAGCTGGCCGCCTACCGCCGCGCCGAAGCCGTGGAGCGCGCCGCGCAGCGCCGCGCCGCCGCGCTCTGCCGGGAGGTCAACGGCATCGTGGAGAATGCCTCCGCCCGCTTCGGCGAGGCCGGCTCCGGCGTGGACACTCTGATGCAGGATCTGAGCATCACGCTCCGTCGCCTGACGGATACGTTCGCCGAGTTCAAGCTGGCCTTCGACGATACGTCCGACGCGTTCCGCAAGACGGAACTGCTCGATGAATCCGAGCCTAAAGACTGAACCGCCGCCCGGCTTGCCGGGCGGATTTCTTTTGCCCGCTCCCCGAAAAAAAGGGCCGGCACAGCCGTGCCGGCCCCTCGTTTTAGATTATTCGGCTTCCTCGGCGGCCTTCTTGGCCTCCTCAATGATCTTGGCTTGGTTGATCTGCGGAACTTCCTCGTAGCGGACGAACTTCAGCGAGAAGGACGCCCGTCCCTGCGTCATGGAGCGCAGGTCGATCGCGTAGGAGGACATCTCGCCCATGGGCACCTCGGCCTCGACTTCCTGCTCGCCGTCGCCGATGGGGTTCATGCCCATCACTCTGCCGCGGCGCTTGTTGAGGTCGCCGATGATGTCGCCCATGTTGCTGTCGGGCACCTGCACCTTCAGCGTGCCGATCGGCTCGAGGAGCGTCGGGCCGGCGGTGGGCAGGCCGTCCTTGTAGGCCAGGGAGGCCGCCGTCTTGAACGCCATTTCGGAGGAGTCGACGGGGTGGTAGGAGCCGTCGTACAGCGTGGAGCGGAGGAAAACGACCGGGTAGCCGGCCAGAACGCCCTTCTTAACGCACTCGCGCAGGCCCTTCTCGACCGCCGGGAAGAAGTTCTTGGGCACCGAGCCGCCGACGACGCGCTCGCCGAAGATCATCTCCTCGGACTCGGTCTGGGGCTCGAACTCGATCCAGACGTCGCCGAACTGGCCGTGGCCGCCGGACTGCTTCTTGTGGCGTCCGTGCACCTGTACCTTTTTCTTGATGGTCTCGCGGTAGGCAATCTTGGCCGGGCGGAGCTCGGCTTCCACATTGAAACGGTTCTTCAGCTTGGAGCACAGGACGTCGAGCTGGATGTCGTCCGCGCCGGAGAGGATCATTTCCTTGGTCTCGGCGTTGTTGCCGAACACAAAGGAGCAGTCCTCCTCGTTGAGTTTGGTCAGGCCGGCGGCGATCTTGTCCTCCTGGCCCTTGGCCTTGGCGTAGACCGCCACGGTGTAGCAGGGCTCTGCGTACTCGATGGGGGCGAGCGGCGTGGTCTTGCCCGCGAGGCCCAGCGTGTCGCCGGTTTTGACGGAGGCAAGCTTGGTGAGAACGCCGATGTCGCCGCAGCAGACCTTCGGGGTCTCGCTTGTTTTCTTGCCCTTGATGAAGTACAGGTGGCCCGCCTTCTCGCTGTCGCCGGTGCGCGCGTTGACAAGCGCGAGATCAGGCGTCAGATCGCCGGAGAACACCTTGAAATAGGAGTTCTTGCCGTACTGGTCGATGACGGTCTTGAAGATAAACGCCATGGGCTTGCCCGCGGGATCGAGCTGGAGCTCGCCGTCTTCGACGGGCATCGGAGCGCCCTCGAGCGGGTTGGGCGCGTAGTCGACAAGGCCCTGGAGCAGGGCTTCGGTGCCGAAGCCGTTCATGGCGCAGCCGCAGAATACGGGCGCGATCACGCGCTGGCGGATGCCCTGACGGATGCCCTCGGCCAGCTCTTCTTTCGTGAAAGCCTCGCCGCCGAAATACTTGTCCATCAGCGCTTCGGAGGTCTCGGCGATTGCCTCGCAGAGACTGTCAAAGTACTCGCTCGCGCGGGCCTCGTCCTCGGCAGACAGGGCGGCCTTGGCGCCGTCGGCCTTGAAAGCCTCCCTGGTGATCACGTTGACATAGCCGACCGCCTTCTCGCCCTGCATGACGGGGAAAACGAGCGGGATGACGGAGGTGCCGAACTTTCCACGGATGGCATCCACCGCGGTGAAATAGTTGGTGTGCTCCTCATCAAGCTTGGAGAGGAAGAAGAGAACGGGCAGATTGGCCTCCTTGAGGTATTTCCAGCTCTTCTCCATCCCGACGCTGACCATGCCCTTGACACTGCCGACGATCAGGCCGGCGTCCGCCACACGCAGGGACTGCACCACCTCGCCCGCGAACGCGAAGTAGCCGGGATTGTCCAGCACATTGATCTTGGTGCCTTTATACTCGACGGGAATGATGGACGTCGATACCGAATAATGCCGCTTGATTTCCTCGGGATCAAAATCACTGACGGTATTTCCGTCTGCGTTCTTGCCCAGGCGGTCGGTGCCCTTCGTCATAAAGAGAAGGCTCTCGGCCAGTGCGGTCTTTCCGTCTCCGCCATGTCCCAGTAAGCAGATGTTTCGGATGTCCTTGGCAATATACATTTGTTGACAGTCTCCTTTCAAGGCGGACAGGCAAGCCGGACGCGCAAACGCCCTTCCCTATCCTCCGGCGCTTCTTCCCGAGAAGCCGCATGATACGTATTATTATACTAGCATCTCAAAAGTTTTTCAATTATACCTGAATGAAATTTCACTTTTTGCAAAAGTTTTGTGCACGATGACGGAATAAATTCAATTTTTTGGTTATATTGACACGGTTCTCTGGAAAGAATCGGTATTATTTGCCCGCCACCGAGGACAATAACAGCGCCGAAGCGATCCATAAAAGGTTGAAAAGCGTCAGGTTGAACGCCGATGCCGCCGCAAACGCGCCGAGGAACGCGAGAATCACAGTGATAACAAAACCGATCGAGCCGGACAGCAGGCAGATCATCAGGCAGGTGCGCGCGGACGCACAGACGCGCCGCGCAGAAGCGACGGCTTCCGCCATCGGCAGAAAGCTCTCGCGAGAAAGCAGCGCCCCGGGCTCGCCGTCCGCCGGCGCCGCCGGGTCGGAAAGGCGCGCCCGCTCCTCGGCGGTGGGAAACTCCAGGCAGTCGGCGGGGACTTTATACTTGTGCCGCACAACGGCGGGTGTAAGGATAAAGTCGCGCGTCGCCATCAGGGGCTTGAGGCCGCGGCAGCGCAGCACAGCCTGAAGCCCGCTGCGCACGGCCGCGGACGGATGGTACTGGATGGCAAACACGGCGGCCAGCGTTCCGTTCACGGCGGTGTAAACCGCCTGACGGACGTTGGTGCCCTCGGGCATGCGCACGCCCATGAGCTGCATGAAGCCGATGGAGCCCACCAGCACCACGTCGCCCTGGATCTCGCCGCCGATTCCGCCGCCCTCATAACGGCGAAAGGTATCGAGCGTGCAGTTGCGCCCGTTTTGGCTGACGGCGATCTCGCGGAAGGTCGGCTCCAGCCCGCAGCCGGAGGCGGCAATGACCGCGCAGGTATAGCCGACTACCTCGCTCACATTGCGGTCGCCAAATATTTTCATGCCGTTCATTGAAATACAGGAGTGTGGAAAGAGGTCGCTGTCGGTAAGAGTGAGGCAGGCCTTGCCGCCGAGGCGCTTCGCACCCTGCCAGCCGCACAGCGCCGCGCCCGCGCGCAGCAGATTCCCCGCGGCAGCCGCAAACGGGCGGGCATAGCAGACAAACGCCGCCGCCGGCACGGAGCCCGCCAGAATGGCGGCCCAGGAGCCGAGGAAGCCCCGGCCTCTGCCGAAATGACAGACCATCGCGATCACCAAGGAGAGCGCGAAGACGAGCGCGGCATAATACCGCATGGCCTTCTCGGCCAGATCGGGCTCGCGCAGTTCATGGACGATGGAAACATCCGCGCGCTCGGCGCGGAAGATGCAGTCGTTTCCGTTCCACGCCCTCCGGCTCAGCACGGCCGCGGAGGGTTCCTCCCCCATCGCGAGCACGGCCTTGAGCGTGCGGCGCTCCGCCTTATGGCGCAGCGTGCGGCTCCAGAGGGCAAAGTACAGCTCCAGCAGCAGCACGGCCGTATAGGGGATCTTTCCCTTGCCGGCCGAAAGGAATCCGTCCGCCGCGAAGACGACGGCACTCACCGCCGCGAGGCTGTTCAGCCCGCAGTGCAGGCGCAGGAGCTGAAACACGCCGTCCAGGCAGACGTCGTAGCTGAGAAGCGTACCCGCGAGCAGCAGGCACAGAAGAACCTTCGCGCTCAGCGGCGCGCTCAGCCCCACGGAGCCGAGACGGAGGCCGAAGAAATTGCCGAACGTAACAAGGAGCGAGAGCAGCAGCAGGAACCCCGTCATACGGCGGCGAGCCAGAATACCGCCCGACTTGCAGGCGGCCCGGTACGCCTCCTCCGGTGTCGGCTCGCGGGTCGCGGGCGCGGGCTTTGGCTCTCGGGCCGGGCGGTCGGGACGGGTTCTCGCAGGGCGCGGCGGCCTCTGCGCGTTCGGCTCACGGCGGATTCGGCGCGTCTGTTCGGGATGCGCCGGCCCGTCCGGTGAGGCCGCGCCCGGCTCAAACCGGACAAAATGGAACCGACCCGACGGGGAAACCGGCTTGGGCGGCGTCCTGGTCTCCTCCTCCGGCTGCGCCGCTTCGGGCGGCTGCTCCGATTCCGGCGCGGCGCATTTCTCCTCCGGCTCTTCCGCTTCGGGGCGCTCCGTCTCGCCCGGAGCCCCGGGCGCAGGGGACAACCCCGCGTCCTCCGCCGCGGTCGCCGGCATTTCCGCCGGGGCGGGCGTCTCCTCGGGCGTTTCCGCCGAGGCAGGCATCTTCTCCGGCTCGCGGGTGCTCCAGCCGCCGAATTCCCGAATGATGTCCTCCAGGTTATAGGCGGGCTCCTGCTCGGCCGCGGGGGTATTCAGTTGTTCCCGCTCATCGCGTCGGTCTTCCAAGCCGTCCACCTGCCGTTTCGTCAAAATCGATTACTCTCTCTGCCGCACGACTTCGTACAGCAGCACTGCCGCCGCCGCCGAAGCATTGAGGGATGAAATTTTGCCCTTCATGGGAATACTGACCCTGTAATCACACTGTTCGGCGACAAGGCGGCCCATGCCCTCGCCCTCGGACCCGATGACGATAGCGCACGGACGCCGGAAATCGGCCTCGCAGAGCTTCGTGTCTCCCTCGGCCGCCGCTCCGAAGATCCAGACTCCCTTTTCCTTGAGTTCCTTGATGGCGGCGGTCAGGTTGGCCACGCGCGCCACCGGCAGATACTCGATCGCGCCCGCGGATGCCTTGGCCACCACGGCCGTGAGGCCCACGCTGCGGCGCTTGGGGATGATGACGCCGTGCGCTCCCGCACACTCTCCGGTACGCAGGATTGCGCCGAGGTTGTGTGGGTCGGAGAGCTCGTCGCAGAGGATGAGCAGCGAGTTCTCCCCGCGTTGTTCGGCAAGGCGAAGCATGTCGTCGATCGTGGCGTATTCGTGCGCCGCGCCCATGGCGATGATGCCCTGGTGCACACCGGTGGCACTCATCTGGTCGAGCTTGCGCCGATCCACCTTTACCACGACGGCGCCCGCCTGTTTGGCGAGCGACGCCAGACGGAGCAGGCCGTGGTCGCCCGCGCCCTCGGCGAGATAGACCTTGTCGATCGTCCGGCCCGAGCGGAGCGCTTCGGTCACGGCGTTGCGGCCCTCAATCAGGTTCAGGTTTTCCTCCTGCTCCTCCGCGGGGACGGCGGGGACGGGGGCTGCGGGATGGCTGTCCCTCTCTCCGCGCGGGCCCCGGGGGTTCATAAACTGTCTCATCGCGTCACCTCATACCGGCCCGCGGGCCGGTTTCCTCCCGTTTTCTCAGGATTCCGCGCGCGGTTCGTCCGTTTGCGCGCCGGAATTCCACAATCAAAGTGTATTATACCAAATCTCTCCTTCTTTCACAACCTGCAACTGAAATTTACAGAAAATTCACAGCGTCCTCCGGCGCGCTTTCTTGCTATTCCTATATAAGTATGCTATGATAAGTGCATTCAAAAATACGAAATTTCGGCCGCGTTCCACGGCTGTGGTTCGAATCGGTCCTTTGAAGGAGGCTGTGCCTTGAACAACGACTCCAACAACAAAAACCGCAATCAGTCCAACAATTCCGGCGGAAACGTTCCCCCCACCAGAACCATCATCACCCTCGTTATTGTGGCGCTGATTTTCACCGTCGTCATCAACACGGTTTACGATACGTTTTCCAAAGCGTCTCAGAAAGAGATCAGCTATACCGAGTTCCAGCAGAAGCTCGACGCCGGCGAGCTCGACTCCGTGGAATTTCAGAAAGACCGCATCCTCATTCTCACCAAAACGGAGGCGGCCAAGTCCGCCAGCAGCCAGATCATCTACTACACCGGCCTGATTCCCAATCTCGATCTCAACAGCCTGATGAGTGACCTCAGCGCCCACAAAGTGGATGCCTCCGGCCAGATCGTCGAGGAAGTCAGCCCCGTTGTCTCCTTCCTCGTCTCGTGGGTGCTGCCCATCGCGGTGATGTACCTGCTCTTCTCGCTGCTGATGCGCGGCATGTCCAAACGCATGGGCGGCATGGGAGGGCTCGGCGGCATCGGCCAGTCCAACGCCAAGGTCTACATGGAAAAGCAGACCGGCGTGACATTCAAAGACGTCGCCGGTCAGGATGAGGCCAAGGAATCCCTCCAGGAGATCATCGATTTTCTGCACAATCCGCAGAAATACGCCGCCATCGGCGCGAAGCTGCCCAAGGGCGCGCTGCTCGTCGGCTCCCCCGGCACCGGCAAAACGCTGCTTGCCAAAGCCGTCGCGGGCGAGGCGAACGTGCCGTTCTTCTCCATCTCCGGCTCCGGCTTTGTGGAGATGTTCGTGGGCGTCGGCGCCAGCCGTGTGCGCGATCTCTTCCAGCAGGCTGCCAAGATGGCCCCCGCCATCATCTTTATCGATGAGATCGACGCCATCGGCAAGACCCGCGACACCCGCATGGGCGGCAACGACGAGCGCGAGCAGACCCTCAACCAGCTTCTCGCCGAGATGGACGGCTTTGATCCCTCCAAGGGCGTCATCGTCCTGGCCGCGACCAACCGCCCCGAGGTGCTCGACAAGGCGCTGCTGCGCCCGGGCCGTTTCGACCGGCGTATCATCGTGGACCGCCCGAACCTCTCCGGCCGCTACCAGACGCTCCTCGTGCACACGCGCAACATCAAGCTGGCCGAGGACGTCGATCTGCACAAGATCGCCGCCGCCACAGCCGGCGCCGTCGGCGCGGATCTCGCCAACCTCGTCAACGAGGCGGCGCTCCGCGCGGTGCGTCAGGGCCGTCAGGCCGTCAACCAGCAGGATCTTCTGACCTCCTTCGAGGTCGTCATCGCCGGCACCGAGAAAAAGGGTACCGTTCTCACCGACACGGAAAAGCGCATTGTCTCCTACCACGAGGTCGGCCACGCGCTCATTGCCGCCGTAGCGAAGCATTCGCAGCCCGTCTCTAAGATCACGATCGTCCCGCACACCTCCGGCACGCTGGGCTACACCATGCAGATGCCCGAGGAGGAGAAATTCCTCAACTCCAAAGAAGAGCTTCTGACCGAGCTGGAAACTCTGCTGGGCGGCCGCGCCGCCGAGCAGACCGTCTTCGCCACGCAGACCACCGGCGCCTCCAACGACATCGAGCGCGCCACCGATCTCGCCCGCAAGATGGTCACGCAGTACGGCATGAGCGACCGATTCGGCCTGATGGCTCTCTCCACGGTCAGCAGCGAGTATCTTGACGGCCAGTCCATGATGAACTGCGCCGACACCACCGCGGCCGCCGCGGACGAGGAAATTAAGAAGCTCCTCTCCGACTGCTACGCGCACGCCTGTTCCATCCTTCTTGACAACCGTGCCCTTCTCGACGAGATCGCGCTCTACCTTCTCCAGAAGGAGACCATCACCGGCGACGAGCTGATGGCCTTTGTCAACGCGGACAAGAGCAAACTCCCGCCCGCCGGCGGAACCGCCGCCTTCGACGCCTCGGAGGCCCCGGGCGAAGCCTGATTTTGACGCAGCCCGGGCCGAAAGGCCCGGGCTGTTCCCCGCAAACGGCGTTTCCCGCCGAGGAAAGGATGATTTTATGAATACTACCGCCGCCGCAGCCGACGTCGGCACATTTAAGCGGGTGTTCCAGTCCCTCACGCTGCAAAAGCTGATCCCCGCCGTGCTGATCCTGGTCATCGGTTATTTTGCCGTCAAGCTTCTGACAAAGATTTTTGAGAAAGCGCTCTCCCGCTCCCGGCTGGAAAAGAGCGTCCACGCGTTTCTGCGCTCTCTCTTCCGCATTTTGCTCAACACCATCGTCATTCTGATGGCCGCGAGCAGCCTGGGCTTCGACGTCACCTCTCTCATCGCCGTGCTGAGCGTCGCCTCCCTGGCGCTTTCGCTCGCAATCCAGGGCGCGCTCTCCAACCTTGCGGGCGGCATCGCCGTGCTCACCACACACCCGTTCTACGTGGGCGATTTTGTGGAGATCGGCACGGTTTCCGGCACCGTCAGGGAGATCGGCATGTCCTACACCCGTCTGCTTTCGGCGGATAACAAGGAGATCTGCGTACCCAACAGCGAGATCTCCAGCACCAAGATCGTCAACTATACGCACAGCGGCCGCCGGCGCGTGGATCTGTCCGTCAACGTCTCCTACGATGCCGAGCCCGAAACCGTCAAGGCCGCCCTCCTGCGCGCGGCCGCCCTCCCGGAGGTGCAGCAGGACCCCGCGCCGTTCGCCGCCGTCAACCAATACGGCGAGAGTGCCGTGGAATATGTACTGCGCGTCTGGGTCGCCACCGCGGACTACTGGGACGTCTATTACGCCGTGACCGAGCGTGTCCGCGCCTGCTTCACAGAAGACGGAATTGCCATGAGCTACCCTCATCTCAACGTACATCTTTCCACATCTGAAACAAAGGAGTCCTGATTATGTGTCTTTCCACCGCTTACAAATTAGAATCCGGCAGCCGCGTCATGCTCGGCAACTACATCGCCGGTGTCAGCGTCGACCACGAGAATATCGTCCTGACCACGCTCATGGGCGAGGAAATCAAGCTAACCGGCACGCTCAAGAGCGTCGATCTCATCAAAAACGAAATTGAGATCTGCGCGGAATCCTGACTTTTCCGGCCGCTTTTTCCCGCCCCGGGGATCCCCCGGGGCGGGATTCGTTATTTTCGTAGGTTCCGACAAAATTCGGGCCTGAATCCGTTACATTTTGCTAAAGTTCTTTCCGGGCATTTCGTTGACTTTTGGCCTCCTTCTTGGTAAAATAAATTTGATTACGACTGGCGGATAACCTCTGATTTTTCAACATTTTCCGGCATCTGGAGAGAGCTGGAACTGAATCACAAAATGGTTGGAAAAGCATGGTTTTTCACCATTTCCCTTTGCCCGGCTGTCGCCGGGCGTACCGATCCCCAGGTCCCTTTAACACATATTTAGGAGGATAATACATTGAAGGATTGGGAACGCTTAACAACAGTGGAAGAAATGGAAGCGGCTACCGCCTCTCTGCTGGAAAACGGCAAGAAGGTCGGCGCTGATTCCTGGCAGCAGCGCGTCAAGAACCAGACGCCCCACTGCGGCTTCGGCGAAGCCGGAACCTGCTGCCGCATCTGCTCCATGGGTCCCTGCCGCATCACCCCCAAGGCTCCCCGCGGCATCTGCGGCTGCGACGTCCACGGCATCGTGGGCCGCAACTATCTTCGCTTCACCGCCGGCGGCGCGGCCGCGCACTCCGATCACGGCCGTGAGATCTGCCACACCCTCTATCAGGCCAGTGAGAGCGGCAACTATCAGGTCAAGGACCCTGAAAAGCTCGTCCGCATCGCCCACGAGTGGGGCGTTGAGACCGAGGGCAAGGACATCTATACTCTTGCCCACGAGATGGCCGAGATGGCCCTGATGGAGTACGGCAAGCCGTTCGGCGTCTCCCGCTGGCTCTCCCGTGCCCCCGAGCACACGCGCAAGCTGTGGCATGAGGCAGGCGTTGAGCCCCGCGCCATCGACCGCGAGGTCAGCCAGTCCCTGCACATGACCCATATGGGCTGCTCCTCCCTGCCCGAGGCGCTGATTCACCAGTCCATGCGCGCCGGCCTGGCCGACGGCTGGGGCGGATCCATGTGCGGCACCGAGTTCTCCGACGTGCTCTTCGGCACCCCGAAGCCCATCGACACCACCGCCAACCTCGGCGTCATGGAAAAGGACATGGTCAACATCATCGTCCATGGCCATGACCCCAGCCTTTCCGAGATGGTGGTGTTTTACGCAAACGATCCCGCGATGATCGCGCTGGCCAAAGCCGAAGGCGCCAAGGGCATCAACGTCGCAGGCGTGTGCTGCACCTCCAACGAGGTCGCCATGCGTCACGGCATCCCCATGGCCGGCAACTTCCTGCAGCAGGAGAACGTCGTCCTGACCGGCGCGTGCGAAGCCATCGTCGTCGATGTGCAGTGCATCTTCCCGGCCCTCGGCCCCCTCTCCAAGTGCTTCCATACCAAGTTCATCACGACTTCCGACATCGCCCGGATGCCGGACAGCGATTTCATCCATTTCTCTGCCGAGACCGCCGGCGAAAACGCCAAGGCGATCGTCAAGATGGCCATCGAGAACTTCAAGAACCGTAAGCCCGAGCTCATCAACATCCCGCAGATGAAGCAGAAGGCCACCGTCGGCTACTCCGTCGAGGCCATCAAGAAGTGCCTGGACGGCGTAACCAACAGCCATATCGAGCAGCTCGGCACCCTCAAGCCCCTGGCGGACGTCGTCAAGGCCGGCGTTCTCCGCGGCGCCGTCGCCATGGTCGGCTGCAATAACCCCAAGGTTCGTCCTGACTACGCGCATATCGGGCTGATGAAAAAGCTTCTCAAGAACGATATCATTCTCGTGCTCTCCGGCTGCTCCGCGCAGGCTGCCGCCAAGGCCGGCCTCATGGACAAGTCGGCCCGCGAGTACTGCGGCGAGGGCCTTAAGCGCGTGTGCGAACTCGTCGATATTCCGCCCGTGCTGCACATGGGCTCCTGCGTGGATATCTCCCGTATGATGGTTCTGGCCTCCGACCTCGCAATGGACTGGGGCTGCAACATCTCCCAGCTCCCGCTGGTCGGCTGCGCGCCGGAGTGGATGTCCGAGAAGGCCGTCTCCATCGGCAACTACGTTGTCGCCACCGGCATCGACACCTTCCTCGGCGTCGATCCCTATACCAAGGGCTCCACGGAAGTCACCGAGCTCCTGCAGGGCGAAACCGGCGTGAAGAAGTGGCTCGAGGCCAACTACACCGTCGAGCTGGACATCGACAAGCTCGGTGACAGGATGGTCGAGCGCATCGAGGAGAAGCGCGCCGCGCTCGGCATCTGACCGCGCGAAAAGAGGTTTCACGTCAATGAAAATCGCAGTAACCGGCAAGGGCGGCGTTGGGAAGACAACCCTCGCCTCCACGCTCGCCCGCCTCTATGCCGACGAGGGCCGCACCGTTCTGGCCGCCGACGTCGACCCCGACGCCAATCTCGGCCTGGCGCTCGGCCTGACACAGGAGGAGGTCAACTCGATCACGCCGATCTCCAAGATGCGCGAGCTGGTCGAGGAACGCACCGGCGCAAACAACGCCAACAAGTTCTTCAAGCTCAACCCGCAGGTCTCGGATATTCCCGACAAATTCTCCAAGGAGATCAACGGCGTCAAGCTGCTGGTCATGGGCACCGTCGAGACCGGCGGCAGCGGGTGCGTCTGCCCGGAGCATGTCATGCTCAAGGCGATCCTCTCCTCTCTGATCCTTCGCAAGGACGATGTGGTCATCATGGATATGGAGGCAGGGCTCGAGCATCTCGGGCGCGGCACGGCCAGCTTCATGGATCAGTTCATTGTCGTCGTCGAGCCCGGCGCGCGCAGCATCCAGACCTATGAAAAGGTCAAGAAGCTGGCCGCCGACCTGGGCGTATACCGGATCAGCGTCGTCGGCAACAAGGTGCGCGGCGAGGAAGACCGCGAGTTCCTCCGCCAGCGCATTCCCGCCGAGGCTCTGCTGGGCTTCATCGGCTACAACGAAGAGGTCATCGACGCCGACCGGCGCGGCCTCTCGCCCTACGACGTGAGCCCGACCGCCCTGGAGGAGATCCGGGCGATCAAGGCAAGGATCGATAACGCCTGATATTTTGAAAGGAATGAATTACATAAATGGGATTATTTGACAGAGTATTCCGCGGCTCCGACGAGATGTTCGCGAAAGCCGAGGCCGACGTAAACGCCCTTGTCGCCGAGCTCGGCGCCAACGCGCCCATGACCATGCCGAACACGGCCTACTTCCTCGCGTGTATTTACGCGTACCTGGGCAAGAAGGTCACCACCGTCGGCGAGCTGCAGTCCGCCCTGGCTGATGTGAAGGCCATGATGACCCGCAATTACCGCACGAAGGACATCTTCACCTCCGGCGTAGGCACCGCCATCGCCGCCGAGATGATCGAGGCCTGCAAATACGCGAAGACCGCCACCCCCTACGAGGGCACCGCTTACCACGGCCACTTCTCCGACGCCGAGGTTCGCGAGCTGGGCGTTCCCCTCGTCACGCGCGACATCCCGGGCTTTGTCGTCATGATCGGCCCGGCTCCCTCCGATGAGGAGGCCGTTGAGACCATCAAGGGCTACCAGAGCCGCGGTATTTTCGTCTTCCTGATCGGCGGCATCATCGAGCAGGCCGTCCGTAAGGGCGTCTCGATGGGCTTCCCCGTCCGCGTCGTCCCCGTCGGCGAGGACATCTGGGCCGTCGGCCACGTCATCTCCCTCGTCGTCCGCGCCACGATGATCTTCGGTGCAACCGAGCCGGGCGACTATGATGCCTTCAACGACTACACGATGCACCGCATCTTTGCGTTCGTCAACGCCTACGCTCCCGTGAACGACATCACCGTGGCCTGCGGCGCCGGCGCCATCCAGATGGGCTTCCCCGTCATCACCAACGACACCAACGACATGTGGGCCGTCCCCAAGTCCCTCCTCATCAACACGAATACGAAGGACTGGATCGAGACCTCTCTCGAGGCCCGCGACATCAAGATCAAGGTCAGCAACATCGACATTCCCGTGGCTTTCTCCTCCGCCTTCGAGGGCGAGATCATCCGCAAGGCCGACATGCAGATTGAGGTGGACGGCTCCCGCGTGGACTGCTTCGAGCTGGTGCAGTCCAAGGACGTGCACGAGATCGAGGATCACTCCATCATCCTCGACGGCCCGGATTTCGACGAATTCCCTGCCGGTTCCAAGATCAGCATGACCTTCATCGCCGAGGTCGGCGGCAAGAACATGCAGTCCGACTTTGAACCCGTCTTCGAGCGCAAGTTCCACAACTTCATCAACTGCATCGAGGGTGTCATGCACACCGGACAGCGCGATATGATCCGCATCCGCGTAAGCAAGTCCGCCTTTGAGGCCGGCTTCCGCGCCCGCCACATCGGCGAAGTGCTTTACGGCAAGATCATGTCCGAGTACGATACTGTCGTCGATAAGTGCCAGATCAAGATCTGCACCATCCCCGAGAAGAACAAGGATCTCCGCGTCATGGCCAACGAGGTCTTCGACGCGCGCGATGAGCGCCTCAAGACCCTCACCGATGAGAGTGTCGATGTGTTCTACACCTGCATTCTCTGCCAGGCGTTCTCCCCGAGCCACGTCTGCATCGTCACCCCGGAGCGTCTGGGCCTCTGCGGCGCCGTCTCCTGGCTCGACGCCAAGGCGACCAACGAGCTCGACCCGAACGGCCCGTGCCAGATCGTCACCAAGACCCGCATGATCGACGAGCGTACCGGCTCCTATGAGGACGTCGACGAAGCCGTGCAGAAGTATTCTCACGGCGCGCTCGAGCACGTCACGCTCTACTCCATCCTTGAGGACCCGATGACCTCCTGCGGCTGCTTCGAGTGCATCTGCGGCATTGAGCCGGTGTCCAACGGCGTGGTCATCACCAACCGCGAGCATCCCGGCATGACCCCGCTGGGCATGTCCTTCTCCGAGATGGCCTCCATGACCGGCGGCGGCGTGCAGACCCCGGGCTTTATGGGCCACGGCAAGCATTTCATCGCCTCCAAGAAGTTTATGAAGGCCGAGGGCGGCCTGGGCCGCATTGTCTGGCTGCCGAAGGCGCTCAAGGAGCAGATAGCCGACAAGCTCAACGAGTCCGCCAAGGAGCTCTACGGCGTCGAAAACTTCTCCGACATGATCGGCGATGAGACCGTCACCGAGGACGATCCCGAAGTCCTGATGAACTTCCTCGCCGAGCATAACCATCCGGTTCTGAGCATGGACCCTCTGCTCTGATCGAAACGCCGGCCCGGATCGGGATCCCGATCCGGGCCGTTTTTTGGGAGGACTAAGATGACAAAATCCGACATCCGCGAACAGATCTGCCGAAAAAAGCGGGCCATGTCGCCCTGGGAGATCTCGGATTGCAGCACACGGCTGGGCGAGCGCCTCTACTCACACCCGGCCTACCGGAACGCCCGATCTCTCTACGGCTACCTCTCCTTCAATCAGGAGGTGCGCACCTTCCCCATCCTCGCGCAGGCGCAGCTCGACGGCAAGCGCGTCGCCGTGCCGAGGGTTGCGGGAGAAACGATGGAGTTTTTCTGGCTGGACGATCTCTCCGACGTGGCGCCCGGCTACTGCGGCATCCCCGAGCCCGCCGAAAATCTCCCGGTGGCCGACGATGAGACGGCACTGGTGCTGATGCCCGGCCTCGCCTTCGACGCACGGGGCGTCCGCTGCGGCTACGGCGGCGGTTTTTACGACCGCTGGCTCGAGCTGCATCCGGGTCACCCCACGCTGGCACTCTGCTATGAGTTTCAGCTCTTTTCCGACTTGCGGCCCGGCCCGCACGATGTCCCGGTGGACTATGTGCTCTCCGTGCCCCTGAATCCGTAAAGAACCCCGCGCGGCTGTATCAGCCGCGCGGGGTTTTCCATTTTATCGCTCCGTCTCGCGCAGCCGGCGGAAAAAGGCGACCATGAACGGAATGCAGAGGAGCACGGAGATCAGGTCGGAGACCGCCTGCGCCGCCTCGATGCCGGTCAGGCCGAACGCGGCGGGCAGGATCAGAATGATCGGCAAAAACACGATGCCCTGCCGCAGCGATGAGGTCAGCGTCGCCCAGAGCGCCCGGCCCGTGGACTGGAAGGTCATGTTGCAGGTGATCATCAGCGGCAGCAGGGGCAGTGCCGCACACTGCATCCGAAACGCACGCGCGCCGATTGAGACGACCTGCGGGTCGCTCTTCAGCACGAGCCCTACGATCTGCGGCGCAAAGACAAATCCCACCGCCGCGAGCACGCTCATGATCGCCATGCCCATCAGCAGCGTGAACCGGAACGCGCCACGGAGGCGGCCAAACTTCTTTGCGCCGTAATTGTAGCCCGCCACAGGCTGATAGCCCTGGCAAAAGCCGATCAGCACGGAGAAGATCAGCATAAACACCTTTCCCACAATGCCCATCGCAGCCACGGCCGCATCGCCGTAAAGACGCGCGCCGCGGTTGAGAGCGACGGTCGAGATGCTCGCGAGGCCCTGGCGTGTGAGGGACGGCAGTCCGTCCTTTAAAATCATCAGGTACACTGCGCCGCGCCGCGAAATGGCCGCCGGGCGCAGGCGGAGGATCGTGCTGCCCCGCAGATACGCCAAGAGCAGGATGCCGCAGCTGATGAGCTGACTGAGCGCCGTCGCCATCGCCGCGCCCGCCGTCTGAAATCCGAAAGTAAAGATGAAAAGCGGGTCGAGCACGATGTTCAGTACGCCGCCGAACGCAATGCCGATCATGGAGAACTTCGCCTTGCCCTCGGCGCGGAGGAGGTTGCTCAGCACGAACGAGACGCACATGACCGGGCTCGCGTACAGAATGTAGCGCCCGTAATCCACCGCGTAGGGCAGCATGGTGTCCGTCGCGCCCAAAAGAAGCATCATCGGCCTCACAGAAAGGCTGCCGAACACTGCCAGCAGCACGCCGCACAGGATGGCCACGAACAGGCCGGTGTTGGCGATCTCCTCCGCCTCCTCACGGCGCTGTCTGCCCAGCAGGCGGGAAATGATGCTGCCCGAGCCAAGGCCGAGCGTAAAGCCGATGGCCTGTATAATCGCCATGAGGGAGAACACCACGCCCACCGCGCCCGACGCGCTCGTGCCGAGTTTGGAAACAAAATAGGTGTCCGCCATATTGTAGACGCCCGTGATGACCATGCTCACCATCGTTGGCACCGCCAGCCGCGGCACAAGACGCGCGATCGGCGTCTCCGTCATGACCTGATACTGTTCCTGCTCTGAAATTTGCTTCATCCAAATAAGCTCCCGTTCTCTCTCTGATTCCCTTGTTCAGCGAAGCAGGGCGCGCATAATGGCCTGATAGCTCTCGCAGGCGCGGGTCAACTGCTCCAGCTCCACGTATTCGTCGTCTGTGTGGGCCAGATTCTCCCGCGAGGGCCCCATCCCCACCGTCGGGATGCCGGCCTCGCCGGCGTAATGGCTGCCGTTGGTGCAGAAGCCGTACTGGATCACGCGCGGACTCAGTCCCGACGCGCGCAGCTCGCGCAGAATATCCTGCACAAAATCCTCGCTCTCCGGCGTCAGCCAGCCGGGGAAAAAACGGTCGGCCGAGATGGTCTCGCCGGTGTAACAGGTCTCTGTGCCCGTAGCATAGGAAACGCGCGCCCTCAGCCTGGGATCTTCACGCATCATGCGCTCGAGCAGGTCGGAGATCGGGCGGAGCACACTCTCCTTCGTCTCCCCTGTCAGCAGCCGCCTGTCGTAGGTCGCGCGGCAGGCGAACGGCACCACCGACGCACCCGGATAAGGACGGGAGACGATGTCCGTCAGTTCCAGAATGCCCTTGCCGAGCACAGGATGTTCCGGCGGTGTGAGGGTGCGGATGGCCTCTACCACGCGGCACATCGCGTAGACGGCGTTCACGCCCTTCTCCGGATTGGAGGAGTGTGCGGGAATGCCGAATGTCTCTACCACGATCTCCGCACGGCCCCGCTGGCCGATCTTCAGGTCGCATCCCGACGCCTCGCCGATCACGACGACGTCCGGCTTTACGAGCTCGCTGATGCTGCGGGCCGCCACGCCCTCAAACAGCTCCTCGTAGACGACGCCCGAAATGCAGATCTCACCCGCGAAATCGCGCGCGCTGTCCTCCGCAAAAAAGCGCGCGGCCGCGGCATAGGCCGCCACCGCGCCCTTCATATCGGATGCCCCCCGGCCGTATAGCTTTCCGTCCTCGACCTCCGGCCGGTAGGGATCATGGCGCCAGCCCTCGCGGTCGGCCGCCGGCACGGTGTCGATGTGGCCGTCGAACAGGATTCTTTTCCCCGGGCGTTTCCCCCGGATCACGCCGATCAGGCTGCCATAGCGATCGACGGTCACTTCATCATACCCGCTGCGCTCCAGATACTCCCGCAGCGCCGCCGCGGCATTCTCCTCATGGCCGGAATTACTTGGCCGGGAGATCAGCGCTTTGGTCAGTTCAACGACTTCCCTGCTCCTTGCCTCGCTCAGCATGGGCGCGGCCCCCTTCTTTTTGTTTTCGCCGCCCGAGCGATTCCCCGGGTCAGCTCTCAGCACCCAGTATACCGCAAAACAGGCGTACTGCCAACACAAAAACACGACGTGCGGCGCAAAAAAGCGCCCTCCCGAGCCGGGAGGGCGCCATTGGGCCGGACGGAACCGGGTCGGAAATTATTTTTCCTTGGGCTTGCGCAGGAACGAATACCACATCACAAAGCCGATGAACACGCCGCCGACAATGTTGCCCAGGGTCACAGGCAGCATGTTGCCCCGGAAGTAGTTGCCCCAGGTCAGCTTCTCGACAGCCACGCCCGCGGCGGTGGCGGCCTCGACATAGCCCGGCACGCCCTTGGCGAACAGGCCCAGCATGCAGTAGGTCATGTCGGCGATGGAGTGGTTGAAGCCGCAGACTACGAAGAACATGACCGGCCCCCACGCGCCCATAAAGCGGCCGACCACGTCCTTCGCGCTCAGGGAGAGCAGGACGCCCAGGGTCACCAGGATGTTGCAGAGCACACCCATGAAGAACGCGTTCTGGAACGGCATCGTCATTTTGCCCACGGCAACCTTCATGGAGAAGGCGGCCAGCGCGCTCTCGCCGGCGTTCATCCAGCCGAAGCGCGCGCAGATCACAGCCACGAGCATGGAGCCGATGAAGTTGCCGATGTACACGAAGACCCAGTTGCGCAGCAGACCGCCGATCGTGGCCTTGTGGTCGAGCACGCTGATGGTGATGAGCGTGTTGCCGGTGAACAGCTCGGAGCCGATCAGCACGACCATGCCCAGGCCGAACGCGAAGAGGACGCCGGAAATCATGCGGGCCGTGCTGTTGCACGTCACCGCGTAGGACGCCATGTTGGTCACACAGGACGGCACGCCGATCAGCATGCCGGCCAGGATGCCCAGCAGCAACATTTTGCCAATGGAAAGCTTGGTTTTCGCCGCGCCGGCGGCGGAATAATTGGCGGTTGTCTCCGCAGCAGTAAACAGATTCATACTGATTCCCTCTCTATTCAGTTTTTCGGGGAATTACAGCGTAGCTTCGGCAGCTTCGATGACATGGCCGATCAGCACGGAAGTCGTAACGCTTCCCACGCCGCCGGGAACCGGGGTGATGGCATCCACGATCGGCTCGACCTCGTCGTACACCGCGTCGCCCGCGATACCGCCCTTGGCCTCGTCCCAGTTGATCGACACGTCAATGACGATCTGGCCGGGGCGGACATATTCCTTGGTCAGGCTGCGGAGCTTGCCCGCGGCCGAGACAAGGATGTCGGCCTCGCGCGAAACGGCGGGGACGTCCTTCGTGCGGGTGTGGCAGACGGTGACGGTCGCGTTCCTGCCCATCAGCATCATTGCGGCGGGCTTGCCCACGACCAGGCTGCGGCCGATGACAACGGCCTTCCTGCCGGTGCAGTCGATGCCGTAGTAGTCGAGGATCTCCATGCACGCGGCGGGGGTGCAGGGCGCGAAACCGAGGTTCTTGCCCATGAATACGCCGGCGTTGGAGGCATCAGTCATGCCATCCACATCCTTGCGGGGGTCGAGGCGGTTGCAGATCTCATCCTGATCGGCCTTGAGATGCTTCGGCAGGGGACGGAACATCAGAACGCCGTGGATCTTGTCGTTGGCGTTGATCGAGTCGATCGTTTTGAGAAGCTCTTCCCTGGAAACATCCTCGGGGAGCACGATCTTTTCCACCGCCACGCCGAGGAGCTCCGCGCGCTTTGTTGCCCCGCGCTCATAGGAGAGATCATCCGGCCGTTCGCCGCAGCGGACGATGCCCAGCGTCGGCATGACGCCTTTTTCCTTGAGCGCCTCCGCGCGCGCGATCAGCTTCGCGTTCAGCGCGGCGGTCACTTCCTTGCCCAAAAGCTGCTTTGCCATTGTAATTCCTCCAGATTCAGGGGAACGGCCGCGGAGGGACTGCCTCCGCGGCGCTCCGTGATGTCAGTTGAAATTCGCCCGCACGGCGGCGAAGATCTCGTCCGCCATGGCGCAGTACTTCGTCAGCATGGCGTTGGCCTTGCTGTTGATCTCCTCCGCCTTTGCGCGGTCGCGCAGGGACTTCGTGTTGATAAACACGTTGAGACTGGCGCTCATCAGCGACGCCTTGCAGCAGGCCGCGCCGCAGCCTGCGTCGGAAACAGCCAGGCGCGAGCCCTTTTCCGCGAACACGCGAATGACGTCGATCGCTTCGCAGCAGGTCTCCATGATCTCCATAGGGACGGAGCAGGCAACCAGCGTCGCCTCCTCGAGCACCTGCGGGCGGGCGGGATCGTCCTTGGGGATGCCGTAGGCCCTGGCCAGCGGCTCAAAGCACACGGCGTCCTGCGCGACAAGATCCAGCAGTTTGCGCTGGAGAGCGTCGGACTTTGCCTTGAGGGCGATGATCTCCTCCTCCACGTCGGCGTACTTCTTCTTGCCGACCGTCAGGGACCCGACCATGTTGCCCAGGGCCGTGCCGATCGCGCCGACCAGCGCGGCCGCGCCGCCGCCGCCGGGAACCGGGGCGTTCGAAGCCAGAACTTCAACGAACTCCTCGCAGCTTCTCTTGGTAAATTCCATCATACCCTCCGAATCAGAACAGTCCGGAAATCTTGCCGGTCTCGTCGACGTCGATGCGCTCGGCAGCGGGAACCTTCGGGAGGCCGGGCATCGTCATGATCTCACCGGTCAGCGCAACCAGGAAGCCCGCGCCGGCGGAGACCTTGATGTTGCGGACGGTCACGGTGAAGTCCTTCGGCGCGCCCAGCTTGCTGGGATCGTCGGAGAGGCTGTACTGCGTCTTGGCCATGCAGATCGGCAGATTGTCGTAGCCCAGGTCGGTGAGTGCCTTGATCTGCTTGACGGCGTTCGGGGTGAAAGCAGCGTCCTTGCCGCCGTAGATCTTCTGCACGATGGCGGTGATTTTCTCCTCGATGGTCTTGTCAAGCTCGTAGGAGAAGGTGAAATCGTTGGGCTGGTCACACAGGCGGATGACTTCCTTCGCCAGAGCGATGCCGCCCTCGCCGCCCTTGGCCCAGACCTCGCTCAGCGCGACGTTGACGCCCAGCTCCTTGCACTTGTTCTCGACCAGGGCAAGCTCGGCCTCGGTGTCGAACGGGAAGCGGTTGATGGCGACGACGCAGGGGAGCTTATAGACGTTGGTGATATTGGAGACGTGCTTGAGCAGGTTGGGCAGGCCCTTCTCCAGCGCCTCGAGGTTCTCGTGGGCGAGATCGGCCTTGGGCACGCCGCCGTTGTACTTGAGGGCGCGGACGGTGGCCACGATGACGACCGCGGAGGGCTTCAGGCCAGCCATACGGCACTTGATGTCGAGGAACTTCTCAGCGCCCAGATCGGCGCCGAAGCCGGCCTCGGTGATGGTGTAGTCGGACAGGCGCAGGGCAATCTTCGTCGCGGTGACGGAATTGCAGCCGTGCGCGATGTTGGCGAACGGGCCGCCGTGGACAAACGCGGGGGTGTGCTCAAGAGTCTGGACGAGGTTGGGCTTCAGAGCGTCCTTCAGCAGGGCGGCCATGGCGCCGGAGGCGTGGATGTCACCCGCGGTGACGGGCTTCTCGTCGTAAGTATAGCCGACGATGATGCGGCTCAGGCGGGACTTGAGGTCGTTGATGTCGGAGGCCAGGCACAGAACGGCCATGATCTCGGAGGCAACGGTGATGTCGTAGCCGTCTTCACGGGGCACGCCGTTGACGCGGCCGCCGAGGCCGTCCACCACGAAGCGGAGCTGACGGTCGTTCATGTCGACGCAGCGTCTCCAGGTGACTCTTCTCGGGTCGATGTTCAGCGCGTTGCCCTGATAGATGTGGTTGTCCAGCATGGCGGCAAGCAGGTTGTTCGCGGCACCGATGGCATGGAAGTCGCCGGTGAAATGCAGGTTGATGTCCTCCATGGGAACGACCTGGGCGTAGCCGCCGCCGGCCGCGCCGCCCTTGACGCCGAACACGGGGCCGAGGGACGGCTCGCGCAGCGCGACAAGAACGTTCTTATCCAGCCTCTTGAGAGCGTCGGCCAGACCGACGGTCGTGGTGGTCTTGCCCTCGCCCGCGGGGGTGGGGTTGATGGCGGTAACCAGAACGAGTTTGCCGTTCGGGCGCTTCACTTCGTTCAGAATGTTATAATCTACCTTGGCCTTGTACTTGCCGTACTGCTCAAGGTACTTTTCATCCACACCAGCCGTCTTGGCAATCTCGGTGATGGGAAGCATCTGGGTTTCCTGTGCGATTTCAATGTCTGTTTTGTACATGTCGGGCACTCCTAAAATAAATATTTGTACAAAGCCGTTGGTATGGCTTGATACACAAAGTTGTTCGGCCTCAGAAACGGGCCTTGCAGTCGCCGATCAGAACATCGGCGCTCACCACCAGATCCTCCGCCGCGAAACAGGCGGGGAAATTGTCGGAAAACAGGATCTGGCTGTTGGGCGGGAACTCGTCGTCTCCCTCCCAGACGATCATCTGCATGAGCAGGCCGGGCAAAAACTCCACCTCGTAGGCGGCGTCGCCGTGAGGCAGCTTCCGCGCGCCCAGCTTCTCCATTGCGGCGCGGAACGCTCCGATGCGCGTCCCGAAGGTGAACGCGGCGCGGTTCAGGCAGCGGCCGGTGAAGGGCTTTAAGTACACCTCGCCCCAGGGGGTCTCCCGGAAGGTGAGGAACTTCCCGCCGAACGGAGCGGGATGCGCCTCCGTCAGATAGCGCATCAGCAGGATCTGCGCGGGGATATTGCGGAGAGCAAAACCGTCCTCCCGGTCGGCTCGAATGGCAAAATCGGGCCATCTCAGCCAATATGTCACGCCGAGCATGGTCAGCGCCAGCTCGCCCGCCGTCTCATCGTACGGCACGCGGCAGCGTTTGGCCGCCTCAGCGGGGTCCAACTGTTTCCAGAGCTCGCAGTAGTGTGCAAACGGCACCTGTTCCTTGTGGTTCTCAATCTCCATGATGAATCTGTCCTTCCTGCACGCTCGAGGGAAAGAGCGCGGCGTTCGTGTGGGGAAGGAAACAGGCCGCCACGAAAGAATCCATGTATCCCGGATAGGTGGAAAGCTCGAGATATGTCATGTTGGCGGCCAGCGCATCGGTCTTTTCCCGCGCCTCGTCGGAGATTGCCATGGCATAGGCTCCCGCGAGGGAGGAGTTGCCGATATACTCATACTTGCTGCGGTCGATGTCGGGGAACATGCCGATGCGAACGGCGTTGTCCATGTTGATGCCGCTGCCGATGCCGCCTGCGACCAGGACATGCTCCAGCACGGAGACATCCATCTCCAGCGAGCTCATCATGGTGTCGATGGCGGAATAGATCGCGCCTTTGGCGCGGATAAAGCTCTCGATGTCGACTTCGTTGATCGCGACCTCGCGGCCCGTGTCGGATTCGGCGGGCTCGGCGATGACGTAGCGCCCGGAGTCGTGTGTGTCGCGCCGGACACGGCCGCCCTCGCGGACAAACCGGCCTTTGGGTGAGATGATGCCGCAGCGGAAGAGCTCGGCGATCAGGTCGATGATGCCGCTGCCGCAGAGGCCCACGGGCTTTTGTCCCGACTCGCCGATCACGCGGAAGGTCGGCTCCATGGTTTTACAGTCGAGCGTGACGGCCTCAATGGCACCGTCGGTCGCGCGCATGCCGCAGCTGATGTCGCCGCCCTCAAAGGCAGGACCGGCCGAGCAGGCGCAGGCCATCATAAACTCGCGGTTTCCGAAGACCAGCTCACCGTTCGTGCCGAGATCAATGAACAGCGTAAATTCGCTGCGGTTCCACAGCAGGCTCGCAAACGCACCGGCCGTGATGTCGCCGCCGACGTAGGAGCCGATGTTCGGCGCGAGGATGACCTCCGCGCCGGGATGCGCGCGGAGCTTCAGATCGCCGGCCCTGAGGCCGTCCCAGCGGAAGAAGGAGGGGATGAACGGCTCCATGCGGACGGGATTTGCGTTCACGCCCACAAAGAGATGGTTCATCGTGGTGTTGGAGGCGACGCTCATGCGCAGCACGCGCCTCGGCTCTACGCCCGCCGACCGACACATGGCCGCGAGAATCGGGTTGATTGTCTCCTGGATGATCGCCTTTTGCAGCCGCTCCACACCGCCGGGTTTCCCCTGCTCGATGATGCGGTTGATGACGTCCGCGCCAAAGCGGATCTGTCCGTTACCGGAGGACGCCTTTGCCAGCAGGCGGCCGGTCTTCAGGTCGGCCAGAACGGCGGAAACGGTGGTGGTGCCGATGTCCACAGCCGCCGCGCACAGCGGCTCCTCTTTGCCCGAGATGTCCATCAGCTCAAACGTGTCCCCGTCCCGGCGGCCGGAAACAACCACGGAAAAGCCCGCCTCGCGCAGCACGGACGCGAGACGCGTCATGCAGGCGAAGGAAATAGAAACGGTTTTGACGCCGAGCGCCGCCTCGACCGCGCGGCTTACGCGCTCGTTGTCGGGCATGGTATCGCTGAGCGTAGGCGGCTCGAGCCGCAGCGGCAGAGTGAGAAACAGGTTCTTGAACGCGATGCCCGCGCCCGCAACATCCGCCATCAGCTTGTCAAAAATGGCGATTTCCTCGCCGCTCGAGAGGTCGGCGGTCTTCATGCGGCTCTGATAGGCTGAGGCAATGTCCGGCACGAGCACCGCGACGTCTCCGCATACATGGCTGCCGCAGGCCAGGCGCCAGCCGTCGGCCAATTCCTCGTCGGAGAGATGCGTTGTGGGCAGGCTGTCCACCGTACCTTTGACGAGCCTGACGCGGCACTTGCCGCACGAGCCGTTGCCGGAGCACGGCGCATCGATTGCGACGTTCGCCGCGCGCGCCAGATCGAGAAGATTGTCGCCCTCGCGGCCGGAAATTTTAACTTCTTCACCGCTCTCAAAGCGGAACGTCACTTCGACCATATAAACCTCAAATTATCTGATTATCTGAATTTTCCCGGGTTCGGTCCATGGGAACGGTACAAAGCGGGTCTGTACCATTCCCGCGGATCGAACCCCGGGGCGGCTGCGCCGCCCCGGGTGCATCGGTCACATCAGCGGCTCCAAGCCGAGAACGGGATGGCCCTTCTCGGTCAGGAACGCCATCAGGTCCTCGGCGTCCTCGCAGACAGTCTCGTCACCGATCATATCGGTGAAATTGTCGATCCCGTAAAGCTCCTTTGCGGTCTTATTGAGACGCGGGGCAACATCGTCCTTGAGCTCCTTGGGCATCCAGACAATGCGGGCGACGCCGCCCTCGGCAGCCGCAAATTTCTTCGAGGAGATGAAGTGCCTGCCGTGGCCCATGAAGCCCGGCGTCTGCACGCCGCCGCCGGTCATGGATGCCAGCTCGCCGAAGGTCATACCGGCGGGCGTCATGCCCTTGTACTCGCGGTTGACCACAATCAGGCCGTTGGAGACGGGCTCGATGCCGCAAATACACTCAAAGCAGCCGCAGGAGGTCATCGGGTCCTCCAGAATGGAATAGAGCGTTACCTTGGAGACCGCGCCGTGCGTGGCGGATTCCACCATCTTGTCGACCGACGTGTAGCGGCCCATCTTCTCGTCCAGGCAGCCCTCCTTGGGGATGGGCTGGCAGGGGCCCTGCGGGTTGAGCTCGTTGGTGGCCTTGGCGTCCAGCCACGAGACGGCGCCGCACAGACCCAGGCGCTCCGGCGTGACGACACAGCAGTGCGCCGGCGCGAAGCTCTGACAGAGGATGCAGGTGTAGAATTTGTCCACGGACTCGTCGGTCATGGTGGCCAGGCGGTCGTCGCGCGCGTTATAAGCCGGCATGGCCTCTTCGTTAAGGATTTTCTCGGCCTTCGCGCGATCGGTGACGAGCGTGATCTGGCACTTGTCCACCACGGCGTCGAATTCGTCCATGATCATAAAGTAGAGCACCTCGCCGAAATGCTTCAGCCGGAGGCCCTTTTCGAACGCCTCGTTGCTCACGCGGATGCGGAACTGGTTCCGCTGGCCCGTGTGCATAACGCCCTCCATATAGTTGAACCACGCGTGGATCTTGCGCTCGATGACGGACTCGAAATCGGCCTGCATCTTCGCGCCCGCAACCTCGATATAGGTGGCAAGGGCATACTCGCTCTCACCCGAGTCGATGTCCGGCCCGTCGATCACGATCCTGTGATCCTCGACAGCGGCAGCGTCGCGCATCTGCACAAGCTCGCAGGTGGGGTTTTTGCCGGAGAAAAACTCCACGCGCATATCGGCCTTGCGGATGATCTCACCCTCGAAGGCCGCTGCAAACGCCACGGGGATCGGGAGCTCCTTGACCTTGATCTTAATGCCGCGCAGCTCGAGAGAATGCTTTACGGTCTGCGTGTGATCGGTCATGGATTCCAGCGCGCCGGGCACCTGATTCTCACCAAGATCGACGTCCGCGATGACCGGGAAACCAAGCGCGATCGCACCGGCGCCGGCGGAGACGACGATCTCGTTCAGCGCGCCGAAGGTGTTGACGAACGCAGGAACGCGCTCCTTGGTGTACTTGAGAAGGCCCGGCAGGTCGCCCGGCTGAATGCTGCCGAAGATCAGTGCCGCGCGAATGGCGACGGTGACGACATGGATGACTGCGGTGACGTCGTGCCCGAGCGGCACAACGCGCATTTCCAGGCCCATTTTAACGCCCTGCGACGCGGCCTGCTCAATGATGCCGCCAATCAGGAAGGTCAAAAGGCCCTTGGACTGGTAGTCCTTGATGACGGCGGCCGCGTCGGCGGCGCTGTCTGCAGCGCCCAGCACCACGGCCACGCCCGGGATATCGCCCGTGACGAGCGGAACGCCCAGCGAACGGATGACGGGGTCTGGCACGAAGCCGATACCGGAGTCGGCTGCATAGGGATCGGAACCGTCCGCATATTTCAGGCCTTCCAGTATTTCCGCACCGACGGCGGTCGCGAGACCCGCGTTGAGCGCGGCGCCAAGGTCCTCCTGATCGGAGATCAGACTCTTGAGCACGTCAACACAGGCGGGGAGATCGCCGAGCTTTTGCACTTTTACACCGGTAGCGGCATAGATGGTCGGGAAATAATATGCGGTGTTGGGAAAGGCGATTCTGTGATCGGCTCCATATCTGGCAACGGCGTCCTTTACGGCGCTTTCCGTCAGGTTTGCCACGGCATGGGAACCGGCATAGATCAGATCGGTCAGAACACTCATATTTGTTTCTCCTCCATGTTGAGCACTCCGCGGAGGACAGTGCGCCCGCGGGGCACAGTTTGACAAGGCATCCGCTCCTTCGGGAACGGCAGGCATGAGAAAACCGACAGCCCGGCGCGGCGGCCGGAGGGCATCGGGCCGCCCGTCCGCCGCTGCGGGCCGTTTGGATTACAGCTCCAGGTAGGAGTCGGAGTACAGATCGTGGTTCTTGATGATATCGCAGGACTTGACCGTCTCCATCAGGCGCTGATCGCAGGGGTTGACGATCGCGGAGGTAAGGCCCTGCATCATAGCCATGGCGACCATGGCGGAGTCCATGACCGGACGGATGGTCTTGGGCATGCCGTTGGAGTTATTGGACAGGCCGCCGGTGGACTTCAGGCCCTCGTCCGCGAAGGAACGAATGGCGTTGAGAACATCCATCTGCTTATCCTGCATGCCCTTGACGACAAGGAACAGCGGATCGAACCAGAGGTCGGTAGCCTCCATGCCCAGCGCCATGCCGCGCTCGAGCATGTTGTGGCAATGCATCATGCGCTCCTCGTTGTCCTTGGCAATGCCGTCGGCGGAACAGAGGGCGATGACGATGGCGTCGTTGGCAGCGGCGAGGTTGATGTTGTCGATACGGGAGCCGGCGTCGGCGGAGTTGACGATGGGCTTGCCGTTCGTACGGTTATAGACCGCGATACCGGCCTCAATCGCCTTCTTGTTGGCGGTGTCGAGCGCCAGAGGCACGTTGCTGAAGTTCTCCTGGAGCAGCTTGACCGCCCAGGTCATCAGTTCAGGGCCGTTCCCCTCTGCCGGGCCGATGTTGACATCCAGATAAGTCGCTCCTGCGGCGATCTGCTCAGCCGCGCGCTTGAGGATGGGATCGGGGTTGAAGGTGGCCATGGCCTCGCGAATCATCGGGCTGATGCAGTGGATGCGCTCGCCGATGGTGACGAACTTCTTGGAGTTCACGTCGCGCTGCTTGTAGACAGCCGTCTGCGGCACGACCTTGATCTCGGGGATGACCAGCTTGGAGAAGTCCAGCGGGGCATCGGACGCGGCGGCCTCGGCCTTCTTCTCGCCGCCCTGCGCCTGCTTGGCGGCAGCGGCTGCCTCGGCGGCCTTGACATGTTCGCCGTCCTTAAGGAACTTGACGATCTCGACCGCCTCACGGGTACCGACGACGACATTCCAGTCGGGCAGCTTGTCGGCGATCTCGCCCTTCATGACGGCCACCTTGCCGGGGATGATGAGGGTACGGTTGCGGATCTTGTTCTCGACGTCCAGCTGCTCAAAGCTCTTCTTGATGGAGGAGGAGGAGAACTTGCCCGCGGCCCATGCCGTCAGAACGGACATCCCGGAGGCATCGGTGATGATGAGATTGACGGGCACCTTGGAGCGTTCGAGCTCGCCGCTGACGAGGAAGTAGGTCAGTGCGAAATCGACAGTGGTCAGGCAGGGGGAATCGGGCGTGGCGCCGTTCATCGGATAGATGCCCGGGGCGACCTTCATCGGCTTCTGCGGGTCGGTGAAGACGTTCTGGCGCAGGCCGTAGAGGGCCAGGGCCTCGGCGTAGCGGACCTCGTCCATGACGAGGATGGAGCCGTACTTGAGCGTGAAGGCCGCGGCCAGTGCGGTCTGCACATGCAGGTCGCCCGGGGCGAGCTTCGCGAGGTTGACGAGGGAGGGATAGCCGCAGGTACGGTCGCCGTCGTGCAGGGCGGTGCGGCGGAGCAGCACCGCGTTGGCGAACGTCTCCTTGGCGGTCGCGGCGGTAACGTCGACGATCAGGTTCTTGTTGCCGGCAGCCTCGAGCTTGGCGACGAGGTCGTAGATCTCGGCGATGTTCGCGCCGCTCAGGCCCAGCGTCACGCCCGCTCCGGCAGCGACGGCGTTCATGGCTTCCCAGTTCGCGGCGTTTGCGCCGTTGAGGATGGGCTTGCCGTCCTTGCAGACCGCCAGCGCGGCCTTTGCGGCCTCGGGGTCGGAGCAGTTGAGGATCAGGGCGCGGTCGGCCGCGGCGGCCTTCTTCACCAGCTCGACATACTTGTCGGCACCGGCCTTTTCGCTGTAATTGACGTACAGGAACTCAACATACATCCGCTCGCCGATGCGCTCGTAATCGACCTGCTTCATGGCGGCGATCTTCGCGTCCGCGGCTGCCTCTTCCATGCAGGAGCAGAGGCTCGCGGCGTAGAGGTTCTTGTTGACCAGGGTCTTCTCGTGACGGAACAGGACGGTTTCGCCGCCGAGCTTATGTGCGTTGGCGCCGGCGCCGACCTCGATGGTCTTCATCAGGGGCGCGGTCGCCTCGGAGAGCTTGTCCAGCGCCTCCTGGCTCATGTGCGGACACTTTTCAATGGGCAGAGCGCCCTGGGCCACCTTCATACAGAACGCCATGCAGGTGGGGCAGCCGCACTCCTTGCAGTTCTTCTTCGGGGACAGTTTAAAAATTTCGAGACCTTTCAAAGCCATAACAGTGTTCCTCCTTTCTGATTACATGAGAGCGCTGATCATCTTGGCCACGGCCGCGACAGCGGCGGGATGGGCCATGATGACGGCGTCGGATCCGGATGTCAGGCAGGCAGCGGCGGTCGTGATTTCCATCTCGATGCCGCGCTCCTCGCGGGAGCCCCACTCGGGCATATCCGCTTCAGGCATAATGGATTCCTTGACGCCCCATGTCTCGGAGGAAACCGGGGTAATGATCGGCATCTGCAGCATGTCGTCGCTCTGTGCGAGGGCGGCGGCGCGGACGCGGTCGAGTGTCGAGACGACGTACTCGTAGCCGTAGCCGGCAGCGGCGGAGCCGACGTTCATGACGACGCTGGCGGCGGGCACGCCGAGCTGGCTGAGCAGGACGTTGAGCTGCTTGGCGAGGTTGATGTCGTCGGCGGACTCGGCGCCGAGCTTCTGGCCGTAGGCCATGACGGCGGACGCGCCGAGAGACTTGTAGTCCTCCTCACGGGCGGACATGACGAGAATGTTGCTGCCCTGCAGCGCCTCGGAAACGGCGGCGAGCAGAGCGGAGTCCTTCTCGACGTTCTTGCAGCCCATGACGACGAGCGGCAGGTCGATCGCGGCGGCGACGTCCTTCACCAGGGCGACGCACTCCTCGACGGACTTGTTGCGGCCGTTGGGATCCGCGCCTTCAAGAGCCAGGCAGATAAAAGATGCGCCCTCCATGGAAGCAGCCTTTTGCGCCATCTCGGGAACAGTCTTGCAGCCGGCGTAGTAGGCTTCAAAACCGGGCGTATGGAAGTGCTCCAGACCGAGGTCGGAGATTTCCACGCCGATCTTCGGCGCGTTTTTCATCTCCGCGTCAAAGGTGTAAAACGGCAGGACATTGTTGCCGCCGATCACAACGCTCTTGTCGCCGGTGCCCAGCGTAACGGCGTTGATAGAGGCGCTGTATGCCTGCGTCTTGGGTACAAATGCCATAGTTAAGTATCCCCCTTGTATAATTTTGATATATCGTCCAGCCCGCCCGGGCCGTCTGCCGGCGGGGCGGACAGCGTTTACAGGTTGAGTCCGCTGAGGATCCCCCGCAGCGCCTGCTTGACCGGAGCGTTCTCCGGCACCTGCGAGCTTGGCTTTCCCTCGCAGTCGTAATTGTAGACCGTATCGTCGTGCGGAAGAACGCCGGCCAGCGTGAGGCCGTGCTTTTCGATCTCCTCGCGGACACCCGCGTTGAGCTCGCCGTTCGGCGCGCGGTTGACGATCAGCTCCATGCGGCCGGGCTTGAGCTCGAGCTCGTTGACCATCCCGGCGATCCGGGCGACTGCCTGGATGCCGCGGCGCGAGCAGTCGCTCACCAGCAGCAGTGTGTCCACATGGGGCAGCGTGCCGCGGCTGATGTGCTCCAGGCCGGCCTCGTTGTCGATGACCATGTAGCGGTAGGTGCCGCCCATGTACTTGTCGATCTGGGATTTCAGCACGCCGTTGACGTAGCAGTAGCAGCCCTTGCCCTGCGTGCGGCCCATGACGAGCATGTCGAAATCGTCCTCCTCAATCAGGGCGGAGGAAAATTTCATCTCGGCGTATTCCTGCTTGGTCATGCCGGAGGGAACCGTGCCGTTGAGCTCGGCGCGGGCCATCTCCTCGCGGATGTCGCCGAGCGTGGTTTCGACCTCCACGCCCAGCACCTCGTTGAGGTTGGAGTTGGCGTCCGCGTCCACGACGAGGATTGGGCTCTTCTTTTCCTCGCACAGCTGGTGGACCAGCATACCGCAGATGGTTGTTTTTCCGACGCCGCCCTTGCCGGCGACGGCGATCACGTGTGTCATAGTCAGAACTCCTTAAGAGACGCGCGTTCGGCGGACGCATACCGTCCACCGCGGATCATCCGGCTCCGCACGGGCGGAGCCTCGGTTGGCTGTTTCCCGCCGGGGCGGCGGGATGCGGCGCATGATTGATTTACAAAATTTTCCATCTTTGAAATAAATAAACGGTGGCGCCGGTACACAAAATGGGCGTACGTCCACCATTTTGCGTACACAAACGCTGCCGTTTATCACAGTCATTATGGAGTTGCGGAATGTCCTTCCGATCGTCAGGCCGCTGAATCACAAAGACAGCCGTTGGATCCTCCGGGCGCAGGAAAGCGGGCATGCGTTCACCGCTTTCAGGCTACATCCCATGGCCTTATGTTATCACAGCGTCCGCGCAATTACAAGGGAAAGTGTGATAAAATCCTCAAAAAAACAGATCCCCCCGCGGGGCATTATTCTCCAAGTGGGGTAAACAGGAATTTTTGAAACATCCCGCGGCTCGACACGCGGATGTCGAGGGATCCGCCCGCTCCGGGCGTTGTTTCGAGCGTCACGCCGTCTCCGGCGAGGAGTCCGCGGACATAGGCTTCGGGGTCGTCCGTCTCGACTTCGGAGAAGAAGACGTCCCGCATCTGGTTTCGCGAGCAGAGGTTGCCGATCTCGCGCACCACCTCGTAGCGGGCCACAGCTCAGGGCCGCTCCAGCGCGGCGAGCACCGTGGAGAGGCGAAGGTTGCCCTTTTCAAAATCGCTGACGGCCTGCATGACCTGCTCGAAAGCGTCATGATCGCCCATTTCGTCGAGCTTCTTGGCGAGGGTGGCCAGTTCGTTGGCGTGCTGTGCGTTGTGTCCTACCATGTAGCGCATCAGCGCGAGCAGCTCGGCGCGGGGATCGTGGCCGCAGTCGGCACAGTTGATGTGCTCGCCGCAGTGGATATGCTCCGCGCAGTGCCCGTGCGCCTCGTCGTGCGTGTGGGGATGGTCGTGGGGATGATCGTGATCGAGATGCATAAAAATGCCCCTTTCTGCCGGATGGCAAACAAAATTATGCTCTCATTATAGGCGAGGCGCGTCTGTTTGTCAAAGGTCGTAATTTCTATCCCCATTGGGGGGATGCACTTGATATTTTGCCGCATTTTTTGTAAAAAATTCGAATTTCCGTTTGCCTTTTTTGGTGGGCTGTGCTATATTCATAGGCAAATCTTCTGTTCTTCTGTGTTGGGAGGCCCGATCGATGGAATCTCATTCCCATGACCACGAATATCTCCACGAGCACTGCATCGCGCACACGCACGAGCCCGGCGCACATCCGCACGTCCACGAGAACACAAAGGCCGTCATCAACCGCCTCTCGCGCGCCATCGGGCACCTCGAATCCGTGAAAAAGATGGTCGAGGACGGGCGGGACTGCTCCGAGGTGCTTGTGCAGATCGCCGCGGTGCGCTCCGCGATCAACAACGTCGGCAAGGTCATTCTCGAGGATCATATCCGCCACTGCATCGTCGACGCGGTGGAGGAGGGCGACGAGGAGGCCATTGAAAATCTCTGTCAGGCCATTGAAAAGTTCGTGAAATAGGATTTTTTTGGCCGTTTCCTTTGGGAAACGGCCTTTTTTTCGGCGCTTCCCCGGTTTCTGTCATTTCCATCCGATAAAAAAATATTGATTTCCCGCAAATTCTGCTTGCCATTTGCAAACCGAGCCGCTACAATATGGCTGAATCCATATTGTAGGGAGTAGGGTCAGCGCGTTAAGTACCGGTTGGATGGGAGGTTGCCGCCGGGCGAAGGGGAGTTTTCCCCGCGGTGCTGCACTCGCAACCGCCTAAGCAGGAGCCCGTCGTAACATCGGCTCAGTAGGGATTCCCATTTCACCCCAACCTCCTCCAAAAGAACGGAGGCTTTTTTTATGTCCAAAAACACACCCAACGCCGTCGCCGCGGCAAAACCCGCCCGCAGCATGACCACCAAAACCCTCGCCTACTGTGCCCTGCTTGCAGCTCTCGGCGTCGTTCTCGCGCGCCTTTTCGGCCTGATGCCGAACGTGTTCAGCCGCTACTCGATTGAGGCGGTTCCCACCTTCCTCGCCGGCGCGCTGTTCGGGCCGCTGGCCGGCGGACTGGTCGGCTTCACGTCCGACCTGGTCGGCTGCCTCTTCTCCGGTTACGGCTACAATCCCTTCCTCGCGCTGCCCCCCATTCTCTACGGGGTCTGCGGCGGCCTGTTCCAGATGTACCTCGCCAAAAAGACGTCCTACCTGCGCATTCTCGTGGCTTTCCTGCCGGCCGTCATCCTTGGCTCGGTCCTCTGGCAGAGCTGCATGCTGACCTATTTCTACTTCAAGGACGGCCCGTTCCTGACCGGCCTGCTCCTCCGCCTGGGCACGCGCAGCATCCAGTTCGCAATCACCGCCGTTGTGGACGCACTGATCGTCAACCTGCTCTTCAAGACCCGCCTGTTCTCGCAAATCGGCATCTGGCCCCCAAAGCCCCGCGTCAAACGCGGCGCCGATCAAAAATAACGGCAAATCACCATTTGGAAGGAAGTCCCGTCTCATGACCGCTCAGGAAGCTCTCACTTATATTCACTCCGTCTGCTGGAAAGGCAGCATCCCGGGGCTGAGCCGCACGCAGGAGCTGCTCCGGCGCATCGGCAACCCCGAGAAGAAACTGAAATTCGTCCACGTCGCCGGTACGAACGGCAAAGGCTCCACCGCCGCGATGCTCGCGTCGGTGCTGCGCCGCGCGGGCTTCCGCACCGGCCTCTACACCTCGCCCTACATCTTCCGCTTCAACGAGCGCATGCAGGTGGACGGGCAGGAAATCACGGATGAAGAGCTGGCGGAGATCACCGAATTCATCCGGCCGCACGCCGAGGCCATGGCCGATCACCCCACGGAGTTTGAACTCGTGAGCTGCATCGCTTTCGTGTATTTTCTCCGCCGAAAGTGTGATATCGTGGTGCTGGAGGTCGGCATGGGCGGCGAGCTGGACTCCACCAACGTCATCGAAACCCCCGAGGCCGCCGTCATCTGCAACATCGGCATGGATCATATGGAGGTGCTCGGCGACACGCTCGAGAAGATCGCCTCGGCCAAAGCCGGCATCATCAAGGCTGGCGGAACGGCCGTCATCTATCGCGGCTCACCGTCGGTGGAGGCCGTATTCGAGGAACGCTGCCGCGCCGTCGGCGCGAGGCTGGTGCGGGCCGACTTCGACTCGCTCCGCTCCGTCGCCCACTCGCTCGACGGGCAGATCTTCGACGCGGCGGGCTTCTCCGCCCTGCAGCTCCCGCTGCTCGGCGAGCACCAGATCAAAAACGCCGCCGTCGCGCTCGCGGCGCTGGGCGTCCTGCGGGAGCGCGGCTGGAAGATTACCGACGCCGACATCCGCGACGGCCTTGCGAACGTGAGCTGGCCGGGCCGGTTCGAGGTGCTGCGGCGCGAGCCGCTGTTCGTCGTGGACGGAGGGCACAATCCCCAGTGCATCGAGGCGCTCGTGGACAACATCCGCGCGTACCTGCCGGGGCGCAGCCTCACCGTCCTCACCGGCGTGCTCGCCGACAAGGACTACGGCTGCATGTACGACGGCGCGGCGCCCTACGCAAAAGAGTTCATCACCGTCACGCCCGACTCTCCGCGCGCCATGTCCGCCGAAGACCTGAAAACGTACCTTTCACGCTTCGGCAAGCCGGTGACCGCCTGCGAGAGCATCGAGGCGGGCGTTACCGAGGCCATCCGCCGCGCCGGGCCCGAAGGGGCCGTTCTGGCCTACGGCTCGCTCTACATGGTCGGCGCGATCCGCGAGACCGTGAAAAAAACCGTGCATTGACCGAAGGAGGCCTTTTCATGCAGATCTCTGTCTGTTATTTCTCCGCCACCGGCCGCACCGCCGCGATGGCGAAGGCCGTCGCCGAGGGCGTGAGCGCCTTCGATCCCGGCTGCCGCGTGCGCTGTTTCCCGCTGGAGGAGCTGACGCGCGAGCAGCCCGAAAACATCGCCTTTGTCAATGAGTCGGACGGCGTGATCCTCGGCACGCCCGACTACTACGCGGGCGAAAGCTGGCAGGTCAAGAAGTGGCTCGACGCCTGCCCCTGTAAGCTGGGCGGCAAGCTCGCCGGCTGCTTCGCGACGGCCAATTTCCCCGTCGGCGGCGCGGTCGTGGCGATCGAGCACGTCCTCACTCACCTTCTCGTGCAGGGCGCGATGGTCTATTCCGGCGGCAGTGCGTGCGGCCAGCCGTTCATCCATCTCGGCCCCGTGTGTTACCGGGACGGCGAGGAGCAGGCGCTCCCCATGATGCGTCTCTTCGGCGAACGTTTCGCGCGGCAGGCCGCCGCCGTCTCACGTTGAGCGCCGTCCGGCCCGGACGCTGGCGCCACTTCAAGGGCGGCGAGTACGAGGTGCTCTTCACCGCGCGCCACTCCGAAACGCTCGAGGAGATGGTCGTCTACCGCGCGCTCTACGGGGAGGGCGGCGTCTGGGTGCGCCCGGCGTCCATGTGGCTCGAGAACGTAACGCGGGACGGAAAGACCTTCCCCCGCTTCACCTGGCTGGGCGAGACATGAAGATCCTTATCGACGCCGACGCCTGCCCTGTCGTGGGCCTGACACTCCGCGCCGCGGCGGAATTTGGGCTCCCCTGCCTGATCCTCTGCGACACAGCCCACCGCATCGAACGGCCCGGCGCGCAGACGCTCGTCTTCGACAGGGGTGCGGACAGCGTGGATTTCGCCCTCGTCGCCCGCGCGGACGCGGGAGACGTCGTCGTGACGCAGGACTACGGCCTCGCGGCCATGTGCCTCTCGCGCGGCGCCGTACCCATCCGACAGGACGGACTCATTTACGATGCGGACAACATCGATGCCCTGCTGACGCTGCGTGCCGAGGCAGGACGCATCCGACGCGGCGGCGGCCGCTTCAAGGGCCCTCCCAAGCGGACGGCGGCGGACAATGCGTCGTTCGGCGCTTCCCTGTGCGCGCTGTTGGAAAAATTGACCGCCCGCACATAAAAATGCCGTTTTCGCGCATCCTAACGGCAAAACCGTTGGGAGGCATGAAGATGGCAAACGAAGACACGCGCAGGCTGCTCGGCGAGTGCGACGCAGGCATCAAGATGGCCGTCGGCTCCATCGACGAGGTGCTCTCCGCCGTGGAAGACCCGAAGCTGCTCGACGCGCTCCGAGCGAGCAAACGCGCACACGAGTATCTCGGCGGACAGACGCAGGAACTTTTGACCCGCTACGATGCAGGGAGCAAGTCCCCGAACGCGATGGCAAAGAGCATGTCCTGGCTCAAGACCAACATGAAGCTCGTGATGTCGCCCGGCGATCAGTCGGTCGCCGACCTGATGACCGACGGGTGCAGCATGGGCGTTAAATCGCTGCACCGGTACTGCAACCGCTACGCCGGTGCGTCCGCCGACACCATTCAGCTCGCCGACCGCCTGATCGGCGAAGAGGAGCGGCTGATGCGCGACCTGCAAAGCTATCTGTAAAAAAACCTTCCGGGAAATCCCGGAAGGTTTTTTTATTTCAGCAGCTCCGCAAGACCGCTCTCGCCGACGATGCGGACGCCGTTCGCCTCCAGCAGCTCCGCGGTCATGCCGCTGCCCGCCGCGAGACCGCCGTCGAAGCGGCCGTTGTGGATCTCGCCCAGGCCGCAGGAGGGGCTGCGCTCCTTGAGCACCGCGAGACGGCAGCCGTTCTCCCGCGCGAGGCGGAGCGTCGCCGCCGCGCCGGCGGCGTAGGCGGCGGTCACGTCGCCGCCGTCCCGGGTCACGACGCGCTCTCCGCGCCGCTCGGCGGGCGGCCGCGGCGTCGCGAGCCCGCCGAGCTGCTCGGGACAGACGGGTAAGAGCTCGTAGCGCACCGCGAGGCGCGCTAGCATCTTCGCCGGGAGGGGCTTTCCCACGCCGTCGTACCGGCACGGCTCGCCCAGCAGGCATGCGCTGATGAGCAGCTTTTCCCTCATCGCAGCTTCTCCCCGTTCAGCACGGCCAGCACAAGCCGGTCGCCCTCGTATTGCAGCTTGAGCGAGAAGAACGGGCAGTCCGTATCCAGCAGGCGGAGAAAAATTTTGTCACCCTCCCACAGGTTCAGTGCCTGCAGCTCCTCCTTCGCGATCCACGCGAGGTCGCCCTCGTCGCAGACGGTCTCCTCGCCGGAAAATCCGCGCGCGAGGAACAGGTGCATGTGCTCGGAGGGATACCGATCGGAGACGAACGTCACGATGCCCCGATAGCCGAGCTCGCGCACCGTGAGGCCGGTCTCCTCGAGAATTTCGCGGCGCGCGCAGTCCTCGGGGCTCTCGCCCTCCTCGAACTTGCCGCCCACGCCGATCCACTTGTCCTGATTGAGGTCGTTTTTCTTTTTTACGCGGTGGAGCATCAGATATTTCCCGTTCCGTTCCAGGTAACACAGCGTCGTCTGAATCATATGCCTCTCCCCTTTTGCGCCATTATAGCATATCCCCGCGCAAAGGGAAAGGCGCTCCGTCCCGCGGACGGAGCGCCTTTTTCAGCGGTGGCTGATGTTTTTGCTGATCTCCGAGAGGCACTCGGAAGCCTCCATCTGGAAGCTGCGGCGCACCGACAGGTCGCCCAGCGCCAGCATGCCCACAACGTGCCCGCCCTCCGCAACGGGAAGGCGGCGCACCTGCTCCTCGGCCATGAGGCGCGCGGCCTGGTCGGCGTCGTCGCCGGGTGCGACGGAGATCACTCGGCTTGTCATGATCTCCCGCACCGGCGTCTTGTCCGGGTTTTTGGCCGCCGCCACGCAGCGGAGCGCGATGTCCCGGTCGGTCACGACGCCGCGGAGCGTTCCGTCCGCGCTGCAGACCGGCAGGGAGCCGATGTTGTGATTGCCGAGCATGCGGGCCGCGACGGCGGTGGACTCGTCCGGCGAGACGGAGACCACGTCGCGCGACATGATGTCTTTTACCTGCATAATATCCCTCCGTTTTATGGATTTACGGATAGTATGGGCACTTTTTCTCCGCTTCATACAAAAAGCCGCCGCCCCTTTCGGAGCGGCGGCAGGAATGGAAAAATCACTTCTTGCTCAGCGCGGCGTCGATGGCCTCGGCGGCCTTCTTTCCGGCGCCCATGGCCAGGATGACGGTCGCGGCACCCGTGACGGCATCGCCGCCGGCATAGACGTGATCGCGGGTCGTCATGTTGTCCTCGTTGACGATGAGGCCGCCCTTTTTGTTGGTCTCAAGGCCCGGAGTGGTGGTACGGAGCAGCGGGTTCGGCGAGGTGCCGAGGCTCATGATGACCGTGTCCACATCCAGCACAAACTCGGAGCCGGGGATCTCGACCGGTCTTCTGCGGCCGGAAGCATCGGGCTCGCCGAGCTCCATGCGGACGCACTTGATACCGCCGACGCGGCCGTTGCCGTCGTTGAGGATCTCGACGGGGTTGCACAGGAGGTGCAGCTCGATGCCCTCTTCCTTGGCGTGATGCAGCTCCTCAAGACGCGCGGGCATCTCGGCCTCGCTGCGGCGATAGACGATGTAGACGTGCTCCGCGCCCAGGCGCTTGGCACAGCGGGCGGAATCCATGGCAACGTTGCCGCCGCCGACGACGGCGACGGATTTGCTCTTGATGATCGGGGTGTCGCTGTCCTCGAGGTAAGCCTTCATCAGGTTCACGCGGGTCAGGTACTCGTTGGCGGAATAGACGCCGACCAGCGCCTCGCCGGGGATGTGCATGAACATGGGCAGGCCCGCGCCGGAGCCGACGAACACGGCCTTGAAGCCCATCTCATCGAACAGCTCGTCGATGGAGAGGACGCGCCCGATGACCATATCGGTCATGATATGGACGCCCTGTGCAGCCAGCTTGTCGACCTCGTTCTGCACGATGGCCTTGGGGAGACGGAACTCGGGGATGCCGTAGACCAGAACGCCGCCGGCGGTCTGGAGGGCCTCAAAAATGGTGACGTCATAGCCGCGCTTTGCAAGGTTGCCCGCGCAGGTCAGACCGGCCGGGCCGGAACCGACGACGGCGACCTTGATGCCGTTGGACTGGGGCTTCTGGGGCATCTTGTTGACGTTCTCGCGATACCAGTCGGCGACGAAGCGCTCTAGGCGGCCGATGGCGACGGGCTCGCCCTTGATGCCGCGGACACACTTGGCTTCACACTGGGTTTCCTGCGGGCAGACGCGGCCGGACAGGGCAGGCAGGCCGTTCGTGGAGGTGATGATCTCATAGGCGGCCTCAAACTCGCCCTCGGCGACCTTGGCGATGAACTCGGGGATATGGATGTTGACCGGGCAGCCCTCAACGCAAAGCGGCTTCTTGCAGTGGAGGCAGCGCCCGGCTTCCTCGACGGCCATCTCCTTGGTGTAGCCCAGGGTAACTTCCTTGAAATTCTTATTGCGGACGTCGGGCTCCTGCTCGGGCATCGGCGTCTTCTTGAGCGACATATTCGGCATAATCGTTTCCTCCTTACTTGATCAGGGCTTTGCCCATCTCGGCGATGCGGCAGGTATGGCCCTCGGCGACTTCGGCCTCGCGGGATTTATAGACGGAATTGCGGTTCATCAGTTCGGCGTAATCGACCTGATGTCCGTCGAAATCGGGGCCATCGACGCAGGCAAACTTGACCTCGCCGCCGACCGTGACGCGGCAGCCGCCGCACATGCCGGTACCGTCGACCATGATCGGGTTCAGGGAGACGATCGTCTTGACGTTGAAGGGCTTGGTAGTGGCGGAAACGAATTTCATCATGGGGATCGGCCCGATGGCGAGAACCTCGTCGTACTGTTCGCCGGCCTCAAGCAGCTGCTGCAGCTTGGCGGTGACGAAACCCTTTTCGCCGTAGGTACCGTCGTCGGTCATCAGGTAGAAATTGTCGCAGGCGGACTTGAACTCGTTCTCCAGGATCACGATCTCCTTGCTGCGGAAGCCGACGATGACGTCAACCTTCACGCCGGCCTCATGGAAGGCCTTCGCGGACGGCAGCGCGATGGCGCAGCCGACGCCGCCGCCGACCACACAGACGCGCTTCTTGCCCTCGACGTCGGTGGGCTTGCCAAGCGGGCCGACGAAGTCGCGGATATAGTCGCCCGCGTTCAGGGCGGCGAGCGCCTTTGTGGAGAAGCCGACCTTCTGGAGAATGACGCTGACAGTTCCCTTCTCCCGGTCATAACCGGCGATGGTCAGGGGCACGCGCTCCGACTTGTCGTCGATCCGGAAGATGATGAACTGGCCCGCTTTCGCCTTTCTGGCGACGAACGGAGCCTCGACCTCAACCAGCGTGACAACCGGATTCAGGTCCTCTTTGCGCACGATTTTAAACATGGTGGTTCCATCCCTTCGTTTTCAGGACGCCGTTGGGTTGGCGCCTAAATGAAATAACAGATTTGCGCCGTCCGACGGCGCGGAAAAACAGGCGCGCAATCACGCACCCACAGGCCATTATACCAAAGTGTTTGCTTCCTGTAAAGAAATATCAAGCGAATTTTCTGATTTTTTCGGAATTTCCGTAACAATTGAAACGGTTCTGTCATTCTTTGCCACCCGCTGCCAGCTAAAAGCGCCGGCCAGCTCCGCGGCGGAGGCGCTCTGCCCCGGTTCGATCAGCCCGGCCAGCCCCGCGAGATACCCGAGGATGCGCTCGGGCGTCTCCGCCCGGCGCAGCGCGCCGAAGTCGAGAGCCCGCTCCCGCTTGCTCAGACGGCGGCCGTCGGGCGCCAGCAGCAATGGCGTGTGGCAGTAGTGCGGCGGTGTGAGTCCGAGACGCTCGAAAAGATAGAGCTGGCGCGGCGTGGAGTCCAGCAGATCGCGCCCCCGGACCACCTCCGTAACGCCGCCCGCCGCATCGTCCGCAACCACCGCGAGCTGATAGGCATACACGCCGTCCGCCCGGCGGACGATGAAGTCGCCGCACTCGCGCGCGAGATTCTGGCGCACCTCGCCCTGGAGGCGGTCGGTGAAGGCGTACTCCCGGTCGGGCACGGTCAGCCGCCAGGCGGGCGGCTTGGCCTGCGCGGCACGCTCGGCTTCGGTGAGATTCCGGCAGGTGCCCGCGTAGAGCACACGCCCGTCAGACGCGTGCGGAGCAGACGCGGCGTGAAGCTCGTCGCGCGAGCAGTAGCAGGGATAGACCAGCCCCTGCCCGCGCAGGCGTTCGAACGCCTCGCGGTAGGCGGCCTCCCGGCGGCTCTGGGGCGTCTGCTCCCGGTCCCAGCGAAGGCCAAGCCAGCAAAGATCATCTTTGAGCTGTTCGGCGTACTCCGGGCGGCAGCGCGCAGGATCGAGATCCTCGATGCGCAGCACCAGTTCCCCGCCCTGCGAGCGCACGGAGAGCCAGGCCAGCAGAGCGGTGAAGACGTTCCCCAGGTGCATCCGCCCGCTGGGACTCGGCGCAAAACGGCCGACAGGATTCATGCGGCTTCTCCCCTTTCCGCAGGAAAACCGGCATGCGGGGCCCCGTATGCCGGCAGTATGCGGTTCAGCCCAGCGCGTCGATCAGCTTCACATAGGGCGCGAAGCTGATCTTCGGCCGGGGATCGAAGGCAATATAGACCTCGATGAAATCGCCCTTCGCGGTTCTGCGCTCCGTGCGCGAGGCCACCAGATCCTCAATGATCTTCCCCTGCGAGACGTAGGCCCCGATGGCGCCGTCAATGTCCCGCTCCACCGCAGCGCTGACGATCAGCACACGGTTGGCGCGCACGGATGGGTCACGCCCGGAAACCAGCGCGTTCTCCGGGTCGAGATCGGCCCAGACGGAATACTCCAGCGTGGACTTGACGGCATGCGGCGTGCCGTAATCGACGAGGACGACGTCTCCGGCCTGCGGGATATCGAAGCTGCCCATCCAGTGGGCCGCCAGATGATCGATGTGCTCGTGATAGTGGTTGGGCACCATAACGCGCGTGACCTTCTTCTCGCGCAGGAAGCGCAGGATGCGGGGCATGTCGCCCTCGGTTCCGTCCGCCTTCTGCCAGCCCCAGTTCGAGACGGCGGAAAAGTCCGGGAAGTTCATGCGCACGATATGATCCTCCGGGATGCCCAGGCGGCCGTAGCACTCGACCGTCTCGCGCACTCGGACGGCCTCGATGGTCGCCTTCTCGGCCAGCGTGCTGTACCCCGCGTCGCCCCGGCAGAAGATCATGATGTAGACGTCGGCCCCCGCGTGCTTCGCGGCGAGGATGGCATAGCCCGCGCCGATGATGGCGTCGTCGTCATGCGGGCTCATGACGCAGAGCACCTCCGGCCCGGAAAAGCCGGGAAACAGCGCCTCGGCTCCCGCCGTCACAGCGCGGCTGTCCGTATCCATGCAGGAAAATTTCCAGTTGTTCTGATCCATTGCGCTTCCTCCGTTTCTCCGGTCCGCGCACGCGGACCGCCTGCTTCCAGCGCAAACAACCGCGCCGGGATTCTCTTTTGTCATTATAGGCGGCTCAAAACGCGATTACAAGCCGCAATTTCCAACAAATCTAAATCGGTTTAGACATCAGTCTGCCCTGTCTTTCCAATCCGGGAACAACTTCCTCCGCCGCGCACCGAAACGGCCTCCTCGATCGCCGCGATTGCCCCCGGCGAGACGGCGGTGCGGGAGGAACCCGTTTTCAGCCATCCTAATATTTAAAAATAACGGAAATTTGTGATTAGAAAATAATGGAAATCAATTCCGCCATTTAGGTTGATTTCTCCAGCCGTGCGTAATATAATAATTCGCACTGAACCAGCTTTTCCGCGCTCGGCGCGCGGAGACACGCGCAGGGAAATTCGTTCCACACAGGGAAGGAGGGATGCTCCGTGTCCGACGGTGAGCTTTTAAAAGTACATATGCTTGGCGAGTTCTCCCTCACGCTGGGGCCGAAGACCATCAATGACCAGAGCAACCGCTCCAAAAAGGTGTGGACGCTGCTGGAATACCTTATCGCCTTCCGTGACCGGGAGATCTCGCAGAACGACCTGATCGACCTGCTCTGGCCGGATGGTGAAACCATCAACCCGGCCGGCACGCTGAAAACGCTCCTTCACCGCGCCCGCGCGGCGATCTCGGAGCTCGGCTTCTGTGGCGGCAAGGAGCTGGTCGTCTCCCTCCGGGGCACATACGCCTGGAACACGGGCGTACCCATGGAGGTGGACGCCGACCTCTTCGACGCAGCCTGCCGCGCCGCCGGCACGGCGGAGGACCGCGAAGAAAAGCTGGACGCGATGTTCCGCGCCGTCTCGCTCTACCGGGGTGATTTTCTTCCGCGGAGCGCGGCGGAGACCTGGGTCGTGCCCATCAGCGCGTACTACCACGCGCAGTATCTGAAGATCGTGCACGAGACGCTCACCCTGCTCAACGCGGAAAATCGCAGCGACGAGATCATTTCCATCTGCCAGAAGGCAGTCGTCATCGACCCGTATGACGAATCGCTCCATCAGGCGCTGATTCTGGCGCTGGCCGAAACAGGGCAGCAGCAGGCCGCGCTGCAGCACTACGAATATGTCACCGAGCTCTTCTTCAAACAGTTCGGCGTAACGCCCTCGCCCGAGCTGACCAGCCTTTACCGCGAGATCGTGCGCACCAACAACGAACTGGAGACCGACCTGAACGTCATCAAGCAGGATCTGGCCGAGTCCACGCGCAAGCCGGGCGCGTTCTTCTGCGAATACGAATTTTTCAAGGACATCTACAATCTCAGCTCCCGCTCCTGCGCGCGCAGCGGCCAGGTCATTCAGATCGCCCTCATCACCGTGACCGGCAGCGGCGGCGAGCCGCTGCCGCAGAAGGCGCTCAATCAGGCGATGGATCACCTGAACGAGATCGTCGCCTGCTCACTCCGCCGGGGAGACGTCTTCTGCCGGTACAGCGTGCCGCAGTTTTTATTGATGCTGCCCTCGTCCAACTTTGAGGACGGCGACATGGTGCTCCGCCGTATTCTGCGGAACTACCGTAAAAAATACCCCAAGGCCGACGTTGCGCTGCACTACAAGATCCTGCCGCTCGACCCGGAATACTGACCCGCGTCGGCGCGCGGGACGGGTTCTTCCCGTCCCGCGCTTTTTTGCGCCCTCAGGCACGCAAAAGGGCGCCGCCGGCTTTCGGCAGCGCCCCTGTTCTCTTAATCAGTAGAGGTATTTCGCGGTATAATTGTTCCCGTCCCCGATGTACTTCATGATGCTTGAACTCGACTTACCCGTAGAGGCAAACGTGGGATCCATCAGCTTCCACTGGGCGCCGTCGAAGTAGATCACACCGGAAATCCAGCCCTTCTCTTTCGAGTAGGCGTTGATCCACGAATGGTAGACCGTTCCGGCATAGCCGACGACCAGCTTGCAGGGGATGCCCCTGCTGCGGAGCATCGCCGTCATCAGTGCGGCGTAGTCGAAGCAGATGCCCTTTTTCGCGGCAAGCACCGCATCGAGGTCGGGCAGGTATCCGCTCTGCACGGTGGCGGCTCGCTGTTTGTCATAGGTGAGGGTGGTCACGACGTAGCCATAGACCGCCTTGATGGACGCGAGCTCATCCTTGCTGTTTTTCGTCAGCTCGGCGGCTTTTTTGACCGTCTGACTGGCCGCGGTATAGTTGACGTACTGGTTTGGCAGCAGGAAGGGGGCAAACTCATCCTTGAGCTGCGCCGTCACGGTGGTGCTGTACTCGACCGAATAGCGCGAGCCGGAGACGCTCCTGTAGACGGTGATTTTATAGGTTCCGTTTCCGTCGGACAGAGGGAAGACGTCGAACATTCCGGCGGAGTTCAGGTTGTAGGTATATTTGACGCCGCTCGGACCTGTCGTGATAACCTTGCGCTTTGCGGAGGACGGCTCAAGCGTGCGCACCATCACATAGCCGTCGGCTGTGTTGGACGCGTCGATCTCCGCCTTGTCGTTTTTCCGCACATCGGTGCCGGACGCCGCGGGCATCAGCGCAGTGGCGGCGGCTGGCTCACCGGAGAGCGGAACCATGCTCTGCTCCTGCTCCTCCTGGGCCAGATCGACCTCCGCACCCGCCTGCTCTGCCCGCACAGCCGCGGGAGCCGCCGTTTCCGCGGGAACTGCCGCCGGAGCGGAGGCGCAGCCCGCGAACAGCGCGCTGAGCAATGCCGCACCCAGCAGCAGCGCCGTGATTCTCCGATTTTTCCTCACGAGACAGGCCTCCTTTTCCTGGATTCAAAATCATTATAGCACAACCGGTTGCATTTGTGTTACATTTTGGCTAAATTTCTTCTGAACTTGAAAATTTGTGAAACCTTTATAAAAGGCGGAGCCGGTTCTGAAACTGCTCGGGGTTCTCCGCGCAGTTCAGCGCGGCCGACGCCTCCACGCGCCCGCTGCGCACCAGTTCGAACAGGCTCGCGTCCATCGCAACCATGCCCGCCGCCGAGGACGAGGCGATCACGCCGTCGATCTGGTGGATCTTCGAGTCGCGGATGAGGGTGCGGATGGCGTTGTTAAGGTACATGATCTCCATCGCGGGGGCGAGGGAACCGTCCTTCGTCGGAACGAGCTGCTGCGAGACGACGCAGTTGAGCGTCATGGCCAGCTGGACGCGGATCTGCTGCTGCTGCGCGGGCGGGAAGGAATCGATGATGCGGTCGATGCTGTTGGCCGCGCCGACCGTGTGCAGTGTGGAGATCACGAGATGGCCGGTTTCGGCGGCGGTCATGGCCGTGGCGATGGTCTCGCTGTCGCGCATCTCGCCAACGAGGATCACGTCCGGCGCCTGGCGCAGGCAGGCGCGCAAAGCCGTCATATAGTTGAGCGAGTCCTGCTCCACCTCGCGCTGGCTGACAATGCTGCGCTTATTGGCGTGGAGAAATTCGATTGGCTCCTCAAGCGTGATGATGTGGCAGGCGCGCGTGGCGTTGATGCGGTCGATCATGCACGCCTGGGTGGTGGATTTTCCGCTGCCCGCCGGGCCGGTGACGAGGATCATGCCCTTCTGGCACTCGACGGCCTTCATCACCGCCTCGGGGATGCCGAGCGCGCGGTAGTCCGGGATGCCGAAGCGGATGACGCGGATGACGGCCGCAAGCGAACCGCGCTGGCGGTAGGCGCTTGCGCGGAAGCGCGAGAGACCCGGCACTGCGAAGGAAAAGTCGTCGTCGCCGTTTTGCAGCAGACGTTCCTCCGACCGATCCGCAAGACGGTAGATCTCGCCGATAAGCTGCACGGTCCCGGCGGGGAGCAGCATTTCGCCGTCCACGCGCGCGATCTCACGGCCGACGCGGCAGGCGACGGGACTGCCCGCGATGAGGAAAATATCCGCCGCACCCCGCTGCACCGCGAGGCTCAGAATCTCCTGTAATCCCAGCATGGAACTCTCTCCTTTATTCGTCGGGTCCGGCCCAGACGTTCAGATTCCCGTCGGGCTGCCAGTCCCCGGTATCCACGGCCTGCCATGCCGCCACGCGCCAGCTCTCCCCATCCCGGACGAGGCGCACCTCAAGGTTCTGCCGGTCGTCGATCGGCACCCGATAGGCGATCCCGCCGCCGTCCGAGGAGAAGGTCGTCCCCTCATCGGGCACGCCGCCCGCGCAAAGTTTGTCGTAAATCTCCGCCGCGCGGGTGTCCGCGGCGTAATAGGCCGTCACGGAGGCGGCCGTTTTTTTCGCCAGCTCCCACTCCTGATCGGCCGTGGTGAGCGAGAGCACCGCGAGGATCGTCAGGCAGAGGACGGCGAAGACCGTCATCACCATCGCCACACCCGCACAGGCGCCGTGTCTGCTCCGCCGCATCAGGAGCCGCCTCCCGTCCGCCGCACGGAGAGCGTGTAGATCGTCTCACCGCCGCCGCTGACTCTGATCTCCGCCGTCTGCCCGCTCGCGGCGAGCGTCAGGGTATAGGCGGCGCCGGACTCGGCGCAGGGCTCCCAGTCCCGGTCAAAATACCGCGCGTCCGCCGTATCGTCTCCGGCGCGCCAGCGCTCGGCGGCAGACTCGGCCGCCAGCACGGCGCGGCCGAGGTCGCGGCTGTCGTCCGCGCGTGTCCGCGCAAAGGCGAAAATGCGTATGCTGACGCCGGCGGCCACCGCAAAGATCAGAATCGCCGCCAGCAGCTCCGTCAGAAAAATTGCGCTCCTCCGGTTCCTCATGCCGCACCCTCCTCCGACCGCAGCGCGAGCGCGAGGCCCGCCGTCTTCCCGTCCGTCCCGGTGCAGGCGATGCGGAGAACGCCGCCGTCCTCCGAGACCTGAAGCGCCGCCGCGTCCAGCAGCGGTGTACCGCTTTCGGGCGGGAGGTCGTTGTCCGCCTCGCGGAAGAGCTCCATCAGCTTGCCGCCCAGGCAGTAGATCGTGGTCACATAGTCGGTCCCGTCGATGTTCTCCCACAGCTCGAGCGAGTCGGAATCTCCGAAGCGGCCGGCGCTCACGCCGCCCACGGCGTCGTAATGACGCACCTTTTGGGCAAGGAAATTCAGGCAGGTGCGCTGCGTGTCCGCCGCGGAGGCATCCGCCTCAATGCCGCGGTAGGCCTGCGCGCCCGAGAGCAGCACCAGCAGCGCCAGTCCCGCGAACAGGCCGAACAGCGCCACGGCAAAGGCCGTATCCACCAAATGCCTGTGTTTCACCGGCTCACCTCGACAATCGTGATCTCCGGCATCAGGTTGGAGGCGAACGCCTCATACTCGACGGCAAATTTCGTCTCGTCGATCCTGACATGGTAATTGTCGCGCAGATATTCATAGGTGTCGGGATAAAAGCCCTCCGCTGCATAGCAGGCGACCGCCGCACGCCGGACGCTCTCCCCGGCCAGGCGTAGTTCTTCGGCCTGATTCTCCCGGTCCGTGCGTCCCACCGCGGCGGCGAAGACCACCAGCACCGCGCAGAACACCAGGACGAGCGGGACAAGGCTCCGGAGCAGCGCGTGTTTTCTTCTTCCCATCGCGCCGCCTCCTCAGCCCATGGCCGAGAGCAGCCCCGCCAGCGGCAGCATGACCGAGAGCAGGATCACACCCACCAGCGCACAGAGCACGACGACCATCGTCGGCTCCATGCGGGAGATGAGGCCGTCCATCCCGTCGTCGATCTGCCGCGCAAGGCGCTGCGCGATCTCCTCGAACACGCCGTCGAGCCCACCCGCGCGCGCGCCGACCGCCAGCAGACGGCAGGCCATCGGCGAAAACAGTCCCGTCTTCTCCACCGTCTCGGGCAGCGGTGCGCCGGCGGACACCTGCTCCCGCGCGGCCCGGATCTTTTCCTCCGTCTCGCCGTCAGAGCAGAGCTTCTCCGCCATCTCCATGGCGGCTGCGTCGTCAAAGCCGCTGCGGATGCCCATGGACATGGCCGAGGCAAACCGCTCCGCCGCGATCTTCCGCCGGAGCGAGGCAGGCAGGAACCCCCAGCGCGATCCAAAAACGCGTTTTCTCCGCCGGGCCGCAAGCCAGACAAGCAGCACGACCGCGGCCAGCGCCGCAGCAATAAACGGCCACCCGTGCCCGAGCCAGCGCCCGGCGCGCAGGAAGAATGCCGCGGGGCCGGTCATGACCGTTCCGAGCTGGGCGTAGACGTTTTCAAACACCGGCAGCACCTTCATGAGCAGCACGGCGATCACTGCGAGCATCATCGCCAGCAGCACCGCCGGATAGAGCACGGCGCTGCGGACGCCATCGGCAAAGGCGGCCTGCCGGTCGTAGTGGCCGGAAAGGGTGTGCAGCACAGCCTCCAGGCTGCCCGTCCGCTCGCCCACAGCCGTCAGCTCGGTCAGGTACGGCGGGAACGCGCCCGTCCGCGCGAGCGCCTGGTGAAGCTGATCTCCATTGCCCATGGCGCTCTCCGCGCGCTCGAGCACGGCGGCGGCGGCGCGGTCGCGCTCCTCACGGCGCAGCAGGCCCAGCGCCTCACCCGGTGCGACGCCCGCTCCGACCATCAGGTACATCTGCATACAGAAATCGGACAGATATTCGTCGGTCAGCTTTTTATCGTTCAATTTGCATGCCCCCGCATCGATTGGATCTCTTTCGTTCCAGTATAGCATAGTTCGCCGCCCGCCGCCACTGACAATCCCATTTTTTGTCGGAAAAACGCGGCGCGCCCGCCGCTCTGAAAAGAGCGGCGGGCGCGCCTGTGTTTTGCTCAGCCGACGTCGTAGCCGGCGTCGCGAATGGCGGCTTTGACCTTCTCGACGGTCGCGGTCGAGTCGCACGCGCAGGTCACGCGCTTGTTCTCCAGGCTCACGTCCACGTCGGTCGCGCCGGCGGACGCGGCAGCCTTGCGGACGGCGGCAACACAGTGAGCGCACATCATGCCCTCGACGGGAATCACGGTTTTCTCCATAGTCAGTTTCCTCCTTACGTTTTTCGTCTCATACGGTTTGAACTTTCTCAGGCGCAGCGCGTTCGTGACCACGGACACGCTGCTCAGGCTCATGGCCGCCGCGCCGATCATCGGATTGAGCAGCGGCCCGCCGAACAGATACAGCACGCCGGCCGCGACAGGGATGCCGAGCGTGTTGTAGCCGAACGCCCAGAACAGGTTTTCGCGGATGTTGCGGATCGTCGCGCGGCTCAGGCGGATGGCGGTAGGGACGTCCATCAGATCGGAGTGCATGAGCACGATGTCCGCCGACTCCATCGCCACGTCCGTGCCGGAGCCGATGGCGATGCCGACGTCCGCCTGCGCGAGAGCGGGCGCGTCGTTGATGCCGTCGCCGACCATGGCGACCTTTTTGCCCTCCGCCTGGAGCTTTTTGATCTCAGCGGCCTTGTCGCCGGGCAGCACCTCGGCGAGCACGCGGTCCACGCCGACCTCGCGGGCGATGGCCTCGGCCGTGCGGCGGGCATCTCCCGTCAGCATGACCACCTCCAGCCCCAGCTCGTGGAGCCGGGCGACGGCCTCCCGGCTGCTCGGCTTGACCACATCCGCCACGGCAACGAGGCCCGCGTACGCGCCGTCCACGGCGACGTACATCGGCGTTTTGCCCTGTTCGGCAAGCGCTTTCGCGGCCTCCGCATCGGGCGCGGCGCCATTCTCTTCCAGAAAACGGCTGCTGCCGGCAAGGACGGCACGGCCCTCCACGGCGGCACGGATGCCGCGGCCCGTGACCGACTCAAATTCGGTTGGCTCGGGCAAGTCCATGCCCCGCTCGCCCGCGCGGCGCACGATGGCCGCGCCCAGCGGATGCTCGGAACGCCGCTCGGCCGCCGCCGTGAGGCGCAGGAGCGTGTCGGCGTCAAACCCCGGGGCGGGCAGGAGGTCGGTGACCTCCGGACGGCCCTCGGTGACGGTGCCGGTCTTGTCGAGCACGACGGTCTTCACGAGGTGCGCCGTCTCGAGCGCCTCGCCGCTCTTGATGAGAATGCCGTTCTCAGCACCCTTGCCGGTGCCGACCATGATGGCCGTGGGCGTGGCGAGGCCAAGCGCGCACGGGCAGGCGATGACGAGCACGCTGATGAAGATGCGGATGGAGAAGGCGAAGTCGCGCGTGCCGAGATACCAGCCGAGGAACGCGAGCAGCGCCACGCCGCAGACCGCCGGGACAAAGTAGCCCGAGATGACGTCCGCGAGACGCGCGATGGGCGCCTTTGTGGCCTGCGCGTCCTCCACAAGGCGGATGATGCGCGCGAGCGCCGTGTCGTCGCCGACGCCCGTGGCGCGGAAGGTCACGGAACCGGTCTGGTTGATGGTGGCGGCGTAGAGCTTATCCCCGGTCTTTTTCTCCACGGGGATGCTCTCACCGGTAAGCATCGACTCGTCCACGGCGGTTCTGCCCCCGACGATCTCGCCGTCCACGGGGATCTTGCCGCCCGGGCGGACGAGGAGCGTGTCCCCGGGCCGCACCTGCTCGACGGGCACCTCTGTTTCCTTCCCGTCCCGCAGGAGGGTTGCCGTCTGCGGCGCGAGGCTCATGAGCTTCTGGATGGCCTCGCCCGTGCGGCCCTTGGAGACGGTCTCGAGGGATTTGCCAAGCATGATAAGCGCGATGATGACGCCGGCCGTCTCAAAATAGAGCGAGTGCACCGCGTGCAGATCGCCCTGCCGGATACGCCAGACGTTGTAGAGGCTGTACGCCACGGCGGCGGTGGTGCTCAGGGCGATGAGCGAATCCATATTGGGGCTGCGCTGCCAGAGGGCTTTGTAGCCCACGCGGTAAAAATTCCGCCCGACAAAAAGGATCGGCAGCAGCAAAATCAGCTGTGTGAGCGCGTAGCGCAGCGGATGCGCCATGGGCGCGATGGCGGCGGGCACCGTCCCCTCGCCGCCGAGCATGGGGGCCATTGCCGTGTAGAGCAGCAGCGCGCCGAAGACGGCCGCCACGCGGAAACGCGTCCACATGGTCCTGTTTTTCTGTTCCCTGCGCGCGCGGAGCTCTTCGCGGCCGGACTTTTTCTCCTCAAGCGGCGTGTAGCCGGTCGCGGTGATGACGCCGCGGATGGCCCTCTCGCCGGTCACGGCCGGGTCGAACACGACCGACGCCTTCTCCGTGGCGAGGTTGACGGTTACGCTCTCGACGCCCTCTGCTTTGCCGATGGCCTTTTCCAGCCGGGCCGCGCAGGCGGCGCAGGTCATGCCGCCGATAGGGATGATTTTCTGTTCCATAGGGTCTCCTTTCCGGCTCTCCGCCGGACGCTATCTCATGATCTTCTGCAGCATCCCGACCAACTCGTCGATCTTCTCGTCCCGCTCGGTCTTCGTCCCGGCGTTGCTGACGCAGCTCTTGAGGTGAGCGGTCAGAACCTCGCGGTTCACGGTGTTGAGGAGGGCCTCGGTGGCCATGAGCTGCTGGGAAATGTCGATACAGTAGCGGTCTTCCTCGACCATTCTGAGAATGCCGTCGATCTGGCCGCGCGCGGTTTTCAGGAGCCGCGCCACCTTTGCCTTGTCGGCCTGCATGGCAGTCCCTCCGTTCTTATACCCCCCCTGGGTGTAGTATTATTATATCGTCATATGTCAATTTTGTCAAGGGCTCTTCCCTATCAATCTGCCCGAAAAATCCGGTGTCAATTCCTCCCTTTTTCAGGCATTTCCAATGCGAAAAATCCGTTAATTTCCCGACATATTCTCTCAAAAATGTCCATCATTTGCTCTTTTTTGAAAATCGCTTGACACCAGCCCGGCGGTGCATTATCCTACATCATAGTACGCTTTTGCGTCCCACGATGAGGTGATCTTTTTGAAGGAAACCGCGCGGGTCGGTCTGGATGTCGGCTCCACTACCCTCAAGGCCGTCGTTCTGGACGGACAGGGCCGCCTGCTCTATGAAAAATACGAGCGTCACTTCTCCATGATCGCGGAGAAGTCCGCCGAAATGCTCGGGGATATTCTTGCGTCCATCGGCGACCGGGAGGTGCTCCTGGCGATCTCCGGCTCAGCCGGCATGGGCATGGCCGACCGCTGCCATCTGAGCTTCCAGCAGGAGGTCTATGCCACCCGCCATGCCGTGGAACAGGCCATCCCCGACGCCGACACGGTCATCGAGCTCGGCGGCGAGGATGCCAAGATTCTCTTTCTGACGAACGGTGCGCGCCGCGACCTTGAGGTGCGCATGAACGGCTCGTGCGCCGGCGGCACCGGCGCGTTCATCGACCAGATGGCCACGCTGCTCGGCATCACCCCCGCGGAGCTGAACGATCTGGCCGCGGGCTATGATAAAATTTATTCCATCGCCTCCCGCTGCGGCGTGTTTGCCAAATCCGACGTCCAGCCCCTTCTCAACCAGGGCGCGCGGCGCGAGGACGTGGCCGCGAGCATCTTCGCGGCGGTGGTCAACCAGACCGTCGCCGGGCTCGCCCAGGGCCGGAAGATCGCGGGCAAGGTCGTCTACCTCGGCGGCCCGCTCACCTTCCTGCCGGAGCTCCGGCACGCGTTCGACCGGGTGCTGGGCCTCACGGGTGTCTGCCCGGAGCATTCGCTCTACTTTGTCGCGCGCGGCGCAGCCGAGCTGGCCGACACGCCCGTGCTGCTCTCAAACGCCATCCGCACCCTCAGGGACGCCCGCGCGGGCGGGGGCTATCTCTCCTGCCGCCCGCTCTTCCGCGATCAGACGGAATACGACGAATTCCGCGCCAGGCACGGGCGCGACAGCGTGGAGGTCGCAGACGACCCCGGCTATGCGGGCCCCGCGTATCTCGGGGTGGACGCGGGCTCCACAACCGTCAAGGCCGTGCTGATCGGCCGGGACGAAAAAATCCTCCACAGCGTCTATCTGCCCAACGGCGGCAACCCCGTGCCGCTCGTGCGGCAGTTCCTGCTGGACGTATACCAAAAATACCCGAACCTCACCATCGCCGGCGCAGCCTCCACGGGCTACGGCGAGGATATCATCCGCAACGCCTTCCGGCTGGACGGCGGCCTCGTCGAGACGATGGCCCATTTCACCGCCGCGCGGAAATTCCGCCCGGACGTGGACTTCATCATCGACATCGGGGGGCAGGACATCAAGTGCTTCAAAATCCGCAGCGCCTCCATCGACAACATCTTTCTCAACGAGGCCTGCTCCTCCGGCTGCGGCTCGTTTTTGCAGACGTTTGCGGGCGCGCTCGGCTACTCCATCCGCGACTTTGCGAAGCTCGGCATCTTCGCCGACCGGCCGGTCGATCTCGGCTCGCGGTGCACGGTGTTTATGAACTCCTCCGTCAAGCAGGCGCAAAAGGACGGCGCCACGATCGAGAACATCTCCGCCGGCCTCTCCATCAGCGTCGTCAAAAACGCGCTCTACAAGGTCATCCGCGCGGCGAACGCCGACTCGCTCGACAGCCACATCGTCGTGCAGGGCGGCACGTTCCTCAACGACGCAGTGCTCCGCGCCTTCGAGCAGGAGCTCGGCCGGGACGTCACCCGTCCAAACATCGCCGGCCTCATGGGCGCCTACGGGGCGGCGCTCTACGCCGCGCGCCACTCCGCCGGGTCAAGCACCATTCTCTCGGCGAACGAACTGGCGGATTTCCGTCACGACGTCAAGAACATCACCTGCCAGGGCTGCGCAAACCACTGTTCCCTGACGGTAAATACCTTCGACGGCGGCCGCCGCTTCATCGGCGGCAACCGCTGCGAAAAGCCTCTCACCCGGCGCGGCACGTCCACGGCGTACAACCTCTACCACGAGAAGCGCAAGCTCCTCGCGGCATACGCGCCCGTCCCCGGCCCGCGCGGGAAGCTGGGCATCCCCATGGGGCTCAACCTCTACGAGCTCTTCCCCTTCTGGCACACGTTCTTCACGAAGCTCGGCTTCGAGGTGGTGCGCTCCCCGGCCTCGAGCCGCGAGATCTACCTGCTCGGCCAGAGCACGATCTCGTCCGACACCGCCTGCTACCCCGCCAAGCTCATGCACGGCCATGTCCAGGCCCTCATTGACGGGGGTGTGGAGACGATCTTCTACCCCTGCATGTCCTACAACATCGACGAGGGCAAGGGCGACAACCACTATAATTGCCCCGTCGTCGCCTACTACCCCGAGGTCATCCGCGCGAATATGCCGGATGTGAAAAAGATCCGTTTCCTCTGCGGCTACCTCGGCATCCACGACGAGAAGCAGTTCCTCCGCCGTATCCGGGAGATCCTCTCGCCGTACTGGCCCGACCTCTCCAAAAAGGAGCTGAAGGCCGCCGCCGACGCAGCCTACGCCGAGCTGGACGCGTATCTGGAAAAGGTGCGCCGCAAGGGCGACGAATACCTCGCCCTCGCGAAGGAGAAAAATCTGCCCGTCATCCTGCTGGTCGGGCGGCCCTATCACCTCGACCCCGAGATCAACCACGGCATCGACAAGCTCATCGGCCAGCTCGGCGCGGTGATCATCTCCGAGGATGCCGTGGCGTACCGCGAGGAGAAGTTCCCCGTCAACGTCCTCAACCAGTGGACATACCACGCCCGTCTCTACGCCGCCGCGAAATTCGCCGCCGATTCCGGCGACCCGAACCTCAACCTCGTGCAGCTTGTCTCCTTCGGCTGCGGCGTGGACGCCATCACAACCGACGAGGTGCGTTCCATTCTGGAGGAAAAAGGGAAAATCTACACGCAGATCAAGATCGATGAAATCACCAACCTAGGCGCGGTCCGCATCAGGCTCCGCAGCCTGTTCTCCGCGCTGAGCGAACAGCGAGGCGAAGCATGAGTCACGTTCTCTTTACGCAGGAGATGAAGAAGGATTACACCATTCTCATTCCCGATATGGCCACCATCCATTTCAAGCTGATCGCCCGCGTGCTGCGCGGCTACGGCTACCGGGTGGAGGTACTTTACAATCAGGGCCGCGCCGTCGTGGACGAAGGCCTCAAATACGTCCACAACGACACCTGCTACCCCGCTCTGCTGTGCATCGGTCAGATGATCGACGCGCTGCACTCGGGCAAATACGACGTCCATAAGACCGCCCTCATGCTCACGCAGACCGGCGGCGGCTGCCGCGCGTCCAACTATCTGTGCCTGCTCCGCAAGGCGCTCGACAAGGCGGGCTACGGCTTCATCCCCGTCCTCTCGCTCAACTCCGCCGGGCTCGACGACAGCGCGCTGCACGTTACGCCCGCGCTGGTCGTGCAGGGCATGATGGCTGTCGCTTACGGTGACCTTCTGATGCTCCTGCGCAACCAGGTCCTCCCCTATGAGGTCACGTCCGGCGACGCCGAGGCGCTCACCGACCACTGGATCGACCGGCTGCTCGCCGACTTCCACGTGACGCAGTTCTTCTCCCGCCCCAATCTCCGCCGCACGATGGAAGCGATCGCCGCCTCGTTTGCGGCCGTTCCCGTCCGCCGCGTCCCGCGCGTGCGCGTGGGCATCGTGGGTGAGATCTACGTGAAATACGCCGCCCTCGGCAACAACAATCTCGAGGCTTTCCTCCATGAGCAGGGCTGCGAGGTGATGGTGCCGGGCCTCTACGATTTCCTTCTCTACTCGCTCCAGGACTCTCTGGAGGATTATCGGCTCTACGGCGGCAGCCGTCTCCGTCTGTCCCGGAATCGGTTCACCCTGCGCTTTCTCAACGGTATCCGCGACTGTATGCGTCAGGCCGCGCTGGATCACGGCTTCACCGCGCCGTCGCCCTTCTCCCATCTCCTTTCGCTGACCGACGGCATCATTGACCGCGGCTGCAAGATGGGCGAGGGCTGGCTGCTGCCCGCGGAGATGGCGGAGCTGACCGAGCTGGGCTACGGCAACATCGTCTGCGTGCAGCCCTTCGGCTGCCTGCCGAACCATATCGTTGCCAAGGGCATGGTGCGCACGATCCGGGAAAAATACCCGGCGGCAAACATCGTCGCCATCGACTATGACCCGGGTGCTACGCGCGTCAATCAGGAAAACCGCATCAAGCTGATGCTCTCCATCGCCCGCGAGCATCTGCGCGAGGAGGCCCGTATACCGGCCGGCGCCGCAGACTGACCGCCCGCTCTGTCATTCCAGGGCGGGCGGCGCCCGTTGGGGTGGATTCCGTTGCCGGCCGCCAACCCGTTGAAAATTGTCAATAATATTTATTAAAAAATCAGCATGAAGTGCACTTGCAATTCATTGATTTTAATGCTTTGACTGCTCCGATAGAGGATTTTTGCCTTACGATGACAGGCAAGCGGGAAAGACGTCCCGCCATGTCGATGCAAACGTTAATGCCGCAGCCGAGTCGCGCCGCGCACAAATTGCCTGTTTCAAAATAGCGCAGGCTTGACTTCACATCACGATCCAGTACAATTGATTCGAACCGCCGCCGAACCTTTTCACCGAATTTTGCTCCCACGCAACCGCCGGTTGACAAATTAACAGCCTCGTTTGGTAGTGCGCAACAACGGAATCTGATATGCTGACTGCGTAATCAAATCCGTGACGCACCGACCGACGCAGCGCGCGTCCCGTGAAAAAGGAGCTTCCATATGATCTTTGCAGACAAAATCATCGACCTCAGAAAGAAAAGCGGATGGTCGCAGGAGGAGCTTGCGGCCCGTCTGAACGTATCCCGGCAGGCAGTATCGAAATGGGAGAGCGCGCAGTCCGTGCCCGATCTGGAACGCGTTCTGCAGATGAGCCGGCTATTCGGCGTCTCCACCGACTATCTTTTGAAGGACGAACAGACCGCGGCGGACAGCACCGGTGAAGATATCTCCGCCGATACCGTGCGCACGGTCTCCATCGAAGAAGCGAATCTGTACCTGAACGCCAGCGAGGCGAACGCCCGCCCGATGGCGCTGGCGACATCCATATGCGTTCTTTCTCCGGTGTGCCTGATACTGCTTGCCGCTCTGAGCGGTAAGCCGAACGCCGTGATCTCGGGAGGCATGGCGGCTGGCGTCGGCCTTTGCATTCTGCTGCTCCTCGTTTCCGCCGCGGTGGCGATCTTTATATCCTGCGGTGCGCGAACGAAACCCTTCGACTATCTGGAAACGGAAATCTTTAAAACGGCTTACGGCGTGGACGGTCTCGCCGCCTCGCGCAGGGCTCAGTTTGAACCGACGGCAGTGCGGTATCGCATCATCGCTACGGTGCTCTGCATTTTGGGCGTGGTGCCGCTGCTGATTGCAGCGACGCTGGAAAAAGGAAACATGCTCATTGTGGGGATGGTCTGCGTGCTGCTGTTCGTGGTGGGCGTCGCCGTAATACTGTTCGTGCTGGCCGGCGTACGCATGAATAGCTACGATCGGCTGCTCCAGCAAGGCGACTACACCAGAGCCAGCAAGGGTAACCACATCGCGCGGCAGGTTTCCGCCGTCTATTGGCCGCTGGTTACGGCAGCGTATCTGGCATACAGTTTCATTACCGACAACTGGAATCAGAGCTGGATTATCTGGCCGGTGGCGGCGGTGCTCTTTGCCGCAATCAAGGCAATCTGCTCCGCATTCCAAAAACAGGGCAATTATTGAACCGCGGAGCCCGCTGCCGGATTACCCCTGCGAGATACTGCTCGCGGCGAATGAGAAAAAAGCTGGCAATGCGAATACGGGGCCTCGCATATTCTTAACCGATAGCATTGGCTTTTATTTGATTTGTCTCTTTTGCATTTTTCAAAGAGGTATGCCTTTGTAAATACAACCGGAAACTGATACCGGCAGCCGACCTGAAAATACACCGGTTGACACAGGCCGGAGTTTCCGCTAGAATAATTCCGTTCCGACAATTGCATACGACAGTTCGTAACCATCCTGTCGCTAAACAAAACTACGGGATCACCGCCGGGTTTCGCCGGGGGCGCAAGTTTGAGATGGGCAGATTCTGCCCGTCTTTTTTTATGCAGGAGGAAAGTATGAAAAAAATCACCACCCGTCAGCTGGCCGTGTGCGGCATTCTCGCCGCGCTCTACGCCGTCGTCACCGTCGCGTCGTCGTCCTTTGCCTACGGCCCCATCCAATTCCGCCTTTCCGAGGCGCTGTGCGTTCTCCCCTTCTTCGCGCCGTACACGACCTGGGGCCTCTTCATCGGCTGCCTCATCGCCAACCTCTTCTCCACCGTTTCCGCGCTCGACATCGTCGTCGGCTCCGCCGCCACGCTCCTCGGCTGCTATCTCACCTCCAGGCTGAGAAGCCGCTGGCTCGTCCCGCTGCCCACCATCCTCGTCAACGCCGTGATGGTCGGCGCGATGCTCGCCTGGGTCTACACGCGTGACGCGTTTTTCACCGGTTTTGTCACCATGGGCGTGCAGGTCGCGCTGGGCGAAGCCGCCGTGCTCATCGTTCTGGGCTTCCCGCTGATGCTTCTGCTGCAGAAAAACGGCCTTTCCGGCCGTCTGTTCGGCCGCTGAACCGCGCCCCGCGGGAGAAACCCGTGTTTTTTGAAACTTTTGGTTGACAAAAGTTCGTCTTCACCCTATAATTATTTAGCCTGCTTGTAGGCAGGCAATCCTTGCCGGCGAACAACGCCGGCCATCAGACCATAAGGAGGTGCATTGATAATGGCGAAAATTTCCTGCAAATACGAGGCTCTCTATATCATCGATCCTGCACAGGGTGAGGATGGTATCAAGACTCTTGTGGAAAAATTCAAGTCTCTCGTGGAAACAGAGGGCACGCTGACCAGCATCGATGAGTGGGGCACCCGCAAGCTTGCTTACCCCATCAACGATCTGACGGAAGGCTACTACGTCCTCATGACCTGCGAGGCCAAGCCGGAACTTCCGGCCGAGCTGGACCGTATCTTTAAGATCACGGACGGCATCCTTCGTTCCCTCATCACCGAGATTGAGGAGTAAGGGGGCGTTTTCATGCTGAACCACATTGTTCTCATGGGGCGTCTTACCCGTGACCCCGAGCTTCGCCGTACCGGCAGCGGGGTCGCCGTGGCAACCTTCTCCCTGGCCTGTGACCGCGATTTCGGCGGGCGCGACGGCGCGGAGAAGGAAACGGATTTCATCGACATCGTCACCTGGCGGAATACCGCGGAGTTCGTCTCCAAGTATTTCACCAAGGGCCGCATGGCGGTGGTCTCCGGCCGGCTCCAGATCCGCAACTGGAACGACAAGGACGGAAACAAACGGAGGAGCGCGGAGGTCGTCGCGGACAACGTCTATTTTGGCGATTCCCGCCGCGACGGCGCGGAGGGCGGAGCGTCCTTCGGCGGTTCCTCTTACGGCGGCGGCTTCTCTCAGGCTCCCGCGGCACCCGCCGCGCCGGCCAGGTCCGCCCCCTCCAGCGACTTTGCCATGCTGGAGGACGACGACAGCGAGCTGCCGTTCTGATTCCCGGATTTTTTTCCACAAGACTGACAGAAGGAGGTTAATCTCTATGGCTATGGTTAACGATAAAATGCGTCCCCGCAAGCGCAAGAAGGTTTGCAGCTTCTGCGTGGACAAGGTCACCCATATCGACTACAAGGACACGGCCAAGCTGCACCGCTACCTGTCCGAGCGCGGCAAGATTCTGCCCCGCCGCACGACCGGTACCTGCGCCGCCCATCAGCGTCAGCTGACGATCGCGATCAAGCGCGCCCGTCAGATCGCGCTCCTGCCCTACGTCGCGGACTGAATCTCCATCAAAAGCCGCCGCAGTTCGTCTGCGGCGGCTTTTTTCGCCGCCTTGCATAATTCCCGGCGTTGTGTTACCATATTCGTGTATGATCCGTTGGAAAACGACTACAATATTGGAGACGAAACTATGTCCGAACTCATTACCGAATCCACCCTCGCCGAGTACGAGGCGTTTCTGGAGCATCACCCCAAGGGCCACTTCGCGCAGAGTGTACTCTGGGCAAAGCAGAAGCCCATGTGGGTCTGGAAAGCCGTCGCCGTCCGCGGGGACGACGGAACGTTCAGAGGCTCCCTCGCCGTTCTGATCCGCCGCGTGCCGGGCCTTCCCTTCACGCTCATGTACGGCTGCCGCGGCCCCGTGTGCGACCCGGCCGACCACGACACCATCCGCGAGCTCCTCGCCGGCGCGAAGGCGCTCGCGAAGCAGTACCATTCCTACGTTATCAAGCTCGACCCCGACATCCCCTCCGGCGACACGGCCTTCCGGGACTTCATGCTCTCGCTGGGTTTCCGCTTCAAGGAGGGCGGCAAGAATTTTGAGGCCATCCAGCCGAAATACGTCTTCCGTCTCAACGTGGACGGGAAGACCGAGGAGGAAGTCCTCGCGGGCTTCCACCAGAAGTGGCGCTACAACATCCGCGTCGCGGAGAAGAAGGGTGTCGCCGTGCGCATCTGCGGCAAGGAGATGGTGCCCGACTTTGCCCGTCTGATGCTCGCGACCGGTGTGCGCGACGGCTTCGTGACCCGCCAGCCCGAATATTTTGCCGACATGCTCGACAATCTCGGCGAGCACGCGCGGCTTTACATGGCCTTTGAGGGCGAGACTCCCATCGCGGGCACGCTCGCCATCCACTTCGGCGACAAGGTCTGGTATCTCTATGGTGCCAGCTCCAACGAGCACCGCAACCTGATGCCCAACTACCTGCTCCAGTGGAACATGATTCAGTGGGCCATTGAGACGAAATGCCGCATCTACGACTTCCGCGGCGTCTCCGGCGACCTCACCGAGGACAACCCGCTCTACGGCCTTTACCGCTTCAAAAAAGGCTTCGGCGGCGACTTCACCGAGTTCGTCGGCGAGATGGATCTCGTGCTCAGCAAGCCCGTCTACTGGGCCGTCGAGCACGGCACAGGCATCCTCAAGGACGTGCGGAAAAAGGTTTATCTGCTCAAAAACAGGGGGAAATGATTCCTCGCGTCAGAGACCACAATACGACAGGAGATATCTTTTTTGGACAAGAAAATTCTGGAAAGCTACGCTGAGCTGATCGCCCGCATGGGTGTGAACGTGCAGAAGGGTCAGGACGTCGTCATCGAGGCCGAGCTCGATCAGCCGGACTTCGTGACCGCGCTGGCCGGGGCATGCTACCGTGCCGGCGCGCGGCAGGTGCGCGTGGACTGGGCCTACCAGCCCCTCACGCGGCTCGACGCGCTCTGCCAGCCGCCCGAGGTGCTGGGCTCCACCGCCGACTGGGAAAAAGCGCGCCTCGAGCACTTCGTGCAGACGCTCCCATGCCGTATCTACCTGCTCAGCGAAGACCCCGACGGGCTGCACGGTGTCGACCCCGGCGTGATCGCCTCGGCCGCCCAAAGCCGCCGCCGCGCCGCCAAGCCCTACCGCGACCGCATGGAGAACCGCTACGCCTGGTGCATCGCGGCCGTGCCCGGACGCGCGTGGGCCGAAAAGCTCTTTCCGAACCTCTCCGCGGCCGACGCGGAGGAGGCGCTCTGGCGCGCCATCCTCTCCGCCTCCCGCGCGCTGGACAACCCCATGGCCGCCTGGCAGGCGCACAACCGCGACCTCAAGGCCCGCTGCGGCCACCTTAACAGCCTGCAGCTCCGCTCGCTCCGCTACCGCGCGGCAAACGGCACCGATCTGACCGTGGGCATGATCCCCGACGCGCAGTTCTGCGGCGGTGAGGAGGCCACGCTCGGCGGCCAGCGCTTCAATCCGAACATTCCCTCCGAGGAGGTCTTTATCTCCCCGATGCGCGGCGAGGCCGAGGGCATCGTCTTTTCCTCCATGCCCCTCTCCTACCAGGGCCAGCTCATCGAGGACTTCTCCATCCGCTTCGAGCACGGACGCGCCGTCGAGGTGCACGCCGCGAAGAATGAGGAGCTTCTGCTTAAGCTGATCGCTATGGACGAAGGTGCGGCATATCTCGGCGAGTGCGCGCTCGTGCCCTACGATTCACCCATCCGCGCGCAGGAGCTGCTCTACTGCAACACGCTCTTCGACGAGAACGCCGCGTGCCATCTGGCGCTCGGTATGGGCTTCGCCGACACCATTCGCGGCTTCGAGGAGCTGACGCTCGACGAGTGCCGCGCCAAGGGCGTCAATGACTCCGTCCTCCATGAGGACTTTATGATCGGCACCCGCGACCTCAACATCGACGGCATCCTGGCCGACGGCTCCGTCGCGCCGGTCTTCCGCGCCGGCAACTGGGCGTTCTGACGTCCGGCTTTGTCCGTTTTCCGAAAAAAATCCCGCCGCGTGCTTCGCGGCGGGATTTTTACGCTTGCTTACTGAATGGAGATGACGTAGGTGTTCTCGTACTGCTCGCCCTGCGGGAGCTGCTCCATGTCGCGCTTGGTCTCCAGCTCGTCCACCCATCCGTTGAGCGCCGGAAGGCTCGTCCACGGCTCGATGCAGACGTAGGGGGCCTCCGTTCTCGGGGCATGCCAGACGCCGAGGTACTTCATGTTGGGGAATTCCATGCGCACCTGCCGGCCGGACTTGCGGGACTTGAGCGTGACGGCGCGTCCCATGTCGGTGAGCAGCAGGGCATCGTTGTCGAACATCTCGTGACGCAGGGGCATGACCTTCCCATCCTGCAGCGGGAGCATGACGTGGTGCTCCGTGGCGTAGCAGGTCTCGCTCATCGCGACGGCCTTGAGGTGGCCGGGCTGCTCGAACTCAAGGTAGCAGTCGGTGAACTCGCCCTCGCCGCCGAGCGGCACGTTGAAGCCGGGATGACCGCCGACGGCGAAGATCATAGTCTTGTCATCGCGGTTGACGACCTTGAGCGAGATCATCAGACTGGCCCCGACGAGCGCGTAGGTGATCGTCAGTTCAAAGCGGAAGGGGTACATGGCGAGCGTCTTCTCATCCGACTTCAGCCGGAAGACGAGTCTGTCGGCCTCCTGGTGCGCCAGCTCCATCTCGGACTTACGCGCAAAGCCGTGCAGGCGCATCTCATAGGTCTTGCCGCCGTACGTGTACTGGCCGTCCCACAGGCGGCCGCAGATGGGAAAGAGGTTATAGGCGCGGCCGCTCCAGTAAGAGGGATCGCCCTGCCAAAGATATTCGGTCTCATCCTTTTTCAGGACGATGGACTGCAGCTCCGCGCCCATGGAGGAAGCTTGTACGCGGATCTGATCGTTTTCGATGGTATAAAGCATACGTCAGGCTCCTTTATCAGTTTGGTACCTGTATTATAGCATCCCTTTGCCGAAGTAGCAAGCGAACAGGCCCCGGATGTTCCGCCGAAATGCCTCTTGCGGTTTCATAACGGGAGCGGTATACTACAACTATTCAATTCTCTCATAGCAGAGCGGAGGTTTCTCATGGATACGAAAAAATTCGAGGCGCTTTTGCTCTCCGCCGAGCAGGGCAGCTTTACCAGGTCCGCGCAGGATCTCGGCTATACGCAGTCCGGCCTGACGCATATGATGAACGCGCTGGAAAAGGAAGTGGGCTTCCAGCTCCTCGAGCGCGGGCACTACGGCACGCGCCTGACCGAACAGGGGGAGCTGCTTCTCCCCTATGTGCGCCAGTTCCTCCAGTCCGGGAAGGAGCTCTCGGCGAAGATGGAATCCATCCGCCGCCAGGAGAATCAGCGCATCCGCGTGGGCGCGTTCTCCAGCATGGCGCTCCACTGGGCGCCGGTCATCCTTCAGCGGTTCCGTCAGGACTATCCCGACCTGCGCGTGGAGATCCAGATGGGCAGCATGGAGGAGATCTACGGCTGGGTGCGCACTGGCGAGGTAGATCTCGGCATGGTCAGCCGCCAGGCCGAGCTGAAGGCCGATTTTTTCCCTCTGAAGGACGACCCCCTCGTGGCTGTTCTCCCGCCCGAGTACAACTGTGCCGGGCAGGAGGCCTTCGACGTAACCGGCTTCAACGGCAAGGAATTTCTCATGCCCTCCCTCGGCTTCACGCGCGACATCATGCCTGTCTTTCGCCGCAGCCGCGTGCGCCCGAAGATCCAGAAGACCACCGCGGATGACGCCGTGGTCATTTCCATGGTCGCGCACGGTCTGGGCTACAGCATCATGTCCGAGCTCATCATGCAGGGCATGCCCCGCACGGTGCAGGTGCTGCCGCTGCGCCCCTCCGCCGGGCGCGAGCTCGGCTTGATCGTCCGCGACCGGAACGCGGTCAAGCCGACGGTGCAGGCTCTGATCGACTGCGCCGGCAAGGTCGTCGCGGCCCTGTAAAAAAGCAGTCCTCTCAGGAGGGCTGCTTTTTTGCTGTTCCGACGTCGCTCTGAACGTTCCACGCCGTGCCGTCCCAGAGGAGAGGCAGGCGATAGGAGCACTCCTGCGCGCCGTCTCCGTCGGAGGCGCAGGTATAGGTGACCCCGGCTGTAACGGTCATCGTCCCGGCCAGGATCTTCAGGTCGTCCGCCAGCGCGCACTTTACCGGATCCGGCTGAAGCTCCGGCGCGGTCTGGGCGCTCTGCGCGGCCTTGTCGTAGATCGCGCTCAGGTCGCGCGTCAGGGCGGTATCCGTCATCCAGGGAAGAGCTTCCGGCTTCTCGGCATACGTCTCATAGGCGAGCGCCACATAGTCCTCCGCCGCCTTGGCCGCCTGATCGGCGGACACCTTGGGCAGAGAGAAGACCGGATAGAGATAGTCGTAATCGAATGCCGCCTGGTAGGAGTACTGCCCCAGTTCCTCATGTCCCTTCAGCGTGGCGGTGATGATGTTGCCTGAGGGCACCTGATCGAGCACCGTCATGCCGCCCGGCTTGATCTCGCCGCAGGATTTGCCGTTCCGGCTGAGCAGGAGCGGCACGCCGTAATCATTGTAAATCTCAAGGCGGCATAGGACAAAGGAGACGTAAAAATACCCGTCCTCCGCTCTGGCGCTCAGCTTCAGGCTCTCGCCGCTGTCGGTCTTCCGCTCGGCCACCACCCTGGTGTCCGGCGCGATCGGGCAAAGTACCAGATCCTCGGCCGGCTGCATGGAGACGGCCGAGCCGCCCACGGAGAGGCTTACCGGCGCGTCGGAATCGTTGAACACCTCCAGCGAGGTGTACTCAAAATCCACCGCGCAGTCGTTTTTGCCCGGCTCGGAGACATGCGCAACACTCTCGGCGCGGAAGGTCTCGCCGTACTCGCCTGTGTAGGAGCCGCTGACTGTGTAGATTCCCGGCAGCACGCCGTCCAGCCGGACGCGGCTGGGCCCGGCCGCGCCGTTCTTGCCGTCTGCCGGGAGAAGAGCCGTCGTTGCGGCGGCGGCGCCCATTGTGATCGTCGCGCCAGCCAGATTGGACGCGATCTCCACGCTGCACCCGGCAATCTCCACACGATAATCGCGACGGAGCAGATGCTTTTCCGAGGTCAGGCGGAATACGCCGTCGCTCAGCTCCTTGCCGCTCGCCTGAAGGCGCAGCGAACCCGCGGCTTTCTCGCGGAATGCAGGGTCGCTGCGGTAGAGCTCGAAGAGCGGCTTGACGCTCTCGGCAGTCAGCGGCGCACCCTCCGAACCGGCCACGGCGGAGAGCGCCTCATAATCTGAGGTATCCAGCGCAGAGAGGAACATCTCCACCGTCTCGGCGGCCGACGGGCCGCTGTGCGCGACCGCCGCGGCGCCGATCAGGAGCGCCACCGACACGGCGGCGATCATCGCGATGCGCACCCACATGGGTATGCGGGGCACGGGCTTCTCCTCGGCGGGGAGAAGGGGTTCGCCAACATAGGTGTCCTCCAGCTCGCAGGAGGGCCCCTCGCCCTCCGCCTGATCCGCCGCGCGAAGCAGCGCCGGGTCGATCGTAAAGCGAATGGTCGGTTCGTTCATGGGGTCTTCGGCGGCCTTCGGAAGGCCGTCGGCCCGACTTCCCGGCTTGCCGTCCTCCGAGAATTCGCCGTTATTTGTAGTATTGACAGTCATCATCATTCATCCCGTATCCGCCCGACTGGTTCGCGGCGGAGAAAAAAGTGCGCCGTCTTCAGCGGCGCAACGAGCCCTGCCCGTCAGTCAGCATATTATAGTGGTTTTCGGTGCAACTGTCAATCTTTTGCGCAAGATTGTCGGACTTCCCCGAAATCCGGTTTACAGAATCTGTCGCATTTGTGCTTGACGCACATCGGCACAAATGGTAAGATAACGATTGAGTTCGCCGGTGTGGTGGAACTGGCAGACGCGGGGGACTTAAAATCCCCTGATGGCAGCATCATGCGGGTTCGAACCCCGCCACCGGCACCAAAATCAGAGTTGTCGACTTGACGGCTCTGATTTCTTATTATCTTATTTTCTTCGAATTTCTCGCTAATGATAACTATTTGAATAAGTAAATGCTCTGAGAACATTTATATAGGATTTCCTGAAGCGTCGGCCTTATTCAATATGTGCTCAAATATTCCCGCTGCAATTCCGGTGAAATCATTTACAGAACACATAACTCACCGTAGTAAAGTACGGTATTTTGTCCGGTAATTTGTAGCCTATGATGGCTACTTCCCGTCGTTTATCTGCTTGCTTCTTCTACATCTTTTTTCACCCGTCCTTATTATACCAGAACCCCGCCTTTCAACAGGACTTCTTTGACAAGCTGAGGCGCCGTCACTCTGACAGAGTGACGGCGCCTTTGTTTTTACAAAATTACGAAACAACTATATCGTTTTTAAATAAGTCCCGATTTTTGCAGCAGTCTTTCCACAATTACCGCGACCTCGGCGCGGGTAATGTTGTCTTTCGGGGAAAGCGTATTTTCAGTCGTGCCATATACGATGCCTGCCTTGACGCAGGCGGCGATATTCCCAGTAGCGTAGGGCGAAATATCCCCCGCATCCTTAAAGCTCTCTAGGAGCTTCGCTACATCGCCCGACTCAAGGCCGGAATCGAGCTTCGTTATCTTCATCGCTCTTGCAATCATGGTCATCGCCTGTTCGCGGGTAATCATATCGTTCGGACCGAACATCCCGTCACCATAACCGGTGATAATCCCATATGATGAAGCCGTTTTTATATAACCGCAATACCATTCTGCTGGGCTCACGTCGCTGAAGTTTTTTTCGCCCTCTCCCGGCGCAAGGCCGAGTGCCCTTACGATCACTGCCGCAAATTCGGCGCGGGTCATATCTCTGTCAGGCTCAAAATCGTTATTGCCGACGCCGCTCACGACCATCCGCGAACCCATATTGTTGACGGTATCCTTGGCCCAGTGTCCTTCGACGTCGGAAAATTGTACTGGATTCCAGACTAAAGCATAGGTGCTGTTGGTCAGGCTGTTAATCCTGGCATAGTATTTTCCGTCGGAACCCAGAAACACTTCAGTCGGTACGTGGCGCTCGCTCCCATCCGCACCGATCACCACAGCCGTGGTGATTTTATTATGATCCACACCATCGGGTATCTCAATGACACGTTCCGCATAATTGCTGAACTGTTCCACCTCAACGCTCTTGCCGTTGTATGAAGCTGTGACGGTGAACTCTACCGGCGGAACGACCAGCTCACCGTTTCGGACGGTGACGTCGTCAGCGGAAAGCTTATTGACGGTAACGGTAAATTTGACCGCGGATGAATCGGTCGCACCCAGCTGTTCCATGATGCTCTCGGCATCTACCGCCGTAGTGGGCAGGTTATATGATATATCGTCCACCTTAACGGAAAGAGTCATCTCTTTTTTAGCCATATCCTCGATATTGCGAAGCTCCAGCGCCGCAGCACCGGAAGAAACGCCGGAGCCGAGCGTCAACGGGACCACGACCTCACTGCCCTGCCCAGCATTTACAATACCCGCTCCCAGCCGGGATTGATCAGGTGTCGATGTAGTGGTACCGTTTGCGGTATTAAGAGTACCAATATTATAGCCTACGCCATTCACAATGACCTTGGCGCTATTGCTGGGCGTGCTGTCGTCATTATTTTCTGATGTGCTATTCTGGGTCCAGTTCGCAAACAAATCAAGGTATTCATTACCGTTCAGCAATTCCGCGGTCAGCGTGGTGCTGCCTGTCACACGGGTACCGGTACCGGTTTTTCCCGTATACCAGCCCTCAAGGGTGTATCCGTCTTTTGTAATGCCTGTCGGCAAAGTAATGGTGCTGCCGATCGCGCACAAACCGGTTGTATAGTCTTCTTCATTATCACCGAACACGAAGCGAATCGGATAGTTGGCGGCTGCGCGTGTCAAAACGCCGTTTACCACATAAATGCAGCCATAATCACGGAAGGACCGTCCCTCCCACTGAGTCTGCAGCACTGGGGTGGTTGCAAAGTGTGTTTCATCGCCGGTGATGGCATGGCCCTGCTCGATGTTGATGACGCCGTTGTCGCTGTAAATACCGAATCTGGCGTCAGCCGTAACATTGGCGGTGGTACCGGTGATATTCAGATTACCGTCGCAGGCAAAAGCGAACGATCCTCTACTATTGCCGACAGCATATGCGTTGACCGTGCCGCCGGAAAGGTTGATACAGCCGGTGTCCGATGGCGTACCGGTGCCTTCGATGTCCTCGTCCTCGCCTATGTACGGCTTGTGATACACATTGATGCCGCCGTAACTCCCGGTAGCGTTTACCGTGCCCCCTGAGATGTTGAGGTTGCCGTTCTGGTTGACAACAATGCCCACTTCGAACACATAATCATTTGTCTTTGCAACCGTCAGCGAACCGGAGCCACTGACCGTCAGGTCACCGTTCTGAACAAGAACGCCGAAGTAATCAGATCCGGCGTTTCCATTTGAAGGAGTTATGGTATTCGTGCCTGTCAGCACCAATGAAAGATCAATGCCGCTTGTGAAGATGCCATAAGTTCCGTCTTCGCCATTGTCGCCGTAGCCTCGACTAAAGCTGTCCCCAAGGGAAACGCATTTGGTGATATTGGCGTTATTCAGATAGAGAGTTTTGGAGTTAGCATCAAAATGGAAGTTATAATCGCTCTCGGTGCCGCTGGCTGCGGTCGTATCGGCGTTCTTCCAGTAGCCGCCATCGCCGATGTCTATACCATTGACATAAACGGGAGTATGCGTATCAGCGGGAATGGTATTCCTTATTGTGATCGGCTGGTCCCCGTTGATGTTTTTTACCGTGATGGTCACAACGCTGTCGCTGGTCAGGCCAGCGGCTGCTAGGAAAAACACGTCAGGATGCTCGGTATTGAAATCGGACAGAAGGTAGCCGATATTCTGTATCAGCGTAGTGCCGTCCACTGTTACGGTAAAATCACTCCCCATAAAACTGCCGATAGGTGTTTCACCCGTCTGGTTAAGCGTGACTGAGCCGGTGGCAGAGGTCAGATTGCTGAACAAGCCCGAAACAGTATTTTCGCTGCCGGCGCCGCCGATACCGAAGAATACGGTATAGGTTTGTGTCGTACCCGCTTCGATCGTCCGTCCCGTCCAGCAATAGGTCATGGCCGCGTCGGTATCCGTCAGGGGGCTAAGGTCTTTCAGTTGCCCGAACGGGTTATCGCTATCCCACTCTTCATAATCGCCGTACCAGAACCGATCCACATCCGTCACGCCGTTGGTATTGCTGCAGAAGAAATTCAACTGGGCATGATCTCCGCTCTCACTGATGTCCTCGTCGGCGCCGGAGACCATTTTAAAGCCGCTGCCGTCGTTGAACGGCGTGATGGTGGCATCGTCGTCCTCGCCGATCTGAATATCGCCGCCGCTGCCGAGGTCATAGGTTAATTGCCCTTCCCCGGTATTTTGGATGGTATAGGTGACCGCAACGATTTTGCCGTCGTAAGCCGCAGGCAAGGAGCAGGACACGGTTGCAGTGAGGCCTGTTTCGCCCGCCGCATGGGCGGTACCGTCGGCGGATATATCGTATAAATCGCTACCCACTTGCAGGCGTGTGGTAAACCCATCGTAATCATATGTGGCCTCTTTCCATTTGCCGTCAAACACGCCGTTGATATCGAAGTTCTCATTTTCGGCCAGATACTTGTATGCCATGAGCAAGTTTCCGTCCGACTGGTACGGATCCGCAAATACCGCAGTGATGGTTTTTGTATCCGGATCGTAGGTCGTGCTGTCGGCTTTATCGACCTGGAATGTGTCCGCCGCCAGGCCGGATGCGTCGTCGGCAACGTTAAAATTCAGTTGAATTTCCGCCGTATAACGGGTGTTGGGCTGGAAAGTCGTCTCCGTTGCCACAGCGTCGCCGGTTTTCCATTCGATCGTGCTGTCTGCAAAGTAGGAACCCTGCGAGTATGCTGTCGGTATCGTTGCGCCGGGTATCGGCGGATAAATTTGGTCCTGATTGAGATAAATGTAACGGCTAAACGGTGAGAAGTTGGAATTCGTATAATTAAGCAGACCCGCTACCCAGGTGGAAGCCGTATCATCGCCAGACGCCTTGATACGCACGTAGACACTGATTTTATTATAATTGTAAGAAAGATCATCCGTGCCTGTCGGTGTTCCGCTCGCCGGTACATCCATACCGTTTGTTACACCGAGCGTCTCCGGTGTTGCACCCTCCGGCAGTACCACAAATTCCAGCTTGTCCACGAGATCGCTGCTGTAGGTAAAAGTAAGGCTGAATGTATTTTTATGTGCGGGGTCGGTGTTACATGTTACGTAGAAAGAATTCGTGACGCCATCAGCTGTCGCCGCATCCGTGCTTGCCGCAAGTACAGGATCGGTCGGCGTCGCGGCCGCCGCGGTTAAGGTCAAGCCCGACATCAGGCTTATGAGCATGCACAACACGAGCGTAATACTTAAAACCCTTTTCTTCATTTTACTTTTCCATTCCCTTCCGTAGATATTGCTATTTCGACCAAATACTGGTAGCTAAATATTATTATCGTGTTTCTTTCGCACAATTTCAATAGTCAAAAGAAAAAAGTGGAAAAAAAACATGCTTACACCTCAGGATTTCAGGAAGATGTTCTGCATTACGCGGAATATGCTACTCTTTTATGAGAAAAAGGGCTTGCTGAAACCATCTGAGATCGATCCCACCACAGGCTACCGATATTACGGGTTCGCGGAGATCGAAAAGCTGCATCTGATTTTACGTTACAAAGAATCAGGCATGACGCTTGCTGAGATCAAATCATATCTGGATGGAAAAATTACTGTCTGCGAGCTGGAAAAAGAGCTGCAAAAACGGCTGGAGGCTGTTAAAAACCGGCTTGATATTCTCAAGTCCCTTAACGTAAAAGAAAATGTTTACTCCGTCGAACGTATAGTTTTATCTGAGTGCGTCTGCTTGGTTGAGCCCGTCGTCTGGACCAGCTCAGAGGCAACCGCCCTCGAATTTTGCGGTTTTTGGGATCAGATGGAAAATAGTATCTTTAAGATCCGGCATAAATATCCCGATTTTGTCGAATGGCTTGACGATAGCCTGATAGAAAACGGTTTTATTGCCGACAGCACCCCTGTCAATCTTTATATAAAAGCAGACCATTCCGATTTGCTGAAAGGCGCCATAACCTACCCCGCTACGGATGCGGTTGTTACCTGCCACGTTGGCAGCTATAACACCATCGCTGCGGCATATCGTACGCTTTTAGATTATATAAGAGAAAATAATCTCATCCGCAACGGACACGCGCGCGAGGTCAACCTTCTCGGCCCTTTCGCGGTCGATGCGGAACGCTTTATCACAAAGGTCATCATACCGGTGCGTGATGTTAATTAAACGCGTTTGGCTTGCAGGTACGCCGGTTTGCTTGATACACTATAAATAGTTTATCGATGACATGAAAAGGGCGCTCCTTTTTTATGGAGCGCCCTCAACGCAAAATAGAATTATTAGATTTTCAGGTGTAAATACTGCTTGTAATTGTAATCAAATAAATAGTATTACTGGGCTTTTCAAATAAATGCTGTAGGTACACTCGCACCACCGAAAGACCGACGATTTTGAATCGCCGGTCTTTTGTTATGCCTGTATTTATGCGGGTTCGTGGGTTGGAAATCCTATAAGGCCACTCGCATCTAGGGCTCGGGTAATAAAACTTTTTTCTATTGATGGTTCTTTATGAGATTAATTGGAGCCGATATTTTACGAATGAACATACGGAAGAAAATTTTTATCGCAGCTTTTGCGGCATTCCCGTACCTGGTGCAAGTTTACCTGTGATGGCTTTTCTGTTGTTAGGCATTTATGGAAGAGTTATTTGGCTAATTGCATCTGCTGTCATCATTGGCATAGGACATATAGGAATACACATTCAGCATTTAAAAGCAATAAAACAAGTACTGTAAATTTCAATTTGGGTCGTTTTTTAACGTAAATACTGCTTCTTGATTGCCTTGAAACCATTGATTCTACTGGGCTTTTTGAAAAAATGCTGTAAGAACACTCGCACCAAACCAATATAATCCGTACCTTTTCCCTATCGGAGATGGGTTCGGATTTATTGTTTTCTTCAAATATGCGTTCTTTCCAAACGGGGTGAAACAAATACCGGAGTCAAAACCGAGAGGGTCGAGGAAAAAACGCAAAAACACGGCCATTTAGAGACCGAGTATAGAAGATATGGTCCTTAATTTGAAGGGCAATCTTACCGTGCCAATATCAGGTGCCACGGAATAGAACGCGATATGAAACAGGAGGATATGACCATGAAAAACGCGCTTTCCTGCAAATTCAATATAGATACCGGCTGCCTTGTGCTTCGGCTCACAGACGGTACGCAGATTTCCATCGACTGCACCGCCGTTGAGAACGAGATCGCAGACAATTGCTTCGAGCGGTCGGAACTTGATTACCTCGTCTATAACGATCCGGCTGCGTATGCGGACCTATGCTTTTCCATTGCTTGCTAAGAAGCTAAGAAGTTGATCCGCATAATAGGTTTCTGAAAAATACATTTTTGAAAATATACTTGACCAATTTCCTTTCAAGTCATTTAATAAATAAAGAGGATAACTCAAAGGATAAAATTGTAAACCGAACTTCCGAAATATAAAATGCAATCTATCTTTGCGCATTTACAACAGGAGTTTCATGATGATACGGAGAAAATTTAAATACATAATCTTTTTAGCAATATTGATTCTGCTCTTTATATTTATAAATTCTCTCTCAGTACCCAGTATAATTATCCCGGCGGAAAAAGGAGTTCTCGACCTGAGCAGGCAGAATTTGAGCGAGCGGCAAACATTCACGCTGGACGGGCAATGGGCGCTATATTGGAACAAGCTATTGGACTATAGCGAAATTCAACGTGAAAAACCGGATCTATATGCCAGTGTGCCAGATACATGGAACAGGTACAAGCTGAACGGAGAGGATCTGCCCGGACAGGGCTGCGCCACATACCGGCTCCATATCGCAACCGGAGCTGACAAGTGGACTCGGCTGGGATTGAGAATCAATACTTTTTCAAGCGCATACAGGCTCTATGTAAATGATGCGCTTGTCGCTTCGGCCGGGAAAACAGCCGATAACGCTCAAGGTGAAATCGGGCAGTACAAACCGCAAACTGTCTATTTTCAAGCTCCGTCAGGAGAATTCGATATAATTATCCAAGTATCGAATTTTAAATACGCGAGGGGCGGCTTGTGGAACAGCGTATATCTGGGCGGCGCTGACAGTATAAGCGCATATAATGCTTTTGCGTCGGCAAAAGAAATTTTTCTTATCGGCGTGTTTATTTTGGTGTTCTTATTCCATCTGTCTGTATATATGGGAACGGGTTTGAAATCCTTCCTGTATTCGTCCTTCCTATGCTTTTTCACGGCGGCTATGATCGATGCGGTGGGAGAAAACATTATTATCGGTTCCATCCCGGGACTGACGCTGAATGCAGCGATATTCATATGGTATACATCGGTGAACTTAGTTCCGCTCTTTCTCCTCTTATTCATGAATGAGCTTTTCAAAACCGAGTTCTCCAAAATCACCGTTAAGATATACTTGGGACTTACCGCCGTTTTTCAGCTTGCGTTTATCTTGCTTCCGGCAAGCATATACACCGGGCTTGCTTCCGCGTGCGATCTTCATAATATCGCGGGTTTCCTGTGTGCGTGCCTTTTTGTCGTTATCGGCATTAGGAAGGGATATCGGGACGGGTGGCCGCATCTTCTGAGTATGGCGATTGTGCTGGTCAGTTACGTTCACGATACCCTTTATTTCGGCAACATTATTCATGACAGACTTGGGGAAATCCTGTACGCGGGAGTATTTTTATTTGTCTATATCCAGATGATAACGCAGACAAGACAGCTAAAAGAATTCCTTAATAAAAACGCCGCGATGGAAATGGCTTTTTTACAGGCACAGATCAAGCCTCATTTTTTATATAACGCGCTCAATACGGTTATTTCCATCTCGCGCTATGATGTGGCCGGAGCCAGAAACCTTTTGATCAATTTCAGCACTTATCTGAGGCGCTGCTTTGACTTCAAGGATTTAAGCCAGTTCACACCGCTCAAAAATGAGGTGGAGCTTGTAAAAACATATGTTGATATAGAAAAAGCTCAGTTTGAGGAACAGCTTGAGGTAAGCTTCGACGTTTGTGACGATGAGGAAATTAAGGTTCCGGTCCTGATGCTTCAGCCTGTCGTCGAAAACGCGATGTTCCACGGCGTCCTTCCGAAAAGCAAGGGAGGCCTCATTGAGGTCTCCGTAAAAAGAAGCGGCAAAGCGCTTGAATTTTCAGTAAAGGATAACGGCGTGGGGATGGAGCCGGATAAGCTGAAGATCGTTTTGAGGCACAAACCCGGAAGCGGCGTGGGGCTTTTGAATATAGACGGCAGGCTGAAAAAGCTCTACGGACAAGGACTGCGGATAAAAAGCGAGCCGGGCGTCGGCACGGAGGTAAGCTGGCGTATTCTGATAAATCAATAAGAGGGTGTTCGATTTATGATAACGGCGATACTTATCGACGACATGAGGCCGGCGCTTCGGGAGCTGGAATTTCTGCTGAAAAGATATCCGGAGATTTCGATAGCCGGGATGTATACCGATCCTTTTGAGGCGATTGAAAAAATCGGGGAACTGAAACCGCAGGCCGTGTTTCTGGATATCAATATGCCGCAGCTTCAGGGAATGGACGCGGCGTCAAGAATATTGGACTTAAGCCCCGGAACGGATATTGTTTTTGTAACGGCCTATGACCAATATGCCGTTGAGGCGTTTGAGCTTCATGCCATGGATTACCTGCTGAAGCCGATTACCGAGGAACGTCTGGAAAAAACAGTCGGACGCTTACGCGATAAGGCTTCCGTAACGATGGAACGGCACTCGACAAAGCTTCAGATACGGTGCTTCGGACGGTTCCGGATGGGCTGGGAAGGTCAGGAGCCGATCAAATGGCGGATAGAAAAAGCACGCGAGCTTTTTACTTTCTTACTTCAGAATCATGGCCGGGATATCTCCAGAGACGAGCTGCTGGATAAGCTATGGCCGGAAGCCGATCCTGAAAAAGCGGTCAAACAGCTATACAACAGTACCTATTTTATCCGCAAAGCGTTGGAGGGATATGGGATCGGCAGGGCGGTTATCAGCATTAACAACAGCTATAACCTTAAGCTTGGCGAGGCTGACTGGGACGCGGGGCGCTTTTGCGAGCTGGCCGCGAACAACGGCGGAGACAGAATCCGGACACTTGAGGAAATGGAAGCGCTTTATGCGGAAGATTATCTCGGGGGCGAATTCTATCCGTGGTCGGATTATGAAAGAGAACGACTGTCAAAGCTCTACGATCAGTGTGTTATCGAGCTCTCAAAAAACTATATGAATGAGAAAAAGTTCGACCGCGCGGAGAATGTTCTGCTGAAAGCTTATCGTAAAAATCCTTATCTGGAGGATATCTCCGGGCTTCTTCTAAAGCTATATTGCGAAACTGGAAACCGCAGCAGCGCAATCAAACATTACAACTCATATGCCGCCCTGATTAAGGAAGAACTTGGCATCAGTCCGGACAAAAAGCTTAAAGAGCTGATCGGATAACAACACCAAATCAAAAAATTTTTATGCGAAAAACCTGCATCCTGTCAAAGCCTGACAGAACGCAGGTTTTTTCTTTTTCCCTATTTTACTTGTAGAAAAATTGTAGAAAACCGCCTGATATAATGTCGAAAAGCAGAAGAAATCAAGACGCATTTTTCAGCATTTGAGTGGCGGGGGGCGGTAGGTTGAGGGTGTATATACTTGACGAACAGGGCAAAATCCGGGAGCAGCTGCAAAAATGGCTGTCCGAAGACAGAAGGATCGGTGAAATCAAAGCCTTTGATGATTATGCCCGGTTCATTGAGCAGGTCGGAAAGTCTCCGCCGGATTTCTGCTTTATACGGCTTGGAAAGGACGGAATACCGGGGTTAAAGGCCGCGGGTATGGTACAGCGGATTAGCCGGGATATCCGTATCGTTTTTCTGTCGGAGGACAGAACCTCAGCGGTGGACGCGTATGAAGTCGGGGCTTACGGGTATCTGACCTGTCCTTTAGACAAAGCAAAATTAGATAAGTGCCTGATAAAGTGAGTAAAAAACAAAAGGAGAAGCAGACAATGAAAATGAAAAAATTATTAAGCGTGTTCCTCGCGTGCGCGATGGTGATATCGCTCCTGCCGGAGGCGGCGACGCGGGCAAAGGCGGCGGATACAGAGAACTGGACAAAATATGCGACCGCGGTGACTCCCAGCGGCAAAACGTATACAGTCAACAGCGCGGAAGAACTCGCGTGGGTCGCGTCCCAGTGCAACAGCGGCAATAATTATTTCAGCAGCTATACCGTCAAGCTGGGCACGGATATCGGCCTTTCCGCCCACCTGTGGACGCCGATTGGAACGCAGTTTAATAGCTTTAAGGGAACCTTTGACGGCAACGGAAAGACGATTACCGGACTGACGGTCAGCGGTGCCGATACGGATTATAACGTCGGCCTTTTCGGATATATTTACTGTGCTACAATACAAAACGTCATGCTCAGCGACGTCAGCATCAGCGCGGCCGAAACTGGCACAAACGACCATTATGCCGGGGCACTTGTCGGGTTTGTGAACAATTCCGCTGTTACAGGCTGCTCCGCCTCCGGCACTGTGAGTGTGTCGAACAGTACTGTGGACGCAGATCCTTACACCTATTACGCGGGCGGGCTGATAGGATATATTAATAATGGCAGCACATATGAGGTTTCGGATTGCTCGTCTTCCGTCTCCCTCAGCGCAAGTTGTGTCCTCCAGACCACCAGCCGCTGTGTCATCGGCGGGCTGATCGGCGGAGTCGGGACTTACGCGGCTATTAAGCGTAGCTACGCGACAGGCGCAATCTCTAACACCAATAACATTTTTGCGGGAGGTCTCGTCGGTCAGGTTGTTGGTATGCAGTCCAGTATTTCAAACTCCTATGCCACCGGGTCAATAACAGGCTCTTTCTCATACGGCGGCGGGCTGGTTGGAAGAATTTCGATAGGCGATACCACTGTTGCCAACTGCTACGCTATGGGAGACGTTAAAGACGACTCAAACAAAGAAACATATGCCGGGGGACTCGTGGGAAATACCGCCACAAGCAGCATTTCGTATTCATATTCCGCCGGGGAGGCGAGCGGCGCTTCCAATAACGGCGGCTTCGCCGGGGAATATAACTCCAGCGACGGTGTGAGCGATGTATATTATAACAGCACAAATTCTAATGGTATCGGGGTCATAAACAGCAGCTCTCAAATTTTAGGTTTTACCGGCTTGTCGGCCGAAGACATGAAAATATCCTTTGCCAGTACCCTGAACACAAATCAGTCGCCGGCCCCGTGGCTCTGGATACCGGGCAAAAATAATAATTATCCCGTGCTTGACGGCGTGGGCGACGGAATTGCGCCGACCTATACCGTCTCCGGCAAGCTGTCCGCCGGGAGCACCGGCGTGACCGCGCTGGACGACATTGAAGTCAAGCTGTACAAATACGACAGCGGCACCTATACATATTCGGCCACCACGTATAAGGCCAATACGGCTGATGGCGGCGGCTTTACTATTGCCAATGTGCCCGACGGGACCTACAGGGCCGTCATCGCCGCAGGAAGCAATTACGGCGAATCCGCGGCGGCGGACGACTTCACCGTCAGCGGCGCGGACGTCACGGCGGGTACGGACATCGCGCTGGCTCCAAAGCCCAAATATACCATTACCAACAGCGGCGAAAATTATCTTGTCAACGGAAGCGGTACATCCACGACCCTCAACGCCGCACTGGCGGGAAAGGATGAGGAAACGATTCAGCTCGGCAGTGCCGTCGCGCCCCTGAGCATTTCGGCTGTAACGACAGGCAGCACGAACGATCTGGTTTCCGCAAGGTATACGGGCTGGGTACGGTATGCAAGGTCGGGGTATGTGGGAGCCTGCGCCCTTCGCGTTCCATCAGGCGCGTCAGTGATATTCAGCAGCCTGAAAATTGACTGTACCGATGCCACCGGCCCCAAGAATTACGAGACCTACGTCAACGGCGGCAGGCTGATGGTCGAAGACGGAACGGTCATCACTTCTCCGTGCGCCAACGATTACGGAATATACTGCGACAACGGCAGCGTGACGGGAAACGGCGGAACAATAGGAAACGGCAAAAACGTCGGAATCGAAAACACCGGCTCGGGCACCCTGACGATAAACGGCGGTTCGATTTCAGCAAGTACGACCGATAACGCAGCTGTCGTGCAGTCCTCAAGCGGAACGCTTACGGTCACTGGAGGCTCAATCGCCGCCACAGATACGGCTGGTTTATTAATAGAGGCATGTACGGGTAAAGTGACGGTCAGCGGCGGGACCGTCTCAGCCGTGGGAAACGGCAACGCGGCGATTCATATGAATCCCGGTACCGGCACCGTCGCGCTTGACATCGGTGCAAGCGGTGCAAGCGGGCCGACCATCAGCGGCACAGGCGGCGCGATCGCAATCCAATGCGATAAAGCGGAGGATCCAGGCACATGCGCGGTCAATATCAAAAGCGGAACGGTCACAGGCGATCTATTCGCTCTTTGTATCATGGAAGGCTGTACGGCCAGCCTGACGGGCGGCACTGTCAGTAGTGCCAACAGCATCTCGCTCTACGGAGCGGTGATTATTAATCAGGGCGGCGTTTTGAACATCAGCGGCGGCACAGTAAGCGCCGAAAGCAGCAATCTCTGCGCAATCATGTGCACGGGAGGCAATGATGCGGGCGGTGCTGTCAGCATAAGTGATAACGCCGAGATCAATTCAGCGTCCCCCAACACAATATGGATTATGGGCAGTCCTTCCACCGATACTGTCAACATTTTTGGAAAGACTGTCAACAGCAGTGACAAGAATTTTATTTTTGTCGGCGGCAAATCGGCTGGCAGCAAGTATGAAATCAACAAGGACAATTACGGCGACGCATCCTTAAACGCGGAGGTTCAAGGCACTGACTTATTATTCGGTTACTGGTCGAAGGATGCAGGCGGAAAAGCGCTGCTCAGCACGACAAATCCGGAAACACTCTCCAATCTGACGACAGGCGTCAATTCCGCGGTTACAACAATTTATCTGTGTGTGATATCGGAAAAAACGGCAAATCTTCTTCCCGGTTCGCTGGGTACGGCGGGCGACGGCAAAATCACCGGCCTTACGTCGGCCACGAAGTATAAGGTCACCGTCGGCGATACGGTTTACTACGTTAAAGCGGACGGGACTATGTCGTCCAATTCGTCCGACGCCGCTGCCCTGACGGGAACTGAGATCACAGGACTTACTAACGGTATGTCGTATAAGGTCGAAATTTATATCCCCGGCGGCAACGGAGACGGCGGTTCCTATACTTCTCCTACTCAGAATAATGCATCCGTAATCGTCGGCGGAAGAACTCAGAATGTTGGTACAACCGAAACCATAACGGTAGGCGGAAAAACGACCACCGCCGTTACGATATCCACAGACAAGCTCAAAGGGATACTGGAAAGCTCGGGCAGCGGCGCTACGGTTACTTTGCCGATCACGACCGGTTCCGATACCGTCTCCGGCAAACTTGATGGGAAAGCGGTCAAGAACATGGAGGAAAAGGACGCGACACTTGTGATCGATACGGGCACTGCTTCCTATACCCTTCCCGCTTCCGAGATCAATATTGACTCGGTTTCAGGTAAATTCGGCCAAAGCGTTTCTTTGAGCGATATCTCGGTCAGCGTGTCGATTTCGGAGCCGTCCGGCGCCGAGGCGAAAGTGGTTCAGGACGCGGCGGCGTCCGGCGGCTATGCAATTCAGGTTCCGGCGGTGGAATTCACAGTAAGCTGCACATACGGCGGACAGACTGTCGCTGTCAGCACGTTCAGCTCCTACGTTGAAAGAACGATCGCCATACCGGATGGAGTTGATTCAAGCAAGATAACAACGGCAATCGTCGTCGAGGCCGATGGTTCGGTCCATCACGTCCCCACCGAAGTCACCGTTGTGGACGGCAAGTACTACGCGAAAATCAACAGCCTGACGAACAGCGTCTATACCCTGATTTATAACCCGTTAAAGTTCTCCGACGTTGAAAACCACTGGGCTAAGGACGCGATCAACGATATGGGCTCAAGGCTGGTCGTAAGCGGCGTCGGCAATAACAATTACGCCCCTGACCGCAACATCGCGCGCGCCGAATTCGCGGCGATCATGGTAAGAGCTCTTGGGCTTGAACCGGGCACAGGCACGAACGGCTTCAAAGATGTCGCTTCGGCAGACTGGTTCTGCGGATACGTTAAAACAGCGGCATCCTATGGAATCATTAACGGATATGATTCCTCAACCTTTGGCCCGAATGATATGATTACCCGCGAGCAGGCAATGGCAATGATGGCGCGGGCAATGAAGATAACCGGGCTCAAGGTCAGTCTGACCGATAGAGACGCGAGCTCTCTGCTTGCCGCTTATACCGACGCTTCATCCGCTTCGGACTATGCGGTTGGAAGTATAGCGGCCTGCCTCAAAACCGGAGTCGTTTCAGGCACAAGTAAGAACACAATTTCGCCGAAGGACTATGTAACCCGGGCGGAAGTCGCGGTAATGGCCGAACGGCTGCTGAAACAATCGGGACTGATATAAAGTTGAGACCCAATAAAGTAGAGTAAATTTAGCAGGAACGTATTACATTAAGGCAAGTCAGAACCTCCGGCCGAGCTGATGGTTGTCTTTAATATCAAAACAAATTGAGCATATCACCATAATAAGTGATATGCTCAATTGCTTTTTGCCGGTCTGGTTGGCAACTATCCATAATCGGTCAGGTGCTATTTCATCGGCCATCATATGCGATATGCTGTTTGGTCGCAGTGGATTTTTCTCAAAACATCCTTGACAAAGTATATCTTGATTATACCATCAGATACCTATGCCACGTTAAGTAAATATATCATGTCAAATGAGCGTTGACATATGCCTATGATTGCTATACTGCCAATAGCAATAGTTGGAGGTCGCACTATGGAGATTGTAGGTCAAAGGCTTCGGACTCTGCGTGAAAGCGTAGGGCTTTCTCAGAATAAGTTGGCCGGTATGATAGGCGTCCGTCAGTCCAGTATCAACCGTTATGAAAACAGGCAGTCGGTTCCCTCCATCCAGACTTTTCGCTGGTATGCGGATTACTTTGATGTGACAATGGATTACATTTTTGGACGGACGGACAAGCCGCAGGGAAAGCTGTACAATTATGAGCCGCAATTCATACTCGATAAAACGGAGAACAATCAGGAACTGCGTCAGTTTGTCGAGATGTGCTTTAACCCGAAGTCTCCTATGAATGACAAGTTGAAACAGACGCTTATCAAAATGCTGGAGGAGGGGAAGATATGACAGCCGTCATATACGCCCGTTATTCCTCAGACAGCCAGCGGGAGGATAGTATTGAATGCCTGCTGCGGGAGTGCACCGCCTTTGCCGAAAAGAATGGCATTACCGTCCTGCGACATTATATTGACCGTGCTTTCTCGGCCAAAACGGACAACCGCCCGGAGTTTCAAAATATGATCAAGAACAGCTCGGAGCATTTATTCGAGATGATCATTGTATGGAAACTTGACGGGTTCGCCCGGAACCGTCAACCCACCTGTATGCCGCCATCAGAATGCGTGATATTGCACTTATCTGCCAAATGTGCATCAGACTTTACAGTCTCGCCAAACGATTCAAATAGGGATTGTCGATGTTTTGAGGAATCAAAATATGAATGCTTGCATCCCCGATATCATCGGGGCGAAAAACTTGAAAGTTCCGGGTATCGGCATCCGATAATACACTGACAGGCAATACAGCGATATTATGCCTTATCGACATCCGGTTCCGGCAGGGATAAAACCTCCGGTATCTTGACAGACCCAGCGTAGTTATAGTGTATGATCGGCTTCCGGACATAGAAACCGTTCACTTTTTCCGATTGGCGAACCTTAATGCGTTGGACCCGTCCGTTGAGTATACGCGGTGTCAATTTCTTTGCAATCAAGCAGGGACGCAATTATGTGCTCTGCTGCTCGAATGAGCGCGTTTTTCAATAACAAACCGCAAACCGCCCTGCTCATCACCATGCGTTAGACGGCAAAGCTCCGGGCATTGCGCGGCATAGGCGGTCAGGCGATGTTTCCGGTCGGTATTGTGTGCACGCCTCGGCCACAGGATTGAATTCGTTCAATAATATCTCGGTTGTGATCGCGGTCGGCTCATTCCGACAAATTTTTTGGCGCTGATTTGGTGGCCGTACAATGCAAAATGCGTCCTTGTGTTTCAGTTAAGACGTAATGATTGCATGATTTGCATGGTAGACGGCACGAAAACCGATGTACAATTATAATAGGATAGGTTATAATGAAATACACTGAATGGCAAGCAGTTGCACATGTAAAAATCAATGAGTAATTGGAGGAACTGTCATGAAACGCTTCTGGTCAAACTACAAATCCACCGTAATTCTTCTGGGAGCAGTGGTTCTGGGCGCTATTGTCGGCGCAATCTGGGGTGCCGGAGCCGCTGTACTGAAACCGTTTGGCACATTGTTCCTGAACCTGATGCTGGTGATTATTGTTCCGCTGATTTTTACAACCATTGCACTGTCCATTGCAAAGATGCAGCAGCCAAAGCGGCTTGGAAAGATTTTAGGCTCTATTGTTGCCGTGATTGTCATTACATCCTTAGTCGCAGTGCTGGCAGGCGTTTTTGCCACGCTGCCGGTACATCTTGTAAAACCCAGCGACGGTGAGCAGATTCGCCAGGAACTGGTAAGTGAAACCGCCAACTCGGCAGCGAAAGGGTCGAATGAGGATAACAAGGATGCTTCCATTCTGGATCGTACCGTTTCCGCGCTGACAGTGGATGATTTTTCAAGCTTGTTGTCGCGGAGCAATTTGATTGCACTGGTAATCTTTGCCCTGATGTTCGGCGTTTCCATGCAAATGGTCGGAGAGAAAGCTGCGCCGCTGGTGCGCGTCCTGGATGGCTTGAATGAAACAATCATGAATTTCATAAAACTCATCATGTATTATGCACCCATCGGCCTCGGCTGCTATATGGCATCGTTGGTTGGAACTTTTGGCGGTGAAATTGCCGTGGGGTATGCCAGAACATTTTTGGTTTACCTGGTTGTGGCGCTGCTCTATTTCTTTATTGTGTATTCCATCTATGCGCTGATCGCCGGCGGAAAGCATGGCTTTTTACAGTTCTGGCGTTATGTGCTGCCTGCTGCGGTCACAGCGCTGGCAACGTGCTCCAGTGCAGCTTCCATTCCAGTCAATATCGACTGTGCCAAAAAGATGGGCGTTTCTGACGATGTGGCGGAAACCATGATTCCGCTGGGCACTAATCTTCACAAGGATGGCTCCATCATCGGTTCCGTCTTCAAGGTCTTATTTTTGGCGGCGCTCTTTGGCGTTGAAGTCCACACGGCCAGCGGCATGATGAAAGTGCTGATGGTGTCGCTTGTTGCAACGTTGCTGGTGACGGCGGTCCCCATTGGCGGCGGCACAATCTCCGAGATGATGATTCTGACTATGATGGGCTTCCCGGTAGCATCTCTGCCGATTCTGACCGTAATTGCCACCATCATTGATTCTCCGGCCACTCTGCTGAATGTGGTCGGCAATACCAGTTCCACGCTGTTAACGGCTCGCCTTGTGGACGGAAAGCACTGGATGAAGATGCAGTCGCAGAGCAAAATGAAATGATCGTCCTTTGCATGCAGGCAAACGGTCATCGCTAATCCCCCCGCAAAACGCACGGCGTTCATATAGCGTTAAGCCCTTCCCCCATCATACGCCAATCCGAATTCTTTCATTGTGCGGGGTGCGGCGTCTGTGCAAACAAAGATACACTCTCAACCGTAATCGGCCGAGGGTGTATCTCGTTTTCATGAGCTTAGCGAGCTTAGCGAGCGAACCGCAGCATAGGGACCTTGTGGGATTTATCCTGCCGGACGATCTGAGGAACAGGCGCCGGCATGCTCCGAAGGCCGCGTTGTTCCAGGAAGCAGGCCTGTACTGTTTGACGGATTCCCGCCTTTCGCCAAGTGCCTTTTCCTTTCACCGTTGTCACTCATCCGCGGCGGCGCTTCCGCCGCCCGTTACATCAGGAGGCTGTCATGGACGAATTTCGTTATTGCAAGCTGGAGATCTTTCTCCCCGAAAGCCATCTGGAGGCCCTGCGGGCCGCGCTGCGGCGCGTGGACGCGGGACACCTCGGAAAATACGACAGTTGCCTCTCTTACAGCCGCGTCACCGGCTGCTGGCGGCCGCTTGAGGGCGCAATCCCTTACCTTGGCGCAGTCGGAGCAGTCAGCGATGAGCCGGAGCTAAAAGTGGAGGTCACATGCCTGCGGAAAAAGGCGGACGAAACCGTCGCCGCCGTGAAGGCCGTACACCCCTACGAGGAGCCGGTCATCAATGTGATCCCGCTCTACCGGACGAGTTTTTAGACCGCACGGCAGCGGAGAGCCGGGTCATATCGACCTGGCTCCCCCATTTGTGTTGTTTTTGGAACGCCCTGTCTCTGCCTTAGGCCCGGCAGGACGGCCTCAGAAGCCCGCGATCCTTTTTGCGGCCTGCGCTGCGCTGGCTGCGTCCGCCGTATAGACGTCCGCACCGATGGAACCTGCAAAGTCCGGCGTGATGGGTGCGCCGCCGACCATAATGGTGAAGCGGCTTCTGGCCGGGCTGGCGCTCAGCGCGGCCACCGTCTCCCGCATGGCGGCCATCGTGGTCGTCAGCAGGGCGGAAATGCCCACGATGGACACCTCCGGGTCGTTTTCCACGGCCTCAAGGAATTTTTCCACGGGCACATCGATGCCCAGATCGACCACCTCGAACCCGGCGGACTCGATCATCATGATGACCAGATTCTTGCCGATGTCGTGCAGGTCGCCGCGGACGGTTCCCATCACCATTTTGCCCTTTTTTATCTCGCCGCCCTCGGCCAGGTACGGCTTGAGCACCTCCACGCCAGCCTTCATCGCCATCGCGGCGATCAGCATTTCGGGCACATAGACCTTCTCCTCCTTGAAGAGCCGGCCCACCAGATCCATCGCGGCGATCATGCCGCGGTTGAGGATGTCAGCAGCGCTCTCTCCGGCGTCGAGCGCCTCCTGCACCAGCGCAGGCGAGCCGTTGAAATTGCCGCGGCGCACCGCTTCAAAAACAGCTTCCATTTTCGTCATTCGTTGCTCCCCCTGTCAATTCACTCAATTCGTTTTTCCGAAGCGTCCCGCGCGGAACGCGTTCAGATATTGGATGCAGAACATATCCTTGCCGAGCATGGCCTCCGTCGCACAGATCATGCCCATCATGTCGCGGCTGCACGGGTCGAGCACGGCAGAGTCGAGCCCAGCCGCCATCGCGACCGCGAGGAACGCGAGATTGAGCGTCTTGCGGGACGGTAGGTTGAAGGACACGTTGCTCACCGCGCCGGTCACATGGACGGCAGGGCACTCGGCCTTGATCCCCCGGATCACGTCCAGGAGCATGATTACGCCATTCTGCGAGGTGCAAACCATCTCCACCAGCGGGTCGATGTACATTTTCTCCGCCTGGATGCCGTACTGCTCCATCTTCCCGAGGAGGCTGTGGAACACGTCCATTCTCGCCGCCGCTGAGGAAGGAATTCCCTTGGCGCACAGCAGTCCCACGCACTGCCACTCCGTACCGGCAATGGCCGGAAAGATGACGTCTGCCTTGTCATCCTCCATGGAGACGGAGTTGATCATGCCCGGCTTCCGGCAGAACCGCATCGCATCCACGCAGGCGCGGGCGCTGGGGCTGTCGATGCAGATGGGAAGGTCGGACACCTCCTGCACCAGTGAAATCATCCACGCGAGGACGTCGCCCTCCTCCGCTTCCGGCACAGAGGCGCATACGTCCAGATAAGTTGCTCCTGCGTTTGTCTGGTCGATCGCCCGCCGGCGGATGAAGTCCGCGTCCCGCGCCGCGATTGCCGCCGCAACGGGCGGGATGGAACCGTTGAGTTTTTCCCCAATGATAATCATAACGTTCTTCCTCTGATTCTGTGTTTTCAGCGCGGCCGTGCCGACGTTTATTTCTGAAGCTCGCAGAGCTGCTCATAGGTGCCATACAGCTTTGCCGACTCAACGAGCGCGCGCATGTTCTCTTCCCTGGTGCCCTCTCCCAGCGCGCAGCCGGAGCTGAGGATGATCCCCCTGCCCTTTGTGCTGACGATGATGTCGCGGGCCTGGCTTTTCACAGTCTCCGGCTCACCGAGGAACATCGGGTCGCTCGGGTTGATGTTGCCCATCAGCGTGACGTTTTCGGGGACGCTTTTTCTGGCTTGGCCCATATTGGTCTTCCAGTCCAGCTCGAGGATGTCGGCTCCGGTTCTGCCCATGTCCTCCACGATTCTGGTCGCGTTGCCGCAGATGTGGATGGAATACGCGCCGTTGAGGTCCCGGAGGGCCGCGACCACCTCTTTCTCATACGGGAAACCAAACTTGCGGTACGAATCCGGCGAGATCAGGTTGGGGCCGGCGTAGGCGTCTCCCATACTCGTGGCGTGCGCGCCCAGCCTCAGCTGCGCCCGCGCGAAGCGCATGTGCGCCTCGGTGGCCCACTCCAGCGCACGGCGGATTGTTGCCTCATCCCTGATCATCAGATCGACCATCAGGTTCTGCGCACCGCGAAGCAGACACAGCAGGCTGAAGGGTCCCTGATCCGCGCGGCCCATGATGAAGACGTGGTCACCGATGCTGTCGAGCAGGCGCTGCGTCGTCTCCAGCCATTCACAAATGCGTCCGTCGCTGAGGGGATCGGGCATATGCAGGCTTTCGATGTCGTCGAGGTTCTTCAGCGCGGGGGCGTGCTCGTCCACGGAGGCAACGTCGTTCTCGCGGAAGATCACCTTCGCGCCGCAGGCCTCGGCGAGCGTCGCGTCGTCCACGTCGATGATGCAGCCGTCGTAGCCGTACTTTTCCTGGCAGATACGGTGGCTCTCGGCCATCTTTTCCGGGCTGCGGTTGATCTGGCCGATGTGATACCCGGCCGTTCTGGCGCTGAACATAAAGCCCTGCGGAATCACCGGCAGGCGATCCGGGATCTCGCCGCGCAGCACCGCCTGCACACGTTCGAGAGAAGTCATTTCTTTCATCGTGATCAAACTCCTTATATCATTGGCGCGGGCGCCCGCGCGGAACGGGAACCCGCGCCGCATTTTCCCGCCGCTGTCCCGCTGTTCTCAGGATTCCTTTGACAATCCCATAAAAGCATTTTATAATTAATATTGAGCTCACGCAATTACTTGCGTACTGCGTACAAAAATACCAGCCTGCACGCCGTTCTTTTGGGTACAGTGCTTGTTTTTTGTCCCGGAGGTGCGGCCATGACTGAGCAGCCTGTCTGTTGGGAGGATTCCTGTTTCCGCTCGGAGCACCGGATCGTCCTGACGCAGAGAGAACTGAATATTCCGGGCCTTCGCACTTTCGCCTGGCACGATATGAACCGCGCCGTGCCCGCGCTGAAGGATCATTATCACCGGAACTGCTTTGAGATCACCTTTGTCACGGAGGGCTCCATCACCTTCTGCACCGACCGTCAGGAGCAGACAGTGCGCGGCGGGGACGCGTTCCTGACCTTCCCCGGCGAGGTGCACAGCACAAACGAGATCCCCATGTCCGTCGGAGAAATCTGCTGGATGCAGCTGTCCGTCAGCGAGCCGGACAATTTTCTCTTTCTCGGCCCCGAGGCGGCCCAGGCGCTCATCGCGTCGCTCTACCGGGTAAGCCGCCGCTGTATCCGCACGGGCGGCGGTATGGCAGCGCGCCTGCTCAAGCTGCTCATCCGGGATGTTTTGAAGTCCGCCCGTCCGTTCGACCGCTACCAGGCCGCCAATCTCATCGTGGGCTATCTCTATCAGCTCATCAACTCCGCAGACGCCTCCGGCCCTCTTGTCACGCCGGACATCGCCCTCGCGTGCGACTATGTGCGGGACAATCTCTGCGAGTCGCTCACGCTCGACGAGATTGCCGCCGCGTGCCGCCTCTCTGTTTCGCAGTTTAAGCAGAAGTTCAAGGGCCAGATCGGCGTCACGCCGCGCAACTACATCAACCGGAAGAAGATCGAGCAGATCAAGACGATCCTTACGCCCGGCGCGAACCTCACGCGCATCTCCAGCGATTACGGTTTCTGCAACAGCAGCTATTTTTCCAAGGTCTTCAAAAAGTACACCGGAAGAACGCCCACGGAGTTTGTCCGTTCGGCCGACGCCGCCGGGAATCCCGGAGCGCCGCCGAAAAAAGTCCGCGGATGAACGGCATTGCATACTCCCCGTTCATTTTAAGGCAAACATGAGCTTGCCCGCCGCGCGTTCTCCCTCCGGGCACCCGGAATGCCGGCGCGGTGGCGGGCAACACACGGGTCGGCCGGCCCGCAATAAGGAGAGCACCCATGAAAATAAAATTTACGCAGGAAGAAGCTGGAGCTTATCTCGACTTTATGCGCATCGATCACGACATCGTGCGCCTTGTCAATCCCGAAACGCGCCGGGTGCGCGGAGAACGCGCCCTAAAGGACAGCTGCGCCGTATGCCACACGTTCTGGGGCCGCTGCGACCGATGCGAAAACTGCACCTCTCTCCGCGCGCTCCGGGGCAAAAGCCAGGCATATAAGTTGGAAGTACTCAGGCAGCGGACGTTTCTGGTCTTCTCACGCTATCTGGAGATCGACGGCACCCCCTGGGTGGCCGAGATCGTCAAGGACATCACCGACCAAATCGTCATGAACAGCGACCAGAAGGATCAGATCGGCCGGATGATCGCCAACTATAATTACCTGCTCATCACCGACCCGCTCACGGAAGTCTATAACCGTCGGTTCCTTGACGAGCACTTTCTCCCCTCGCTCAAGTGCTGCCCCAACCCGAATCTGACCATCAACCTGGCCTTTATTGACATAGACGATTTCAAACAGGTCAACGACCGGTTCGGCCACTCTGCGGGCGACCGGCTGCTCAAAGACGCGGCAGCCTTCTGGAAGCTGCACTATAACTTTAGGGAAAAGGGAAAGGAGCGGCTGGTCGTGCGTTTCGGCGGCGATGAGTTTCTCGTCATTGCCTGCGGCATCCCCCGCGAGACGTTTCGCGAGGAGATCGAGTATTACTACGGCCAGATGAGGAAAGTCTGCTACTGTACGGATACGGCGCAGATCCCCTTCAGCCTCACCTTCGGCATTGCCTCCACCGAGGAGATGGGCCGGGAATGGAGCTGGGATGCGCTCATCGAGATCGCCGACCACCGGATGTACGCCGAAAAGGCCCGCCGCAAGGTCACGGCCGAACCGTGACTGCGTCCGCGCCATCCTCCGAACCGTTCCCATCGGATCAGCGGCAGCAAATATAGGATGAGCACGAATGATTTCCCAAGGCGGAGAATGCCGCCGGCTTGGCAGGCGGAGCTGCAGCGAAACCATCACGTCCCCGCCCGGCTCCTCCGGTCTTACCGCCGGTCCGCGCGCGTATTATCGCAGCCGGGAGCAGCGGCGGATTCGCCGCCCGGTTTTCCGTGCAATGCGGTTTCTTTCCGATTTTCCTTAAAAACTGCAATTTTTATCCCCCGGGGAGGCTTGCGGGATCGATTTTCCTTTTGTAGGATATGCTAAGAAAGAGCATGGCGCTTTTGCGTCATGGAAGGAAGGATGAGGAATCTTGCATATCCCCGACAACTATCTCAGCCCGTCTACCTGCGCCGTAATGACGGCGGCAATGATCCCGGCCTGGACGGTATCCGTAAAAAAGGTCCAGAAAGAGATTTCAAAGGTAAAGATCCCGCAGCTTGGCATCTGCGCCGCGCTTTCTTTTCTGATGATGATGTTCAACGTTCCGCTGCCCGGCGGCACCACGGGACACGCCGTAGGCGGCACGCTGATCGCGATTCTTCTGGGGCCCTACGCCGCCTGTATTTCCGTCTCCGTCGCGCTGCTGGTGCAGGCCCTGCTCTTTGGCGACGGCGGCATCCTCTCGTTCGGAGCCAACTGCTTTAATATGGCCTTTGTGCTCCCCTTTGTGGGCTACTATATCTATAAGTTCATCCGTGAGCGCACGCACACAAAGAGCGGCGAGTACGGAGCCGTCATTTTCGGCTCGTATTTTGGCATCGTGGTGGCTTCGCTGTGCGCGGCGGTCGAGTTCGGCATCCAGCCGCTGCTCTTCCACACCGCGGCCGGCCAGCCGCTCTACTGCCCGTATCCGCTCGGCGTTTCGATCCCCGCGATGGTTATTCCGCATCTGGCGGTCGCGGGCCCCGTCGAGGTTTTGTTCACGCTGCTGGTCGTGGTCTTCGTCCGAAAGGTCTCTCCCGGCATACTCGAGGCGGCGCCGCGGAAAAAGACCAGAGGGATCTGGGGCCTGCTTCTCGGCCTGATCTGCCTTACCCCGCTCGGTCTGCTCGCCACCGGCACCGCCTGGGGCGAATGGGGCGCAGACGAAATCGCCGGCATCGCGGGCTTCACGCCGGCGGGAATGACCAGCGGGCTCAACTATTCCGCCCTCCTGCCGGACTACTCCGTCAGCGGGCTGCCTGAAGTGGCGGGTTATCTTCTCTCGGCTGTAGTGGGCGCCGCGATCCTGGTAATTCTTTTCAAGCTCATTGCGAGTGTGAAAAAAGATCGTCCCGAAGCCGTGCTTGACGCGAACCGGAAATAGGCATTTACATCGAACGCAAAAGAGGATATAATGTCCACGCTTCTTGCGGGCATTATATCCTCTTATTTTGGTCCCAAAGGGGGGATTTTTTATGGAAAACGTACCGGAATGGCTGAAAACGGCGGAGCCTTACACCCCACTGGCCGACCGCGACCGCTTTATCGACCGGAGCATTTTTTCCTTTCTCGGCCTGATCTCAAAAATCAGGCAGCAGAGCGGGCGGAAGAACGACCGCCTCTGGGTGTCTCCGGTGTTCAAGCTGGCGTTTACGATCCTGGAAATCATACTGATCTCATCGTCCCGGCACTTCACGTTCGTCTGCCTGATGCTGGCGTACCTCGTCGTTGTGCTGGCGATTCTGCCGGCCGGCGACATTCGGAAGTCGCTGCGCGGCGCGCTCATCGCGGCAGTTTTCACCTATCTCATCCTTCTGCCGTCCGCTCTCCGCGGCAACCGGTACAGCATCACCATGATCCCGGCCAAGGTGTTTGCCAGCGTGCTGTCGGTGAACATTCTGTCGCTCTCAACCCGTTGGGATCACATCATCGGCGCGCTGAAGCGGTTCCGGTTCCCGGATCTGTTTATTTTTGTGTTTGACATTACAATCAAATATATCCTTCTGCTGGGCAACTTCGCGCTGCAAATGCTCTACGCGCTGAAGCTGCGCTCCGTCGGCCGGAACCGGAGCAAATACGCCTCCCTCGGAGGCGTGGGCGGCACACTGTTTCTGAAATCCCGTGAAATGAGCGAGGAGCTGTACGGCGCCATGGAGTGCCGAGGCTTTACGGGCGAGTATCACGCCTTCGACAAATTCCGCTTCACCGGCTATGACGCGGCGTACCTTCTGCTCAACGCCGGTTTTTTCTGGCTGTTTTTTTACTTTCAAAAACTCGCCTGAGGTATTTCGAATGATAGAACTTGAAAACGTGAGCTATTTCTACGAAGGTTCTCCCGCCCTGAACGAGATCAGCTTCCGAATCGAACCGGGAGAATCCCTATGCCTGCTCGGCCCCAACGGCAGCGGCAAATCGACGCTCCTGAAGCTGATCAACGGTCTGATCTTCCCCTCGTCGGGCATTTACCGTTTCGGCGGGGAGGAAATCACGCAGAAGCGCCTGAAGGACGCGAAGTTCTCCAAGCTTTTCCATCAACGGCTGGGATTCGTGTTCCAGGACTCGGAGGCGCAGCTTTTCTGCTCCAATGTGTATGACGAGGTGGCGTTCGGGCCGCGGCAGATGGGAATGGACGAGGCCTCCGTGGAAAAGCGGGTGGACGACTGTCTGGCGCTGCTGGGGCTTGAGAGCTTCCGCGACCGCCAGCCGTACCATCTGAGCGGCGGCGAAAAGAAAAAGGTCGCGATCGCCGCGACGCTGGCGCTCAATCCCGAGGTGCTGGTGCTGGACGAGCCGATGAACGGCCTTGATCCGCGCACGGAGCGCTGGCTCGCCGCGTTTCTCATCGACCTGAACAGGGCCGGGAAGACGATCGTGACCTCCACCCACAATCTTGAGCTGGTTCAGGAGATTGCCGGCCGCGCGATCCTGTTTGACGAGTCGCACTGCATTGCCGCCGACCTGCCGACGGAAACGCTGTTGGAAAATATCCCGCTGCTTCGCAAGGTCAATCTGGTGGACGAATTCTACCATGTCCACCAGGATCACGGCCGCGAGCACTTCCACATCCACAACTATTGAACCGCGGAATCGCGCGCGGAAACCGCGTGCTTTTGTCTGCTTCTCTCATACGGCACCATGTCGATACGCCCCGGGGAAGGCCAAACCGGCCACGCCCCGGGGCGTGTTTTCTCTTCCACGCTGTCCCGTCGGCACAGCTCTGCCGCGGGATTTTCCCCCATCTCCATTCTTCCGCTTCGGTGTCCTGATAATTTTTTCGCTATCTGCCTGTCGAAAAAGTAATGGCCCATTGTAAAATCAAGTTGTACACTTTTAGAGAAAAATCCATAGTGATCTTCCCACATGGTAGAATGGGGTTGTCATACACCCAAACTGCCAAAGGAGGACAATCACTATGGACGGCCAAGCAGGCGCTGCATGACGAGTATCTCCAGAATCTCCTTCAGTAAAATACTTTTCTTAAACTTATTGCAGGATATTTGCTTGATTTGACAATGTCAAGCATGTTTTGTCGATTATTTCATTTTCTATTAATTTCACTAAAATTTGTCTAATGAATTTGCACTTTTACACCAAACAAAGTCTTGTTGGAACCGCTAGATTAGCAAAAAATTTTGGCCGAGAAACTGATTGCATCAGTTTCTTGGCCAAATTCGACAAGTTTAACTAAAGATTACTCAACGGTTGAGACGTCAAGCGTCAAACCTCTGAGATAATCCAAAGAAATGTGGGAGACGGCTCAAAAGCGGCTGAATGAACGAAAAATGCAGTTCCAGCCACAAAACGAGCCATCGGTATCAGACCGTTTGGCCTGCAGGGAGTGCAGGAACTCTTTTGTGCTGATGAATTGTTACCGGAACGGCAAGCTGGGCAGGGAGTATATTTACAAAATATATCTGAAGTAGGGGAAGGAAGCCTGCACGTCCCATCGGGTAAATGATGAGTGTATTGACCGCAAGGGTAAGCGCTACTTGAGGAGAGACGCAGGCAGGATTCAGCAGAACTCGAGAAATGAAATCATACGCGAAAAATGCGGGTGTTGAGGGAACCATTCCCCGACGCCCGCATTTTTTCGTCACAGGAAAAGATGAAAAAATCCAAAGGTAAGTTGACAGTATTCTGATGGAATGCATACAAAAGAACTAGCTGGTCGCGAAAATACGGTCAGCCATTCGGCTGGTACGCCCGAGGGGACTCGAACCCCTATTCCTCGCGGAGGCAGGACCTAAACCTACTGCGTATACCAGTTTCGCCACGGGCGCAGATTTGGGCAGCCGGTTTTGCGCCGGCTGGCTTGGAATTCACTATGCAGTTTAGCACGTCCGTCTCTCGCCTGTCAATAAACGCCGGCCATTTTGTTGCGATTGCACAATTTATGCACAATATCTCCGTGATTATTCTGAATCTTTTCTTGACACCGGCGCACTGGAACGATACAATAGATTTTGGATTAGTTTGGGCAGCGGACGCTTTTGGGGAAGGATCTGTCTGCCGTTGCTTTTTCCCGTCAACCCAAAAATATAACAAGGAGGTGCGTTAGCAGAGTTATGGATGCACTCAGAATCATTCTCCCCATCGTGGGATTTGTGATAGGTGCCATTATTTTCTTCTTTATCGGCGTGAATTACCGCAAAAAGGTCGCGGAAAAGGAAATCGGCGGCGCCGAAGAGGAAGCCAAACGGATCATCAACGATGCCATCAAGCAGGCCGAGAACAAAAACCGTGAGCTTTTGCTCGAAGCCAAAGAAGAAATCCACAAATCACGCACAGAATACGAAAAGGAAGTCAAGGAGCGCCGCGCCGACCTGCAAAAACAGGAACGCCGCCTGCAGCAGAAAGAGGAGTCTCTGGACAAGAAGTCCGATGCCTATGAAAAGAAAGAGGACGACCTCAACAAGAAGCTTCAGGGCATTGCTGCCGAACAGGAGGACGTCGAACGTCTCAAGCGTGAGCAGACCGAAATGCTCGAGAAAATCTCCGGCCTGACCGAGGACGACGCCAAGGCATATCTGCTCAAGAATGTGGAATCCGAAGTCCGGCACGAAACCGCCATGAAGATCAAGGAGATCGAAGGCGAACTTAAGGAGGAAGCCGACCAGCGCGCGCGAGAGATCATCTCCACGGCAATTCAGCGCTGTGCAGCCGATCACGCGGCCGAGGCCACCGTCTCTGTGGTTCCCCTGCCCAATGACGAAATGAAAGGCCGCATCATCGGCCGTGAGGGTCGCAACATCCGCACGCTCGAAACCATCACCGGAGTCGATCTCATCATCGACGACACCCCGGAGGCCATCACTGTCTCCAGCTTTGACCCCGTCCGCCGCGAGGTGGCCCGTCTGGCGCTGGAGAAGCTCATTGTCGACGGCCGCATCCATCCCACCCGCATTGAGGACATGGTGGAAAAGGCCAAGCGCGAGGTCGAGCACACCATCAAGCAGGAAGGCGAGCGCGCCGTCTATGAGACCGGCATCCACAATCTCCACCCCGAGCTCATCAAGCTGCTCGGCCGCCAGAAGTACCGCACCAGCTATGGCCAAAACGTCCTGAACCATTCCATCGAGGTCGCCCACATTTCGGGCCTTCTCGCGAGTGAGCTGGGCGTGGATGTTGCGATGGCCAAGCGCGCGGGCCTGCTGCACGATCTGGGCAAGTCCGTCGACCATGAGATGGAGGGAAGCCACGTCCAGCTGGGCGTCGAGCTGGCCAAGAAGTACAAGGAAAATCCCATCGTCATCAACGCCATCGAGGCGCACCACGGCGATGTGGAGCCCAAGAGCATCATCGCCTGCCTCGTTCAGGCGGCCGACGCCATCTCCGCCGCGCGTCCCGGCGCACGCCGTGAGAACGTGGAGAACTACATCCGGCGTCTGGAGAAGCTCGAGGAGCTCACCGGTTCGTTCCCCGGCGTCGAGAAAGCCTATGCCATTCAGGCGGGCCGCGAGGTTCGCATCATGGTCAAGCCCGAGGAAGTCACCGAGGACAGCATGATTCTGCTCGCGCACGATCTAGCCAAAAAAATCGAGAACGAGCTCGAGTACCCCGGCCAGATCAAGGTCAACGTCATCCGCGAGACAAAGGCCGTCGATTTCGCAAAGTAAGGCCGGCTGACGCGCTCCCATGTGAATTCAAACCGAAGAGAGGCCGGCGCAGCAAATGCTGCGCCGGCCTCTTTGATTTTTGCGGGGGCTCCCGCTGAACGTCCGAGATCGTCTTCGAACGCCGGAATAAAGCTGCCGACAGCAGCGGACCGTCTTTTTTCCGGGCCTCGCCCGCTCCATTCTTTTTCTCTGGAGTATGCGTCCGCGGAGGGAGCGAGAGGGCAGCCGCACGCCTCTCTGGGCGGCAGCTGCCCGGGTCCGCCGGGTCGGGCAGTCCGGGAGGGGCGGAGATGCGCCATGCGTGCGGCTCCTCTTTTAAAATCGCCAAAACGGCGGCAAAAAACTGTTTTGCGGAATTTCCGCAGGTTCTTTTTCCGTAATTCGCAGTTTTCTCCCTTCGCTTGACGGCGGCAGACAATAGGCGTTATACTAATGGGGTATGTCTACCCCTGCCCATGATCCGGGCGTGAGCTCGTACCAGCGGGACAGGATTGCCGTCTGCCGGAAGCCCAGTCGCTCGTAGAGGCGCACGGCCCGGGGATTCGCTGTTGACACGCGGAGCGTGAGCTCGCCGCCTTCCATGCGGCCAAGCAATGCCAGCGTCAGCGGCGCGCCGAGGCCGCGGAATTCCGGCAGCACGCCCACCGCGCGCAGCTCGCTGCCGCGCCACTCGCCGATCCCCGCCCAGCGTCCGCCGACCTCGGCCAAAACGGCCTGTTCCTCGCGCAGAATACGCTCCAGATCGTCGGGCATATAGGTAGCCGCGTTGGGCACCGGCATGAAAAGCTCATTGTAGATGCGGAGAAATTCGTCCTCATTCTCCGGCCCGACCGATACGAGCCGCACGGCCTGATTTGGCGCGGGCAGGTCGGCGCGGCGGACACGCATTTCCACCAAGTCATGCAGATGCGCAAAGTCCTCCATCGGTTCGTCGGTTCCGGCGCTCACGCGCGCCGCCCCGGCCATGACGCAGAACCGTCTGGACTTCTCCAGCAGCGCCGGGAACTGCCCGGCCTGCCAAGAGCGCGGCAGGACATACGCCCAGCCCTTGCGCGGGATCTCCCGCAGGATCAGCGTCGCAACGCCGGCCTCGCAGGTGAAAAACGGGATGTCCTTCATACGCGTCACCTCACCGCGATTTTATCACAGCCGCCCCGCGCCCGCAATGGCGGACGTAATTATTTCAGACAGGAATGACAATATGGATTACGGAAAAGTTTGCCTGCGCCGCGGCGAGGAGACCGATCTTCTCTCCGGCGCATACTGGGTGTTCGACAATCAGATCAGCTGGGCGGACGACGTCTGCGCCGACGGCGACACCGTGGACGTGGTGGATCGTTCGGGCCGCTTCCTCGCGCGCGGTTTCTTCAACAGCCGCTCGAGGATTGCCGTCCGCGTGCTCACACGGGACGAGACGGAGCCGATCGACAGTGGGTTTTTCCGCCGCCGCATCGGACGCGCGTGGGAATTTCGCCGAACGCTCGGGTTTTTCAACTCCTGCCGCGTGGTTTTCGGTGAGGCGGACGGGCTGCCCGGCCTGACGGTGGACAAGTTCGCCGACTGCCTCTCCTTCCAGACCGTCAGCCTTGGCATGGAGCGCTGGATGCCGGATATCCTGGAGATTCTCGCCGGTCTCTTCCATCCCCGGGGCATTTATGAAAAAAACGACCTCCCGGTGCGGGAGAAAGAGGGTCTCGCGCGCCGCGCGGGCTGCGTCTTCGGCGAAGTGCCGCCCACGGTGGAAATTCTTGAACACGACGCAAGGATGCTTGTGGATATTGCGCGCGGCCAGAAGACCGGCCACTTCCTCGACCAGCAGGAGAACCGGGGCCGCATCCGGCCCTACTGCGCCGGGCGGAATGTGCTCGACCTATGCTGCCACACGGGCGGCTTTTCCATCCACGCGGCGCTCTACGGCGCGGCGCATGTCGACGCGGTAGACGTGTCGGGCGACGCCCTCGCCATGCTGCGGGAGAACGCCCGCCTGAACGGCGTGGAGGATCTCATCACCACCGTGACGGACGATGTGTTTGAGCTCGTCCGCCGGTACGCCGCCGAGGGCCGGCAGTACGGTCTCGTCATCTGCGACCCGCCTGCATTCGCCAAAAGCAAAAAAGCACTCGAGGGGGCGTACCGCGGCTACAAGGAGCTCAATCTCCAGTGCATGAAGCTGACCGAGCCGGGCGGCTTTCTCGTGAGCTGCTCGTGCAGCCAGTTTATGACGCCGGAGCTGTACCTCAAGATGCTCCGTGAGGCGGCAGCCGACGCCGGGCGCCCCGCCCGTCTGCTCGAGGCCCTGCTCCAATCCCGCGACCACCCCGCCGCCCTCGGTGCGGAGCAGTCTCTCTATCTCAAGGGAGATATTCTGCAAATAGAATAAGACGGCGCTGCTCCTGTTCCCGCCTCTCCCCGCACTGTCTCCTCCGTTCCCCGCCCGGCAGCCCCGGCCGACAGAGGCGGGGCATCGTCCACATCGGCTTCGATTTCTGCGGAACGTGCGCAGCCGCGCGGCCGTCGTCACCGCTTCCCGCCCGGCCGTCGTCACCGCTTCCCGCCCGGCCGCCCTGCTCCGGCGCTCCGACACGGCCCGCTATTAAAAACGCGCTGCAGCATCTGCTGCAGCGCGTTTCTTGTTGGTTGAATTACACGCCCTCGGGACCGCGGCCAGCTTCGGCCATTTCCTTGAGCGCGTCCTTGCGGCTGAGGTTGACACGGCCCTTTTCGTCGATCTCCATGACCTTGACCCAGGTCATGTCGCCGATGTTCAGCACGTCCTCGACCTTTTCCACGCGGCGGTTCTCCAGCTTGGAGATGTGAACCAGACCGTCGGAGCCGGGAGCCAGTTCGACAAACGCGCCGATCGGCAGAATGCGGACGACCTTGCCATAGTACAGCTTACCGACCTCGGGGACGAAACAGATGTCGTCGATCATCTTCTTGGCAGCCTCGGCCGCTTCGCCCTGGATGGCGGAGATGAACACGGAGCCGTCGTCATCGATGTCGATCTTGGCGCCGGTGTCGGCGCAGATCTTCTGGATGGTCTTGCCGCCGGAGCCGATGACCTCGCGAATCTTGTCGACGGGGATCTTCAGCGAGAGCATCTTCGGTGCGAACTCGGAGACGTGCTCGCGCGGCTGAGCGATGCAGGGGATCATGATCTCGCTGAGGATCTCGAGGCGGGCCTTGCGGCAGCGCTCGAGGGCGTCGCCGATGATCTCCATGGTAAGGCCGTCGTTCTTCAGGTCCATCTGAATGGCGGTGATGCCCTCGGTCGTACCGGCGACCTTGAAGTCCATCTCGCCGTGGAAGTCCTCGACGCCCTGGATGTCGGTGAAGGTTCTCCACTCGCCGCTCTCCTTGTCGGAGATCAGGCCGCAGGAGATGCCGGCCACAGGGCGGCGGATGGGAACGCCGGCGTCCATCAGCGCGAGCGTGGAGCCGCAGATGGAGCCCTGGGAAGTGGAGCCGTTGGAGGACAGGACCTCGGAGACGACGCGGATGGCGTACGGGAATTTTTCCACAGAGGGGATCACGGGCAGCAGGGCCTTCTCGGCCAGATTGCCGTGGCCGATCTCGCGGCGGGAGGTAGAGCGGCTCGCACGCGCCTCGCCGGTGGAGAAGGAGGGGAAGTTGTAGTGGTGAATATAGCGTTTGGTCTCCTCCGGCCAGATGGTATCGAGCTTCTGCTCCATGGAAAGGGTGTTGAGCGTGCAGATGGAGAGCACCTGCGTCTGGCCGCGCGTGAAGAGGCCGGAGCCGTGGACGCGGGGCAGAACGCCGACCTCGGCGGCAAGCGGACGGATCTCATCCATGCCGCGGCCGTCTACGCGCTTGCCCTCGAGCAGCCACTTCTTGACGACCTTCTTCTGCATCTTGTAGAGGCAGACCTCGATGTTGACGTCGTAATCCTCGTACTTCTCGGCAAATTTCTCGGCAAAGTCGAGCCGGGTCTTCGCAAGGCGCTCCTCACGGATGTTTTTGTCGGGGGTGTCGAGCGCGTACTCGATCTGATCCATACCGTAAGCGCACAGGTCGTCGAGCAGGTCGTGATTGACGGCGGCCTTCTCGAAGGTGAACTTCGGCTTGCCGATCTCGGCGACGATCTGGTTGATGAACGCAACGATCTTCTTGTTGGTCTCGTGCGCAAGCTCAATGCCCTTGAGCAGGACGTCCTCGGGAACCTCGTTTGCCTCGGTCTCGATCATGACGACCTTCTCAGCGGTGGAGGCGATGGTGCAGAACATCTTCGCTGCAGCGCGCTGCTCATTGGACGGGTTGATGAGATACTCTCCGTTCAGATACGCGACCTCGGTGGTGGCCATGGGGCCGTTCCAGGGCACGTCGGAATAAGCGGTGGCGATGAATGCGCCAAGCGAGGCGACGACCTCGACGGGGTTCTCATAGTCGTTGGCCATAACGGTGCAGGTGATGACGACATCGTTGCGCAGCTCGTCGTCGAAGAACGGGCGCATCGGGCGGTCAATCAGGCGGGAGGCCAGGATTCCCTTCTCGGAGGGACGGCCCTCGCGGCGGTTGAAGGAGCCGGGAATGCGGCCGACGGCGTACATTCTCTCCTCGAACTCGATGGTCAGGGGAAAATAGTCGATGCCGGCCTTCGGGGCAGTGGAAGCCACGACAGTCGTGAGCACGACGCTGTCTCCGTAGCGGCAGATGCACTCGGCGTTGGTGAGCTCCGCGACCTTACCGGTCTCCACGGTGAAGGGACGGCCGCCGATCTCGGTCTCAAAGATGTGATGGTTGGGATACTGCTTGTGAGTGATCATGAAATCTCCTTTCGTACGGGGCATGGGAGATTTAGCACTTGAAACCAACGCCGGCGCGCGGTGGCAGTTTCAATTGCTAAACAGATCCCATGCATGGCGGATGGTGAACGCGGTAAAAAAGGGCGGCCAAGGGCCGCCCTTTGGGGTTGACTTACTTACGGATACCCAGCTTTGCGATGCAGGCGCGGTAACGGTTGATATCCTTTTTGGCCAGATAGTCCAGCAGGCTGCGGCGCTTGCCGACCATCATCAGCAGGCCGCGGCGGGAATGGTTGTCGTGCTTGTGCACACGCAGATGCTCGGTGAGCTCATTGATGCGGGCGGTGAGGATCGCGATCTGGACTTCGGGAGAACCGGTGTCACCCTCGTGGGTCGCGTTCTCGGTGATGACTTTCGCTTTGACGTCTTTCTGAATCATGGGAATTCCACCTTTCAAAATCATTACCCTCAGGCTAAGTACCGGGACGGTGAACCGCGGTCTTAAAAACCGCCTTCCCCCGGAACTGAGACGTGGGGCGCGCCGACATTCTTTGTCAGCCTGATTAGAATACCACATTTCGCCCACGTTGTAAAGGGAAATTTTGCTTTTGTTTGATTTCACTGCAAATTCAGAAAGATTATCCGCGTTTTTCGGGAGAAATTATTGCAAATGTTATCTCCATGCCCTTATTTTTTGCAGCTGCGCAAAAATGATGCGCCGCGGCGGCAAAAAAGCGCTCAGTAGCGCAGGCAGCGGCGCATCCGCTCCTCGCCGCGCTTGATCGTGCGCCATACCGTCGTCTTGTTGACGCCGAACTCTCCGGCGAGCTGCGTGATCGTCTTGCCCTCCAGATAATACCCGGTGATCGCCCGGCGCTGGTGCGGCGTAAGCTCGTTTTCCAGCACGTTTTTCACGCGCATTTTCTGCATGCTGCGCGTCATCCACGGGCCGAGATAGCCGTCATAGAGTATATTTTTCATTTCTCGTGTATCCCCTTTCGTAGTACCGGGCGGTCAGCTCCGTGAGCTCGTTCACCTGCCGGAGCATACAGCCCAGATCCGCGATGCGGCGGCGCAGACGCCAGAGTTTCTCCTCGTCCTCCTCCCAGCGCGCGGCCCGGCGCAGTTCGCTCAGCCGAACGCGCAGCAGGTCGCCCGACTGCCGGTACTCCGCGGAGATCTCCCGCAGCGTCATCTTTCCGCCTCCCCGGCCACCGCCAGTGCGCCCGCCATCCAGCACCTCGCCGCCTCCGGCAGGCACTCGCGGCAGAGCCAGCCCTCCGCCGTCCGATAGTAGGACTCCCCCGCATAGATCTCCCCGCCGCAGCGGCGGCAGCGCCCCGCCGGTCGCTGCTCTTCCTCTCTTAAATTGTTGATTACCCCCATTATTTTCCTCTTCTTTCTCCTTTTTTCCCTTGTTTTGTGTCCTGTTTTCCTTTTTTAATTTCCTTTTTTTTCCATTTGCTGGTTATAGGATACTACACGTTTTGTGTAGTGTCAAGCATAAAATTCCATTATATCCTTTACTTTCCATTTTCTGTATGTTATCGTGGTCCTGGAAAGAGGAGGGAGTCTCAATGTTGGGTGCGCGGATCGCAAAGCTTCGCCGGAGGATCGGCATGAGCCAGCGCCAGCTGGCGGATACGCTGGGCGTGAGCCCGAGCGCTGTGGGAATGTACGAGCAGGACAGGCGCGAGCCCTCGCTGGAGAAGCTGCTTCGGCTGGCGGAGCTGCTGCACGTGCCCGTCGGCTATCTGCTGACCGGCCGGCCCGAGGCCCCGGACGACCCCGCGGCTCTCGCCGCGTGGTACCGTGAGCTGGAACGGGCGGCCGATGGCCTCACCATCCTCCGCGCCGATGGCAGCACCGGCCCGCTGACGGATGAAGCGGCCTTTCTGGCTGCGGCGCTGACAGGCGAGGATTGACAGGCAGGCCGCCCGCGCGGTATGATGGCGTCAGAATCGGCCGGTTTTCGGCGGAGGGAGGCGCGGCATGAACGACGAACAATGGATGCGCGAGGCGCTCTCGCTCGCGGCGGAGGCCGCGGCGGAAGGCGAGGTGCCCGTAGGCTGCGTGATCGTGCAGAACGACGAGATTGTCGGGCGCGGCCGCAATCGCCGCGAAACGGCGAAGTCCGCCCTGGCTCACGCGGAGCTCGAGGCCATAGGCGCCGCCTGCGCGCGTCTGGGCGGCTGGCGGCTCTGGCAGGCGACACTCTATGTGACGCTCGAACCCTGCCCCATGTGCGCCGGGGCAATCATCAATGCGCGGGTCCCGCGCCTGGTCTACGGTGCACCCGACCCCAAGGCCGGCTCCTGCGGCTCGGTGACAGACCTGTTTTCCCTGCCTTACAATCATCATCCGCAGGTCGTCTCCGGCGTGCTGGAGACGGAGTGCTCGGGCATTCTGCGCGACTTCTTTCGTGCGCTCCGGCTCGAGCGGGACGGAAGGGCGTAAAAAGTGCCCCCTGCCTGTTCGGCAGAGGGCGAGATCGGGTTGTGGGGTCGGCACGCCCGTCTGACGGAAACGCGCGCGCCGGATCGGATGTGCTCGCATTGGATAAGCTGTATGTTCAGTATAGCCCTGTCCCTGCGCAAAAGCTGCTGAAATCCGCCGCTAAAAATTTCTTTTGAAAAGGAGACGCCTATGGTTCGCATTCTCATTCCCGGCCCGCCGGGCCGGTTCCCGAATTACGAGGCCGCGCTCGCGCTGGCAGGAGCCGTCCCCGTGCACGGCGCGGCGGACGGAGAGTACGACGGTCTTCTTCTCCCCGGCGGAGACGACGTGGATCCGTCCGTCTACGGCCGGTCCAACACGGATTCCCACGGCGTGGACACGGCGCGCGACGCACTCGAGCTGGCGGCCGCCGCGGCCTGTTTCGCCGCAAACAAGCCGGTGCTCGGCGTCTGCCGGGGCGCACAGGTACTCGCAGTCGCGTTCGGCGGAACGCTGCTTCAGGACATTCCCGGCCACACACGGGCGGGAAACGGGTGCGATATGCTCCATCCGTCAGCTGCGACGGGGCTGATTGCGTCGCTCTGCGGCCCCGCGCCGACTGTCAACAGCTCGCACCATCAGGCGGCGGCCGCCGTTCCGCCCGGGTGCGAGCTGCTCCAGACCACGCCCGACGGCATAATCGAGGCGTTCGCGCACCGGACGCTGCCGGTACTCGCGGTACAGTGGCACCCCGAGCGGCTGTGCGGCGCGTTTGCCAGACCCGGCACAGCGGACGGCCTGGCCGTTTTTCGCTGGCTGACCGCGCGCTGTGAGGAGCAGAAAAAGCATCTGCATAACCCCTGAAATCCCGCATAATATGGCTGCTTCCGTCGCAAAATGCGTCAGTTCAGATCTGGACTTGCGCATTTTTTATGTCTATTGAGAAATAGGAGTCAGACTGTCATGCATGGCGAGCTGAACAGGCCGCCGTTCCCGCCGCTGCCGGCCGACTGACCGGGCGCTTTCTCAAACCGTAGGAAAACAGGGCCGAATCTCCGCTCCTCCGGTATTTTTTTCCGGCATCCGCGCACAATAGGCACGGAGGTGATTGGTATGAATTCCCACAGTGTCGCGCTCGGCCATACGACCTATGAGGTCGTCCGCAGCTACGGCGGCACGCAGAGCGCGGCGGAGCTGATCCTCGCACGGCTGGAAGCACCGGTAAAAACTTCCTTTGACGAACCCCGGCCCCATGCGGTATCCTGAAATCGGCAGGCCGGCTGACCGAAGGAGGAACACCGTATGAACACCGGCAGTCTGACCCCCGGCTTCGCCTATCTGCGCCTTTCCAACGAGGAAGCGCAGGGCGGCGAATCCTCCAGCATCACCAATCAGCGCAGGATCGTCCGTGATTTCTGCGTGCAGCACGGCATCGCCATTGTGCGGGAATTTGTGGACGACGGCTGGTCGGGCGGCAATTTTGACCGCCCCGGCTTTCAGGAGATGATGCGCCGCCTGGAGGCCGGGCAGGCCTCGACCGTCGTCACCAAGGATCTCAGCCGCCTCGGCCGCGATATGCGCGAGGCAAGCTACTACGCCGAGCAGTTTTTTCCCGAGCACGGCATCCGGTATCTGGCGATCGCGGACAACTTCGACACCGAGCGGGAGAACATCATGGCCCCCTTCCAGTTCGCCATGAACGAGGTCTACCTGCGCGACGGCTCGCGTAAGGTACGCGACGTGCTCAAGAGCAAGCGGGAGAGCGGGCTCTACTGCGCCTGCCCGCCCTACGGCTACCGCAAGGACGCGGAGAACCCGGGCCGCCTTGTGCCGGACGAGGCCACCGCACCGATCGTGCGGCGCATCTACGAGCGCGCCGCCGCCGGGGACTCCTCGCGGCGGATCGCCCTCGACCTGAACGCGGACGGCGCGATTCCGCCCCTGAAATACCGCGTTCTGTTCCGCGACGAGTTCAGCGAGGCGGGCGCGTCCCACGCCTCCGATCTCTGGAATTACACGACCGTCAAGCGCATCCTCAAAAATCCGGTCTATCTCGGCCACACGCTCCTGGGCCGCACGCGCAAGGCAAGCGTGAAATCGCGCCGCAAGCTCCCCGTCCCGCGCGAACAGTGGGCCGTGACGGAACACACCCACGAACCGCTCGTCTCCGAGGCGCTCAGCCGCCGTGCGCAGCTCAACCTGGGCAGGGGCACGCGCGCGGCGGAGGCAGGCGGGGCTGTCCGCAAAAGTATTTTTTCCGGCATCGCCGTCTGCGGTCTGTGCGGTCACGCGCTCTGCTCGGGTGGGACGGTCTATCGGGGCGAGCGGGAAAAATACTGGTATCTCTCCTGCACGCACCGCCGCCGCGGCATCCCGAACCCCTGCCCCGGCGTGCGCATCCGCTATGCGGATCTCGTGGAACTCGTCCGTCGCGACCTGAACGAGCTGCTTTCTCTCACCGACGGGGAGGCCGCGTCTATGGCGCGCGAGGCCGCCCGCCGGGCGGGCGGCGGGGACGATGCCCGCCGCGCCCAGCGTGAAAAGGCCCGCGTCCGTCTCCTCACCATCGACCGCGTCGCCGCCAAGCTCTACACGGACAACGCCGAGGGCCGCCTCGACGACGAGCGGCTGCGCCGCATGATCGCCGAGCTGGAACGGGAATCCTCCGGGCTGCAGGCCGTACTTTCCGAACCGGCCGCCGGTCAGCCCGCAGAGGGCGCCTACGAGCGCTTTTTCGCGCTGGCCCGCCGGTACGGCCGGATCGACGCGCTCGACCGCGAGACGCTCGAAACGTTTGTGGAGCGCGTGGAGGTCGGCCCGCGCGACACATCCGGCCCGAACGGCCCGCGCCAGCGCGTCCGCATCGTCTACCGCTTCATCGGCGAGCGGCCGGAATCCGCTCTTTAAGCGGGAGAGGGAACAGCAAGGGAGGTCGGCGTCAACCTCAAGCAGGGCTACAACGGCAACCTGACTTCCAAGGAAGCCGGCTCCGTCGGCGGCCAGATGGTCAAGAAAATGATCGAGGCCTACGAGCGCGACATGAAGTAATTCAAAGTATCTGACCTGGCAGATCCGTCTGCCGCCGGATACGAAAGAGCCCGACCAATCGGCCGGGCTCTTTTTCCCGTTTTTCGGGCGTCTTCATGATTTCTTCCAAAATTGTTCAAAATTTGTTCGGGGTTCGTTCACACCTCATTCAAATTTGCCCGATATACTGAAAGCATCAAAAGGAGATGCCCTCGATGCGGCCCGCGGAAACAGCCTCGGGATGCCGACGCAAAGAGCTTCTTTTGATCCGTTTCATCTTATTCTCCTCTTTTCTCTCTTTCTTCAAACACGACAAACGCCCGACAGCAAAAGCTGTCGGGCGTTTGTCGTATTTTGCTTTGGTCAGCCGTGCGGCAGACGCTCCACCGCCGCGCGCTCCACGGGCAGACAGCGAAGGTACCGCTCCATGTAGCGCGTAAAGCCCTCCACGTCCTCTTGGAGGGGCACAAACGGCGTCGGGCAGAGAGCGGAGAAGACACGCGTCTCCAGATAGTCCGCCAGCGGCTCCCCCGGCGCGTGCCCGCGCGCGTAGGCCGCGAGCAGGGCCATACCCCACGCGCCGCCCTCGCCGGCGGTTTCCATCACACAGACCGGCACGCGCAGCGCGGCAGCCAGAAACCGCTGGCCCACGCCCGGCGTTTTAAACAGTCCGCCGTGGCCCAGCATCCGCGCCACCGTGACGCCCTCGCTCCGAAGGTTGTCCATCCCCAGCCGCATGACGGCCAGTGCGGAATAGAGGTGCGCACGCATCAGATTGGCCAGCGTCAGCCGGCCCTCCGGCCCGCGCAGCAGTACGGGCCGTCCGTCATCCAGCCCCGTCATGGGCTCACCGGCGAGGTAGTTGTAGAGCACAAGTCCGCCGCAGTCCGGCTCGCCCGCGAGCGCCTCGCGGCTGAGCGCGGTGAGCAGCTCCTCCGCCGTCGGCTCCGCGCCCAGCAGGCGCGCCGTATCCAGAAAAAGGCCCGTCCAGGCGTTGAGCTCTGTGGTGCAGTTGTTGCCCTGCATCACCGCCACATCCCCGCCCGTGGGCGAGGCAAGCAGGGTCACGTTAGGGTAACGGCCCTTCAGGGGCCGGTCGAGCACCAGCACGGCGAAGACCGACGTGCCCGCCGAGACGTTGCCCGTCCCCGGCGCGACGCTGTTCGTCGCCACGAGGCCCGCATCCGCGTCTCCCTCCGGCGGACAGATCGGCACGCCCGGGCGGAAAACGCCCGTCGGGTCGAGCAGCCGCGCGCCCTCCTCCGTCAGCACGCCCGCGTCCTCACCCGCCGCCAGCGGCGCGGGCAGGAGGTCACGCAGCGCCCAGCGGTAACCGAGCGGCGCAAGCTTTTCGTCCAGCGCACCGAGCAGATCTCCGCGGTAATTGCATGTGGCGCTGTCCACCGGGAACATGCCCGACGCGTCGCCCACGCCTGTAACGCGCCGGCCGGTCAGCTTCCAGTGGACATATCCGGCCAGCGTGGTGAAATAGTCCGCTTCGGTGAGGAACGGCTCCCGGTCCAGCACCGCCTGATAGAGATGCGCGATGCTCCAGCGCTGCGGGATGGTAAAGGAGAAGAGCTCGGTCATCTCGTCCGCCGCCCGGGGCGTGATCATATTGCGCCAGGTGCGGAACGGCAGCAGCAGCGAGCCGTCCCGTCCGAAGAGCATCCCGCCGTGCATCATGGCGGAAAAGCCCATTGAACCCGCCGTGGTCAGCGGCACCTGATAGCGCCGCAGAACATCGTCGGCCAGGGCACGGAAGCAGGCTCTCACGCCGGCCCATATCTCTTCTGAGGAATACGTCCAGACGCCGTTTTCGCACCGGCTCGTCCAGGCAAAGCTGCCCGAAGCCGCGGGGCTGTGATCCGGCCCGATCAAAACCGCTTTCATCCGCGTTGAGCCTAGCTCCATGCCAAGGCTCGTGTCCCCCCGGACGATCGCCGTTCGAAGCTCCTCTGTGGTCACGGACGTTCTCCTCCTCCCCTCCGGCGCGGCTCAGCTCACGTCGGTCTCGTTTGTCAGCAGTACCTTTCCCCGCACCGCGCCGGGTGTGGAGAACATCGTGATGATCTCGCCGCACCGTTCAAGCGGCACACGCGCAAAGATCATCGAATCATCCAGCTTCAGATCACCGGTGCCAAAGTAGTGCGCGGTCATCTCCCACTCGCGGCCGGGGAAGGGCGCGCTGTAACTCATCCAGGTGCCGGTGAGGTGGAATTCCTTCCGGTTGAGCAGTTCCCATGTCCGCGGGTCGAAGCGAACCTCGCGGTGAGAGTTGCCGATGCAGGTAAAGCGGCCCTTATTGCCCACCAGCCGGAAGCCGAGGTCGATCGTCGCGGGCTGACCGGCCGTTTCAAAGACATACGGGAAGCCCTTGCCGCCGGTGAATGCCTTCACCTCGTCGAGCAGCTCATCCCGGCCGCACAGGAAGACCTCGTCCGCGCCGAGCCGCTTTGCCAGCTCCAGCCGTTCCTCGAGAATGTCAAACACCGCCACGCGCCGCGCGCCGAGAATCTTCGCCCACTGCATCGCCAGGATGCCGATATTGCCCGTGCCGAGCACGGCGACATCGAACCCGGGACGGAAGTCCGAGCAGAACAGGCCGTGCAGCGCCACGGTGGACGGCTCAAAGAGCGCGCCCTGTTCGTAGGTGACGGCGGACGAGAATTTCACCGCGTTGGTGGCGGGGATTGTCACATATTCCGCAAAGCCGCCCGGCTCGCGCGAGCCAATGAAGCTGTAATTGCGGCAGAGCGCGTAGTCGCCGCGCTGGCAGTCGTCACAGTGGCCGCAGGGACGCAGCGGCGCGCAGGCCACCCGGTCGCCAGGCGTAAAATTCTCTACGCCTTCGCCCACCGCGACGACCTCGCCCGCGAATTCATGGCCGAGAATGATAGGGAAAAAGTGTGCCTCGTCGCCGATGAGGCGGGGAATGTCGCTGCCGCACACGCCGCAGGCGTGCACGCGCACCTTGACTTCTCCCCGGCCCGCTTCGGGCTCCTCCCACTCCGCCGGGCGCAGATCGCCCTTGCCAAACAATACGGCTGCTTTCATTTCTGTTCCTCCTGCTGATATTGGCCCAGCTCTCTGGCATATTCCGCAAAATGAAGAATGTTCTCCAGCGGCATATCGTCCTGGAAATTGCTGGTCGGGGCCATGATGTAACCACCGTCCCGGCCAAGCGTGGCGACGCGGCGGCGCATCTCGTCCCGCAGTGTCTCGGTGGAGCCGATCAGAGCCGTCTGCTCGTCGATGCCGCCGTGAAAGATGATCCGGCTGCCGAATTCGCGCTGGAGGCGGTCGGTGTCCATATCCAGCGCGCCGGGCTGCACGGGGTTGAGCACGTCAACGCCGCACTCGATCAGGCTGTCCAGCAGCCGATAGACCGAGCCGCAGGTATGATGGAAGATCTTTGCGTTCGGCGCCTTGGAGCGAATGAAATCGTTGAGCTTTTTCCGGCGCGGCAGAATCATCTCGCGGAAGAGCTCCGGGGAGATCAGCGGGCCGTTTTGGGTACCGTAGTCGTCGGCTGTCTCCACAATTTGCACATAGGGACCGCAGGCAGAGAGCAGCACGTCGTACATGCCCATCTGCACCTCGAGCGTCTTGTCAAGCAGGTGGCTGGCAAATTCCTGATCCGCCAGCATGTCGGCGAGGAAATTCTCCATGCCGCGCAGCTCCCACGCCAGCTCGAAGAAGCCGTGCGACACCGCGCGCGCCGCAAGGGCATAGTCGGTATGGTGATAGAGATACTCCGCGCGCTCGCGCAGGCCGCGGTCCCGTCCCGGCGCCCAGGGATCGGGCCAGGGGTATGCGTCGATGTCCTCCTCCTCCGCGTCGGCCAGGGGATTGGTACAGTTTTGAAGCATCCCGTTGAGGCTCCGCTTGCCGATGCCCCACTCACTCACGCCCACGCCGTTCTCGTCCAGCGAGAAGTGATAGCTGTCCGCCGGCATCAAAAACAAATGGCGAAAATCGCCGCCCAGTTTCTCCAGCAGTTCATCATTATAATACGCCGCGCTCTCGTCTGGGCGGGACATAAAGTCCGGTGAAGTGATACCGAAGTGCTCCTTCAGGCGGGCAAATGTCGCGTTCGTAAAGCCTGAGGCGGTAGAGCCCATGTCGACGGCGACACAGTCCGGTTTCCGGTGCGCCAGAATGCAGGCTACCCGTTCTCTCGATGTCATATGCAATTTTCCTCCCATTTTATTGTTCCGACGCGATGCCCGTTAAGGTGTGAAACGTGTCCTTCAGGGCCGGATAGAGGCCCTGATAGCAGGCATACATCCGTTCGTAGGCAGGCGGCACGGCGTCGCTGCCCGGAATGGGTTCAAACTCGCGCCCGGTCAGAGGGACTTCGAAGCTGTCGAACAGTCCCACACCGTAACCCGCGGCGATCAGATTGCCGAAGGCCGTGTCCTCGCGGCAGCGCACGCGCAGAATGCGCCGGCGCAGCACATCGGCAAAAATCTGCAGCCACAGATCGCTGCGAGAGATTCCTCCGGCGATCAGGATCTTCTCCAGCCGCGCGCCCTCGCGCTCCTGAAGCTCCACGATCTCACGCACGCCATAGGCGTTGCCCTCCATCACGGCGCGCAGGAAGTCCTCCTTCCCGCTGCGGGCGGTGATGCCGACGAACGCGCCGCGCATCTCCGTATCCCACTGCGGACACCGCTGGCCGACCAGCGAGGGAAGAAACAGCAACCCGCCCGCGCCCGGCGCGCTCTGCGCTGCCAGGCGGTTCATTTCGTCGTAGGCGTTCGTGCCGGTATAGCCGGCCATGAACCGGTCGCGAAACCATCGGAAACTGCCGCCGCCGAAATCGACCGCAGCGACGTTGCACCAGACTCCGGGCATGATATGGTGGTACACATGGAGCGAACGGTTGCGGATGGGACGGTCGGTACAGACGCCGACCGCCGTGACTGTTCCGCCGGTGATAAAGGCATCGTTAACAGACACTGCGCCCGTACCGAGCGCACAGGCGCAAACATCCATCGCGCCCGCAATGACCGGAATGCCCGACGGCAATCCCAGTTCGGCCGAGGCCTCCGCGCTGATGCCGCCAACGACCGCGTAGCATGGGCTGAGTTCAGGGAAGAGATCCCGGCGCAGGCCGCAGCCCCCGATCAGCTCATCCGACCACTCTCCGCGGCCGATGTCGAAGAGCTGCGTCAGGCCGCCCTCGGACAGATTATGTGTGAATTTCCCCGTCAGGCGGTAGACGATATAGCCAACAGAGCTGAGAATGCGGTAGGTTCTCTTGTAGAGTCCGGGATAGGTATCCCGGAACCACATGATCTTCGGTGCGACGTTTGAGGCGTCGTTCTTGTTGCCGTTGATGGCGGTCAGCGTCTCCTGGCCGATTTCGCGGTCGATGCGCTCGGCCTGCTTCCGGCTGCGGTGATCCGTCCAGATCAGCGCCTGGAACAGGGGCGCGCCGTCGCGGTCAACTGGCAACATGACGCTGCTCTGCCCGTCAATGCCGATGCCCGCGATGCGCCTTGCGGCGCCCTCGGGCAGAATTTTGGTCAGGACGCGAATCGTTTCGCACACGCTCTCCCACCAATCGGCAGCATTCTGGGAGACTGCGTCACCATCCTCGAAGCAGGTGTCATACTCACGGGACGCGGAACCAAGTGCCGCGCCCGTCTCGTCCATCAAAACTGTTTTGCAGCTTGAGGTTCCGATGTCGATACTGAAAAACAAGCTGTTATGCATGAATTTCCCCCTTAAAAAAAGAGCGCTGAATATAGCTATCGCCGCGCCGGGCTGCGGCGCGGCGAGTCTATGCAGGCTCAACTGCACTTATGCTCTTCACGACGGCCCAAAAGATAACGTGGTCCTTATCTGGGTCTGCGCGCCTCAGTCCTCCTGCGGATGCACAAGAACCTTGATGGACGCGTCCGTCATCTGCATGGCAATGGCCTGATCCACGCCGTGCAGACCGTAGGTATGGGTAAGAAGCGGGCGAATCTGGAGACGTCCGCTGTTGAGCAGATTGACTGCTCTGAGATGGGTGTCCGGGTTGACGAAAGATCCCATCACCGTAAGCTCCTTGGAGAACAAGTCGAACAGGGGCAGGGGCACGGTGGCGTCCTGCTTTGGCACGCTGAACAGCAGGATCGTCGCCCCGCGGTCCGCAACTTCAAACGCCTGCCGCGCGGCAATGGGGATGCCAACGCACTCAATCACAACGTCCGCGCCGTCTCTTCCGCTGCACTCGGTAAAGCGCGCGCGGAGATCCTCAAGCACGGGGTCGATCGCCGCGTCCGCGCCCACCTGAAGGCCAATCTCGCGGCGCATGGCATTCGGCTCGCTGAGGACGACGCACGAAGCGCCGGAAAGTCTGGCCAACTGCACCATCAAAAGGCCGATGGGGCCGCCGCCGATCACGACTACGGTCTGCCCGGGCTGGATACCCGCGCGATCTATGCCGTGCAGCGCGCAGGCCAGCGGCTCAGTCATGGCGCCGATGTCGAAGTCGAGCGACGGGTCGAGCGGGATGCACTGGGCCTGCGGCACCATGCAGTAACGGGCGAACCCGCCATCACGGCTGACGCCGATCCCCTGCATATGGGGACAATTCTGCTTTCTGCCCATGCGGCATGCCGTACAGCGGCCGCAGTAGATGTTCGGGTCGATCGTCACATGATCGCCGATCCTGACGGTGTCGACCGACTCGCCCACCGCTTCCACGATGCCGCTGTACTCGTGACCGAGCACGACGGGCGGGTTGACATCGGTAGAGCCGGGCTCTCCGTGAAAGATATGTACGTCTGTGCCGCACACGCCGACCGCCATGTTCCGCACCAGAACTTCGTCCGGGCCGGGTGCTCCGAATTCCATGGGACGGACGACGATCGTCTTGTTCCCCAAAAAGAAAGCGCCTTCAGAAACCATGTTCTCTCCTCCTGTTTGTCCGCAGCTCGCCGCGGGCGGGTTTTTTCCTGACGCGCCGCCGGCAGGAACGCGATACGTTCCTCAGATCGACTGGAAATACGCGTCAATGTACTCCATGGCCGCGCCGCAGGCCACGGAGCATTCCGTGCAGCGGCACAGAGAGAGATAGCTCTCCGCGCGGTCACCAAATGGGTTCAGGGCATCCATCCGCTCATAAAGCTCGGGCAGATACCGCTCCAGGCGGGCACCCACGCGGCCGCCCAAAATCATCGTGCTGTTCAGGAACATACGAATGTCGTGAATCGCACGCGCAAGATACTTCAGGTACTCATCCCACCGCTCCGCCGCGCCCGTATCGCCCTGCTCAAGCAGCTGGAAAAATTCGTCAAGATCACCGCCGGTGTAACTGTCCAGGCAGCTGGCCCGGCAGACGGTCTCCATACAGCCGCGGTTGCCGCAGTAGCAGAGTTTGCCGCCCTCCGGCACGAGCATAATATGCTCGATATTGCCGCCCCGGTGGGTATCACCGGCGTAAAGCGTGTGGTTGACAATGATCGAGCCGCCTACGGTGTCGTTCAGTCCGAGATAGACGGCGTTGTTGATGCTGCTGTCAAGGAACAGCTCTGCAAAACCCGCCGTATCCGAATCGTGGAACAGCCGGTTGGGATAGGGGATATACCGCGCGATCTCTTCGCGCGTTCTTCCGGTGAAATCCAGCGTCCGGCCGTAGGTGACCACGCTCCCGTCCTCGGAAACGATGCCTGGCACCGCGATGCCGACGCCGAGGAGCCTGTCGTCCCCGATGCCGGCGCCGGATTTTACCTCTTCCACAAGTTCCCCGACGGTGCGAAGATAAGCGTCGTCGTCGAGGTTGAACAAGATCTTCGGACGCGTGCACCGCAGCACATCACCCGCCAGGCTGACCGCGACCACGTCGATCTGGCGCTCCTGAAGATAGATGCCGACGGCGGCTCTGGCCTCTTTAATATAGGTATAACCTACCGCGCTGCGCCCGCCGGTGTGGCGTACCATCTTGGATGGTTCTATCAGTCCCTGCGCGAGAAGATAGTTGACGTTCTGCGTGACCGTGGGAAGACTGATATTCAGATTCACGACCATATCCTGCTTGGTGGAATACTCATGGTCGCGGATGTAGGAATAAATGATCTGCCGATTATTCTGTTTTATCTCAGGCATGCTGATCCTAGTGAGACTCATTTGCTCTCCATCCTTGAATTATCATGTATATATTTGATGTCGCGTCATACAACTCGGGCATGCCGAATCGGCCTGCTGGAAGGTTACCTTCGTTGCTGCCCCACTTCCATGAACAAGGAGGAGAGCATAACCAACATACTGGATTATATCGCAATACGTCGTTTTATGCAATTACGAAGCTCAGAAACAAGTCTTTTTCCCTAAAAAACGTTTAAACTGTTCTTCTGTTGCGCTGTACGCAGTCGAAGCCGACCGCCAGGATCAGGATAATGCCCTTGACGACCATCTGCATGTAAGAGCTGACGTTCATCAGAATCATGCCGTTTGTCAGCGCGCCGATGATCAGAACGCCTGCGAGCACGTTGGAAAGCTTGCCGTAGCCGCCGTTCACCGAGACACCGCCCAGGACGACGCATGTGATGACGTCGAACTCATAGCCCTTACCGGCCGTAGCCTGCGCGGAATTGGTCCTGGACAGAAGCACGATGCCCGCAAGGCCCGCGAAAAAGCCGGCCAGCGCATAGATGAGGTACTTGACGCGGCCCACTCGGATGCCGGAGAGCTTCGCCGCCTCCTCGTTTCCGCCGACGGCGTAGAAATAGCGGCCGAAGTAAGTCTTGTTCAGGATGAAGCTGCCAGCCGCGAAGCAGAGCAGCATGATAATGATGGGCACGGGGATGGGGCCGAGCTTGCCCTGGCCGATGACCTTAAAGCTGGGCGTGAAGCCGTAGATCGGGGTGCCGCCGCTGAGGAGGTAGGCCGCGCCCTCGAAGATGGTCTGGGAAGCAAAAGTGGCGATCAGCGCGGGCATACCGATGGTGGAAACCATAAAGCCGTTGAATACGCCGATCAGGGTGGACATGATCAGGGAGCAAAGGACGGCCAGCCACATGTTCATGTTGAACCGAACCATCAGCCATGCACAGACGATGTTGACGATGGTAATGATCGAGCCGGCGGAGAGGTCGATGCCGGCAATCAGGATGACGAATGTCATACCGATGGAGGCGATGCCGTACATGGAAACCTGAAGCAGAATGGTCAGCAGGTTATCCGGGGCGAGGAAGCGATTGTTCGCGAAGGCAAAGAAGATGCACAGAAAAATAAAGACCAGCCAAATAGCCTTGTCCTTCATATGGAACATAATCCCGTTGCCGGATTTGGATTTTCCGGATTTGCCGGATGTGACTTTGGTTTTCATTGGTCAGACGACCTCCTTTTTGACTGCTTTCGAAGCGTAAACCATGATGGTGTCCTGACTGAAGTCGGCCTTTTCCAGAGTTCCTGTCAGATGTCCCTCCGAGAGAACGGCAATCCGGTCGGACATACCCATCAGCTCCTCCATTTCGGAGGAAATGAGGAGGATAGTCTTCCCAGCCTCCACCAGGCTGTTCATCAGCTTATAAATCTCGTATTTGGCGCCTACGTCGATGCCTCGCGTCGGCTCGTCAAAGATGATAAGCTCACAGTTGGCCGCGAGCCACTTGGCCAGGATGACCTTCTGCTGGTTGCCGCCGCTGAGATTCTTAACCAGCTGCTGCACTGTGGGTGTCTTGATCTCGAGCGCTTCTCGGTATTTCTCCGCATTTTCACGCTCGATCTTGGAGTTGATCTTGCCGATGCGCGAGATACGCTCATAGATCGGCATATTGATATTGTTGCGGATGGAATTGGTGAGCAGCACGCCGTGGCGCTTTCTGTCCTCGGGTACCAGCGCGATACCAAAATCGATGGCGTCGCGGGGGTGCTTGGGATGGATTTCCTTGCCGTTGAGCAGGATCTGGCCCGACTCCTTGCGCGCGGAGCCGAAGATCATCTCCGCCAGCTCCGTGCGGCCGGCGCCGACCAGGCCGCCCAGGCCAAAGATCTCGCCCTTACAAACCTGGATGCTGATGTTCTCATCTCCGTTGCCGCAGACGTCCTTCAGCTCCAGCACAATCTTGCTCGGATCGATGCAGTCCTTTCTCGGGGGATAGGACTCCGTCAGGTCGCGGCCTACCATCAGATGGATCAGCTCGCCGATGTTGGTCTCCTTGGTGATGAGAGTGTCAATATAGCTACCGTCGCGCAGGACAACAATCCGATCGGTCAGCGCAAAAATCTCCTCCAGACGGTGGGAGATATAAACAATAGACACGCCTTGGCTTCGAAGGAGTTTTACCACCTCGAACATATGCTCCACCTCGACGCTGGTCAGCGGCGCGGAGGGCTCATCCATAATCAGGATTTTTGCGTTCTGATGGACAGCCTTGGCAATTTCGATCATCTGCTGATAGCCGACGGTCAGATTCTTGACCAGCGCTTTCGGATCGATGTCAATATGAAGTTTTGCGAACTCGCTGGCTGCTTCTCGCTCCATGGCAGCCTTGTCGATCACAATGCCCTTGCGGATGGGGTGGCCGAGAAACAGGTTCTCCGCCGCGGAGAGCTCTCCGATGTTGTTGAACTCCTGGTAGATGATTGCAATGCCGTGTTCAGCCGCAAGCTGCGGCGTCATGCTTGTGAATTCCTGGCCGTCCACAATGATCTTTCCGGAGGTAGGAATGACCGCGCCGGAGCACGTCTTAATGAGCGTGGATTTACCCGCGCCGTTTTCTCCGATCAGCGCGAGGATCTCTCCCTTTCGCAGCTCCAGCGAGACGTCCTTCAACGCGACGACACCGGGGTATTCTTTTCGGATATTTTTCAGCTGCAGTACGATTTCTTCATTCATAAAAATTCCTCACGTCTCAAGAGAAGTTTTCCCGGATAAAAACCGGTTGTGGGGGCGGTTTGAGGCCCCCACAACCGTCCATTGTGGATTATTCGAAGCCCTTCAGGAAGTCGGAAGCGTTGGTCTTGCTGATCGGGGTGAGGGGTCTGAAGACGTTCTGATCGTCGAACTTGGCACCGGTCAGAAGCTTCTCGTAGATGTCGACGCAGGCCTTGGCGGTATTGAGGTTGTTGCCTTCGAAGCCGACGGAAACGCGGGAAGCCTCGTTGTTCAGGATCGACTCAAGCTGCTGCTTGGTAGCGTCGGCGGAGAAGATGCCCACATCGTCGGGAACCTTGTTGTTGTACTTCTCCAGGAAGACCTGGTTGGCACCGATGTCGCCGCCGGCACCGATGGAGCAGACGACCTTGCAGTTCGGATGAGCCTGCAGGATGGTCTCCATGTTGCTCTGCGCGGTAGCAGCGTCGATGGCGGGCTGCTGGGCAACGATCGTATAAAGATCCTTCGCCTTGTTCTCAAGGCCGGCCATGATGCCCTGCTCTCTCTGGAGGAGGATCGGGGTCTGGGGATAGTCCATGATAGCGACTTCAACCTTGTTGTCCTTGGAGTAATGCTGAGCGATAAAGTCGCCGGCGGCCTCGCCGATGGCGGTGCCGAGCTTGGTGTTGTCGAGAACCCAGTTCACATCGGTATTGGTCATCTTGTCATCCCAGCACATAACCTTGATGCCGGCGTCTCTGGCCTTCTTGCAGACATCCTCGATGGCGTTGGGATCGGACGGATGAACCATGATCATGTTGCAGCCGGAGGAGATGAAGTTCTCGATCTGGCTGATCTGAGTGGCGGAGTTGTCTTTGCAGTCGACCAGGGTGTACTCCCAGCCTTTTTCCTTGAGCAGGTTCTGAACCTGAGCGAAAACGCCGGCCCAGTAGCTGTTCTCGAGGGACTGGATGGTGATGCCGACTTTGTATTTTCCGGTCGCGGCAGCGGTGGTCTCGGCGGCGGCGGCGGCGGTGGTGGTATCGGCGGCGGCAGCAGCGGTTGTGGTCTCGGCGGCAGCAGCGGTGGTCTCAGCTTCTGTCTTCTTTGCCGAGCAACCGACAAACAGACTGGCAAGCATCAGGACTGCCAACATAAGCGCGATGATCTTTTTCATTTTTGCTCCTCCATTATTTTTGTTTATTTTCTCCGCGGCAATTACCGCGGGGATTTAAAAACTGGTAAAGGCGCCGTCCACGACGATGTCGGAACCGGTCGTAAACGAGCTGGTATCGCCCGCGAGGTAGACGCACACGGACTGGAGCTCCTCGGGGTTGCCCAAGCGGCCCATCGGGGCTATGGCGTTCCACTGCTCGATCAGCGGGACGAGGTGCGGGGCGTTGCGGATGAGCTCGGTGCCGATGTAGCCGGGGCTGATGCAGTTAACGCGGACGCCGCGCTTTGCCCACTCGACGGCGAGAGACTTCGTCAGCATGATGACGCCGGCCTTGGAAGCGTTATACGCACACTGGGGCTGCGGCACGTTTACGATATGGCCGGACATGGACGCGGTGTTGATGATGGAACCGCCTCCATGCTTGAGCATGTACTTGCCGGCTGCCGTAGCCGTGAGGTAGACGCCGGTCAGGTTGATGTCGATTACCTTTTTCCACTGTTCGAAGGTCATCTCATCGGCGGGGGCGTTGATGCAGATCCCGGCGTTGCAGAACGCAGCTTCCAGCCCGCCCAGCTCGGAGACGACGGTCCCGATCATGTGCTCGACCTGCTCGGGGTTGGTGACGTCGGCCTGAACCGCGATGGTCTTGGAACCGGTTTTCGCCATGATCTCCGCGGCGGTCTTCTTCGCCTCGGCAATATCCACGTCGACGATTGCCACTTCCGCGCCGGCCTCCGCAAAGGCAGTGGCAACGCTCTTGCCGATACCGCGGGCGCCGCCGGTCACGAAGATGTGCTTTCCGTCCAGACGCATTTTCTCTATAATGCCCATAATTATCCTCCTATTTCCCTTTTTTAAAAGCTATTATTAAATCGCTTTGTTAATAACATCTTAAAGATTTGTCGGCCAAATTGCAAGACTCAATACTCGATAAATAACAGCCGTTATAACTGTGTATAAATCACAATATCGTCAGTCTATTTTAGTCATTTTCGTAATCTTAACCAATTTTAGACGTTCTTATTTATTTATGTGCTACAAAGAATCCGGTGAAGCACTCCCCCCCAAGTTTCAAAACAAACGGCCTTTTCAGTCCACTGCGGCTATCCGGCAAAAAAAGTGCCGCGGGAAACACTCGGTTTCCCGCGGCACAGACCGTCGGACGGTGATTTACTTGATGACGCCCTTCTGGATGGCGATATTTGCGTAGACCGCCGCCTCGCCCGTCTGGACGATGCAGTAGGACTTCTTCGCCTGGTCGTAGAACTCAAAGCGCTCGTACGTTCCGACCGCCTTTTCGCCTCGCGCGTCGTGCGCGGCCACGATCTTCTTGTACTCGTCCCAGATGGGGACGGCCATGCCCTTATCGCACTTGGAGAGCTCCATCAGATGGACGGGATGCTCCACATAACTGTCCAGCGGAATCATGGTCAGGATCGCATCGAGCAGCTCTGGCACGCCGTGTCCGTCACAGCGGACGAGCTTGCAGTTGCCCTCGCGGGCGAAGCGGTCGCCGGGGAAGTTGCCGTCGCCCAGGACGATCACATCACTGTGGCCCATCTCGCAGAGTACCTTTAACAGCTCCGGTGAGAGGATCTTTGGCACATTGTTCAGCATATTCAGCACTCCTTTTTCAAAGATGGCGCCCTGACGGGCGCCATCGCGGATCGTTTTTCAGAATCAGACGTGATAGAGCGGGCCGAAAGCGGCGCAGGCTCTGTAATCGGCGCCCTCGAGGTCGCCGGTGCCGAACGCAGCCCACGCGGAAGGACGGTAAATGCGCTCTTCCTCGACGTTGTGCATGCAGACGGGGATCCGCAGCATGGCGGCGAGAGTGATGAGCTTATCGCCGATATGGCCGTAGCAGAACGCGCCGTGATTGGCGCCCCAGTTGGCCATAACGGAGTAGACGTCCTTGAACGCGCCCTTGCCGGTGAGCTTCGGGGCAAACCAGGTGGTCGGCCAGGTCGGATCGGTGCGCTTGTCGAGAATCTCGTGAACCTCGGGGTCCAGTTCGCAGGAGTAGCCTTCGGCGATCTGCAGAACGGGGCCGAGGCCGTGGACGATGTTCAGCCTTGCCATGGTCAGAGGCATACCGCCGCGGGTGCCGCCGATGAAGTGACCGGAGAATCCGCCGCCTCTGAAATAGAACTGATCGGCCGGGCACCAGTCGGTAGCCTTCAGGCAGGCGTCGGCGTCGGCCTGGGTCATGTCGTAGAACGGCTTGATGGTCGGGTTGCCGCCGGCGTCCCTGGCGGCGCCGGTGCCGTCGAGCGAGGCTGCGCCGGAGTTGATGAGGTGAATGATGCCGTTCTTCGCATAGCCCTCAAGCTCCTTGCCGGTGACGCGCTTGACGGCCTCGGGGCTCCAGTAGGTGCGGACATCCGCGAAGATGCCCGGGCGATCGGAGACCAGGTGCTCGAAGAGCATCGTGACGGCATTGAGGGTATCGTTCTCGGTACCGAGGACAAATGCCTCACGCAGCCCGTTCCAGTCGAACTGGCTGTTCAGTATGGCCTCGAGGAAGTCGAAGTTCGGCTTGTAGTCGGTCCACTGGCGCTGGCCCTGGATACCGCCGACAATGGCGTTGTGGCCGCAGGACTCTTCGACAAAGCCCATCTCGGCAAGCTTCGGGTTGCCGATCATGAGGTCGCGGACGATCAGGAAATTCTTGACCACAAACTCCCACTGCGCCTTATAGCCGGCTGCGTCGGGCTGCATGTCCTTGGGATTCTTGTCGAAGCCCTGCTTGCAGTGCTCCTTCGTCCAGGTCATTGCCTTTTCGAACTCCTCGTGGTCGTAGATGCCCTTGTCCATGCGGCGGAGAATTTCCGTCTCGTCAACGGACTCGGTGCGCATGCCAAGGTACTGCTGGAGGAAGTCCTGATTGATGATGGAGCCGCCGATGCCCATGCACATCGAGCCGATCTGCAAATAACTGTTGGAACGCATGGACTTGGCCGCGATGCCGGCCTTGGCGAAGAGCAGGATCTTGTGGGCAACGTCCTCGGGGATGGCATTGTCGGAGGAATCCTTGACGTCATGGCCGTAGATGCCGAAGGCGGGCAGGCCCTTCTGGGAGTGGGTGGCGAGGACGGAGGCGAGGAAGACCGCACCCGGACGCTCGGTGCCGTTAAAGCCCCAGACGGCCTTGATGGTGTGCGGATCCTGATCCATGACCTCCGCGCCGTAGCACCAGCAGGGGGTGACGGTCAGCGTGACGCCGACGGTCTCCTTCTCGAACTTGTTCTGGCACATGACGGCCTCTTTGACACCGCCGATGGTGGTGTCGGCGATGACGACCTGAACAGGCTCGCCGTTGGCGTAGCGCAGGTTCTCCTCGATGAGCTTCTTGGCGCCGAGCGCCATGGCCATGGTCTGCTCCTCCAGGCTCTCACGGACGCCGTTGCGGCGGCCGTCGATGACCGGGCGGATGCCGATCTTCGGGAGATCGATCTGATAGCGGTTTGACATAATGAAAAACTCCTTTCAAATTGAAATGCACAGCGTTTCCGCTAAATGTTGTTGAACCGGGACTTGAGCCGCAGCAGGCGGGCAGGCGAACTGTCCCCGCCGAGACGGCGGAGGATGCACTCGGCGGCCTCTCCGCCGATCTCCTCCATGGGCTGCTCCAGGATCTGGAGCGGCGGCGTTACGATCGCGGAAAGGTCGATGTTGTCGAAGCCGATGAAATCCACCTGGCTGGGAAGGGTGACGTCCCGCGCGTGGGCGGCCATGATCGCGCCGACGGTCATGTCGTAGTTGGTGACGCAGATGGCGGTCGGCGGCTCGGGCAGATCCATCAGGACGCAGAACAGCCGGTAACCGGACTCCACGTCGTAATTGCCGACCTGAATAAGCGCTTCGTCGACAGGAATATGATAGTCCTCGTGCACGCGGCGGTAGCCGACCATGCGCTCGTAGGCGGTGGAGATGCTCTGCGGGCCGACGATGATGCCGATGCGGCGGTGGTTCTTGCGGAAGAGGGACTCCACCGCGCCGTAGACCGCGTTGAGGTTATCCGCCACGACGGCGTCGCAGCGGAAGTCGGGGATGATGCGGTCGATCAGGACAACCGGCGTTTCGCCCACAAGGACCGCGAGCTCCGCGGCGGTAATGCGCTCGGGCACGAGGATGATGCCGTCCACGTTGCTGCTGACGAGGAAACGGAGCTTTTCCTGCTCAAGCTCGGGGTCGAAATCGTAGCTGCACATGATGCAGTGATACTTGCGAGAGCGCAGCTTCTTGTCCATCGCGGCTACGACCCGTCCGAAAAAGGGGCTGGAGATCGTGGGCAGCAGGACACCGATCGTCATGGAACGATTCGTTTTCAGGCCGCGGGCGAAATAGTTGACCTTATAGTCCAGTTTTTCGATGGCGGCCTCGATGCGTTCGCGGTTCTGATCCAGCACGTGTCCGCCGTTCATGAATTTGGAGATCGTTGCCAGGGAAAGTCCGGTCTCCTTTGAGATGTCCTTGATGGTAGTCAATGCCGTACCCCCCGCCGCGACCATCGCGAAACGTTTAGTTTATTGTAGGTCCGAACTGCGGCATTGTCAAGTGCGGCCCATGATTTTTACAAAATTCTGTGCAAAATCCGCTCATAATTTCCTTTATTATTCTTTTTGTCTCTGCAGGCAGTGTTGTTGACAGCCGTCGCGCGAAACGTTTAAATCTTTTTTACGGAACATACAAAAAATCGAGTTTTTGACTTGCAGCCCGGCATATACCATGCTACAATAGGCATATATGATGGATTCGTTGTTTTTTCGTGGTTTTTTGACCGCGTTGATCAGGAATCCTGACAGAACCCAATCATAAATGAGGTGTCACAATGATGGATCATTCATTGAATCTGCTGGCTTTCGACCTCGGTGCCAGCAACGGCCGCGCAATTCTCGGCCGTTTCGACGGCGAAAAGGTCAAAATGCGCGAGCTGCACCGCTTTGAAAACAACTATATTGATCTCAACGGCGTCCTCTACTGGGACACGCTCAATCTCTTCTTTCAGATGAAGCAGGGACTTCTGGCCTTCCGGCAGGCCGGACTGGGCGAACTCTCCTCGTTCGGCGTGGACACCTGGGGCGTGGACTACGGCCTGCTCGACCGGCACGGTCAGCTGCTCGGCAATCCCCGCTCCTACCGCTACGCGACCGACGCGGACATGGATGCGGTCTGGAAGGCCGTTCCCTTTGAGACGCTCTTCCGGCGCACCGGCATCGGAGCTTACAGCTACAACACGCTCTATCAGCTCTACCGCCGGAAGCTCGAGAACGACACCGCGCTTGAACAGGCCGACGCGCTGCTCTTCATGCCCGACCTGCTCGGCTACTTCCTGAGCGGCGAGATGGCCTCGGAATACACGATCACCACCACCTCCGCGCTCTACGATCCGTTCGCGCGCGACTGGGACTGGAAGACAATCGACGAGCTGGGCCTCCCCCGCCGGATGTTCCGGCGCATCGACCGCGCCGGTCAGCTGCGCGGCAGCCTGCTGCCCTCCGTCGCGGAGGAGCTCGGCGTCAACCGCGCCGCTCTCGCCGCCGTCGGCTGCCACGACACGGCCTCCGCCGTCGCGGCTATCCCCGGCAGCGGCAATTTTGCCTTCTGCTCGAGCGGTACCTGGTCGCTCTTCGGCGTGGAGACCGATCGCGCCATCGTGACCGACGCCGTGCGCGACGCAAACTTCACCAACGAGGGCACCGTGCAGGGAGGCTTCCGGCCGCTGCGCAACATCATGGGCCTCTGGCTCATCCAGGAGTGCCGCCGTGACTGGAGCAGGGACGGCAACAAGCTCTCCTGGAACGAGATCGTCGAGGCCGCGCGCCAGGCCGAGCCGCTGCGCTCCGTCATCGACCCGGACTACCCCGACTTCTTCGGCGCGGGCAACATGGCCTCCAAGATCCAGGCGTTCTGCGCGCGCACCTCGCAGCCCATTCCCGAGTCGGTCGGTCAGATCGCGCGGTGTATCTACGAATCCCTCGCCCTCAAGTACCGCTGGGCGCTCTGCCGCCTTGAGGAGATCAAGGGCGCGCATATCGACGCGCTCAACATTGTCGGCGGCGGCATCCAGAACAAAATGCTCAACCAGATGGCGGCCGACTCGATCAACCGTCCCGTCGTGACCGGCCCGATCGAGGGCGCAGCCATCGGCAACCTGCTCATGCAGGCCGTGGCGCTCGGCGAGCTGAAGGACGTCGCGGAAGTCCGCGAGGTCGTCCGCCGCTCCGAGTCCGTGGAAACCTGGGAGCCGCGCCACACGCAGGCGTGGGACGACGCCTACGGAACGCTGCTGAGCTTCCTCGCCTGACTGACAAACAGCCCCGCGGAGCCGTTCGGTTCCGCGGGGCTGTGTCTGCGCGGCGCGCTCTTGTGCACCGCGCAGGATTCTGATATAATAATAGAATATTTCACGGAAAGAGGCGCGTTTTTATGACGAGAGTCAACATCAACCCCGGCGTATGCGGGTTTCAGACGCAGGTGCGCGCGGAGTCCGAGGATCATCAGGAGGTCAAAGTGCGCGTGATGAGCGGCTGCAAGGCCGTGCAGGAGATGATGGCCGCGCTGGGCGACACCTTTGACGCCTATGAGCTCTGCCTGGCCAAACCCGGTACGGGGCCGCTCTACGAATATGCCGCGGAGCATTTTCCCGCTCACGCGGGCTGCCCCGTCCTTGCGGGCATCACCAAATGCGCGGAGGCCGAGTGCCGTCTCGCTTTGAAGCGCGACGCGGCGATCACCTTTGTCGAAACGGACTGAACCGCACAAAACAGAGCGGCCCGGAGCAGAAGCTCCGGGCCGCTCTGTTGTTACCATAGGATTTCCGCCGCTCCGTTTTCCCGCAGGAAGTCGTTGGCCCGGCTGAACGGGCGGCTGCCGAAAAAACCGCGATAGGCTGAGAGCGGGCTTGGGTGCGCCGAACAGAGAAAGGCCCTTGGCCCGGGCGCGGGGACGGCGCGCAGCCGCCCGCCGAGCGCTGCGGCCTGCCCGCCCCAGAGCAGGTAAACCAGAGGCCCCTCCCGCCGCACATTCAGCCGCGCAAGGAGCGACGCGGCAAAGCCGCGCCAGAGCGTCTGATGGGAATTCGGTCTCCCCTCCTCCACGGTGAGGGATGTGTTCAGCAGCAGCACGCCCTGACGCGCCCAGCAGCTCAGGTCACCGCTCTTCGCCTCGGCCGAGCCGCCGACGTCGCTCTCCAGCTCGCGGAGGATGTTGCGCAGGCTCTGCGCCTGCTTCGCTCCGGACGGGACGGAAAAGGCCAGCCCCATCGCGTGCTCGCGGTTTGGGTACGGGTCCTGCCCGCAAATCACCACGGACGTTTTTTCGAGCGGACACTCACGAAATGCACGAAGCAGGTTCTCCGGCGCGGGATTCACGCCGCCCGCGGCGTAGGCCGCGGTAATCGCCGCGTCCAGCGAGGCATAGTGCGCCGGGTCGCCCGCGAGTTCCTCCGAAAGCAGATCGTACCACGAGTACGCTCCGCCGCACGGCAGCGCCTCAAGCTCCCGCGCCAGCACACCGCCCGTCCAATGATGTTCCTCCGGCATGTTTCCGTCCCCCTGTGTTTTTGCTCCATTATAGCAGTCCTGCGCACCGCCGGCAAGTCCGATGGTCGCCTCAGGGCAGAAGAGCCGACGCCGCGTCCGTGCCGGGCGTGAGAACGTACATGGCGTTGAGGAGGCTGAAGCCCGCCGGGAACGGGCGCATGAAATTCCAGAAGCCGACGCCGCGCAGACCGAATTCTCCAAGCAGCGCGAACTTGGCCTGCGCGCTGCGCGGGTCCTCAAACCAGACCTCATGCACGGCTCCGAAGAGGGTATAGTTGAAGTGCGGCGTCGCGGAGCGCTCGTCGAAACGGATCTCCGCCCCGTAGCGGGCGGCAAGCTCCGCGGCCTCCGGGTTGGAGATCGAACGCGCCCGCGATTCTCCCGCCCGGAAGGGCAGCGTCCAGTCGTAAGCGTAGTTGGGAAATCCCAGAAAGATTTTATCCGCCGGAATTTCGGTCAGCGCGTAGGAGAGCACCCGCCGCACCTGATCCAGCGGCGCCACAGAACCGGCCGGACCAAAAGTATAGCCCCATTCATAAGTCATCAGGAGCACGGCATCGACGGAGGCGCCGATTTTGGCGTAACTGTGCCCTTCATAGAGAAGGCCCTTCTGACCGGTGGAGGTCTTGGGGGCGAGAGCGGCGAACAGAACGCAGCCCTGCTCGTGCAGGCGGTCGCGCAGCGTGGCCAGAAACTCCGCGTACGCGTCGGCATACGGCGCGGGCAGAAACTCAAAGTCCACATCCGCCCCGGCGTATCCCCCCTCCTGCACACGGCGCGCGACCTCGTTGATCAGCCGCTCCTGCAGCCCGGCGCTGCCGAGCACCTGCGCGGCCCGGTCGCTGGAAAAGCCGCCGGTCTCCGTCAGGGTGGACAGGTGCAGCAGGGCCGCGTTGCCGTACTGCCCTGCAATTGTGAGCAGATTTTTCACGCTCAGGTCAATCAGCCCGCCCTCCGCCGTAATGCCGAAGGTGAATGGGGAAAACCAGGTATCGTACGGCAGGATGCCGCGCAGCACACTCTCGCGCGCAAACGGATAGGCGTAGCCGAGGCACTGGGCGGACCGGGACGGTTCGTCCGTGAACGAGATCACAAGGACCTGCCCGGGATAGAGCCGCGGCACCCCGCTCAGGTTGGGATTGCAGCGCAGCAGTAGGAGAGGGTCGGTGTCGTATTGTCTGGCGATCTGCCAGAGCGTCTCCCCCTCCCGCACCATATGGAGGACCGAGGGGAAGAGCAGCAGCAGGCTCTGCCCCACGGCCAGCGTATAGGGCGGCGGCAGCCCGTTGTACCGGGCGATCAGGCCGGGCGCAAGGCCGTATTCGCGCCCGATCGAAGTCAGCGTTTCACCGGGCGCCACAGTGTGCAGGATCATGCGGATCACCTCGGGTCAGCTTATGCGCGCGAGGCGGAAAAGGTTCCTCAGAGGTCGTCCGCGTCCTGCACGGGCTCTTCGCGAGGGTCGGCGGGGCGGCCTGTCCAGCTGCCCTGCGGGTCGGTCTGGACATGGTCGAGGCGGCTCATCTCGCGCGCTTTTTTCATGACATCGCGCTCCGGTTTTTCTTTCGGCATGGTTTTCAGCTCCTTTCGGCCTTAGTTTGCCGAAAAGCGTGCGGAATATCAGAGTTGAACAGCGCGCGCATTTCCACAAATGCACGCGCTGTTCCGTCTTTGTTCAGTTGGCCGCGAAGTATGCCCGAACTGCGTCCGGCTCCGCCGCGACGGAGCCCTGCACAAAGTCCGGCTTTCCGCCGCCTCGCCCGCCGAGCGCGGCGTTCATCGCTTTGGTAAAGCTTCTCAGGTCGCCGCCGCTCTGCCCGATCGCGTACTTGCACCCGCCCTCGCCGGGAGAGAAGACCGCCGCGCGGCCTCCGCACGTCTCCATCACGGACGCGGTCAGGCGGCGCACGGCGTCGGCAGAAAGTCCGTCCTCAAAGAGCAGCACGTCGCCCGCCCCGCGCAGCTCCTCCGCGCGCCGGGAAAACAGCTGATCCTCCAGCCGCACCAGGCGGTATTTCAGGTCGGTCAGTTCGTGCTGCATCCGTTCGGCCGCGTCCGCCGTGCCGAGCGGTTTGGCGGAGAGCAGGCCGGAGACGCGGCGGTTCTGCCCAAGGATCTCCCCGAGATAGCGCAGACACCGCCCGCCGCAGAGCAGCTCCACGCGCGTTCCGCCTCGGAAACGCGCGGCGGAAAAGAGCTTGATGAGTCCGATCTCGCCGGTGCGCGCCACATGTGTGCCGCAGCAGGCGCACAGATCCACACCCGGAAACTCCACCAGCCGCACTGCGCCGGTCAGTGCCTTCTTGCTCCGGTACGGCAGCGCGGCCAGCTCGTCCGCGCCGGGCCAGAAAATGTGCGTGGACGTGTCGGCCCACACCGCGCGGTTCGCCTCGTCTTCCACCCCGCGCAGCTGCTCCTCGGTCAGCTCGCCGCTCAGGTCGATCGTAACAAAATCCGCGCCCATGTGGAAGCCGACATTGTCGAAACCGAAATGGCGGTGAATGATGCCGCTGACCAGATGCTCGCCCGAGTGCTGCTGCATGAGGTCAAAGCGCCGCTCCCAGTCGATCTCGCCCTCCACCTGCGCACCGGGCGACAGCGCGCCCGTGCAGGCGTGGACGATCTCCCCGTCCCGCTCGCGCACGTCCGTGACGGCTTTGCCGCCGAGCGTGCCGAGGTCGCACAGCTGTCCGCCTCCCTCCGGGTAAAAGGCGGTTCGGTCAAGGATCACATCCCAGCCGTGCTTTCCCGCCTCACAGGAGATCACCCGCGCGGTGAACGCAGTTCTGTGGGCATCCGAATCATAGAGCTTTTCAGTCGCCATCTCTCACACCTCGTCTTCTGTTTGCACCTATCATACCATAGATCGGCCGCGGCGGAAAGCGGTTTATAATTGACAAAGCCCAAGTCGTGACATAATATAGAAGAATGGATAAATTTCGGTTTCATGCTTGAAATGAATCGAAGAAAGGGGGAAGACAGGATGGACACAGGGAGTAGCGACGGCACATCCGCAGGCCGAAGTCGATGCGGGCGCAGAACCGCTCCGCGCGTCGTTCTGCCTCCCGCACAGCCGCGGCCGCGTGTGTCTTTGCCTTCCTAACCTCAACATTTAGGAGGAAGAACAATGGCGGAACCCAGCGTAACCATGGAGAGCACGCTGCTGACTCTCCTCACCGAAAAAAAGTACTCTTCCCTTCGCGATATTCTCAATACCATGAACCCCTTCGACATCGCCGCCATTTTCGACGGGCTGGAGGAAGACCGGCTACCGCTTCTGTTCCGGCTCCTGCCCAAGGAGCTGGCCGCCGACACGTTCGTGGAAATGTCCCCCGACGCGCAGGAGCTGCTCATCCGCGGCTTTTCCGACAGCGAGCTCAAAGAGGTCATCAACGAACTCTATGTGGACGACGCCGTGGACATCGTTGAGGAGATGCCCGCCAACGTGGTGCGGCGCATCCTGACCCAGGCCGATCCCGATATGCGCAAGCAGATCAACGAGATTCTGCGCTACCCCGAAGACAGCGCAGGCTCCATCATGACGACGGAATATGTCTCTCTGCGGCCCGGCATGACCGTGGAGGAGGCCATCAAGCGCCTGCGCCGCACCGGCATCGACAAGGAAACCATCTACACCTGCTATGTGACCAAAGACCGCCGCCTTGTGGGTCTGGTCACGGTCAAGGATCTTCTCCTCGCCGAGGACGACGACGAGCCAATCTCCGCGCTGATGGAGGAGAACGTCATCTCCGTCTCCACCATGGAGGACAAGGAGCAGGTCGCCCAGATGTTCTCCAAATACAACTTTCTCGCCCTGCCTGTCGTGGACAATGAGGGCCGCATGGTCGGCATCGTCACCTTTGATGACGCCATGGACGTTCTGGAGGCCGAGACGACCGAGGATATGGAGAAGATGGCCGCCATGATGCCGTCCGAAAAGCCGTATCTGAAATCCAGCGTCGTGAGCATCTGGAAAAACCGCATCCCCTGGCTGATGCTGCTGATGGTCTCGGCGACCTTCACCGGCATGATCCTCAATCACTTTGAAAACGCTCTGGCCGCACAGATTGCGCTCACCTCGTTCATCCCCATGCTGATGGATACCGCCGGCAATTCCGGCACGCAGACCTCCGTCACCGTCATCCGCGGCATCGCTCTCGGAGAAATCAAATTCTCCGACCTGATGCGCGTCATCTGGAAGGAAGTCCGTGTGGCGGTGCTCTGCGGCCTGTCGCTTGCCGTGGCGGCTTATCTCAAGATCCTGCTGATCGATAAACTGCTCCTGGGCGAGCAGGGAGTCAGCATCGGCGTCATGTTTACCGTGTGCATCACCATGGCCATGACCGTGCTGTTCGCCAAAATGGTCGGCGGTTTCCTGCCGCTGGTGACCAAGAAGCTGGGCTTCGACCCGGCCGTGATCGCCAGCCCGCTGCTGACCACCATTGTGGACGCGCTCTCGCTGCTGGTCTATTTTCAGGTGGCCACCGCGCTCCTTCATCTCTGAGGCGTCTCCCCGGAGCGTGCTTTCCGAACCTGTCAGAAGCATCGGAACCAAACGGTTTCGATGCTTTTTTCGCACGCGGCAGGCTGCGCGCAGCCTGCGAACCTCGCGGAAAAGCGGGGGCCGCCGCCCCTACCTTCCCGATTGGCTTTACGCCCCCGCGCCGCGGCAGCGACGGAACGCGATGAGGGTGCGGCCGGTCAGCCTGCGAATACGCAGGTACGCTCGACACCGCCGCCTGTGACCGCCTGAAGCCGAAGGCCGGGGACAGGTGTGGATTTGTCCCGCCTCCTGTGCTTTCTGCTGAACAGGGGGCGTACGCCAATTGCGTCCGAACTTCCCGGAACCGGGTTCTGAACCGTGCCCAATGCATGGCGCGGAATTTTTGCCCAATTTTCATATTTACCTATTGACAAAGTATGTTTTAAACATTATAATCATATCATCCTACTGGAAATGTAGTAATTCAGATGCAAGACATCGTATTTCTCCTCCGCGCGTTCCGATGTCGCCCGCAGACCTCGGAACCCATGCGCCGCACGGCGGCCAATCATATTTATTATTTAATAAGGAGATATTGTCATGTCTAACATTTATACATCCGCCGATCAGCTCATCGGCAAGACCCCGCTGCTGGAGCTCACTCACATCGAGAAGAAGTTTGACCTCGCCGCAAAGGTTCTCGCCAAGCTCGAGTATTTCAATCCCGCCGGCTCCGTCAAAGACCGCATCGCCAAGGCCATGATCGACGAGGCCGAGGCCTCCGGCAAGCTCAAGCCCGGCTCCGTCATCATCGAGCCCACCTCCGGCAACACCGGCATCGGGCTTGCCTCCGTGGCGGCCGCGAGAGGCTACCGCATCATCATCGTCATGCCCGAGACCATGTCCATCGAGCGCCGTCAGCTCATGAAGGCGTACGGCGCGGAGCTCGTCCTCACCGAGGGAGCGAAGGGCATGAAGGGCGCCATCGCCAGAGCGGATGAGCTCGCAAAGGAGACTCCGAACAGCTTTATCCCCGGCCAGTTCATCAACCCGGCAAACCCCAAAGCCCATTTCGAGACCACCGGCCCTGAAATTTACGACGACACCGACGGCAAGGTGGACTACTTTGTGGCGGGTGTCGGCACCGGCGGGACCGTCACCGGCGTGGGCCAGTACCTGAAGTCCCGCGACCCGAAGATAAAGGTCGTCGCGGTCGAGCCCGCCGCCTCCCCCGTCCTCTCCAAGGGCGTCTCCGGCCCGCACAAGATTCAGGGCATCGGCGCGGGTTTCGTACCCGACGTACTCGACACCAGAGTCTATGACGAAGTCATCGCCGTCGCCAACGAAGACGCATTTGCCGCCGGCAAGCTGATCGGCAAGAGCGAGGGCATCCTGGTGGGTATCTCCTCCGGCGCCGCCGTGTGGGCGGCCGTCGAGCTGGCCAAGCGCCCGGAGAACAGGGGTAAGACCATCGTTGCCCTGCTCCCCGATACCGGCGACCGTTACCTCTCTACTCCCCTTTTCGCGGACTGATCCACAGGCCGGCGGCAGATCTCCCGCCGCCGGCCGTCCGCATTTTGGATTGAAGCATACGGCCTTCTGTGCTATGATGAATCATGGGAATCATTCCACACAGGAAGGGAGAGCATTTCATTGAAGATCATTCAAACAGAAAAGGCCCCGGCGGCCATCGGCCCCTACTCCCAGGCGATCGAGGCGGGCGGCTTCGTCTATACGTCCGGCCAGCTCGGGATCGACCCCGCGTCCGGCACGCTGCCGCAGGGCATAGAGGCGCAGGCCGAACAGGCCCTGAAAAACGTCCGCGCGATTCTTGAGAGCGCGGGGCTCGGTCTGGAGAATACGGTGAAAACCACCTGTTTTTTGAAGGATATGCGCGATTTCTCCGCATTCAACGCGATCTACGGGCGCTATTTCACCGGCAAGCCCGCGCGCTCCTGCGTTGAGGCTGCCGCGCTCCCGAAGGGCGGCCTGGTCGAGATAGAGGTCGTAGCGGCACGGTAAACCTCCTTTGAGACGGAAAAGTGGCGCTGCAAAATGCAGCGCCCCTTTTGGGTTTCGGAAGAGCCGTTTTCCCGCGCAGCTCTCTGCGGCGGCCTCACATGCGGACCCGATCGCCGGGGTTGAAGTGTGTCAGATCTTTCACCACCTCGGCGGCAAGGATGAACCCGGCTGCGGAGGGGACGAACGCGTTCGAGCCGGGGATATCCCGGCGCTCGGTGCACTTGCGCTTCGTGCCCGGCGGGCAGATGCAGTGGCTCCGGCAGGAGATCGTCTCGTCATCCAGCGGACGGATGGGCGGCTCCGTGGAGTAGACGACCTTCAGCCGCTTCACGCCGCGCCGGCGCAGCTCGTGACGCATCACGCGCGCGAGCGGGCAGACGCTCGTCTGATAGATGTCCGCCACGCGCAGCGCCGTGGGGTCAATCTTGTTGCCCGCTCCCATGCAGGAGATGACCGGCACACCGCGCGCCGCGGCCTCCTGCACGATCTGCAGCTTACCGGACACGGTGTCGATCGCGTCGATCACATAATCGTAGCGTGAAAAATCGAATTCCGCGGCTGTTTCGGGCAGATAGAAGCATTTGTATGTTTTAACCTCCGTCTGCGGGCAGATCTCGCGGATTCGGGCCTCCGCCGCGTCCACCTTGTACTGTCCGACCGTTTTTCGGGTGGCAAGCAGCTGGCGATTCAGGTTCGTCAGGCAGATGCGATCGTCGTCGATGAGCTCGAGCGCGCCGACGCCGCTCCGCGCCAGCGCCTCAGCCGCGTAGCCGCCCACGCCGCCGATACCGAAGATCGCCACGCGGCTCCCGGCCAAAATCTCCATGGCCTCCCGGCCGAAGATCAGCTCCGTACGGGAAAACTGATTGAGCATGAGTTGCTCCTTTCCTGATTCTATCAGTCCGATAGTATAGTATTTTTATATGTTATAAGCTCATTATAGAAACCCTCCGTGCCGTTGTCAACCGCAAAGCGCCCTTCCCATCCGGCGAAAACGGGCGTATGATAGGACCTGACCACGACGGTGGGAAAAGGAGGAACCGCAGATGGAACCGGTTTGTTTCGACGAGGTCATTGACCGCAGGAACACCAACAGCATCAAATTCGACTTTGCCGCGGAGGAGGGTCTCCCGGCGGACGTGCTGCCGCTCTGGGTGGCCGATATGGACTTCCGCGCACCCCAGGCGGTGCTCGACACGCTGCGCCGCAGGGTGGAGCACGGGATTTTCGGGTACAGCGATGTCAAGGCGGACTATTACGAGGCTTTGGCCTCCTGGTTCCTCCGGCGGCACGGCTGGCGCACGCAGCCCGAGTGGCTGGTGAAGACGCCGGGCGTGGTCTTTGCGCTGGCCATGGCCGTCCGCGCCCTGACGGATCCGGGCGACGCCGTTCTCTTTCAGCCGCCGGTCTACTACCCGTTTGCCGACGTCATCCGCCGCAACGGCCGGCGGATCGTGGAAAACCAGCTGCTCTACCGGGACGGGGCGTATGAGATCGACTTTGCGGACTTCGAACGGAAGATTTCTGAGGAACACGTCAAACTGTTCCTTCTGTGCAGCCCGCACAACCCGGTCTGCCGCGTTTGGACGCGCGGCGAGCTCCGCCGCATCGGCGAGATCTGCCGGAAGCACTGCGTGATCGTCGTGTCGGACGAGATTCACTGCGACTTTGCCTTTCCCGAGCACCCGCACACCGTTTTCCTCGCGGCAAATCCCGAGCTTTCCGGGCAGGCGATCGTCTGCACCGCGCCGAGCAAGACGTTCAACCTCGCGGGGCTTCAGACCTCCAACATTTGGGTACCGGACAGAGAGCTGCGTGCGCGGTTCACGGCCGAGATCGGCCGCTGCGGCTATTCCGAGCTGAACGCGCTCGGTCTCGCGGCCTGTCAGACGGCCTACTCCTCCGGCGAGGCGTGGCTGGACGAGTGCCGCGCGTATCTGCGCGGAAACCTTAACTTTCTCCGCGGCTTCCTGAACGCCCGTCTGCCGCAGATCCGGCTGGTCGAGCCGGAGGGCACCTATTTTGCCTGGCTGGACTGCTCCGGTCTCGGTCTCGACACCCGGGCGCTCGACGACCTGATCGTGAACCGGGCAAAGCTCTGGCTGGACGCGGGACATCTCTTCGGCAAGGGCGGAGACGGCTTCCAGCGCGTCGTCCTCGCCTGCCCGCGCGCCACGCTCGCTGAGGCGCTGGCGCGGCTCGAGAGGGCCGCCGGCGCGCCGTCCTGACAGAAAAACGCCGCCGAGCGCCGCTTCGGCGGCATTTCCCGTCCCCCGCCGCGTGAAACCGGCGGGGGACAGCGTGGCCCGTCTGTTGTATAAAAACAGAAATGCCATATTGCCGGTTTCGCGCACCGTCCTCTTTTGGACACGGTGCGATCCGGCGGAACCAAAAAGGAGAAACTATGGAAAAGGAACTTACCATGCCGAAGCTTCGGCCCGAAATGAGCAAGGGCGTCCTGTGCGCCTGGCTGAAGGGGGAGGGCGAAGCGGTTCAGGCCGGAGAGCCGTCCATGAGATCGAGACGGACAAGACGGTCAGCCAGATCAAGTCCTCCGAGAGCGGCGTTCTGAAAAAGCAGCTCTTTGAGGCGGGCGACGAGGTGGAGGTACTCGCCCCGGTCGCCATTCTGGAGACGAAGTAGGCGAGCCATGGAAAGGAACCCGAATGGCTGAAAGTCCGCTATAACCCCGAAGCCGTGAACGAGGTCGCAGAGCTGATGCGCGATCTCAAGCTCAACACGGTCTGCCGGGAAGCAAACTGCCCCAATCTGGGCGAGTGCTATCGCAAGCACACCTCGACCTTCATGCTGCTCGGCAGCGTGTGCACCCGCAACTGCCGCTTCTGCAACGTGGAGCACGGCCGGCCCCTGCCCCCCGACCCGGAGGAGCCGCGCAACGTCGCGCTGGCCGCGAAGAAGCTGGGCCTGCGCCATGTGGTGCTGACCTGCGCCATACGCGATGACCTGCCCGACGGCGGCGCGGCGCAGTTCGCCGCCGCCGTGCGCGCCGTCCGCGAGCTGTGCCTCGGCACGACCGTGGAGACGCTGATCTCAGACATAAAGGGAAACACCGACTCGCCCGACACCGTGATGGCCTCGCACCCCGAGGTGCTCAACCACAACGTGGAGACCGTTCGGGAGCTCCAAAAGGCCGTGCGCCCGCAGGCAAACTACGAGCGCTCGCTCGGAGTGCTGCGCTACTGCAAGCGGAAAGACCCCACCGTGCTGACCAAGACCGGCTTTATGGTGGGTCTCGGCGAGACGGACGAGCAGATCGACCGGCTGATGGACGACGTGCTCGCGACTGGCTGCGACATTCTCACCATCGGGCAGTATCTCCAGCCCACGCCGCAGCACTACCCGCTCGCGCGCTTCGCCGCGCCCGAGGATTTCGCGCGTTACAAGACACTCGTGCTCGCCAAGGGCTTTCGCCATGTTGCATCCGCCCCGCTGGCCCGCAGCTCCTACAAGGCGTGGGAGGCTCTGGAGAACGCGCATGATCTATATTGAGACCGGCTCCACCGACGTCTACTACAATTTTGGTCTGGAAAACTACTTCGCGGTTGTGAAAAAGCTGCCGGAGACCGTCTTTCTCTTCTGGCACACGACACCGACCCTGATGGTCGGCAGGTACCAGAACGTTCTGGAGGAGGTCAACAAGCCCTACGCCGACAAACACGGCATCCGGCTGGTTCGCCGCATGAGCGGCGGCGGCACGATCTACACCGACCTCGGCGGCTGGCAGTTCTCCTTCCTGGAGCACCGCAACGCGGCAGCGATCGAGTTTCACCAGTACATCTCGCCCGTGATCGACGCGCTGCGCGAGCTGGGCGTGGACGCCTCGTTCAACGGCCGCAACGACCTGACGATCGGCGGACGGAAATTCTCGGGCAACGCGCAGTACCGTCTGGAGGAACGTATTGTCCATCACGGCTCGCTGCTCTTCGATACCGACATCGCGCAGATGGCGGCCTCCACCACGGTGGACCGTGAAAAGATTCTCTCCAAGAGCATCCGGTCCGTCCGTGACCGCGTGACCAACATCGCCGAACATCTGCCCGAAAAGATGGATGCAGAGGTCTTCAAGGCCTGCATGGTGCGTCACATCATGCGCGGCAGCCCCGCCGTCTACGAGCTCACGCCAGAGGACGACCGGCTTATCCGCGAGATCGCGGCGGAGAAATTTTCCGGCTGGGATCGCATTTTCGGTGCCAGCCCCCGCTTCAACATCGAGCGCTCCGCCCGCTTTGCGGGCGGCAAAATGCAGTTCCGCATCGATGTGCAGAGCGGCGTCATCCGGGGGGCCGCGGTCAACGGCAACTTTTTCAGCACCCTGGACGCCGACACCATCTCCGGCGCGCTGCTCGGCTGCCGCTATGAGCGCGGCGCTGTTCTGGACGCGCTGCGCGCGCACGGTGCGGACAGGGCGGTATACCGCATCTCCGCCGCCGAAATGGCCGCATTGATCGCGGACTGAGCGTCCGAAAGCCGCAGATAAAGCACCAAAACGCACCGGCCCGGCGGGGCCGGCGCGTTTTTGCCCCGGTGCATAATTTCAGATAAATGTCAGAAAATATTTTGCGGAGGGTATTGCTTTTTTCTCCGTTATATGGTATAAAGTTATCGATAAGAAAATACTGAAACTACTCACCACAGGACGGCGGAAACAGGTTCCCCGCATCGCCGGCAGCGATCTGCCGCAGACATCCGAAGTTCCTTTTCTGCCGTTCCATGCTCCACTCACAACTCAATCACACACCAACTGGAGGTAAATACAATGGCAAGATTTACATTACCGAGAGATCTGTACCACGGCAAGGGCTCGCTGGAGGCACTGAAATCACTCGAGGGCAAACGCGCGATGATCTGTGTCGGCGGAGGCAGCATGAAGCGCGGCGGCTTCCTTGACCGCGCGGTCGGCTATCTGAAGGAAGCCGGCATGGAGGTCGAGCTGTTCGAGGGCATCGAGTCCGATCCCTCCGTCGAAACCGTCATGAAGGGCGCGGAGGTCATGCAGAAGTTCCAGCCCGACTGGATCGTCGCCATGGGCGGCGGCTCCCCGATCGACGCGGCCAAAGCCATGTGGATCAAGTACGAGTACCCCGAGATCACCTTCGAAGAGATGTGCAAGGTCTTCGGCATCCCCAAACTCCGCAAAAAGGCCCACTTCTGTGCGATTTCCTCCACCTCCGGCACAGCCACCGAGGTGACCGCGTTCTCCATCATCACCGACTATAAGAAGGGCATCAAGTATCCCATCGCGGATTTTGAGATCACCCCGGATGTCGCTATCGTCGATCCCGACCTGGCCGAGACCATGCCCAAGAAGCTGGTCGCCCACACCGGCATGGACGCGATGACCCACGCCATCGAGGCCTACGTCTCCACCGCCAACAGCGACTTTACCGACCCTCTCGCCATCTTCGCCATCAAGATGATCCAAAACGACCTGATCGACTCCTACAACGGCGATATGGCCAAGCGCGACACGATGCACAACGCCCAGTGCCTGGCCGGCATGGCCTTCTCCAACGCGCTGCTGGGCATCGTCCACTCCATGGCGCACAAAACCGGCGCGGCCTTCGCTGATTACGGCGCGCACATCATCCACGGCGCGGCCAACGCCATGTACCTGCCGAAGGTCATCGCCTTCAACGCCAAGGACCCGACCGCGAAGAAGCGCTACGGCGTCATTGCGGACTATATGGGCCTCGGCGGCGCCAACGACGACGAGAAGGTTCGCCTGCTCATCGACTATCTGCGCGGCATGAACGACAAGCTGAACATCCCCCACTGCATCGCGCACTACGGCCCAGACAGCTACCCGGCCGAGAAGAGCTTCGTTCCCGAGAACGTTTTCCTCGAGAGACTGCCCGAGATCGCGAAGAACGCCCTTGCCGACGCCTGCACCGGCTCCAACCCCCGTCAGCCGAGCCAGGAGGAGATGGAAAAGCTGCTCAAGTGCTGCTACTACGACACCGAGGTCGATTTCTGAGAAAACCAGCAGGGCCGCCGTCCGACGCGACGGCGGCCCTTTTTTCGGGGATGAGGCGGCCGGTCGGAGCTCCGGGGCGGGAGTCGGCCCCCGCGGATTCGATACTCGTTTCAGGAAGGAAAATGCAGAATGAAGTCCTACGAATTGATCATTGAGACCCGGCAGCCTTCGTGCGGCGGCAAACCGCCGAAAGTCTATCAGTTCCTCGACATCCAGACCGATGACCCCGAGACTTACGTCCGCCAGCGCGAACCGGATGCGGAGCTGGAAATCACGGCCGGAACGGACGGCTCTCTGACCGTAGAGGCCCGCAAGGGCGTCCGGCAGGTGAGCTACCAGTTTACGGAGGCGTGAGGCGGGTATGGAGAAAAAGGAACTGTGGGAAAAATGCGTTGCCTTTCACGGCCATGAGTGCGGCGGGCTGATGATCGGCTTTCAGGCGTCACTGCTCGCGGCGGAGCTGCTGGGCCTCGGCTTCTCGGCGAACGAGGAAGTCGTGTGCATCTCGGAAAACGACGCCTGCGGTGTGGACGCGGTGCAGGTGCTGCTGGGATGCAGCGCCGGCAAAGGGAATCTCCTGTTCCATCTGACCGGCAAGCAGGCGTTTTCGTTCTACCGCCGCGACAACGGAAAATCCGTCCGCCTGGTGCTGCGCCCGAGGCCGGAGGGAATGACGAGGGAGGAATCCTTCGCCTGGCTGCGCGACCGCGAGCCGGGAGCGCTGTTCGACGTAAAGGAGCCGCGCATCGCGCTGCCGGAGCCGGCGCGCATCTTCTCTTCCTGCGTCTGCGACGGCTGCGGGGAGGAGACCGGCGAGCGATGGATCCATCTGGAGAACGGGAAGAAGCTCTGCCCCGACTGCTGGCAGGCGTACGACCGTTTCTCGGTCTGAGAATTCTGTAACGGAGAACACGCCGCAAAGCGCGCGTATTTTCCCAAAAACGAGCCTGCGTGGAGATTGTTCTTATGAAAAACCGGGTTGGATATTATCCGGGCCGGAATAAGAACAAACGCCAAAAAATGCAGATTATTACCCAAGTTGGTGTGCAAAACGCGGCAAATCCCGCAGGGGATGCAGAGGAGGTCATCTGCGCCGTCACCTTGGACAGTTTGGCCGCCTGCGCACGGCTTGTCGTGCGCGGCGGTCACGCCGTCAGTCAATGCCTTTCCCCATACGCCCTTGATGTCTTCAAATGCTCCGCTGCATCGGCAATCGTCGCTCTTTTCTTCTGATCGGGTCCATCAAAGCGTCACCGTTCCAGCACAAAGCCGAGAGGGCCTGCTGCCTGCAATTCGCAGTCAGCAGGCCCTCTCGGCCGCTTAGTGCATGAGAATCATCCGATTATTATGGTTCTCTTCATGAATCCGGGAAGCAGCTTTTCAGCATGCCTCAACGGAACTCTGGGTATTCGCTGAACAGCGGGTAAAGGATCGGCTCGTCTTCTTCAATCTCGGGGAAACGTCCAACCTTATCAAAGAAACGATTGTCCACATTATCGTCGTTGACACGGGAAACCTCGCCGATCAGGCAGTTGCCGCCCTCGGCCCAGAACGTGTGATACTGGCCTCTCTCCAGAGAGATGCTCTCTCCGACGTGCGCTTCGACGCGCTCACCCGCCGCAACCTGAAATGCACGGCCGTCTCTGTGTACGGTAACGGGGGTATCCAGCTTCTCGCCGTCAGGGCCGGAGTTATAGAGCTTCATCACAAGCAGGCCGCCGCCGCGATTAATAATATCTTCCTGCTTTTTCCAGTGGAAATGATAAGGCGTGACCTGATTCTCTTCGGAAATCAGCAGTTTCTCGGCATAGGTCTTGCTGTACTTCGGATCGGTCATGTTCCCATTCCGAAGCGTAATCATCAGAAGGCCGATCTCGTGAAATCTCCCGCTTCCAAAATCCGTGATGTCCCAGCCCAGCATATTGTCTTTGATTTCATCATACTCATGGTCCTTTGTTTTCCACTCGTCCATCGTCCAGGTAACGAACGGAGGCAAGGCAAATTTATACTCGTGAATCAAATCAAGCGCATTTCTCATAATCTGATTGATTTCAGAACGTTTCATTGTAAAATCATCCTCTCTTTTTACTTTACAGCCGGTCATCCTGCCAATAGCGCGCAGAATCATTTTGAAATTGTCTTGGTATTGGTCGTCTTGATGAAGTTGTTCAGCGCGACAGCCGCAATCAGCACAAGGCCTCGGATAAACTTCTGTACGAACTCGTTGATGCCCAGCATAGTCATGCCGTTGGACAGTACGCCCATGATCAGAACGCCGATGATGACCATACCCAACCGGCCCTGGCCGCCGTTCATGCTGATGCCGCCTAGAACTACAGAGGTAATGACATCCATTTCATAGCCTTCGCCTGCATTCGGCTGACCGGAATTCGTCCGCGCCAGCATAACGAGTCCTGCAAGAGCGCTCGTCAGGCCGCCGACAAAATAGACAAGAAGCTTAATTTTTATTACGTTGACACCGGACAAACGGGAAGCCTCTTCGTTGCCGCCGACGCCGTAGATGTGCCGGCCGGCTCTCGTCTTCGCAAGGAAGACCGCGCCAAGGACAAATGTGATCGCCATGATAATGACAGGGATGGGAATCGGCCCCAGATAGCCCTGTCCGAGTTTGGTAAACGACTGATCAAAGCCGAATACAGGAAGACCGCCGGTAATGATATAGGCAAGACCGCGAATGGAAACCATCATGCCCAGCGTTGCAATAAACGGCGGGACGTCCAGCTTTGAGATAAACACGCCATTTACAATGCCCAGCAGCGCGCCGAGAATGCACATCAGGATGGCCGCCAAAACCGGATTCATGGAATACTGCGTCATCAGGATGGCCGCGCCGACGCCCGCGAAACCGGCAATGGAGCCGCAGGAGAGGTCGATGCCGCCTGTCAGCATGATAAACGTCATGCCGACTGCAATGATGCCGACAATGGAAACCTGCCTGAGAACATTAAAGATATTTGATGTTTTTAGAAAACGATTTGCAAAGATAGCAAAGAAAACGACGAGAATCAGCAGGACAAACGCCATGCCGTAGCCGCCCATAACCCTTGCAAATCTGACTGCGCCATTCTTTTTTTTCATTGAATTAACCTCCCGTTATTCCAGAAGCAAGGCTTAGAATCGCTTCCTGCGAGAACTCGTCCTTTTGCAGTTCTCCGGCGATCCTGCCGTTGTGCATGACAAGGATTCTGTCGCTCATACCGATCAGTTCCGGCATTTCTGAGGAAATCATGATGATGGTCTTCCCCTGCTCGTCCGCCAGCTTGCGCATGAGACTGTAAATCTCCTGCTTTGCGCCGACGTCAATGCCGCGTGTCGGTTCATCAAAGATAATAACTTCGCAGTCTGTTGCCAGGATTTTCGCCAGAACGACCTTCTGCTGATTGCCACCCGAGAGGTTCTTGACCAATTGTGCCACGCTCGGCGTTTTGATTTTCAGCTCGTCGATGTAGTTTTCAGATACTTTGAGGTCCTTGTTCTTCTGAATAAAGGGGCCTCTCATAACCTTCTTCAGCGAACTGAATGTAATATTCTGATTAATCGGAAGGTTCAGAAGTACACCCTGATTCTTCCTGTCCTCCGGAATCAGGCCAATACCGTGCCGCAACGCCGAGACCGGATCTTTAATCGTAACTTTTTTCCCGCGCAGATAAATTTCGCCGGATGTAATTTTGTCCGCGCCGAAAATCGCCTGAGCGACTTCCGTACGTCCCGCGCCAACCAGTCCGCCGAATCCGAGAATTTCTCCCTTTTTAACAGTAAAGGAGATGTCCTTGACCTTCCGGCTGTTCATTCCCTTTACTTCCAGGATAGTATCGCCAAGGGGTTTCTGGCGCTCATAATAGGACTCGCCGAGCGGACGGCCGACCATGTCGGCAATCAGTCCCTTTCTCGTGATGTCTGCTATATTCCTGGTGGAAATAAATTTTCCGTCGCGCAGGACAGTTACGCGGTCGCAGATTTCAAAGAGCTCTTCCATTCTGTGAGAAATAAAGATGATGGAGACGTTGTTCTCCTTCAGCCTTCTCATGATCTTAAACAGAACATCCGTTTCCTTGCTGGTCAGCGGCGCGGTCGGCTCGTCAAGAATCAGGACCTGGGAATGCGACATAACCGCTTTTACGATCTCCGCGAGCTGCTGATATGCGACGCCAAGATCGCAGATATAAGCCATGGGGTCAAGGGAAATTCCCATGATGTCCAGTTCCTTCTGAACTTCCTGCGCCATTGCCTTTTTATCGACAAACGGCCCGTTCATAATTTCCTTACCATAGAAAATATTCTCCGCTACGCTCAGATGCGGAATCAGGTTGAATTCCTGATAAACTGCCGCAATGCCTTCCTTCACAGCCTGAAAGGGGTCAAGCTTCGCATAGGACTGGCCGTTCAGAATAATCTCGCCGCTTGTCGGCTCAACCGCGCCGGTCAACATTTTAATCAGTGTGGACTTTCCTGCGCCGTTTTCGCCAGCCAGAGCGTGAATTTCTCCCGTTTTAAACGCAAGCGACACATCGTCCAGCGCCCTGACGCCGGGATAGAACTTGCAAATATTCTTTATTTCTAGTATGTTTTCTTGCATATTTTTCCTCCGCCACTCTATAGCATTTGGACTGATGAAGGTGATTGGCCCCTTTTTCCAAAGGGGCCAATCACAGTTCAGACGATCAGGGATCAGTTTGCGGAGCTGTCAGATCCTTCAGCGGTCCAGCCGCCGAGGACCATTTGCTGCGTAACAGGAACCATATCGAACCAGGAAACAGCAACCTTCTCGTTGATCGGCAGTTCGCCGGCATCAATCATGCTCTTAAGCGCGTTGATGCAGTCTTCACCGGTACCGAACGGATTGAGACTGACACTCGCTCTGTAGATGCTGTTGGCCTCTTTCATCTTGGCAATCGCTTCAGGCGTCGCATCGCCGCCGCCGACATAGAACTTATCCATAGTAGCCTTGTCAAGATTCAGCGCCTTGATCGCTTCGACCGCGCCAAGAGGACCCGCGTCGTTATTGCCGGTGATTACATTGACTTCGGGATGTGCCTGCATGACATCCTCGGCAATCTTCATACCTTTCTCGGGGCTGTCGCCGGCCTGCCGGGCAACAATCACGGCATTCGGGCACAGCTTGGTGATGGTATCCTGAATGCCGTCGCCTCTGCGGACAACCGCCTCGACGTTATCCTGGGAGATGATAAGAACATTGCCCTTTCCGCCGAGCTTTTCGTTAATCCAGTTCGCAGCATTCTGGCCGATGACGGTGCCGTAGCTGTACTCATCATCGGTGAAATACGCGTTTGCGTTCGGAACAAGCTGAGCAAAGGAAATAACGGCGATGCCGGCATCGTTCATCTTGGAGGTGACATCTTTCAGCGCGTTGGGATCGATCGGGCAGGCAATAACCGCCGTAACACCCTGATTCATGAAGTTCTCCAGATCGGAGACCTGCTTGTTGACATCGTAACCGGCATCGACAACCGTGAGCTTATAGCCGTACTTGTCGCACATCTTCTGAACGCCGTTCTTCACGGAAACAAAGTACGGGTTTGCCAGCTGCGGAATGGACATGCCGATCGTGACATTGCCGCCCTTGGCGGCTTTGATCAGATCGTTATTGGCCTTGGTCGCCATGGAAAAGCCGGCGTCCTTGGCGTTGGTCGGAAGGCTTGCAACCGTCTTGGCTGCCGCGGAAGCGGCGTCCGCCGCCGTTGTGGTATCGCCGGCGGCTGCGGTCGTCGTCTCGGCGGCTGCGGTCGTGGTCTCAGCGGCTGCGGTCGTCGTCTCGGCCGAAGTGTCTGACGACTTCTTGGCGCATGCGCCAAGCGTCAGCAGCATGGCAAGCGTCAGCAGAATAGAAAGTAACTTTTTCATTTCATTTCCTCCTAATTATTTTTAACCACACAGTGGTATGGTTACTATTCCGTGGTGCTCCTCAATTTCAGAACGGGCTCTACAAAATAAGTTTTCATCGGGCGATTGTTTGTTTCCATCCGTTTAAAGAGTACCTCGACCGTTTTCTCCGCCATCTCGCGAATGGGCTGGCGGACCGTTGTCAGCGGAGTCTCCAGCAGGGACGCATACATAACGTCGTCATATCCGGCCAGCCAGACGTCCTGCGGAACGCGAATTCCGTGATCCTTCAGACATTTGAGCGCACCCATTGCAACCTGATCGTTAACGGTAAGGATTGTATCCGGGTTTGCGGAAATGATGGAGCCCGCCGCGTTGTATCCGCAGAGATAATGTGACGAGATGCTATGCCCGGAACTGCTCAAAAGCTGGCTCTTTGCTTTTTCATCCGGAAAAATATTGATAATCCATTCGCGGGCATTGGGATATCCGCTCTCCTCATAGGCCTGAAGATAACCTTCGATACGCAGCCTGGTAAAAGCCGCCTCCGGTTCGCCGCCGACAAAGAAGATTTTTCTTCTGCCCTTTTCGAGACAGTACTTCGTGAGAAGATACGAGCCCTTACGAAGATCGCACATCACGCAGTCCGAGGCAATATTCTCATAAAACGTTGTCATAAAGACAAACGGCACATCCAGATGATCGTAATACGCCAGAGAGAAGTCAGCGTTAATGGACGGGATGATGATAATACCTTCTGCCCGCTCCCCCTGGAAACGTTTGATGCACTTGCTTTCAGAAAGCATACTGTCGTTGGAAACCGCAAGAGAAAGGGAATAGCCTCTCTCGGATACGCAGCTATCCACCTCTGAAACAATCGAGCCGAAAAACGGGTTCGTAATATCCGTGACCACAAGGCCAATCGTCCGCGATTTCTGATCGATCAGCTTTCGTGCGCTCACGTTGGGGGTATAATTCAGCCGCTCAATGGCCCGCAGCACCTTATCCCTGGTCTGCGGCTTGACGCCTTCCTTCCGGTTGACCACCAGCGACACTGTTGCCGTGGATACCCCGGCAAGCCCCGCAACATCCTTAATGGTAAAACTCTTCTGCATTTCTGCCTATTCTTTTCATTTCCAGACCCATTTGCTGCATCGGAAATGCCTTTCTATAATAATTAATCGTTTAGATTTTTTTCATTTTTTTATATCAAAAAAATGAAACTCATTTTAAAAAAATATTTTATCTTAAGAATTTACTTTTTAATATTTGTTTATTATCGTTAATTTTGTGGATTTATGGCGAAACACTATTGTGTCCAGCAAGTCATCAGTATTCTTAATTTTTAAAATAGAAATCTAAAACGTTTAGATTTCAAAAGGAATCGTAGCATGCTCAACAACTTCTGTCAAGGTAAGGCATGCACAAAAAAACTTCAATGAATTTTGTGCATTATTCATATTTCATTCACTTTTACTGCGCCAATTAACTGTTCAGCGGTAAATATTGATGGTAAATTCATTCAAAATAAAAGGTATTATGGATTCGTCTATTTGAGATCAAGATAGCCTTCCGAGAAATAAGCTGTCTTTTTATCCTGTGGCAGGGCTTTAAAGAAGCTAACCAAGCTGCCATTGAAATGACTGATACCCCCCCTTGCGACGGAAGATTTCGCGGAATCACCTACGCACTCGCCATATATGTTCCATAGTAAGCGGTGTACTTGGCACAAATGAGAATATGGTATATGCGATGCTGCGCTTATTACCGGTGCCGGTGTCCGGGCTTTCGGATGCTGACCTATTTTCTCCTAACCGAGGTTCTGTGCGCAGGAAAGACCGGTAACAAAAAAAGAGATCGCTTTATATGCACGGTTTCCCATACACATAAAACGACCTCAAATCTTGTATTCCGTTGTATTGGGCAGCAAAAAGGCCGGATACTTTTGGCGCCCGGTCTTGAGTCGATAATATTGTGGCTTGCATTCATCCTCGGTATGAAAACGAATAAAAGATGAGCTAAAAACAGTGAAAAGTCTTGATTTCTCAAGACTTTTCGGGCTGCAGCGCTGGTGGGGGAAGGTGGATTCGAACCACCGAAGGCATAGCCAGCAGATTTACAGTCTGTCCCCTTTGGCCACTCGGGAATTCCCCCATATAAACTTTTCTGCCGGACAAGCTTTGGAGCTGGTAGACGGACTTGAACCCCCGACCT